>ENA-OPCZ01002018-OPCZ01002018.1-human-gut-metagenome-genome-assembly--contig:-NODE-2018-length-9918-cov-2.128663_pt1 | contig 9918 bp, 10 predicted proteins | sample MGYA00241566_ERZ501483 | MGnify/ENA primary metagenome ERZ501483 (study PRJEB25962, sample SAMEA1965191) | human gut metagenome | biome: human gut; feature: human-associated habitat; material: faeces... | reverse complement strand
TGGTAAAAGCTCTTTATGACGTAACAGAAGTTCCGACAGCAGCAGCTGGTAAGAAGAAAAACACAAAGAAAGTTGATCTTACAAACAAGCTGTTCAACGAGATCGCTCCGAAGTACGCTTCCCGTAACGGTGGTTACACAAGAATCATCAAGATCGGTCAGCGTAAGGGCGACGGTGCTATGGCAGTTCTGATCGAGCTCGTTTAATTCTGTATAGCAATTAGCCGTACGGCAGAACTTAAGACCGGTGGAATACGTTTTATGCGTGTTCTGCCGGTTTTTTTGCGTCATATGGAAAAAAGGAAAGCCACTGTTCTTCTTCCGCGATCTTTTTGTGATCGATGGAAGGGAACAGTGGCTTTTCGATTGCCATAAAAGGTGATCAACCGGCTTTTGAAACAAAAGATTAATTGATCCCGAACTGCTGCTGAAACTGTTCAAAGAACTGGTTGAAAGCTGCCGCGTTGGCCGGGTCCTTCATCAAGTTGGTGATCGTCAGAGCATAAAAGAATTCACCGACACCGAGGAGAATGGCGATTACACCGAGAATGATGCCTGCGATGGCTGTTCCGCGGAATGCCTGCCCGCGTTTGGAGATGATCGCGAAACAGATCGCGCCGACTCCGCAGATGATCGCAACCGGGAATGCGAAACAGCAGAGCGTCAGGATCGCGAAGATACCGCTGATCAGGGACATCGCTGCGAATGAGTTTTTCTCGCGTCTTGGGCGCTGCGGCTGATCCTGCCAGTAGGGCGGCTGCCCGTTATACTGAGGAGGGATCTGCTGGTTGGTTAGATTCTGCCAGTAAGGATTCTGCGCGTTGTTCTGAGGAGGAACCTGCTGGTTATTTGGGTTCTGCCAGTAAGGATTCTGTCCGTTGTTCTGAGGAGGGATCTGCTGGTTATTTGGGTTCTGCCAGTAAAGATCCTGTCCATTATTCTGAGGAGGCATCTGCCGATTGTCCGGGGACTGCTGGTTTGTATCCTGTCCGTCTGCCGGGGATGAAATCTGCTGACCGGTCTGTTCTGCAGGAGCTGTTTCAGTGGTTTGGTCTTTATATTCAGATGAATTCTGATCGTCGTAATCTGTCATGAAAATTCCTCCTAAATGTATGTGAAACTTGTCCGCGCCGCGGAAAAATGACACGGAACAGTTACCGTATAGTTTAACATGAAACGCCGCGCATGTCCACATTTAAGTTGCATAAGAGGATGGATTGAATTATAATGGAGATTGACATCTCCGGCAGCCTGGAGCCGTCCGGGGAAGAACCAGAAGGAGAAACAACATGGACATTTTAGGCGTACTGACAGCGGAATTAGGGGTAAAACGGAGCCAGATCGAGGCAGCCGTAAATCTGATCGACGAGGGAAACACGATTCCGTTTATTGCCAGATACCGGAAAGAAGTAACCGGTTCCTTAAACGATGAGGTATTAAGGAACCTGGATGAACGATTAAAATATCTGCGCGGACTGGAAGAACGTAAGACCCAGGTCCTCGCGGCGATCGAAGATCAGGGAAAACTTACCGCTGATCTGAAGAAAAAGATCGAGGATGCTGAGACGATGGTGGCGGTCGAGGACTTATATCTTCCGTTCCGCCCGAAGAGAAAGACGAGAGCAAGCGTTGCAAAGGAAAGAGGACTTGAGCCGCTTGCCGATACGATTATGCTGCAGATGGCGAAGGAGCCGATCGAGACTCTTGCGGCCCCGTATGTATCAGAGGAAAAAGGCGTTGCGAACGTGAAAGCAGTGATCGACGGCGCAAAGGATATTCTCGCGGAGCGGATCTCCGAGGTTGCGAAATACCGCGCCTATATCCGAAACGTGACGAAGGAAGAGGGATCGATCGTCTCCGAGGCAAAGGATGAGAAGTCAGAATCTGTCTATGAGATGTACTATCACCACGAGGAACTCGTGAGAAAGTGTGCAGGACACAGGATCCTCGCCTTAAACCGCGGCGAGAAGGAAAAGATCCTGACTGTAAAGATCGTGGCTCCGGAGGAGAAGATCCTGCGCTATCTGAACAAGATGGTGATCACGAGAGAAAACCCGGTGACAACTCCGATCCTGCAGGAAGTGATCGCGGACAGCTATAACCGTCTGATCGCTCCGGCGATCGAGCGTGAGGTCAGAAATCTCATGACGGAAAAGGCGGAGGACGGCGCGATCCAGGTATTCGGAAAGAACCTGGAACAGCTTCTCATGCAGCCTCCGATCGCAGGACGCGTTGTTCTTGGATGGGACCCGGCGTTCCGTACCGGCTGTAAGCTGGCTGTCGTTGATGCGACCGGAAAAGTCCTCGATACCGTTGTGATCTATCCGACCGCACCGCAGAATAAGGTCGAGGACGCGAAAAAGACCTTAAAGAAGCTGATCGAGAAATATCAGATCTCCCTGATCTCCGTCGGAAACGGAACTGCTTCCAGAGAGTCTGAGCAGATCATCGCGGAGTTTATCAAGGAGATCCCGGAACACGTCCAGTATGTGATCGTAAACGAGGCGGGAGCTTCCGTATATTCTGCCAGTAAGCTTGCGACAGAGGAATTCCCGAAATTTGATGTAGGTCAGAGAAGTGCTGTCTCCATCGCGAGACGTCTCCAGGACCCGCTTGCAGAGCTTGTAAAGATCGATCCGAAGGCCATCGGCGTCGGTCAGTATCAGCATGATATGAACCAGAAACACCTCGGTGAGGCGCTCGGGAATGTTGTGGAGGACTGCGTAAACAAGGTTGGAGTTGACCTGAACACAGCATCGGCATCCCTTTTGGAGTACATCTCCGGCGTGTCAAAGACGATCGCGAAAAATATTGTCGCTTACCGTGAGGAGAACGGTGCATTCACAAACCGCCGCCAGCTCTTAAAGGTCGCAAAGCTCGGCCCGAAGGCGTTCGAGCAGTGCGCCGGATTTATGAGAATTGCCGGTGGGGATAATCCACTTGACGGAACGTCTGTGCATCCAGAGTCCTACAAGGCGGCGATGGAATTGTTAAAACGTGTCCATGTAGAGCCGGAGGAGATCACAAAAGGCGGAGCTGCCGGGATTTCAAAGAAGATCATGGATTATAAAAAGCTCTCAGAGGAACTGGAAGTTGGTGAGGAGACCTTAAAGGATATCGTAAAGGAACTGGAAAAACCGGCGAGAGACCCGCGTGAGGAGATGCAGAAACCGATCCTCAGAACGGATGTCCTCGATATGAAGGACTTAAAACCGGGAATGATCTTAAAGGGAACCGTCAGAAACGTCATTGATTTCGGCGCTTTCGTAGATATCGGTGTCCATCAGGACGGTCTTGTGCACATTTCCCAGCTTTCCAAGAAGTACATCAAGCATCCGCTTGAGGCGGTCAGCGTAGGGGATATCGTTGAGGTGAAGGTTCTCGGAGTGGATATGGCGAAGAAAAGAATTTCCTTATCTATGATATTGGACGAGGAATAAATTCTAAATTGTCGATATGAAGGAATATTTAATTGGCGGAAAAGTCCTGAAATCCCTGCGGCAGGAAGAAACTGATTTTAGCGTAGGAATGCCAGAGATATAAGGCTTTTAAGGAGACTAACCAGATAAAAATGAATAAACAGGTCAGACGGAGAAGCATCCGGCGAGCCGAAGAAATGGAGGAGTCATTCATGAAGTATAATTTTGATGAAGTGATCGACCGTAAAGGAACCCATGCAATGAAGGTTGAGCGCCTGCCGAAGGGAGCGGACAAGGATTCTCTTGCCCTCTGGGTAGCAGATATGGACTTTGCCTGCGCAGAACCGATCTTAAAGGCTCTCCATGAGCGGATCGACCGGAAGATCTTTGGCTATACCATGTACGATGCGGACGAGTGCATGGACGCTGTGACAGGCTGGATGAAGAAGCGCTATGGCTGGGATGAGAGCAGAGAGAACCTGTTTTTCTGTCCGGGCGTTGTGGCTGCCTATGCAGCGCTCATCAACCTCCTCACGGAACCGGGGGACGGGATCGTTCTCCAGCGCCCGATCTACTATCCATTTACGAATAAGGCCAACAGCAACGGCCGCATTCCGGTAGATAACGCCCTGATCTATGAGAACGGTGCTTACCGGATCGACTTTGAAGATCTTGATCGAAAGATGGCGGATCCGGCAAACAAGGTTCTCGTGGTGTGCAGCCCGCATAACCCGACAGGCCGTGTCTGGACAGAAGATGAGCTTAAAAAGACGGTTGAGATCTGTAAAAAATATGACAAATGGATCATCTGCGATGAGATCCACTGCGATCTGATCCGCCGCGGCGTGACCTTCACACCGATCATGAATGTGGCTCCGGAGTATGCGGACCGGATCGTTGTCTGCACGGCGCCGAGCAAGACCTTCAACCTTGCCGGAATGAAGACCTCCAACATCGTGATCCACAATAAAGAGCTTCAGAAAAAGTGGAAAGACTATGTGAATGGCAGCCTGTCTATGGACGGCGCTTCCGCTCTGGGCATGACGGCGATGATCGCGGCCTACACAGAGGGGGAAGAGTGGCTGGAGCAGCTGAAGGACTATCTGGATGGAAACTTCGCGTATATCGACGAATATTTAAAGAAATACCTTCCGAAGGCCCATCTCGTCAAGGCGGAGGGAACCTACCTCGCGTGGCTTGATCTCAACGGATACGTTGACCGGGATGAGAAAAAACTGGAAGAACTGATGCAGAAGAAAGCAAAGGTCGCTCTGGATGAGGGATATATCTTCGGTGATGAGGGACGCGGATTTGAGCGTATCAACGTCGCTTCCCCGCGCAGCGTCATCGAGGAGTGTATGAACCGGATCCGGACGGCATTTGAAGAGGAAAAACTGGTATGAAAATTCAGGTAAAAATGACAGCGAGAGATATTTTTGATTTCTCCATGTACAGCGCGTATTCGGGATTTGCCGGGATCTTTACATTCGTGTTTCTGATCCTGGTCATCGGGATCCTCGGATACGCATGGAGCTCGGTGGCAGTGATGCAGAGAGTCATGCTTTTGGGCTGTATCATCCTTTTTGTGTTTGTCCAGCCGATCATGATCTGGATGAAGGCAAAGGCGCATGCGAAAACGACCGGATACTCAACGCCGATCAATCTTGACGTTTCGGATGAGCAGATCGGGGTCGAACAGGCCGGTGTGACCGGAGAGTTGAAATGGGATCAGATCTGGAAAGTCGTTCGGATCCCGAATATGTATATCATCAAGGTCGGACCGACAAACGGATATCTTGTGCCATTCCGGTCCATTGAAGGGAGAAAGCAGGAGTTTGTTGATTTCTGCAAGCGGAATCTTCCGCCGAAGAAGACGAAAGGATTAAAGGCATGATAAAGGAAACAAATGCACCGGAGGAGACCTTCGCCTTTGGAAAAATGCTTGGGGAACAGGCAAAGCCGGGCGAAGTGATCTGTCTGAACGGCGATCTTGGCGTCGGGAAAACAGTTTTTACGAAGGGCTTTGCTGAGGGACTCGGGATCACGGAGCCGGTAAACAGCCCTACCTTCACGATCGTCCAGCAGTATGACAGCGGAAGAATGCCGTTGTACCATTTTGATGTGTACCGGATCGGTGATATCAGCGAGATGGATGAAGTTGGATACGAAGACTGCTTCTACGGGGATGGTGTGACGCTCATCGAGTGGTCCAACATGATCGAGGAGATCCTGCCGGAACATGTGAAAACCGTCACGATCGAAAAGAACCTGGAGAAAGGTTTTGATTACAGAAAGATCACGGTGGAGGACAAATAGATGCGGATTTTAGGAATTGAGAGCTCCTCACTGGTGGCATCGACGGCCATCTATGAGGATGGGATCACGATGGCGGAATATACGGTGGATTTCAAGATGACCCATTCACAGACTCTGCTGCCGATGATCGATGAGATGGTAAAACTTGTCGGGATCGATCTGAACACGATCGACGCGATCGCGGTGTCAGGCGGTCCGGGATCCTTTACGGGTCTCAGGATCGGGTCTGCGACGGCGAAGGGACTTGGACTGGCATTAAATAAGCCGCTGATCCATGTTCCGACGCTTGACGCGACAGCGTACAACCTGTTCGGTGCATCCGGACTGATCTGTCCGATCATGGATGCGAGAAGAAACCAGGTCTACACGGGAATCTATCGCTTTGAGAAGAAATTTGAGACCGTGATGGATCAGGATGCGATGGATATGGGCGAGCTGATCGAAAAACTGAACGCGATGGGCGAGCGCGTGATCTTCTTAGGTGACGGTGTGCCTGTTTACGAGAAGCAGATCGCGGAGAAGATGACCGTGCCTTATGATCTTGCCCCAGCGCATGTAAACCGCCAGAGAGCCGCGTCTGTGGCCGCTCTCGGTGCTGTCTATTTTGCGGAGGGAAAGACGGAGACTGCCATGGAGCATAAGCCGGACTACCTGAGAAAGTCCCAGGCGGAGCGGGAACGTGAGGAGAGAGAGGCTAAGAACGCTTGATCATTCATTATCCAGGTTATTATAAAAAGTTTCACTGTCTTGCGGGGGAATGTCCGGATACCTGCTGTATCGGATGGGAGATCACCGTGGACAGGGAGACGGAAAAAACATATCAGAAACTCCGGAAGGGGAAAAGTGAGCTGGCAGAGCGCCTGAGAAGATCAGTCCGCCGCCGTCTCATTATCCCGGACGGAGACAGATGCCCGTTCCTTGCTGGGGACGGGCTTTGTGATCTCTGCAGAGAATACGGGGAAGCGGCGATGACGAGGACCTGCAGGCGCTATCCGAGACATGTGGAGGATTTTGGAGATATCCACGAGGTGGAGCTTTTATGTTCCTGCCCGGAGGCGGCGAGACTGATCCTGTCGGAGGATTTCCGGCTTATCACGAGGAACATGCCGGAGCGAAAAGGAAATACGGACGGGATCGATGAGGAGCGCCTGGCGCTTTGGTTTTCCGTCAGGGAGCAGGTGTTCGCGATGGCGGGAGACCGCAGAATGTCGCTTTGGGCTCGCATGAGGCGGATCCTGGCATTTTGTCATGACGTGCAGGGAAGACTGAGAAGAGAAGATACGGCTGGCGTGGAGGCGCTTGTGGAGAGGGCGAAAGAAAATGCATGCAGAAGAAACGGGGCGGATCCTGTTCCTGATCTGATAGATGGAGATAAAACAGGAGATCATCTGCAGACGAAGGAAGAAAGGATGACGGAAAGAAATGTGCCGGGAAGATTGAAAAAAGCCGATCACAGGAAAAAAGATTGGAAAAAAACTAACGATGTATACACACCAGGGAAGGCAGACATGCATAACCTGGAAGAGCGTTTTTCCCTCATGGCGGATTTTTTCGCCGAGTTTGCATCCCTCTCCCCGATCGGACACGGATTCCCGGAACTTTTGGAGCGCAGCAGGACGTTTTTGTATCATTCGGAGGACAGCCGCAGCCGGTATGAGGAACGGCAGCAGGAGTTCCGCCGGAATATGCCGGAGACGGAAGTCTGTACGGAACGGCTCCTGTTCTATTTCCTGTATTCGTTTGTGATGCCGGGATTCTACGATGGGAATCTTTATACGAAAGCGAAGATGGCCGTGTTCGGTGCTGTGGCAGCAGAAGAGCTGGAGATGGCGGAGTATTTCAGAAATCCCGGGAAGTATGGGAAGAGAACCGGAGAGGGCAGAGGGAAAGATGCAGAACCTGTAACGTCTCTGGAAAATGATGAAATGGTCACAGAAAGATCTGCGAAAGAACGGATCTCAGCACTCTCCCGCACCGCGTATCTCTTTGTGAGACAGATAGAAAATTCAGCGGAAAACAGGGATCTGCTGGAACAATTAGTAAAACAGCCGGAATTTGGGATCCGTAGACTGGTGGGGGCGGATTAGATCCAGCCCCCATCCATTTTAATGATCTGACCGGTCAGATATTCCGGTGCTTCGACGAGTTTCATGACGAGGTCAGCGACTTCCTCGGGTTTTCCCATGCGTCCGGCCGGGATCTCATCCAAAAGCATCGCATGTTCTTCCTCGGAGAGAAAACCGTTCATCTCGGTGTCGATCGCGCCGCAGGCGATCGCGTTGACCTGGATATTCGACGGGGCGAGTTCTTTTGCGAGAGCCATCGTGAGTCCGTTGACGCCGCCTTTTGTCGCGGAATATGCCGCTTCACAGGACGCGCCGCAGACTCCCCAGACGGAGGAGATATTGATGATCTTGCCACTGTGGTTGTGGATCATGCCTGGGATCGCGAGTTTTGCACAGTGGAAGACGGAGGAGAGATTCGCGGAGACGATCCGGTTCCAGTCTTCAAAGCTCAAGTCCTGTAAAAGGCCGATGATGGAGATCCCGGCGTTGTTTACGAGGACATCCACATGACCGAAGCGGGACTCGATCTCCTGAAACAGGCGCTTACAGTCTTCCGGATTTCCGACATCCGCCTGTACCGCCAGGCACTCTGCACCGAGCGTCTCCACTTCTTTTTTCACTTCTTCCATCCGTTCTGTGCTTCGGGCACAGTTGATCACGACATGGTATCCGCAGGAAGCAAATTTTAAAGCCACGGCCCGCCCGATCCCGCGGGAGGAGCCGGTGACGAGAACTGTTTTTTTCATAGAGAGACACCTCATTTTTTATTTCTCCCTTTCATTTGTGGGAGAGATGTATAATTGCTCTTCAATCGAAGAGGGGAAAGTCGTCCGGCTTTCCGATGTGCGAAGTATAACATATCAGGTTAAATCATACAATGGTAACGATGAAAATCCCCCCGAAATATTTCGGAGGGATTTTGTGTAAGTTTATTTCTGCTGTCTCGCCTCATTCAGGCTCATTCCGCCGCGGACGAGGTCTTCGATCCGGTCTTCCTTTGCTTTGATCTTTTCGGCTTCTTCGAGAACTTCCTTTAAATGTGCACTTGGAACGACGGCAACGCCGGTGCGGTCCATAAGGATGAGGTCTTCCGGGCAGATCTGGACGCCGCCGATGAATACCGGGACATCGGTGTCAACCGTCTCCATGAAACGGGCGCTTTTTACCGGGCTTGTGCTGCCCAGATAGACCGGGAATTTCAGCTCTGCGATCTCGTCGATGTCGCGGAGACTTCCGTTTGTGAGTTCCCCCATCACGCCGCGCATCTGGGCTCTTGTGGCTAACATGGCGCCGCCTGTGGCGATATCGGTAAGACCGGTCGCCTCGATGACGAGAAGATCGCCGTATTCGGTCTGGGTGTCGATGATGGATGCCTGTTTTGTCAGCGCTTTTCCGTCGAATGCAGTCTTTCTGCGCATCTGGCGGATCGTCTTCGCAAAGCCTGCAGTACGCGGCTGGTAGACATCCAGAGCGTGAAGTCCGAGTACAACTCCGGAGCGGAGTCCGAGATTGTCCATGGCATCGGAGATGTTTGCAGTCGGAAATTTTTTGTAGTTTTCGATCCAGTAGGTTCGTTCTTCTTTATTGAACATGGTCATTTGTATCACAGCGTTTCTGCATTCATACAGCTGTGATTCTCCTTTCTAAATAATGATAGATCATTTCCGGAAGAATCATTTGAATTCTTCCCAGGCGGTCATAATTTAATTTTAGTATATCAGAAAAACAGCAGGGATTTTATGAATTTGGCGCAATTCATCATGCCAAAATGTCATGAAGATCCATTCCTTAAATTTATTACTTTTTAAGAAAAATGCCCGATGAAGATTCACCAGGCATTCCAAAGGATGTATTTGGGACCTTCAGTCCCTGAATGAACAAAAAAAATGGAATAATCGAAATTATTTAGCAAATTAGCATATTCATGCAATAATCTTATAAATTCCAATAAAAGCGAATACTGCCAACACCGCAAGCGCGATGAAGGATACCGCGAACAGCTCGACAAACAGTCTGTTCTGCGGGAATTTTTCATCTGCGTCCTCCTGCTGCGCAACACCTGCCATGATGAGGGCACCGGTGGTGGAGATCGGTGTGAAGCCGGAAACAGTTCCGCCG
>ENA-OPCZ01002017-OPCZ01002017.1-human-gut-metagenome-genome-assembly--contig:-NODE-2017-length-9919-cov-4.491687_pt1 | contig 9919 bp, 9 predicted proteins | sample MGYA00241566_ERZ501483 | MGnify/ENA primary metagenome ERZ501483 (study PRJEB25962, sample SAMEA1965191) | human gut metagenome | biome: human gut; feature: human-associated habitat; material: faeces... | reverse complement strand
GGGCACCGGCGGCTTCAACTTCCACGGCGTGTGCGAGTGCACCACCGTGGAGCGAATGGACCGCTGCACTGAGATCGTGCTGAACATCATCTCTCTGTACGCAGAATAATTTTTCTTTCGTTTTCTGTAAAGCCCTTCTGCATAAAAGCATGACCCCGCGTGAAAACGCGGGGTCATGCTGTATAGTTCCCCAAAAACGCATAAAACACAAAAACCCGCCTGGCAGCGGGTTTTTGTGTATAGAGGGGTGGGAAAGTATATAAAGTGGTGAATCTCAATATCAGCGGCAGGCTTTTGTGCAGTGCGCTGCCTTGCATGATGTATTATACCCGTTTTTCTTTTCTTGTCAAACAATATTTTTGGATTTTGCTTTAAAATAATACTTTACTTTTTCGCAAAAACTTTATATAATTAACATAGAATTTCAGAAACGAAATTTTATTCCATTTCCGTGGGTTTGCACAACATAAAAACTTTACTTTCAGAAAATTTTATACAATCCAACATATTTTTTAAGGAGACTTTTATATGGACGATCTCGATCGCAAGATCCTCACGCTTCTGGCCAAAAATGCGCGGATGCCCGTCAAAGAAATCGCAGAGCAGGTGTCCCTTACCAGCCCGGCAGTTTCCAGCCGTATCCACAAGCTGGAGACAGACGGCATCATCAGCGGCTATACCGTCACGCTGAACCGTCCGGCAGACCGGATGTATGTGGATGCGCTCATCAGCCTTTCGGTGGCTCCCTCCAAGCAGGATGCCTTTCTGGAGCTGCTGCAGAACAGCCGCGAGGTGCTGCAGTGCTACCACGTTACCGGCGCGTATACCTTTCTGGTCAAGGTCAGCTGCGGCAGCATGGCACAGCTGGAACATCTGATTCTGCAGTTCCAGAAGCTGGGCACTACCAGCACCCAGATCATCCTGTCCACCCCGGTGAACCACGGCGATCTGGACGCTTTGATGCTGTAAGCGGGTGCTGTTCATAAAACTGTTACTTTTTCCCTGCAATTTTGCGGTGCGGTGGTTCGTATCCAGAATAGCAGCCCAAAACCGGCACACACTACCTGTAGCGTGTGCGCCCCGGCTGCACCTTCCACACACAGCACTATGAAAGGAACTTTAATACTATGAAAAGATTCATCGCCGCCCTGCTGGCAGGGCTGACCCTGTTTACCTTGGTGGGCTGCTCTGGCGGCAGCAAGGCCGACAGCTCCACCCCCAAGGACTACTCCCAGATCATCCACGATGCCCGCACCGACGAGGACAACGAGTACGATATGATCTTTACCAAGGGCGAGGACGGCAAGTTTACCGCCATTGACGGTTACAGCTCCGAGTACAAGGCCGACCAGCTGGACGAAGAGATCCGGGATATCCTGATGCCGCTGCTGAATCTGGAGGACGACCAGTACACCGCCTTTGCCGCCAGCATTTCCAGCATGATGGTGCGCAGCTATGCTGTTGCCATCGTAAAGCCCGCCGAGGGCAAGACCGATGCAGTAAAGGCTGCACTGGAAGCCTATGTTGCCAGCGAACAGCAGTCCATGGAGCATTATCTGGAGGATCAGTACCTTGTTGCAAAGGCTGCCACCGTCACCGTAGCGCCCACCGGCGAGGTGGTTCTGGTCTGCGCTGAGGATCACGACACCATTCTGTCCAACATTGAAAAGGCTCTGGCCGCGTAAAATGCGTTTCTGAGAGAAGCCGCTGCACAGCGTTTTGTGCAGCGGCTTCTTTTTTTCAGAACTTCAGCCGCTCCTGCAAAAAACGGCACAGCGGTGCAAGGGCATCCGGGGCAAAGCCGGGCACCAGCAGGGTCTGCCCGTCCAGCTCTGCTGGTCAATATGCGTCCGCTGCACAAAAGGGCTGCTGCACATCGCGGTGCAGCAGCCCTTCAGTTTACCTTTCCATGCACAGCACATCCATGTTGCCAAAGCCCTGCATGGCGTTGATATCCTTGATGATGGCGCTGCCTGCGGAGACTGCCGCAATTTCACCGGAATTTTGCTAAAAATCATTGATTTTATCTGTCAAAGCATTCATAATATCTTTAATTGTAAAAGACGTTTTCGTGTGCAGGAGGAAAAGCATGAAACAGGAGCTGATGGACGCCATTCAGGAAATGCCGGTCATTGCTGCCGTCAAGGACGATGCCGGGCTTTGCAGCGCGCTGACCAACGAGAATATCCGGGTGGTCTTTGTATTATATGGAGATATCTGCAATATCTCCTCCATCGTGCGCCGCATCCACGAAGCGGGGCGCTTTGCCGTGGTGCACATAGATCTTATTGCCGGGCTGGCGGGCAAGGAGGTAGCGGTGGACTTCATCCGCAATACCACCGAAGCGGACGGCATCATCTCCACCCGGCAGTCCTTCATCCGCCGCGCCAAGGAGCTGGGGCTGGCTGCCATCCTGCGGGTATTCCTGCTGGATTCCATCGCGCTGGAAAGTCTGGACAAGATCCCCGCAAACCTGCCGGACTGTCTGGATCTGCTGCCCGGCGCTATGCCCAAGATCCTGCGCCGCGTCTGCGCCAAGGCCAAGGTGCCGGTGCTGACCGGCGGGCTGATCGCGGACAAGGAGGATGTGATGGCGGCTCTGGAAGCCGGTGCCACCGCTATTTCCACCACCAATCAGGCGGTGTGGGATATGTGATCCGCATTCTGCGCAAAAGCGGCGGGTGTTTTTTGTAAGGGTTTCACAAAAAGTGCAAAACACCTTGCTTTTTGTGCAGGGACAGGGTATCATAAAAGCAAACAAGTGCTGTTTGTTTCAAGAGATATGAGCGAAACGGACAAGGGCAGTTGCCTTTGTTTCGGTTCGCTCTTTTTTTGTGCAACCAACAGATGCCCGGCTCCCGCAGGCCAAGGCAGAACGGACAGGAGGAAAAGAACAATGTATGATATCGCGATCATCGGCTGTGGCGTCATTGGTGCTGCTGCCGCCTATGCGCTGTCGCGCTACGACAACAGGGTGGTCATCCTTGAGGCCGAGAACGATGTGGCAGACTGCACCACCAAGGCCAACAGCGCCATTCTCCACGCAGGCTACGACCCCGCCCCCGGCACCCGCATGGCACGGCTGAATGTGCGCGGCGTGGCACTGGCAAAGGAGATCTGCGCAAAGCTGGATGTCTCCTATAAGCAGTGCGGCTCGCTGGTGCTGGCACTGGACGAAAAGGAACTGCCCCACCTGCAGCATCTGTTCGAAAACGGCACCGCCAACGGCGTGCCCGGCATGAAGATCCTTTCCCGGGAAGAGACTCTTGCCATGGAGCCGAACCTCTCCGAAAAGGTCTGCGGCGCACTGTGGGCACCCAGCGCCGCCATCGTGAACCCGTGGGAGTACGCACTGGCTATGACCGAGGTGGCAGTGCGCAACGGCGTGGAGCTGCGCCGCAGCTGCAAGGTGACCGATGCCGAAGCCATCGAGGGCGGTTACCGCCTGACCGTGCCCGGCGGCACGGTAGAGACCCGCTGCGTCATCAATGCCGCCGGTATCTGGGCGGACAAGGTGCACTCCATGGTAGAGCCCGCCAACTTCCGCATCATCCCCACCCGGGGCGAGTACTACCTGCTGGACAAGAGCGAGGGCACCCGCGTGAGCCACGTTATCTTCCAGTGCCCCAACGCGCTGGGCAAGGGCGTGCTGGTAGCACCTACCGTGCACGGCAACCTGCTCGTCGGCCCCAACGCAGAGCCGGTGGAAGGCAACGACACCTCCTGCACCAGCAGCGGTCTGGAATTCGTCAAGACCACTGCCCAGCGCAGCGTGCCCAGCATCAACTTTGGCGAGTCCATCCGCAGCTTTGCGGGCGTGCGCGCCAATCTGGACGTGGACGACTTTATCATTGGCGAAGAGCCGGAAGCACCCGGCTGGATCGACCTTGCCGGCATGAAGAGCCCCGGCCTGTCCGCTGCCCCGGCGGTTGCTGAGGAAGCTGTTGCCATCCTGAAAGAGCGCGGTGTTCTGGGCACTGAAAAGGCTGACTACAAGGATGGCCGCCGCCACATCCGCTTCAAGGAGCTTTCCGCAGAGGAAAAGGCGGCACTGGTCAGGGAACAGCCCGCCTATGGCCGGGTGATCTGCCGCTGCGAGACCATTACCGAGGGCGAGATTTTGGCAGCCCTCCACAGCGAGGTGCCCGCCACCACCATCGACGGCGTCAAGCGCCGCGCCGGTGCAGGCATGGGCCGCTGTCAGGGCGGTTTCTGCGGCCCCCGCGTGCTGGAGCTGATCAGCCGTGAGCTGGGCATAGACCCCTTGGACATCCTGCAGGACAAGAACGGCTCGAACGTTCTGGTCAGCGAAACGAAGGTAGGAGGAAAGAGCAATGGTTGATCTGGTCATTATCGGCGGCGGCCCTGCGGGCCTTGCTGCTGCCTGCAAGGCATGGGAAAGCGGTCTGCGCGACATCCTCATTCTGGAGCGCGACAAGGAGCTGGGCGGCATTCTGAACCAGTGCATCCACAACGGCTTCGGTCTGCACCGCTTTGGCGAGCAGCTCACCGGCCCGGAGTACGCCGGACGCTTTATTGCGATGCTCAAGGACACCGGCGTGAAGGTGCAGCTGGACACCATGGTGCTGGAAGTGACCCCGGACAAAAAGGTTCACTGCGTCTCCAAGGAGTACGGCTATCAGATCATCGAAGCCAAGAGCATCGTTCTGGGCATGGGCTGCCGTGAGCGCACCCGCGGTGCCATCGGCACCCCGGGCACCCGCCCTGCCGGCGTGTACACCGCCGGTGCCGCACAGCGCTATGTGAACATGGAAGGCTATCTGGTGGGCAAGCGGGTGCTGATCCTCGGCAGCGGCGACATCGGCCTGATCATGGCGCGCCGCATGACCCTTGAGGGCGCAAAGGTGCTGGCCTGCGTAGAGGTGATGCCCTACTCCGGCGGCCTGACCCGCAACATCGTGCAGTGCCTGAACGACTTTGATATTCCTCTGTACCTCTCCCACACCATCGTGGATATTCAGGGCAAGAATCGCGTAGAAAAGGCCATCGTGGCCGAGATCGGCCCCGACCGCAAGCCCATCCCCGGCACCGAGATGGAGTTTGATGTGGACACCATCCTGCTGAGCGTAGGTCTGATCCCCGAGAACGAGCTGACCAAGCAGGCCGGTATCGAGATGGACCCCCGCACCAAGGGCGCCATCGTGTACGAGAACATGGAGACCAGCATTCCCGGCGTGTTTGCCTGCGGCAACGTGGTGCAGGTACACGATCTGGTGGACTTTGTTTCCGGCGAGAGCGAGCTGGCCGGTGCGGCCGCTGCCAGCTACGTCCAGAACGGCCCCGTAGCCGAGGGACGCGTGCTGACCGTGAAGCCCGGTGCAGATCTTGGCTACACCCTGCCGCAGCGCATCCGTCTGGAGGGTGTGGAAAAGAGCACCAACGTCTCCTTCCGCGTCCGCCGCATCTGCGGCAGGAGCACCATCCTTGTCAAGAGCGGTGACACGGTGATCGCACGCTTCAAGCGCGACCGCCTTGCCCCCGGTGAGATGGAGCACATTGCCCTGCCCAGAGTGCTGCTGGACAGAGCCCCCGTGGACGAAGTGACCATTGAGATCGAGGAGGCATGAGCGATATGAAGGAAGTAATTTGCACCTGCTGCCCGCAGGGCTGCCATCTGCAGGTGGATGAGGCCAACGGCTATAAAGTGACCGGCAACGGCTGCCCCAACGGCATCGCCTACGGCAAGGAAGAGCTGACCCACCCCACCCGCATCATTACCAGCACCGTGCGCGCCGAGGGCTGCCTGCACTCCCGCTGCCCGGTCAAGACCTCCAAGCCCGTGCCCAAGGGACAGATGGCCGAGGTTGTCGTCGCGCTGGACAGCGTGGTGCTGCACGCGCCCATCCATGTGGGTGATGTGGTGCTGCACAACGTCTGCGACACCGGGGCAGACATTGTGACCTGCCGCGATATGGCATAAAAGCCTTTCTGCACAAAGTCAAAGCAGCCGCTGCACCTTGCCGTGCGGCGGCTGCTTTGCGTTGGCGGTGCAAAACACAGGTGCAGCAAGCCCCTTCCGGGTCGTCCCGTCTCCCATCGCAGCGCAAGCTGCTCTTGACTTTTTGCCGCCGAACCGGTATGTTGGTACTGTCCGTTTGCCACACAGCATTGCATTTATAATATAAGGTAACTTTATGAAAATACACAGCACGACCCCTTTGCAGATCACTGACCGCTTTGGCGCACAGGCGGCCTTTGCCAGCCTGCGCCTGCCGGACGGCACCGAAGCCGCCGTACCGGCAGAGCACGCCGCCGCTATCTATGTAAATGAGCAGCCCGCTTTCCGGGTGGTATGCACCCCGGCGCTGCTGCCGCAGCTGGCCTTGGGGCGGCTGCTCACCGAAGGGTGGATCGCATCTGCAGACGAGGTGGAGCAGATCGCCGTCTGCGCCGAGGGTGCAAAGGTGCAGGTATATCTGCGCCACCCGCTGCCCACCCGCCGCGCCGCCGCGCAGGAAGTTGCCAGCTGCTGCACCGATAATATCGCGCTGGGCAGCCCGGTGGAGCTGCAGCCCCTGCGCCCTGTGCCGGGGCTGGATTTGCAGCCGGAATGGGTGCAGACCCTGACCGCCGCCATGCACGCCGGTCTGCCGCTGTACCGCGCCACCCGGGCGGTGCACAGCTGCTTTGTGCTGCACAAAGGGAAAATTGTTTTTGCCTGCGAGGATCTGGGGCGGCACAACGCGCTGGATAAGGCCGTGGGCTGCGCGGTGCTGGCGGGGCTGCCGCTGGCAGAATGTGTGCTGTACACCAGCGGTCGGGTGCCGCTGGATATGGTGCGCAAGGCCATCCGCGCCGGGGTGCCGGTGCTGGTAAGCAAAAGTATGCCCACCGTGCAATCCGCAGAGCTTGCGGCGGAATACGGCCTGCAGCTGGTGTGCGGACGCAAATTCCCTAAAGTTTAAGCAAATATTACAAAAACAATAGTTACAAAACGGAAAAGCCTGTCTGTTTCTGTTGACATACTCCGCGCACGCATGTTAATATATTATCGAAGAGACCGCTCCGCTGTTGCAGCAGCCAGAGCGGCCTCAATTGTTGTCCGGGGTTACCCGGCAAAAATAAAAAACAGGCAGGTGATAACATGAAGCAGGCAACCAACCCGTTTGCGCCCGTACCGCTGTGGCGCAAGCGGCTGCCGGGCTATGCAGCCATGGGCGTTGCGACCATCGCCTTGGCGGTCGGTCTGACCACCTTGCAAAGCGCACGCACCACGGTTGCCGGTACGCTGCTGCCGGTGTCGGAGGCGGATGCAGCCGCCTACGGCATCAGCGCAGTGTACCAGCTCGACGATGGCAGCTACCGCGTGGAGGGCTCTCAGAAGGGCTTCCAGAGCGATGTGCAGGCTGCCGTGACCATTGACGCCGAGGGCAATGTTTCCGCAGTAGAGATCCTCTCTCAGGACGAAACGGAAAGCCTTGGCGGTCAGTGCGTCAATCCGGAGTTCACGTCCCAGTATCAGGGCGCAGCCCCCTTCACGCTGGCAGGCAAAAGCTACACCGTAACGGACCCCGTTACCGGTGCCGCCTATGCCGCTGCCGGTGCAGCGGAGGAGCAGCCCGCTGCTGCCGGGGATTTTGACCCCGCACAGTGGCGCACCTATGATACCTCTCCCGAGGCCGAGGCGACCCGCAAGATGTATGCTGCGGGGCTTACCCTCTCGGCACTAAATGGAGAGCCCTTGGACGATGAACTGGCTCCGCCGCTGGATTCCAGCGCAGAGGCCGTAGCACGGCGCAAGCTGTACGCAGCCATGCTCAGCAAGAGCGCACTGGACGGCGAGCCGATGGCGATCCCCTTTGCGGATCTCTCGGCAGAAGAGCAGTCCAAGGTGCGTCTGGAGCAGGCCAGCCTGACCACCACCGGCAATGCGTCCGGTGCCGTCAGCGCAGACCTGACCGAGGTGGACGCCCTTTCCGGCGCGACCATCACCTCTTCGGCTGTGACGACCATCGTCAACAACTCGTATTTCTATGTGACCGGGGTGCTCTGCGCAGAGTGACCTCAACGGAGGAATGGAACCTATGGCAAAAACTGATTTCCTGACGGCTGACATGACCCGCCGTCAATTCATGAAGATCTCGGGCAAGAGCCTTGCAGGGCTCACCCTGTCCGCTTCCATGCTGTCCCTGTTCGGCTGCTCTCAGCAGCAGGTGGATTCCGGCGCAGTGGCCACTTGGGCACTGCCGCAGGGCCTGCTGGTGGTCAACGCAGACCTGTGCACCGGCTGCCAGCGCTGCGAGATCAACTGCACCCTGACCAACGACGGCGTGTGCTCCTCTTACATCAGCCGCGTCAAGATCCAGCGCCGCCTGAATCTGGACGGCGACGGCAACGGTCTGCTGTCCGGCACCGACAACTGCTTTGTCTACTTCCCGGATACCTGCCGCCAGTGCGAGGATCCCGCCTGCGGCAATGCATGCCCCCAGAAGGCCATTATCACCAATGAGCAGGGCATCCGTGTGGTCGATACCGACAAGTGCATCGGCTGCGGTGCCTGCGTGGAGGCCTGCCCCTGGCACATGCCCACCGTCAACCCCGAGACCGGCAAGTCCTCCAAGTGCATCGCCTGCGGTGCCTGCGTGGCGGGCTGCCCGTCCGGCGCTCTGTCCATCGTGGACTGGGATGCCGTTACCAGCGCAGCACAGGCTGCTTACATGGACCTGTAAGGAGGAACAACAATGGCTGAAACCTATGGCTGGGCAGGCAAGATCCTGCGCGTCAACCTGACCACCGGTGAGATCACCACCCAGGACGACGCAAAATACCATAAATATATCGGCGGTATGGGCATGGCCTACCGCATCATGTACGAGGAAGCTCCCATGGAGCTGGACCCCTATGACGAGAAGGCTCTGGTCATCTTTGGTGTCGGCCCCCTGACCGGTGCCGGCGTGCCCTGCTCCGGCCGTATGAACGTGACCTTCCGTTCTACCTGGTCCAAGGGCCACTCCATCATCGATGCACACATGGGCGGCCACATCGGCTCCATGCTGAAGTATGCCGGTTATGACGGCATCGTTGTCAGCGGCATCTCCGAAAAGCCCGTCTACCTGCGCATCGAGGACGGCGAGGTCTCTCTGGAGGACGCAAGCGAGATCTGGGGCAAGGGTACCTTTGCTGCCAACAAGTGGATGGTGGAGCAGAACGGCCGTGAGTTCGAGACTGCTTCCATCGGCCCCGCCGGTGAGAATCTGGTGGATTACTCCACCCTGAACACCAGCTTCGGCAACTCCGGCGGTGCCGGTCTGGGCGCTGCCATGGGCAACAAGAAGCTGAAGGGCCTGGCCATCCGCGGCACCGGCAGCGTCAAGGTGGCTGACCCCAAGAAGGTGCTGGAGCTGTCCAACTACATGATGGGCAACCTGATCGGCGGCAACAACAACCACAACGTGCCCGCACAGCCCCAGAGCTGGGCAGAGTACAGCGCTACCTCCGGCAAGAACCGCTGGTCCGGCGCTCCCGGCCGTATGTGGAAGAAGGCTCCCGGCGGCCCCGTGGATACCGGCGAGCAGCCCTACAATGATATCAACAAGGTGGCTCTGCGCTGCTTCAAGGGTTACTTCGACTTCGGCGCTCCGGCTGCCGAGTACACCGTAAAGAACGGCGGCTGCTCCTCCTGCCCCATCCGCTGCTACACCGAGTATGATGTGGATCCGCTGGCAGATTACGATCTGCCCACCCACAACTCCAACACCTGTATGCCCGTGCTGTACGGCACCCGCGTCTATCCGGACGGCGTGCACGATTTCAAGTACGAAGGCGACGGCACCATGGTCATCAACCTGGCATGGTCTCATGCTGTGGACGATATGGGCCTGTGGGACAACTATGGCAACCTGAACCGCGACCTGCTGTGGATCCTGCGGATGCCGCGTGAGGAGGCCACCAAGTACAT
>ENA-OPCZ01002008-OPCZ01002008.1-human-gut-metagenome-genome-assembly--contig:-NODE-2008-length-9959-cov-3.787359_pt1 | contig 9959 bp, 10 predicted proteins | sample MGYA00241566_ERZ501483 | MGnify/ENA primary metagenome ERZ501483 (study PRJEB25962, sample SAMEA1965191) | human gut metagenome | biome: human gut; feature: human-associated habitat; material: faeces... | reverse complement strand
ATCCAGTCAATGATGAAAAGAATGGTGCCTTATATGCAGAATATAAGAAGCTAGGAGAAGCAGAAACTAAAGTGATCTTTGGTGGAAGACTTGGAGAATATAAGTATTACGATATGGATGCAGTTATTGCAGCTGCATTAGACAGAGTTAAAAAGGAATTTAATTAATCATTAAGGCAAAGATTTAAGATCTTTGCCTTAATACAAATGGAGGCTTATTATGAAGAGTGTATTGATTATTGGAATGACACCTAATCCTGGTGGCATAGAAAGCTTTTTAATGACATACTTTAGAAAATTAAAAGACACCTTTAAAATAGATTTCCTTACTACATTTGAGACATGTGCTTACAGTCAGGAGATTCTAGATAATAATTCTAGAATTTATACAATTAAATCAAGTCAGTTTAAACAAGCTAAAGAATTTAAACAGGAATTGACTTATTTCTTTCAACATCATCATTATGATATCATCTGGTTTAATGCCTGTGATTTAGGTAATTTTGGTTTATTGAAATATGCACAGTTATGTTCTCCTGAAAAAGTGATTGTACATGCACACAATAATGATTTCATGATGAAAGGTAAGAAAGCACTCTTCTATAAGTTCATGCATTATAAGAATAAAAAGAAAGTAAAACAGTATGCCACTGATTACTGGGCCTGCTCAGAACTTGCGGGAGAATTCTTCTTTGAAGATGATGTAAGACAAAGTTCTCGTTATCATGTCATTAATAATGCGATAGATACAGATCGTTTTAAATATGATAGAGAGGTCAGAGCAGCTTATCGTAAAGATCTCCACGCTGAAGATAAGATTGTCGTAATGAATACTGCAAGATTCACTTATCAAAAGAACCAGTTATTCCTGATTGATATCTTTGAGGAATTAAAGAACAGGGATGATCGTTTTGAACTCGTATTAGTTGGTGATGGTGAATTAAGAGGTGAACTTGAACAGAAGATTTCTGACTTGAATCTTACTGATAGTGTACAGCTATTAGGTTTACGTAGTGATATCCCAGAATTACTGTCAGCGGCTGATATATTCCTTTTCCCTTCTCGTTTTGAAGGATTTGGTATATCATTATTAGAAGCTCAGGCTTCTGGACTGTTATCCTTTACTTCCAAGACAGTTGTCCCAGAAAGTGTAGGGATTACAGATTTACTTACATATATTTCATTAGATGAATCTCCTGTAGAATGGGCAGATATGATTTATAGTCAATTTACTTCAAGAGACATTGATAGAAATAAATATACGGATATCATCAAAGAAAAAGGATTTGATATCGATACAGAAGCTAAGAGATTAAAATCCTGCTTAGATGATTAAAGAAAGGAAAACAGTTATGAAAAAATATTATTTACAGGTCACAATTGATTCTAATCTTGATGCCAGTACAAAAGCTGTTCAGGATTGTAATAAGATTCTTCATCAGAATGGTTATGAACCATTTGAAATTAATCTTTACAAATCAGGAAACAAGTATATCAAGAAGGTACATAACTTCTTAGCCTTCAATCACTTAAATAAGATTGATGAAGGTGCTTTACTTGTAGTACCTCATCCTCTTTATGTGAATAAGAAATATATTGATATCTTAGAGAAGGTAAAACAGAAAAAGCATATCAAGCTAGCATTCCTTATTCATGACTTAGATTCATTAAGAAAGCTATTCTTAAATGCTCAGGATGATTTTGAATATATGGATCATAAGATGTATGACATCTCTGACTATATTATTGCGCATAACGATTGTATGATTGATTATTTAGTCACACAGGGAGTAAACAGAGAAAAGATTCATAATCTTCATATCTTTGACTATTTATGTGAATCAAATAATACAATCAAGTTTGATCGTTCAGTAAGTATTGCAGGTAACCTAGATGAAAAGAAGAGTAACTATCTTGCAAAGCTAAAGGATATTAAAGCAGTTCATTTTGATTTATATGGTGTACATTTAAATGAAGATATTCTTGCATCTAATATTACTTATCATGGTGCTTTCCCACCTGATGAAATCAATAACCAGTTATATAGTGGTTTTGGTTTAGTATGGGATGGAAGTTCTATTGAAAAATGTGATGGTAATACAGGAGAGTACTTAAAATATAATAACCCTCATAAATTATCTTTATATCTAGTATCTGGCATTCCAGTAGTGATCTGGAAGGAAGCTGCAGAAGCTAAATTTGTAGAAGAACATGGCTTAGGTATCACAGTCAACTCTTTAGATGAACTTGGAGAAAAATTTGCAAGTCTAAGTGAAGAAGAATACTTCGAAATGGTTAAAAATGTCGCAGTTGTTTCTAATAGACTTAAAAATGGATATTACCTAACTCAGGCAATCAAAGAAATTGAAGAGGCTTAAAGCCTCTTTTTCTTCTTTAACTCTTATTATTTTTGATTTATAATTATTGCGGTTTGTAACAAGGAAAGAGAGGTTTTGTATGAAAAAACAGAAATCACTTAAGTTGAATTTCATTATGAATGCATTACTTACAATGTCTTCATTCATATTCCCACTTATTACATTCCCATATGTATCGAGAGTATTAGGGCCTACAGGAACAGGTCAGGTTAACTTTGCGACATCATTGATTACTTATTTCTCAATGTTTGCACAGTTAGGTATTCCGACATATGGTATTAAAGTATGTGCACAGGTAAGAGATGATCATGAAAAACTCACAAGAACAACACAAGAATTATTAATTATAAATCTTGTCATGACTGTAATCTCTTATGTTGCGTTTATTATTGCGTTATTCGCAGTTCCAAAGCTTGCATCTGATAAGATGTTGTATGTGATTACTAGTAGTACTATTCTACTTACTACAATAGGTATGGAATGGCTCTATAAAGCTTTAGAACAATATACATATATTACTATCCGTTCTATTATCTTCAAGTTTATTGGACTTGTTGCGATGTTCTTATTAGTGCGTTCAAAGAACGATTATGTTATGTATGCGGGTATTACAGTATTTGCGGCAAGTGCTTCATTTATTCTTAACTTATTAAATGCCCACAAATATATTGGTTTAAAACCAGTTGGACATTATAATTTCAAGAGACATTTCAAGCCAGTCGCTATCTTCTTTGCGATGAGCTGTGCAACTACAATCTATACTAACCTAGATTCAGTTATGTTAGGTTTCATGGCTACTAATGCAGATGTTGGTTACTATGGTGCAGCTGTTAAGATTAAGAATATTTTAGTATCTATCGTTACTTCACTAGGTACTGTATTACTTCCTAGAGCGGCTTATTATATTGAACACCAGCAGATGGATGAATTTAAGAAACTAAGCAGAAAAGCATTAAATTTCGTATTCATTATTGCATCACCAATGATGATCTATTTCATTCTCTTCGCAAAACAGGGTATCTTCTTTTTATCAGGTGATGCTTTTGGACCAGCCGTTGTGCCAATGCAGCTTATTATGCCTACCCTACTCCTTATTGGTATTACAAATATCTTGGGTATTCAGATTCTTGTACCATTAGGATATGAAAAAGCTGTACTTGTATCTGAAATAGTTGGTGCAGTGATTGACTTAGTGGTTAATGCATTATTGATTCCAGTGTATCAATCAAGTGGTGCTGCAATTGGTACATTACTTGCAGAATTTGCGGTTATGGTCGTACAGTGTATTGCGTTAAAGAATGAAATCAAAACAGCCTTTAGTGATATTAAATACTTAAAGATTATTCTTGCGATTATTATTGCATCACTTGCATCTTTCTGGGTGACTGCATTAAATCTACATGTATTCATTACACTCGTTATTTCAGCTATCTTGTTCTTTGGTGTATATGGTCTTGTACTCATTATCATGAAAGAAAAACTTGTCATTGAAATATTGACACAAATCTTTAGTAAGTTAAAACATAAAAGCGCATAAGGGAGAGGCTACATAAGGAAGTAGCTTTTCCCTTTTGCTTTGTAGTCAGCCGGAATGATTGAATTTGTAGGAAAATCAATTAGAGTGGGTAGACGGATGAATAATATTTGCTATAGAGCCATAGAAATCGTAAATTAAGCTATAATTTACAGCTAAACGAAAAGCGGCGGCAAGGGAGATCACCTTCTCTCCGCCGTTATTTTAATCGTTATCTTCATTGTTAGGCCAACTAGATATAATGTGCAACTCTCCAGAATCCATATCCATAGCCATATTATCTCCCATTCGAATCAATAAATCTCCATCGGAATCTATTGCCATATTATCAGAGATTGAATAAGCAAAATCGCCATCTTTATAATCAAAAAAATTTTTACCCATAAATAGCATCTCCTTCCTGATTGTTAATCTAAATATAGTTTCATTTTTTCATATGAATCAACCGTATTATTATCATAGGTATTAAAATCCTCTGAAAATGTATTAAGACTTCCAGTTGGATTTATAACGATTTTTGTCATTTTTAAATAATTGTCATAGTATACCTTTAACACGGAGTATGCTTCTTCATACTTTTTAGGTGGTTCTTTCAATTGTTTCATTAAATTGGTAACGTCGGATTGGTTGGCTACTATTTCAGAAATACTGTTGCTGAAATTTTCATCTGCAAATAGCTCAGAAAGTGCATCATTAAAATCATCGACAAACTTTCCGTTTCTCATAGTATATTGGTCTGTTTCACTATTCTGTTCTTCATAAATAGCATTGTACCACACGCTCTTAATAAGGTTTCCAGCATTTTCCGCTTTGGCGACTCCATCAATCATTGTAAAACATACTGTTTTCATATTTGAATAATATTTCAGTTCCTTTGCCTTTTGCAAAATGCCAATTCCTAATGCACTGACAACAATCAGAGCAAACACAATTATGGATATAATTGTGCCTTTGTTTTTTTCTGCTTTTGTTTAACAGCAGAATTACAACGTGGACATACAGTTGCTTTTTCACTGATTGTTTCCTCACATTTCGGACAAGTTGTTAATCCCATTCCAATATCCTCTTTTCTTCTGATTCGTCAAAGTACCCGTTTTGTTGGCAAATCTGATGTATTGTGTCAGCAAAAATTGACCTTGATTTTTATTTTTGTCGGTATTACAATTTTTTCTTTTCTATGTATATCTCTAGGACTGCTGTCCATAAAAAATTATCATTGCAAAAATCTACTTTTTTTGAACTTTGGCAGTTGTTCTATTAAAGCATTTATTTCATCGTCGTTTACTTCCACATCAACATAAACGACAATATCAGCAATATCACAACCAACCCAACCTACTCGTTCGAGTTCTATTACTCCTACTTGTTCGAATTTTGTTACTCCGCCAAGCTCATTACAAATGTAATATTCATCTGCATCAACCTTATTTATAAATTCTGTATTATGCTTTATTCCAAATTTCAATATATCTATTGCCCTGTGTTTATATTTCCCCAAGTGTTCTAATGCATATCTTAAACAATTATTTATTATCGGGTTAATCAAATCAAATGTAATAGAATCAACTTGCTTTTCTCTCTTCGCACGGTTTCCTAATATATATTCATATGATCTTATTTCAAATATTGAGCTGAACAAAGTATCGTTATCTAACATTATTTCTAAATATTCACTTCGGCTAAAAATAGTATAATCTGAAATATAGAAACCGAGCCCAAAAAACATATAGTAAGAATCATAAATATCATTGAACAGTTCTGCATCATTCATACTTGCAACAAGACGAGCAAACGCAATACTATTATCAAAGTTTATCCAAGTTATGCCGGAATCTTTTTTGAATTTAAAGTAGTTAGAATCCCCTTTGAGTTTTATTCCATATTCTTCGTAAAGGTATCTGACACCATTAACCGAATGATATTCAACAATATAATCAAGGAATGTTTTTCCAAATTCGTCTGATTGAGTAAGGATTGATTCTCCATTCTTTGCAAGTAAAATATTGAATTCTTCTTTATATAGTTTCGGATCATCAAGGTATGCATAATATCTGAAGCCTTTGTTAAATGGCACATTATCTCTTTCTACCGGCAATTTATATGCATCTTCATCTAATAATCTTGCTAACGAAACACCAAATATTTTTTCAAGAGGAATAATAAAATCATATTTCAGCGGTCGTTTGTCTTTTAACATTTTTGAAAAATTCGATTTTTCCTTATTTGCAAATTTATATGCGTCTTGTCCATTGATTCCTAATTCGTGTGCAATATCAACCAGCAAGTGACTATACATCTTTATCCCTTTTAATTCCATATAATGGTTAATATTATTCTTCAAATTTCCCATAAGTTTACCTCCATAATTTTTATCTATTTATAGTGTACAACAAGTGCAAAGAAAATAGTAGTCATTTAAGACAACTTTTGTTGTCTGTTTTGACTTTTGTTAAAAACCACGGAAAAAAGTATATCGTCAAATTTGACTACTATTTCCCAAACAAAAAAACAATAACGGGCAGGGGCAGAGATGATGCACAAGTGAGCAATTATGTTTATTTGGCTCTTTCATTTTTATCTAAACTAAATAGTATACTGTTAATAAAGCAAAGCGAGTTACTCACCTTGAGGCTTTCACGCCTGAATTGCTACATGAATTTATTGAGAAAATCGTTGCGTATGCACCCGAATACAAGGACGAAACGCGCTATCAGGAAGTGGCAATCTACTACAATGGTGTTGGCACGACAACTGAAGAAATGGAAGAACACATCAGCAAAAAAAGCCTTTCTTAAAGGCAAATACGCTTTTTGACTTATAAAACAATAAAGGGTATACTTTTAATGTAATGACTTATGAATATGAATGGTGTAAAATAATTATATTCATATGAAGGAGGAAAACAGAGATATGCCTGATAAACAGAGAATCGGTATTTTAGGAGCTGGTACTTGGGGTATGGCTCTTGCAAGAATGCTGGCTAATTGTGATAAGGAAGTAACAGTGTGGTCTGCCCTTCCACAGGAAGTGGAACAGTTAAGCACAACACATACACATCCAAAACTTCCTGGTGTTGATTTTCCTGAAACTATTCGTTATACAACAGATATAGAAGAAGCATGTACTAATCAGAATATTATTATGTTTGCGGTACCTTCTGTATTTGTAAGAAGCACAGCTGAAAAGGCTAAACCTTACATTAAAGACAATCAGATTATTGTGGATGTTGCGAAAGGTATTGAAGCAGATACATTCATGACTTTAACTGAAGTCATTGAAGATGTACTTGATAATGACACATTACATCTTGTCGCATTATCTGGTCCTACTCATGCAGAAGAAGTGGCAAGAGGATTACCTACTGCCATCGTATCAGCATGTAAGAATCTAGACGCGGCTAAATATGTACAGAAGTTTTTCAGTAGTCCTTTTATGCGTGTGTATACAAATAACGATGTAAAAGGAATTGAAATCTGTGGTGCATTAAAGAATATTATTGCGTTAGCTGCTGGTATTTCTGGTGGCTTAGGTTATGGTGATAATGCCCGTGCAGCTTTAATTACAAGAGGTCTTGCAGAAATGGAGAGACTTGGTGGTAGAATTGGCTGTACACCACATACATTTAGTGGTTTAACTGGTATGGGTGACTTGATTGTGACTTGTACAAGTGAATTCAGTAGAAACAACCAGGCAGGTCATTTGATTGGTGAAGGTAAGACACCGGCAGAGGCAGTTAAGGAAGTAGGAATGGTTGTAGAAGGTATTAATGCATTACCTGCAGCTGTTCAGCTTGCAGAAACTTATAAAGTGGATATGCCTATTGTAATGACTGTCAATAAAATCGTTAATGAAGGCTTGAATCCAAAGAATGCAGTTAATGCATTATTACAGAGAGATTTAAAATCAGAAACACCTCTTCCATCTATTAATGATGTATTTGAAGAGTCAGTATTAAGAAAGACGAGGAAAAGTGGAATGAAGAGAGTTATTACTTATGGGACTTTTGACTTATTACATTACGGTCATATTAACCTATTAAGAAGAGCTAAAGAATTAGGTGATTACTTAATCGTTGGTTTATCAACAGATGAATTCAACTGGAATGAAAAACAGAAGAAGTGTTACTTTACTTATGAACAGAGAAAACAGTTACTAGAATCAGTTAGATATGTAGATTTAGTTATTCCTGAATGTGCATGGGATCAGAAACGTAAAGATGTTCATGAATATCATGTTGATACATTTGTCATGGGAGATGACTGGAAAGGTCAGTTTGACTTCTTAGAAGAAGAAGGTGCAGAAGTAGTATACTTACCTAGAACTCCTGAAATCAGTACAACAAGAATCAAAAAAGACTTGAATAAATAGTCATGGTTTTACTCGTTTATGAAGATGATATGTAATTTTTGTGTAATTATGACCTTAAAGGTTTTCATTTTTTCATTTACGAGTATAATGACGAATGAACCGAATATTAGGAGGTAGTTATGAAGTTTATTACATCACGTGCCTTGATCCTAGGTATCCAGGCTGTTGTATCTGCAGTGCTTGCATTCTTCGTAGTTAAGATTGGAATCTTACCTACAAAGTATTTAATGGCAGCATTCGCAGTATTAGTAGTATTATGGCTATTGATGTTCTTATTATCAAAGCCATCAAAGAAGAAAAAAGTTGCAAGACCTTTAATTGGTAAAATAGTGTCTCTTTTATTAAGTATCGCAATGGTATTTGGTACTAGTAAGATTATCAAAGGTGATTCATTCCTTTCATCTCTTACTAATGTAGGTACTGAAACAACTACTTATTCTTTAGTAGTATTAAAAAGCAGTGGTTATAAGAATGTTTCTTCATTAAAAGGAAAAACAATCGATTACTACGCAAACGATAAAAAGAAAGCGATGCAGGTAAAAGAAAAACTACAGAAACAGATCAGTTTCCATGGTAATGGTGAAGAAGATAATGCGAAGCTTGCATCAGACTTATATAGTGGTGATTGTGATGCAATCCTATTAAATGAAAGCTATCGTGAAATGATCAAAGAAACTTATAGTAACTTTGAATCAAAGACTAAAGTATTATGGCAGGAAAAGATTGTAGAAGAAGTAGAAAATACTGCTTCTGATGTTAATGTAACTAAGAAGCCATTCGTATGTTATATTAGTGGTGTTGACTCTCGTGGAGGTGTAAATGAAAACAGCCGTTCAGACGTTAACCTATTAGTAACTATTAATCCAAACAATGGTCAGATGTTAATGACAAGTATTCCTAGAGACTATTATGTAAAACTTGCAAACTGTGGTAAGAAAGATAAATTAACTCATTCTGCTTTATATGGTGGAACAGAAAACAGTATAAAGACTATTGAAGATTTCTTAGACATCAACATTGATTTCTATGCAAGAGTTGATTTCCAGTCAGTTATCCAGTTAGTTGATGCATTAGGTGGTATTGATATTTATTCTGATAAGGCATTTATTCCTTATACAGATCATGGTATTAAGATTCCTAAGGGCAATGTACATATGGATGGACGTATGGCCCTTGCATTCGCAAGAGAACGTTATACATACCAGTCTGGTGACCAGCATAGAACTGAAAACCAGCAGGCAGTATTACAGGCTATTATCAAGAAAGCAGTATCTCCAAAGATCTTAACTAACTATAGTGAAATCTTAGATTCTATCAAAGATACATTTACAACTAATATGCCATCTTCAAGTATCAGAGCTTTAGTTAATAAGCAGTTAGATGACAACATTAAATGGGATTTCCAGAAATCATTCCTTAAGGGTGAAGGTGTGATGCAGACTGGTGGTTACTCAATGCCTAAGACTAGGTTGTGGTATAGTATCCCAGATGAAGACAGTATTGAATTAAATTCTAAATACATCAACGCTATGTGTGATGGTAAGAAGATTGATACTGAAAAGAAAATCTTTGATGTAGAAAAAGCTGAACAAGAAGCTAAAGAAGCTGAAAAGAAAACAAACTAATGGTAATTTAAAATAACTAGGGGTTTCCTATATTTTAGTTATTATGAATCACGGG
>ENA-OPCZ01002001-OPCZ01002001.1-human-gut-metagenome-genome-assembly--contig:-NODE-2001-length-9979-cov-2.663140_pt1 | contig 9979 bp, 9 predicted proteins | sample MGYA00241566_ERZ501483 | MGnify/ENA primary metagenome ERZ501483 (study PRJEB25962, sample SAMEA1965191) | human gut metagenome | biome: human gut; feature: human-associated habitat; material: faeces... | reverse complement strand
CCGATCATGATGCGCGTCAAGAGCGACTTCTCCGAAATCATCGAAGCCGGCATCGACGGCAAGCTCGACAGCGTTGAAGTCGAATGGGATCGCCGCACCGCACTCGGCGTCGTCTGCGCCGCCCGCGGCTACCCGGCTCACCCCGAAAAGGGCGCCGTCATCGAAGAGCTGCCTGAAAACACCGCCGAACAGATGGTCTTCCACGCCGGCACGGCCCTCAACGAAGAAGGCCTGACGGTCGTCTCCGGCGGCCGCGTCCTCTGCGTCGTCGGCCTCGGCGAATCCATCGCCGCCGCCCAGAAGTCCGCCTACGCCGCCGCGCGTCAGGTGAAGTTCGACGGCATGCAGATGCGTTCCGACATCGGCTACCGCGCCCTGAACCGCTGATAGCCCGGATCCGAACGGTCCCACAGGGCCGCCTCCCTCTGCGCAGGGTGGCGGCCTTTTTCATGCCCGCGACATGCAGCTTTCTTGATTCGCTCTCCCGCAGGGGATGTCCGAACGGGACAGGCGGGCTATACTGAAACCACGGCGGGGGTGCCTTCAGGGCAAAGCCCCGCATCCGACCAACACCGTTCGACCCAGCCACACAGATGCATCCTGCCTTTCTTTCAAAGCTCCCGGCCCTCCTGGCAGGCGCCCTACTTCCGCTCGCTCTCGCGGGCGGCGCGCATGCCGAGAAAATCACCGGCCCGTTCGCCTACCCGACGGGCCTGCTTGACGCGCCGGCCACTCTGACGACGCCGCTCGGCCGCGACGCCCGCATCGGCAAGCCCCGCATCGTGCTCGAAAGCACCAGGCTCGAGGATCTTGCCGCCATGACGGGCGCAACCCGCCTTTCGGAGGGCGACGGCGTCTTCCGCCGCGACACGCTCTGCCTCACGGGCACCACCCACGGCAAGCCCATGATCGTCTGGTTCATCGCCACCGACAGCGACTTCGTGACCGAAGCGCAGCTCGAGTGGGCGGGTGAGCGCACGGTCCCCGAAATCTGCCGCAGGCTCGACGCCGAGCACCTTCCCGTCCAGATCGGCCGCATTGGTCTTGGCATGGAGTCCGCACTCGTTAACGAGCTTCTCGGCCGCGCCTCCTACAAGGACGAAGCGGGCTGGCACTACTGGTTCAGCCAGCGCTTCCTTCGCAACAAGCGAGGACTGCAGGAGCTCGAGCTCAACTGGCTGGCCGTTCACTATGACGACGACGGCCTCGTCGACAAGACGTTCTCCTCCCAGGTGACCAACCTCTGAGCCACCCTATGACCGACAGTCTTGCGCTATATTCCGCGCGCCGCGGCCTGGGCATTCTCGGCGGCACGTTCGATCCCGTGCACGCGGGGCACCTCTGTCTGGCCAGAGCGGCGCTCGACGCCGTTCCGCTCGTGCGCGTCGAGCTCATGCCCGCAGGCGAGCCTTGGCAGAAAAGCCGAATCTCGCCCGGCATTCACCGCTTGAACATGCTTCGCATTGCAGTAGAATACGAGCCTCAATGCCGCATCAACACGTCGGAACTCTGCCGAAGCGGTGCAACCTACACCATCGACACGGTCAGCCGGCTTCGCGAGGAGGTCGGGCCCGACATGCCGCTGGTCCTCATCCTCGGCAGCGACCAGTGGTTCAACCTCTCCACCTGGAGGGAGTGGCAGTCGCTCACCGACTTCGTGCACATCGCGTACTGCGCCAGGGACGGCGTGCGCGAATCCGAAATTCCCGAAAGCCAGGCCCTCTGGGCCGCGCCCCGCATGACCGAGGCGCGAAAGCTCGTCTTCTCGCCTTCGGGCAGGATCGCCCGCTTCGAAATGGCGCCTCACCGCGCTAGCGCCACCGCCATCCGCCGCACGCTTGCCAGAGAACCCTTTGCCCGCGCCATGTCGTCGCTCGACGGCTGGCTCGACCCCGGCGTTGCCTCCTACATCCGGACGCACGGACTCTATCAGCCCGCGCGCCATTAACCTCAAGTGAAACATGAACATCGAAGAACTCACCCAGCTCGTCGTCAACGCCCTTGAAGACGTCAAGGCCAAGGACATCAAGGTCTTCAACACCGAAGGCCTCACCGACCAGTTCGAACGCGTCGTCATCGCTTCGGGCACCTCCAACCGCCAGACCCGCGCCCTCGCCTACTCCGTCTCGCACGAAGTCAAGCAGGCCGGCGGCGACGTTCTCGGCATGGAAGGCCAGGAAACGGGCGAATGGGTCCTCGTCGACCTCGGCCCCGTCGTCTGCCACTGCCTGCAGCCCAACGTCCGCGACTACTACAACCTCGAAGAGATCTGGGGCGGCAAGGAAGTCTTCCTGAAGGCCAACGAAGAGTGCGCCTCCCGCCTGATGCCGCATCGTCCGGGCCACATGCCCGAAGACTTCGAATAAGTCATGCAGATCCGCATCGTGGCCGTCGGCCAGCGCATCACCGAGTGGGCGCAGTCGGCCGTCTCCGACTATCTGTCGCGCTTTCCGCGCGACTTCAGGGTCGAGCTCAGGGAAATCCGCACCGAGCCGCGCGCAGGCCAGACGCCCGCGCGCCTCATGGCGGCTGAAGCCGAGCGCATCCTCGCCGCCATCGAACCCGACGACTTCGTCGTCGTGCTTGACGAGCACGGCAAGGATCTCACGACGATGGACCTCGCCAGACACTTCTCGCACTGGCGCGCCGACGGCGAAACGCCCGTCTTCGTGATCGGCGGCCCCGACGGCCTCGCCCCCGAGGTGAAGGCCAGGGCCAACCTGACGATCCGGCTTTCGTCGATGACCCTGCCGCACGCCTTTGCGCGCGTCATGCTCTCCGAGCAGATCTACCGCGCATGGTCGATCCTCGCAGGCCATCCCTACCATCGAGCCTGACACCGATGTCCAGCAAAACGATTTTCCTTGCGAGCAAGAGCCCGCGCCGCCGCGACCTGCTCACACGCCTCGGCTACGACGTTCGCGTCATCGCGAGCAACGCCCATACGCTCATGGCCTTCGAGGGCGACGAAGTCGTCCTGCCCGACGAGGCGCCCAAGGCCTACGTGCTGCGCACCGCGCGCAACAAGTTCCTTGAGGGCCTCGGCGTCAAGAACGCGGGCGAGTTCGCGGGCGTGCGCCTGCCCATCGTCGCCGCCGACACCGTCGTGAGCCTCGGCAACGAGATCCTCGGCAAACCCCGCGACTTCGACGAGGCCTGCCTCTTTCTCGAAAAGCTCTCCGGCCGCACCCACGACGTGCGCACCGCCGTCTACGTCGGCCTCTCCGAAACGGCCTGCGACTGGCGCATTTCGCACTCCACGGTGAGCTTCCGCGAGCTCACGCACGACGAAATCGAGGCCTACGCCAACAGCGGCGAGCCCTACGACAAGGCGGGCGGCTACGGCATCCAGGGCCTTGCGAGCATCTTCATCTCGAACATTTCGGGCAGCTACACCGGCATCATGGGACTCCCCGTTTACGAGACGGCCGAGCTCCTCGCCAATGCGGGCCTTCCCGTGTTCAATGCTCAATAAGTCGACCTGTTGCAAACAGTCATGAAAAAAGCCCGCTGACGCGGGCTTTTTTCATGACTGCCGAAGCGGCCTCAATCCGGTCTTAGTAGACCTTCACGAGCTCGACTTCGAAGATGAGCGTAGCGTTGGGCGGAATGCAGCCCGGGACGCCGTAGGCGCCGTAGCCGAGATGAGCGGGGATCGTAAGGCGGCGCTTCTGGCCTTCGCGCATGCCGACGACGCCCATGTCCCAGCCCTTGATGACCATGCCGACGCCGCAGACGAACTCGAGCGGCTCGCCGCGATCAAGACTGGAGTCGAACTTCGTGCCGTCCTCGAGCCAGCCCGTGTAGTGTGCGGCGATCGTATCGCCCTTCATCGCCTGACGGCCGGTGCCTTCGGCGAGTTCCTCGATCTTGAGATCTTTCAATTCTTCCTGCATGGGTGTAGCCCTCGTGTGTAGGTTGCTGATGACACAATCTTACAGCGTCAAGCCGTTGCTCTGGCAACAGGGATGCATTCGACGTTTCCGCCGTGTACAATGAATGCGCCGTCCGACAAGCCTTCACCGTCGGACGCGATGACCTTCAGCCTGCCATCCCGCAGATCCGCCTCCCTTCGCATCAGAGGGCACGCGGAACGGACCGCGGCGCACACCCGCGCGCCCGCAGACACTATTCCTGACAGGCTGCTCCCGCACGCCACAGCGTTTTGGCGGGCACATCCGATTTCGATTCCGCATACACCCAACCGACGCGAAGGGGCGCCCTCTTCTTTTCCGCGCATTCCGTGTCGGCGTGCATTGCTCAAGAACGATGACAAAAGACGAAAAAATCTCGAATTTCGAGCGCGTGCTGTCCTGGCTGCCCGAAGCCTTCAAGAGCTGGGCGACCTCCAATCCGTTTCTCTCCAGCACCCTCAACGAAGTCCTGAACGAACGCGACACGCGCCTCTCCGGCACGCCCTGCACGTCCCGCCTCAAGACCGCGGTAACGGCCCTGCTGCAGAAGCTTCAGGACCGCCGCGACAAGAGCGCCGCCCTGATTCTCGCCGCCTCGCGCGAAGCCGAGGAGACCGCCTTCACGCTGGCCTCCCGCATGTCCGAGGGCACCGGCCTCAGGATCGCCGCCACGACGGGCGTGCGTGACGGCGCAGGCCTCGCCGCCATCTTTGCCACCGCACCCGACCTCGTCGTCACGAATCCCAAGGTGCTGAAAAAGGTCTTCGACAAGGGTTTCGTAGCCCCCGAAGCCTTCCGCACGATCCTCGTCGACGGCGCCGAATGGCACGACGTCATGGGCGACACGGACCTCATCGCTTCGCTCGTCGAGCGCTTTCCCGCCGCCCTCCAGCTGATCGTGACGGGCCCCGTCGTCGTTGAGACAACCGAGGACCCCTACAACGCCATGCTGCACGCCCCCGCCTACTGCAGGGCGCCCGACGAGGCGGCGCGTGAAACCGCCCCCAAGGAACGCGTGGTACTCGTACCCGAAGAGAAGATGAGCGAGACACTCGCCCGCGAGGCTGAAAAGACGCCCGTACTCTTCCTGGTCTCGACCCCTACCGAAAGCACCCGCGTCACGGGCCTTCTCAAAGAGGCGGGCATCGCCGCCAAGCGCGCCACCGCAACCCAGTCCGCCTCGGCCCGAGAGACGCTCGTCCTCAAGTTCATCGCAGGCCGCGTCGAGCACCTCGTCATGCCGCACTCGGTCATCGGCGAACTCGAGCACAATCGCGCCTCCCGCGTGATCCTCACCGACCTCTCAGGTGGTCCCGAACCCTATCTCGAGCATTTGGCCCTGACGGCCGACGGCACGGGCGAGCTCGTGACGATCGTCACGCCCGAAACGCTTCCGCTCTTTGAAAAGCTCCTCGTCGCCGCCGAAAAGCGCCTGACGCTTGAAAAGCCGTACAACCTTCCCGAGCCCCGCACCGTTATCGGTCAGCTTCTGCGCCGCGAAAAGCTCACGATCCGCACGAAATACGGCCGCACGGCCGAGTCCACCGAGGGCGACAGGGGCGAGCAGGACGACCGCGGCGAAGGCCGCAGCCGCTGGGAGCGCCGCAAGTCGAAGAACGGCCAGCGCAAGGACAGGAAGGATGGTTTCCGAAAGGACCGCAAGGACTTCAGAAAGGATGAGCAGGGCAAGACCTTCGGCAAGAAGCCTCGCAAGGCCGCCAAGCCCCACAGGGACGAAGCCCTCCCCGTCGAGGCCGCAGCCCCCGAAGCCGATGCCGTTATGCAGCCTCAGGCCGCTCCCGCCGAGGGCGCCGCCTCCGAGCAGGCTCAGACCCGCAAGCCGCGCAAGTCCTTCACGGAGCGCCGCTTCGGCAAGAACCGTCCCTTCAAGCAGCGTCAGGAAGACGCCGCCGAAACTTCCTCCGCACCCGTCGAGGCGCAGGCCGTCCCCGCCGCCGAAGCCGGAGCCCAGGACAAGTCCCGCAAGGACCATTTCAAGAACTTCCGCCGCAAGTCGCGCAAGTTCCAGAACGGTGAGGGCGAAGCCTCCCGAACGCAGGAAAAGCCCGTTCAGAACGCAGACTCCGAACAGGCGGCCGCAGGCGACAGGAAGCCTCAGGAAAAGAAGACCTTCGAAAAGAAGGCCTTTGAAAAGAAGCCCTACGAGAAGAAGCCTTTCGAGAAGAAGCGCGACAGGAAGAAGCCCGCAAGGCAGGACGCCGAGGCAAAGCCCCGCCAGCAGGACTGGGACGACGACAACTTCGGCAATTCGATCCACTACCAGCCCAAGCGCCAGAATCTCCGCGGGCTGCCCAGCGACCAGCAGATCCACTGGGAGCCGACGGATCCCTACCATCCGTCCTCCCAGGCCCTCAGCCTGCCTCAGATCATGCCCGACGAAAACCGCCGCGGCGGCTACGTCAACGGCAATGTGAACGGCAACGTGAAGGGCGGCTTCAACCGAAGCCGCAGGAACTACCGCAAGAAGCGCGAGGGCTGATCCACGAGCGCCCCGCACGCCGACAAGTGTTTACAGAAGCGCCGGATGTTTTTACGGACATCCGGCGCTTTTTCTCTAAAATAGATCTGTTTTACCTACCCGATCGAGTTCGTCCGGCCTCCTCACACGAGGGCCGGCAGCCAGAAAATGTCCGCTTCGCTTCCCGTCCGCAGTCTTCTCGCCGCCACCGCCGCCATGCTCCTGCTTTCCGCCTGCTCCACCGCCTACTACACGGGCGACACGATCAGCGGCCCCGCCCAGCGCATGAAGCGCGACGCCGACGGCAACCTGCACGACCCGCTCCTCGACGCTCCGAACCGCTCCCTGATGACGTGCACGTCCGAAGCACCCGTTACGGTGCTCCAGCGCGTGGGCGAAGTGCCCTTCGCCTGCCCCGACCTCGGCGTCTCCGCCACGCTCGACGAGCTGCGCGACGCCGGATGGCGCATTCTGAGGCTCGACATCGGCGAGGACCTTGAAAGCGACTCCCACGTGGGCTTCCCCGTCACCGTTCAGGTCCGCAAGCTCTTCTGATGCGCCCCGCCCTGCGCAGGCTCTTCGGGACTTTCTTCATCTGAGGCATCGTCATGAACCAATCGAGCGCCGAACGGCTCGGCAAATTTCGACAGACCATGAAGGACCGGGGGCTTGACGCCTGGATCGGCCGCATCGTCGATCCGCATCTCTCGGAATACGTTCCCGAACACTGGCAGTCCGTTGCCTGGCTCACGGGCTTCACGGGCAGCACCGCCCGCCTGTGCGTGACGCAGGGCGCTGCCGCGCTTCTCGTCGACAGCCGCTACTGGGAGCAGGCCGAAGGCGAGCTCGACGGAGCGCCCTTCGAAGTCGTGAGGCTCGGTGCGCCCGACGCCCCCTCGCAGGAGGCCTGGCTTTCGCAGCATCTCACCCGCGGCCGCGTCGGCCTCGCCCCCGAACTCTGGAGCGAATCGGATGTGCGCCGCATCCGCACATCACTCGCCGACTGCGGACTTGAGCTCGCGCTCGTCCCCGATCTCTTTGACGACGTCTGGACCCAAGGCCGTCCCGCCCGTCCGCAGACCGCCGTCACCCCGATGACGCAGGATTCCTCAACCGTTGCAGACAGGCTCGCCCGAGTCCGCGAAGTGCTTCGCGACCGCGCTAGCGAAGCCCTGTGCCTGCACTCGCTCGACGACATCGCCTGGCTCACGGGCTGCCGTGCGGCCGACATCAAATTCAATCCCGTCTTCCTCGCGAGCATGATCGTGACCGACAGCGAGGCCCTTCTCTATACGGAAGCCTCCAGATTCACGCCCGAACTCCTTGGCGCTCTGGCCGCACAGGGCATCGAAGTTCGAGCACCCGAATCGCTCGCAGGGGACATCTCCGCGCTCTCGAGGGACCTCGTCTTCATGGCCGACCCCGACCGCCTTCCCGCCTCGATCTTCGGACTCCTCGAGCGCGTCCCCGTCGAGGCGCTCTCGCCCGTCACGCTCATGAAGAGCCGCAAGTCCGAGGAGGAGCTCGAGGGCATCCGCCGCGCCATGGTCTCCGACGGCGTCGCGCTATGCGAATTCTACGCGCTGCTTGACGAGCGACTCGCCGAAGGCGCCGTGCTCACCGAATCCGACGTCGCGAACATGCTCGACTCAGAACGCGCCGCACGCCCCGACAACAGGGGCCTGAGCTTCGGCACGATCTCCGCCTTCGGCCGCAACGCCGCGCTTCCACACTATGCGCCGAAGCGCGAAACGGCCGCAGTCCTCACGGACGGGCTTCTTCTCATCGACTCGGGCGGGCAGTACGAGGCGGGCACGACCGACATCACCCGCATGACGGCCGTCGGCCGCATCGACGACGACATGAAGCGCGACGTCACGCTCGTGCTCAAGGCCCACATCGCGCTTGCACGCGCCGTCGTTCCCGCAGGCGTCTCGGGCTCGCAGCTCGACGCCATCGCACGCGCGCCCCTCTGGGCCAAGGGCCTCGACTTCGGACACGGCACGGGCCACGGCGTGGGCTGCCGCCTCAACGTCCACGAAGGTCCCTTCCACATCTCCCCGCGTGCAACGAAGACGGGCGAGCTCGGTCTCCAGGCAGGCATCCTCGTCTCCGATGAACCCGGCCTCTACCGTCCCGGCCACAGGGGCGTGCGCATCGAAAACCTGATCGTCGCCCGCAGGGCTGCGTCCACGGAGTTCGGCGAATTCCTCGCGTTCGACGTCGCAACGCTCTGCCCGATCGACCTCAGAACCGTCGATGTTTCGCTCCTCACGCCCGACGAAGTGGCCTGGCTCGACGATTACCATGGGAAAGTCCTGACCGCCCTTCAAAACGAGGCGCTTTCTACTCGCGCACAGGCATGGCTCAAGGCCCGCACGGTCCCCGCCTTCCGTTCCAGAAACATTGTGTAACACTGCTTAACCCGGGTTAGCCGAAGACATTTGCCTCTCTTCGGCTTCGCGGCCATACTGAAACGCAAGCAAGGAACAATCCACCCTCAACGACATGCGACATACATTCAGTCTTGTCTGCGCCGGCCTTCTGGCGCTCACGCTTCTCGCCGGCTGCGAAAAGACGACGGCCCCAAAGACCGTCCGCGCGCCCCTTTCTGTTGAAACCCTGACCGTTGAAGCGGCAGACCAGCCCCGCTGGATCACGCTGCTCGGCCAGGCCGAGGGCGGCCGCGAAGTCGAGGTCAAGTCCCAGGTGAGCGGCATCCTCAAGAAGGTCGCCTTCACGGAAGGCGCCGAAGTGAAGGCGGGCGACGTGCTCTACCAGATCGATCCCGCGCCCTTCGAAGCCAGGCTGAAGTCGGCCGCGGCGAACACGCGCAGCGCGAAGGCCACGCTTGCAGAAGCTAAAACCAGCTACGAACGCACCCGTGCGCTTTTTGAAAAGGGCGCGAAGAGCCGTCAGGACCTCGACGAGGCCAACCGCGCGCACCTCGTCGCCTCCTCAGCCTACAACGCGGCGACCGCCTCCGAAAGGGACGCGGCCATCAGCCTCGAATGGACGACCGTGAGGGCTCCCGCCTCCGGTCTCGTGAGCGACACGCAGTTCAATGAAGGCTCGCTCATCTCCTCGGCAAGCTCCGTGCTTGCCACGATCACCCAGCACGACGACGTCAGGGTCGTCTTCGCGCCGTCCGCACGTGCGCTCGACGGCGCCGACGTGACGACCGACAATGCGGTCAAACTCCGCGACGAGCGCGGCCGCACGCTCTCGGGCAAACTCGACTACGTCGCCCAGTCCGTCAACCCGAAGACGAGCACGCGCCTCATGCGCGTTAGGCTCGATGAAGGCTCCGGACTTCTTCCCGGCGACTTCGTGCACGTGGACCTTCAGATCGGCGTACGAGAAAACGCCGTGCGCATCCCGCAGAAGGCCGTGCGCCAAGAACCCGACGGCACTTACACGGTCTTCGTGTACCAGGACGGCAAAGCCAGGCTCCGGCCCGTCAAGCTCGACCGCTGGGACGGTCCCGACTGGATCGCCACCTCGGGCCTCGCCACGGGCGACCGCGTGATCACCAACCAGCTTCTCAAGCTTCGTGACGGCTCCGCCGTGCAGCCCGCCGAAGCTT
>ENA-OPCZ01002000-OPCZ01002000.1-human-gut-metagenome-genome-assembly--contig:-NODE-2000-length-9980-cov-13.073854_pt1 | contig 9980 bp, 5 predicted proteins | sample MGYA00241566_ERZ501483 | MGnify/ENA primary metagenome ERZ501483 (study PRJEB25962, sample SAMEA1965191) | human gut metagenome | biome: human gut; feature: human-associated habitat; material: faeces... | reverse complement strand
ACGGTCCTAAGGTAGCGAAATTCCTTGTCGGGTAAGTTCCGACCCGCACGAAAGGTGTAACGATTTGGGCACTGTCTCAACGAGGGACCCGGTGAAATTGAAGTACCTGTGAAGATGCAGGTTACCCGCGACTGGACAGAAAGACCCCATGGAGCTTTACTGTAACCTGACATTGGGTTCTGATACATCACGTACAGGATAGGTGGGAGGCATGGAAGCGAGGACGCTAGTCTTCGTGGAGCCGCCGTTGGGATACCACCCTTGATGTATCGGAATTCTAACCGTAGGAGTAACGAAACTCGGGACAGTGTCAGGCGGGCAGTTTGACTGGGGCGGTCGCCTCCCAAAGAGTAACGGAGGCGCCCAAAGGTTCCCTCAGCGCGGCCGGAAATCGCGCGAAGAGTGTAAAGGCAGAAGGGAGCTTGACTGAGAGCCAAACACGGCGATCAGGTACGAAAGTAGGGCTTAGTGATCCGGTGGCATCCAAGTGGAAGGGCCATCGCTCAACGGATAAAAGCTACCCTGGGGATAACAGGCTAATCTCTCCCAAGAGTCCATATCGACGGGGAGGTTTGGCACCTCGATGTCGGCTCATCACATCCTGGGGCTGAAGTCGGTCCCAAGGGTTGGGCTGTTCGCCCATTAAAGTGGTACGTGAGCTGGGTTCAGAACGTCGTGAGACAGTTCGGTCCCTATCCATCGCGGGCGCAAGAGATTTGAAGGGGGCTGCTCCTAGTACGAGAGGACCGGAGTGGACGAACCAATGGTGTACCAATTATCTCGCCAGAGGTATAGTTGGGTAGCTACGTTCGGAAAGGATAAACGCTGAAAGCATCTAAGCGTGAAACCAGCCTTAAGATGAGATCTCTCATAGAGTAATCTAGTAAGACACCTTGGAGAAGACGAGGTTGATAGGTCGGGAGTGTAAGTACAGTAATGTATTCAGCGGACCGATACTAATATGTCGAGGGCTTGACTTAAGAAGTAAGCCTGAAGTTAAAGAAATTCTTCTGTTGAAGTTTTGAGGGTACAAACCTCAATTAAATAATCCGGTGGTGATGGCTAAGGGGATCCACCTGTTCCCATCCCGAACACAGTAGTTAAGCCCTTATACGTCGAAAGTACTTGGCTGGAAGCGGCCTGGGAGGATAGATAGCTGCCGGTTAGAAAAAAGACATGTCATGTGACATGTCTTTTTTCTTTTACCGTCAGCCATCTTATGACCAGCAGCGGGCCTGGCTGCCCAGCCACCGTGCCTAAAGGAGCTATGCGACGCATAGGCACGCTTGTGGCGAGGCGTATCGCTTGCGATTGAGAAGCGACACCCGATTTGTCACGAGCTTTGCGACGTGAGAAATCGAAAAGGTGGAGCTTTCTCCGAAAATGCGACCGAATAGGGAGTATTTTTGGAGGGATAGATTCTTAATTATGTAATAAAATCGGCAGCGGCAACTTCTTAATGAAGTATTGCTGCAGGGAGCATTTTTGGAGGGATAGATAGCCATGCTTGAAGGAGTGAAACGACGCACAAGCATGTGTCAGGCCTACTACTGTACTTTTCATCTTCGCGAGAGGTATATCGTTCCAGTCAGCAGCAATTTTTTAACGCAAATTTTGTGTGGAATCAAGACGAAGTGTCGCAAAACTCGCGCTATGCAAAGAGATTTTACTATAGTAGATAGCTTAGCGCTCAGACAATGCAACACTTCGATGATTCCAGACACTCATTCGCTAAAATTGCTATTCCCTACACGATATACCTCTCGCTCAATTTACCAGAGTTCTATGTGTGACAGCCAATCAGCGTCGTCCTGCGGACTAACTTCTTGGATGCGCACGCAAGAATGCAACACTTCTATGATTCCGGACACTTATTCGCTGAAATTGCTCTTCCTTGCACGATATATCCCTCGCTCAGTTTACCATGATAACAGCCATCTTACATATTATTAACACTTTGTCAACAGCGTCAAAATTGCATCTGTCGACGTTTAAGACTATTTGTGTTATAATATAGAGCAGTATTTGAGTAATAGAGATTAACGGATTTCCCGTATTAAAGGAGTAACTAAAATGCGTATTGTAATAGCTGGTGCAGGCAAGCTTGGCTTTAGTATTGCACAGCTTTTAGCTGAAGATCAGTTTGATGTAGTAGTTGTAGAAATCGACCCCAAGCGCAAGGACGTCATCCAAAATACTTTGGACGTACTGGCGATTGAAGGCAACTCCTGCAGCCCTACTACTTTTGCTGATCCTGATATCAGTGCTTCCGATGTGCTTATCGCCTGCACAGATAGTGATGAAGTAAATATGGTGACCTGCCTGATGGCCAAGAATCATGGTATTAAGCATACCGTTGCCCGTATCCGCAACGTGGATTATGCTATCCATTCGCCGGAAATGCTTAAGGATGATATGAAAATTGACCTCGTAATCAACCCTGAGCGTATTACCGCAGGTGAAATCGACCATATCCTGATGACACCATCTGCCTTGAACGTAGATGATTTTGCTGACGGTAAGGTGCGTATGTTCGAAGCCAAGGTGAAGGAGGATTCACCTATCGTTAATATACCGCTGAAGGATTTGAATATTCCTAAGGATATCCTGATGGCCATGGTTTTCAGACGTCATCAGATGATAATTCCTCATGGTAATGATTACGTAATTCCGGGCGATAACGTTTACTTCGTAGGCAAGCATGAAGCAATCCGTGAGTTTGAAAATTCCTTCTCCAATACTTATGAAAAGCTGGAGAAAGTTCTCATCATCGGTGCAGGCCGCACAGGTCGCTTTTTGGCTCCCATGTTGGAAAAGCAGGGCATTCAGGTAAAGGTTATCGAAAAGGATAAGGACCGTTGCCAGCTTTTAGCTGCTAAGCTGAAGCGAGGTTTGGTTTTGTGCGGTGACGGTACCGATATCGACCTTCTGATTGAAGAGGGCGTTTCGGAAGCAGACGTTGTTATTTGCCTGACTGAGGATGATAAGCTGAACTTGTTGCTGGCACAGCTTGCTAAGCATCTGGGCGCACGTAAGACCATCGTGCGTGTTGCACGTAACGAATATATCGAGCTGATGGAAAAAGTTGGCGTAGACATCGTACTGTCTTCGCGTCTTTTGAGTGCAGGCGAAGTGCTGCGTTTCGTCCGCAAGGGTGGTATCGTATCCGTATCCCTGCTGGAGGGTGCACAGGCCGAAGCTCTGGAGATTATTGTCGGTGAAAACAGCGATGTAGACGGAGTGGCGGTGCGTGATATGAACCTGCCGCCGGAATGCTTGCTGTGTGCCATTGTGCGTGGTAATGAAGCCTATATTCCTAATGGTAATACTGTCCTGCATGCTAATGACCGCGTAATTCTCTTTATCAAAAGTGAATTTTCCAAGACTACAGTACCGTTATTTGAAGGCCGGGGCGCTTAACTATGGATTCAAGGCTTGTTAACCGTTTATTAGCCAAGCTGACAATAGCATTTTCCAGTGTATTGCTGGTACCGCTGATTGCTGCGTTATTTGCAGATAGGGAGCATATATGGATTTTTATATTTACGCTGATTACAACGAGCACTATCGCCTCGCTTTTTAACCTCTTTGGCAGCAGAAGACCGCGTCAGCGTCTGCGCGTGCGTGAAGCCATTGCGGTCGTAGGCTGCGGTTGGCTGCTGGTCTGTCTGATGGGAGCACTGCCGTATTTGTTTTTAAATCCGGCGGATCCGATTGCGGCGGTTTTTGAAAGTGTTTCCGGTTTTTCTACTACTGGTGTTACTACCGCACTTTCTTTTAACGATTTTCCGCCCAGTATCCGTGTCTGGCGCTGCTTAACGCACTGGACCGGCGGTATCGGCGTTATTATGCTGTTTATTATCATCATGCCGCAGATGAACAGCGGTACAAGCTATCTGTTCAACGCGGAGCTTCCGGGTGGTACGGCTGAACGTACTTTGCCGAAAATCAAGGAATCTGCTATGATGATTCTCTTAATCTATGTTATTTTAACAGCAGTGGAAGTTGCTTTGCTGTTGCTTGCAGGCTTGCCGATATTTCAGGCGCTGAACCTGGCGTTGGCAACTATGGCGACAGGCGGCTTTTCATATTATCACGATAGCCTGATTTCCTTTAGGTCTGTTTATGTTGAGATTATTGCTATTGTTTTTATGCTGATTGCCAGCATGAACTTTTCTTTGTATTATAAAATCTGGCGTGGCGATTGGGCGTCCGTGCGTCAGGACAGCGAACACAGATATTATCTGCTGATACTCACAACAGCGGCTGCACTTATCTGTGGCAATCTGTATTTTTCCGGTTATATGGATTTTAACAGCGCTCTTCGTCACAGTATTTTCCAGGCTGTGTCTATCGGCAGTACAACAGGTTATGCGTCGGACGACTATAACAACTGGCCCAGCTTCAGCCGCAGCGTTCTGCTGATGCTGATGTTCATCGGCGGCTGCAGCGGTTCAACCGCAGGTGGCATTAAGATTACGCGTCTGGTTATCCTGCTGAAGGCAGGCTGGGCAGAGCTGTTGCGTACTCTGCACCCGCGCATCGTTTATTCCATCAGAATGGGTGAGCGCGAAATCAACCCGATTATCGTCGGCAATATTACGCGTTTCTTCTTCCTGTATATTTTGGTGTTTATTGTGCTGACTATCCTGATTTCCCTGTCGGGGATACCGATAATGGAATCAATGGGCTTGATTGCTGCCTGTATGAGCAGTGTAGGTCCGGCCTTCGGCATTGTAGGCCCGACATCTACCTATAATTGCCTTTCCGATTGGGCACGTTTCATCAGCATTTGGGCGATGATTTTGGGACGTCTGGAAATTTTTACGCTGCTGGTTATCATGCGCCCGGATTTTTGGCGCGATAAGCAGAACTGGTAACGGCAGGAGGTATAGAAGATGAATGCAAAGGTTATAATATATCTCCTGGGAAAAATTTCTGCCGGCCTGGCAATTGCACAGCTGTTGCCGCTTTTGATGTCTGTTGTTTACGGCGAATATGCTACCTCCAGAACCTTTATCTTTTCCATAGCGGTAGCTGTTATTTTGGCCGGAATCTTTGATTACTATGGTGACGGTAGAGGAGCACGTAATTTATCCGTGCGCGAGGGTATCGGCACGGTATTCTTTTCGTGGCTTTTGGCTGCTGCCCTGGGTGCGTTGCCATATTGCTTTGACGGCATTTTGAATCCCGCCGCTGCTTACTTTGAAAGTATGTCCGGACTGACCACTACCGGCGCAACAGCAATTGCCAATCTTGACATAGTATCGCGCAGCCTGCTGCTTTGGCGCACGCTGACGCACTGGATTGGCGGTATCGGCATCATCGTGCTGTTCGTGGCGCTCCTGCCGCAGATTGCCGGCGGTGCTGTGTATCTTTTTAATGCGGAGGTCAGCGGCTTTTCCAACAGTCGTATTCTGCCGCGTATCCGTACAACTGCAGTAGCGTTGTTCTATATCTATCTGCTGTTTACGATTATTCTTACCGGTATGCTGGCAATTTTGGGCATGAGCACCTATGATGCTGTCAACCATGCCTGCTCTGCGATTGCTACCGGCGGTTTTTCTACCTATAATGACAGCATTGCGCATTTTCACAGTGCGGGTATTGAGATTGTTACCGGTCTGTTCATGATTTTGGCGGCAGGTAACTTCGCCTTATACTATCAGGTTACGCAAATCGGCCTGAAGGTTTTGTGGCATGATCTGGAATTCAAAAGCTACATTGTGTTGCTGACTATTTTCACTGTTTTAATCAGCATCAACATCATTATGGTGAATGGCTACAGTGCGGCAGACGGTGTGCGTGAAGCCTTCTTCCAGGTGGCTTCCTTCGGCAGTACTACGGGTTATGTTTCGGCGGACTACGACCAGTGGCCGTCTTTCTCTAAGCTGATTTTGGCTGTAACCTTCCTGACAGGCGGCTGCGCAGGCTCTACTGCCGGCGGTATTAAGGTCTGCCGTTTTATCGTACTGCTGAAAACTGTTATGGCGGAGCTGCGTCGCACTATGCATCCGCAGATGCTGCTCAACGTTTACTACGCTAAAAGACGTCTGCCGACAGAAACGATTATCAACGTCAGCCGTTTCTTTTTCGTTTATGTTCTGGTTATCGCTGTTTTGACTATGCTGCTCTGCTTAAGCGGTGTGGACGTAGATGAGGCCGTTTTCGGCGTGGCCTCCTGTATTTCCAGTGTTGGTCCTGCGTTTGGCAGCATCGGCGCTACGGGTAACTATGCCGGTGTTACCGGTATGGGACAGCTGACGCTGGCGTTGGCTATGCTTTTAGGACGCTTGGAGCTGTTTACTGTGCTGGCCTTGCTTCGCGGTGAATACTGGCGCAGCAGCAAGAGATGGTAAAGTGAATATTGGGGGATGAATAAAGCAAATCCGACGTGCTGTAGAAGCAGTGCGTCGGATTTTTTCGCCTAACACTCCCTTCTCCCGGAAAACTGTAATATGCGTTACAATTTTAAGTGAATTTAAAAAATTATGAGAAATTTTTCACAAAAAGCAGGATAAATGGGCAATATCAGCGAAATACTTGTCATAACAAATGCCTGATAAAGGGGGATTTATCATGAAAGAGTACACTGGAGATAAGATTAGAAATGTGGCCATTGTGGGTCATGGTGGAGCAGGAACCACGTCTGTTACCGAAGCCCTGCTGTATCGCAGCGGAGCAATCAGCAGAATGTGCAAGGTTGAAGACGGTGCTACCACCACTGACTATGAACCCGAGGAAATCAAGCGTAAGGTCTCCGTTAACGCCACTTTGGCACCTGTTGAATGGCGTGATACCAAGATTAACTTCATCGACACTCCTGGCTTTGCTGACTTCGTTGCCGAGGTTAAAGGAGCTTTTAGAGCAGTAGACAGTGCGTTGATCGTGGTTTGCGCAACCAGCGGTGTACAGGTTGGTACCGAACAATGCTGGAAGCTGGCTGAAGAAGCTGGTTTGCCGCGTATCATTTTTGTCAACAAGATGGATCGTGAGAACGCTGATTTTGATAGCATTTTGGATAACCTGCGCGGTAAGTTCGGTAAGCATGTACTGCCGTTACAGCTGCCTTTGGGCAAGGAGGAAAACTTCCAGGGTATTATAGACCTTTACAAAATGAAGGCCTATCGTGCCAACGGTAATGGCTCCGATGAAATAGAGATTCCGGATGAGTATAAAGAGGCTGCTGCTGCTGCCCATGAAAAGATGGTAGAGGCTGCGGTTGAAGCAGATGACGATTGCATGATGCGTTATTTGGAAGGAGAAGAGATTAGCGACGAGGAAATTATGAAATGTCTGATTAAGGGCATTCGTCAGGCTATCATCTATCCTATGCTTTGCGGCAGTGCCTACAAGAACATTGGTCTTGGCCGATTGATGAACGCTATCATCGACTTTACCTATCCGGCAATTTTGAACGACTATATCGTTATGGATAAAGAAACCGGCGAAGAAGAAGTGCGTGACGCCAATGCTCCGATGGCAGCATTGGTATTTAAGACAACTTCCGACCCCTTTGTTGGCCGTCTAAGTTATTTCCGTGTATTCTCAGGCTCAATTAAAGCAGATAGCGTAGTTTATAACTCCCGTCGTGAAGAAGAAGAGCGTATTGCTAACATCTTCACAATGCGTGGTAAGACTCAGATTCCTATGAAGCAGGTTCCTGCCGGTGATATCGGTGTAGTTGCCAAGCTGCAATATACCTCTACCGGTGACACCCTCTGCGACAAGAATTCTGAGGTTGAATTCCCGCCCATTAACTTCCCGTTGCCGATGTACACCAGAGCAATTTATCCGAAGAAAAAGGGTGATGAGGACAAGATTATGTCCGCTCTGAATCGTCTGATGGATGAAGACCCGACGATTATCGTTACCAAGAACCCTGTTACCAAGGAAACCTTAATCAGCGGTATGGGCGACCAGCACATTGATATAATCATGGAGCGTATGCAGCGTAAATTTGGTGTTGAGGCTGTTCTCAAAGCACCGATTATCGAATATCGCGAAACTATTCGTGGCTCTGCCGAGGTAGAAGGCAAGCACAAGAAGCAGTCCGGCGGTCATGGCCAGTATGGTCACGTAGTTATTAAAATGGAACCCCTGCCGCCCGGAGGTGGATTTGAGTTTGTAGATAAGATTTTCGGTGGCGCAGTACCTCGCCAATATATCCCTGCTGTTGAAAAGGGCATGCGTGAAGCTATGGAAAAGGGTATCCTTGCAGGCTATCCGGTTGTAGATATGCGTATCACCCTGCTTGATGGTTCGTATCATACTGTCGATTCCTCTGAAATGGCATTTAAAACTGCTTCCAATATCGCCTTCAAGAAGGCCATGGAACAATGCAAGCCAGTGTTGCTTGAGCCTATTTACAGCTTAAACGTAACCTGTGCCGATTCTATGATGGGCGATGTTATCGGCGATTTGAACTCCAAACGCGGTCGCATTCTCGGTATGCAGAGCGTAGAAGACGGCTTGAGCGTAGTTAATGCTCAGGTACCCTATGCAGAGATTTCGGAATATGCCGTAGACCTCCGCGCAATTACCCAAGGTCAGGGAACCTTCGAAATGAAATTCGACCATTACGAAGATGTTCCGCCTAAGATGGCAGAAAAAATTATCGCTGAACATAAGGAAGCATAATTAAACCTGCGACAACTGAATAAAGCGTTTATGGGGCTGCCGACTGACGTGAGTCAGCCGGCAGTTTGCTGTTGGACTAAGTTTTGTTTCAGCTTCATTTAAGTTATGCCTGCTACAATAATACTGCAGTCGCTGCTATTGACTAAGCGGAATAAATATGCTAAAATCTACAGTTGAGTACGAAAGATGATCGCGGCTGGCTTTAAGCCAGATGAGGAAAGTCCGAGCTCCACAGGGCAGGATGCCGGATAACGTCCGGCGAGGGTGACCTCAGGGATAGTGCCACAGAAATGTGTACCGCCTGCATTTGCAGGTAAGGGTGGAACGGTGCGGTAAGAGCGCACCAGCGGTCTGGTAACAGGCCGGCTAGGTAAACCCCATCCGGAGCAAGACCAAATAGGGGAGGGATGAAGCTGCCCGCTGAGCCTTCCGGGTTGTGTCGCTTGAGCTTGCAGGTAACTGTAAGACTAGATAAATGATCATCACCGCTTCGCGGAACAGAACTCGGCTTATTGAGTACTCATACCTTGCAAAACGGCTGCCTGATGGCAGCCTTTTTTGTCTGATTTTGTTTAAGCAGATTTTTTAGCAGAAGAATAAGTGGTGTAATATAATGAAGAAAAAAGTTTCTTTGGTAGTGCCGGTATTTAATGAAGAAGATAACCTGCACGAATTTCACAAGCATGCTACCGCTGTTATGCAGCAGGAAGCCTATGATTACAATATTATATTTGTCGACGATGGTTCACGTGACAGCAGTGCGCTGATTCTGGCAGAGCTGGCGGCGCAAGACGAGCATGTGGAGGCCTATCTTTTAAGCCGCAACTACGGTCACCAGATGGCGCTTACCTGTGGCCTTGATCATGCCGACGGTGATGCGGTTATTACGATGGATGGCGATTTGCAGCATCCCCCTGAGCTGATTCCCGAGCTGCTGCGCCTTTGGGAGGCAGGCAACGAGATTGTGCAGACTAAGCGCATGGCTACGGAGGATGCAGGCTTTTTCAAGAACCTGACATCTGCAGCCTACTATAAGATTATCAACACCTTATCTAATGTAGAAATTACTCCTGGTGGCAGTGACTTCCGCCTGATGGACAGGATTGCGGTTGATGCCTTCAAGCTGTATCGCGAGCGTGCACGCTTTATCCGCGGCCTGGTCAATACACTCGGTTTTCATGTTGCTGTGGTGGAATTTGTAGCACCGCCGCGCTTTGCCGGTCATTCTAAGTTTAACCTGCACAAGATGCTGCACTTTGCGCTAGATGGCATTACGGCCTTTTCTAACCTGCCTTTGCGCTGGGCTTTTTACATAGGCATTGTTTTCGGTATGTGCAGTA
>ENA-OPCZ01001993-OPCZ01001993.1-human-gut-metagenome-genome-assembly--contig:-NODE-1993-length-9999-cov-9.816372_pt1 | contig 9999 bp, 7 predicted proteins | sample MGYA00241566_ERZ501483 | MGnify/ENA primary metagenome ERZ501483 (study PRJEB25962, sample SAMEA1965191) | human gut metagenome | biome: human gut; feature: human-associated habitat; material: faeces... | reverse complement strand
CAAGTGCCAGGCTGCCGATATGAATACCGATGACGCCAAGCATGCAGATGCCACGTAGATTATCTATAATGGTGTTTCGCATAAGTACCTCGCTAATTTTTAATCTTCTTTATTATACTATAAGTAAAAAATTCCTGCCAAGATTTTACCTCGAAATATTTGACGTATTCTTCATTAAGGTGTAAAATATATACAATCAAATTGCACCTTTAAATTGGTCCTGTGAGACTGCAAGGTATAAGTTATTATGAAACCTAAGGCCTTTTTGCACCATCATGGGATGAGAAGGCCTTTTATTATGCAATTTTATTATAAAAAACAGGAGGTAAAGCTAATGGCTAAATCAAATGTATCTCTGGGTGGCAGAGATATACTGGATCTGGAAAGCCTCAGCGTTGAGGAAATCGAGCTGGTTTTGAAAACAGCTGAGGAAATGAAGAAGATTATGAAGAGGGATATCAAAAAGGTGCCCTCACTGCGCGGTAAATCTATCATCAATCTGTTCTATGAGCCCAGTACACGTACCCGTACATCCTTCGAGCTGGCAGGCAAATATCTGGGTGCCGATGTAGTAAACATCACTACATCCTCTTCCAGTGTTGTCAAAGGTGAATGCCTGCGCGACACCATCCTGACTGTACAATCCATGGCTTGTGATGCGATTGTTATGCGTCACCCCATTGAAGGCGCTGCAGCATATGCTGCTAAGGTTGCAGACCCTGTAATCATCAACGCCGGCGATGGCGCACACGCACATCCTTCTCAAGGCTTCCTGGATATGTTTACTATCCGTGAGCAGGGCAAAAACCTGAAGGGTTTGAAAATGGCAATTATCGGCGATATTCTCTACAGCCGTGTTGCCCGCACCAATATTGCTGCCTGGACCAAAATGGGCGCTGAGGTACACGTTGCAGGTCCTATGACTCTGCTGCCGCACGACATCGCTTCTCTTGGCGTTACCGTACACAAACGCGTTGAAGAAGCAATCGAAGGCGCTGACGTAATCGATATCCTGCGTATTCAGCTGGAGCGTCAGCAAAAGGGCCTGTTCCCGTCTCCGCGTGAATATGCACGTATCTTCGGTATTAACGAAAACCGCCTGAAGCTGGCTAAGCCTGACGTAACCGTGCTGCATCCCGGCCCGATGAACCGTGGTCTGGAAATCTCCTGGGAGGTTGGTTACTGCGATAACGCCGCAATCCGTACTGAGGTACAAAACGGCGTAGCTGTACGTATGGCACTCTTATTCTTGACTTTGACAGGAGGTAAACACATTGAAAACATTGATTAAAAACGGCAGGGTAGTAGACCCCAGCCAAAAATTAGATGCTGTAATGGATATCCTCGTTGAGGATGGCAAAATTAAAGCTTTGGGCAAGGATATTGCCGAAGCAGCTGACGAGGTTTTTGATGCAACCGGCCTCGTAGTAACTCCTGGTCTGATTGACGTACACACTCATATGCGTGAGCCCGGCCTGGAAGCTAAGGAAGATATTATCAGCGGTACCAAGGCTGCTGCTGCCGGCGGTGTAACCACTGTTGCCTGCATGCCGAATACCAAGCCTGTTATTGATACCTCCATCGTAGTAAGCGGTATTAAAGAACGCGCTCGCGAGGAAAGCTACGCTAACGTTGAAGTTATCGGCGCAATCAGCAAGGGCGAAAAGGGCGAAGAGCTGGCAGAGATGGGCGACATGGCAGAAAAAGGCGCTATGGGCTTCTCCGATGACGGCCACTATGTAAAGAGCTCCCGTCTGATGGTGCTGGCTGCCAAATATGTAACTGCTTTTGACAAACCTTTGCTGTGCCATGCGATTGATCCAGAACTGGATTCCGAAGGCTACATGCATGAAGGCGCTGTTTCCGCACGTATCGGCGTACCAGGCGTACCGGCAATCAGTGAGGATATCGCTGTTGCACGTGACTGCATCATCGCTGAATACACCGGCGCACATGTACACATCTGCCACGTTGCCTCCAAGGGTGCAATCGACATCATCCGCCAGGCTAAAAAACGCGGCGTAAATGTTACCAGCGAAGTAACCGTACATCATCTGACTCTGACTGATGAGGCTTGCGCTGATTACAATTCCGCAACCCGCGTTAACCCGCCGCTGCGCAGTGCAGACCACGTACAGGCTATGCGTGAGGCTGTTCTGGACGGCACCGTTGATGCTATCGTTACCGACCACTCCCCGCACGCTCCGGAAGAAAAGGATGTTGAATTCCGTTATGCTCCGAACGGCTTCTGCGGTCTGGAAACCTCTCTGGCAGTAATGCTGACTGACTTATATCACACCCATGTATTTGACTTGAATACTATTATCAGCAAAATGAGCTGCGAGCCTGCTAAGCTGTTCAAGCTGGCCGGCGGTACCCTGAAAGAGGGCAGCGTTGCTGATATCACTATTATGGACCTGAATAAAAAATGGACTGTTGACAGCTCCAAATTCTATACCCGCGGCAAATTCACCCCGTACGAAGGTAAGGCTTGCACCGGCAAGGCTGTTGCCACTATGCTGCACGGTAATTTTGTAATGAGGGATGGTGTAGTATGCACGAAAAAGTAAGGAAAGGAAAATTAGTTTTAAAAGATGGCAGCGTTTTTGAAGGCACTCTGTATGGTGGCAAACGCAATGCTGTAGGTGAGGTTGTATTCACCACCGGCATGAGCGGTTACCAGGAGACCTTGACCGACCCGTCCTTCTGCGGGCAGATTGTAGTAATGACCTATCCGCTGGTAGGCAACTATGGCTGCAACCCGCTGTTTAACCAATGTAAGAAATGCTTCTTCCAGGGCTTCGTTATCGGCGAGCTGTGCGATTGCCCCAGCAACTGGCGCAATGAGCAGAGCCTGGAGGACTTCCTGATTGAACAGGATATTCCGACCTTAGCAGGTGTAGATACACGTGCTATCACCCGTAAAATCCGTAATCACGGCGTACTGCAGGGCGTAATCGTTCCGGCAGAAATGCCTGATGATGAAGTACAGAAGCTGCTGGATTTACCGGCAGTACACAACCAGGTTGAGCAGGTTACTACTCCCGAGGTTTACACTATGGGCGAGGGCAAGCTCCATGTAGCTGTTATGGACTTCGGTATTAAACGCAATATCCTGAAATCCATTGAAGCTTTTGGCTGCCGCCTGACAGTATTCCCTGCTTCCGCTACCGCAGAAGAGGTACTGGCATGTGATCCGGACGGTATCTTCCTGTCCAACGGCCCCGGCGACCCGAAGGATTTGCCTGAGGTTATTGAAAACATTAAGAAATTAATCGGCAAGAAACCGATTTTCGGTATCTGCCTCGGTCATCAGCTCATGGCTTTGGCTAACGGTGCTGATACCTATAAAATGAAATTCGGCCATCGCGGTATCAACCAACCGGTAAAATACCTGACAACCGGCCGCATCTACATCAGCGCCCAAAACCACGGTTATGCTGTAGATGAAAAATCTCTGGAAGGCAAGGGCATCAACATCAGTCACATTTCCATGAACGACGGTACTATCGAAGGCCTGGAATACACCAAGCATCCTACCTTTACCGTTCAATATCATCCGGAAGCCTGCCCCGGCCCTGGTGATCATGATTATTTGTTTAAACATTTTGTTGATATGATGGAGGGTCGTTAATTATGCCGAAACTTAAAGATGTTAAAAAGGTTCTCGTTATCGGCTCCGGCCCTATTATTATCGGTCAGGCAGCAGAGTTTGACTATGCAGGTACTCAGGCTTGCCGTGCTCTGAAGGAAGAAGGCCTGGAGGTTGTACTGATTAACAGTAACCCTGCAACCATTATGACTGATGTGCATGTGGCTGACCGTGTATATGTTGAACCTATCAGCGTTGAATTCATTGAAAAAATTATCAAACGTGAGCATCCTGATTCCCTGTTGGCAACACTTGGCGGTCAGGTTGGCCTGAACATGGCTATGAAACTGGAAGAGCAAGGCATTCTGAGCAAATACAACGTTCGTCTGCTGGGCACTCAGATCAGCGCTATCAAACGTGGTGAAGACCGCGAAATGTTCAAGGAAACTATGGAGAAAATCCATCAGCCGATTCCTGAAAGCACTATCGTAGAAACCATTGAAGCTGCTTGCGATTTCGGCAAGGAAATCGGCTATCCGCTGATTGTCCGTCCTGCGTATACCCTCGGCGGTACCGGCGGCGGCATTGCTGAAAACGAGGAAGAGCTGATTGACATCGTGCAAAAGGGCCTGGGCTACAGCCCTATCGGTCAATGCCTGATTGAACGCAGCATCGCCGGCTGGAAGGAAATCGAATACGAAGTAATCCGCGACGCTGCTGATAACTGCATCACTGTCTGCTCTATGGAAAACCTGGATCCTGTTGGCGTACACACCGGTGACTCCATCGTTGTGGCTCCGGCACAGACTCTGAGCGATAAAGAAGTACAGCTGCTGCGTCAGGCTTCTATCGATATCGTACGTGAGCTGGGCGTAGTTGGCGGCTGTAACGTACAGCTGGCTCTCGATCCGTACTCCGAAAACTACTATGTAATCGAAGTTAACCCGCGTGTAAGCCGTTCTTCCGCACTGGCTTCCAAAGCTACCGGTTATCCGATTGCTAAGGTTACCAGCAAAATTGCTGTCGGCTACAACCTGGACGAAATCGAAAACGCTGTTACCAAAAAGACTAAGGCTTGCTTCGAGCCTACCATTGACTATATCGTACTGAAATTCCCGCGTTGGCCGTTCGATAAATTCGTAACCGCTGACCGCACCCTGGGCACTCAGATGAAGGCTACCGGTGAGGTTATGGCAATTGAGCGCAGCTTTGAAGCTTCCATGCTGAAAGCAGTTCGCTGCCTGGAAATCGGCCTCAATCATCTGGAAATGCCTGAGCTGAAGGCTTTGAGCGATGAAGAAATTCATGACCGCATCAAACGCATTGACGACGAGCGCTGCTTCGTTGTTGCTGAGGCTATCCGCCGCGGTATTACTCTGGAAGAGATTCACGATATCACCAAGATTGACCTGTGGTTCCTTTCCAAAATCCAAAACATCATTAAAATGGAAAAAGCTCTGGAAACTCACGAGCTGACTCCGAGCCTGCTGCGTAAGGCTAAGAGAATGGGCTTTGCCGATGCTGTTATCGGTAAACGCGTAGGCAAGACTGAGTTTGAAATCCGCGATATGCGTAAGGCTAACGGCATTCTGCCGACCTACAAAATGGTTGATACCTGCGCTGCGGAATTTGAAGCTGCAACCCCGTACTACTATTCCTGCTACGAAACCGAGGATGAGGTTGAAGTAAGCGACAGAAAGAGAGTAGTTGTACTCGGCTCCGGTCCTATCCGTATCGGTCAGGGCGTAGAATTCGACTACTGCTCCGTACACTGCGTATGGGCGTTGAAGGAAATGGGCTATGAAACCATTATCATCAACAACAACCCGGAAACCGTTTCCACTGACTTCGATATTTCCGATAAACTGTACTTTGAGCCGCTGACTGTTGAGGATGTTCTCAACGTTATCGACAAAGAAAAACCGGAAGGTGTTATCGTTCAATTCGGTGGTCAGACCGCTATCAATCTGGCAGGCCCGCTCTCCCGCGCAGGCGTGAAGATTCTGGGCTCCTCCGTTGACAGCATCGACCGCGCTGAGGACCGTGAACGCTTCGACGAGCTGCTGACAAGCTGCAATATCCCGCGTCCGCAGGGCCACACCGTATTTGATACCGAGGGTGCACTGGTTGCTGCCCACAATGTTGGCTATCCGACTATGGTTCGTCCTTCCTACGTACTGGGCGGCCGTGCTATGGAAATCGTTTATAACGATGACGAGCTGCGCAATTACATGACCTATGCTGTTAAGGCTTCTCACGAGCATCCGGTACTGGTTGACCATTATCTGCAGGGCACTGAGGTAGAGGTTGACGCTATCTGCGACGGCAAGGAAGTATTAATCCCCGGCATCATGGAACACGTTGAACGTGCAGGTGTACACAGCGGTGACTCCATCGCCGTATATCCGCCGCGCAGCCTGAGCGAGAGTGTTATCCGTACCATTATCGAATACACCAATAAAATGGCTCTGGGTCTGGAAGTTAAGGGCATGATCAACATTCAGTACATCGTTCGTGACGAGCATGTATATGTAATCGAGGTTAACCCGCGTTCCTCCAGAACCGTACCGTTCCTGAGCAAGATTACCGGCATCTCCATGGTAGACGTTGCTACCAGATGCGCAATGGGCATGAGCCTCAAAGAGCAGGGCCTGCAAGCAGGTTTACGCTTCTTCCCGGACTACTATGCTGTTAAAGCTCCTGTATTCAGCTTCAATAAGATGAGCAACGTAGATATCACCCTTGGACCTGAAATGAAATCCACCGGTGAGGTTATGGCCTGCGACTACCAGTACAGCCGTGCGCTGTATAAGGCCTGCATCGCTTCCGGTATCAATGTACCGCATGAAGGTGCAATTCTGATTACCGTTGCTGATATGGATAAGCCTGAGGCAGTTGCTATTGCCCGCGGCTTTGAAGAGCTGGGCTACACTGTTATCGCAACCGGCGGGACTGCGGAATATCTGCAGCAATACGGTGTAACTGTTGAGGTTGCTACCAAAGTAAGCGAAGGTCATCCGAACCTGATTGATGATATCAAGAGCGGCCGCATAGGCATGGTTATCAACACCACCAACCACGGCCGTGACGCTGAACGTGACGGCTTCAAAATCCGCCGTTCTACCGTAGAGCATGCAATTGCCTGCCTGACCTCTATGGATACTGCACGCGAGCTGCTGAACGTTATGAGCGCAATGCGTCGTCGCAGCGTTGTACGCGTTACCGCTCTGCAGGACCTGACCTGGGAGGATTGATTGATTATGTCTAAAACTATTGCGAGTGCCAAGGTAATTGGTCAACGAGTTTTAAATAGTACGACAAAATTAATAAATGTTTATGCACCGGAAATCGCTGCCGAGGCTGTCCCCGGACAGTTCGTCAACGTGAAGGTGTGCAAGAATACTGCTCCGCTGCTGCGCCGTCCCTTCGGCGTAGCAGGAGTTAACAAGGCTGAGGGAACCATCACCATGATCTACCGTATCATTGGTGAAGCCACTCATATTCTGGCTGACGTTTGCAGCGGCGACGAGCTGAGCATCGTCGGTCCGCTGGGACATGGCTTTGATATGAGCGCCAAAAAACCGCTGCTGGTTGGCGGCGGCTTGGGCCTGGCTCCGCTGCTGTTTTTGGCAGAGGGCTTCGGTGAGGGCAATACCGATATCCTGATGGGCGGCCGCAGTGCCGAGGAATTGTTCTGGACCAAGCTTTATGAAAGCCTCAGCAAAAATATTTACCTGACCACCGATGACGGCAGTGTCGGCACTAAGGGTACCGTAATGGCCCTGTTGCCGCAGCTGTTGAAAGAGGGTGGCTATGACTGCGTATACGTTTGCGGTCCTGTACCGATGATGCGCGCAGTTGCCAATGCTTGCATGGAAGCCGGCGTAAAATGTCAGGTATCTCTGGAAAAATACATGGCCTGCGGTCTTGGTGCGTGCCTGTCCTGTGCCTGCGAAGGCATCGGCAAGCGCATTAAGGTCTGCAAGGACGGCCCGGTATTCTGGGCAGAGGAGGTAGGAGAATGGTAAAAGCATTGTATGATGGCCGTCTGGCAGTTGATATTGCCGGTGTGAAGATGGCTACTCCTGTTACTACCGGCTCCGGCACCTTTGGCTTTGGCCTGGAATTTACCGATTTTCTCGACCTGGAAAAGGTTGGCGCTGTTACCGTAAAGGGTACCTCCCTGGAGCCTGCGGCAGGCAATAAGGGCCAGCGTGCGGTAGAAACCCCATCCGGTATGCTGAACTGCATCGGTCTGGAAAACCCCGGCAGCGAGTACTTCTTGGAGCACACTCTGCCTGAGCTGAAAAAATATAACGTACCTGTGATTGTCAACATCTACGGCCATACCCCCGAAGAATACGGCGCTGTTGCCAAAAAGCTGGATGTAGACGGTGTTGATGCAGTAGAAATCAACATCTCCTGTCCGAACGTAAAAGAGGGCGGTATTGTTTTCGGAACTGTGCCGGAAGCAGCTGCTGAGGTTGTACGTGCTGTTAAGGCCAACACCGGCAAAATGGTTATCGCCAAGCTTTCTCCTAATGTAACGGATATCGTGGTAATGGCCAAGGCTGTAGAAGCAGCAGGTGCGGATGCAATTTCCATGATTAACACGCTGCTCGGTACCAAGATTGACATCGAGCGTCAGCGTCCTGTGCTCGGCAATGTAACCGGCGGTCTCAGCGGTCCTGCTGTACGTCCGGTAGCAGTGCGCCTGGTTTATCAGGTAGCACAGGCTGTGCATATCCCCATCATTGGCATGGGCGGCATTATGTGTGCCGAGGATGCAATTGAGTTCATGCTGGCAGGCGCAAGTGCGGTAGCAGTTGGCACCGCAAACTTTGTACAGCCTGATATCGCTGAAACCATTGCCCATGGTATGCTGGCATATCTGGACAGACACAACGCGCAGAATATTTCCGAAATTGTCGGCCTTGCATTACCTGAAGGTAAAAAAAGCATGCCGTTGTTTAACGAAGCTGAATAACGACGATTTATAACGTTATTCTCCGGCGTCTTGAAAAAATATATTTGATAGGGAGATTTTCTCATGCAACATGATGATAGATTAATAGTCGCACTCGACTTTCCTACCTTGGAACAGGCTAAGGCTTGCGTTGTCGAATTGGGTGACGCAGTAAGCTACTACAAGGTTGGCATGGAGCTTTATTATGCAGTAGGCAGCGAAATTATCCGCTTCTTGAAGGAACAGGGCAAGCATGTTTTCCTGGACCTCAAGCTACAGGATATTCCTAACACTGTTGCTCATGCACTTACCGTACTCAGCGATTTGGGTGCAGACATGATGAACGTTCATGCTGTCGGCGGCAAAAAGATGATGGCAGAAGCTGTTAAAGCTGTGCATGAGGCTGCTGAGGCAGCAGGCCGTCCGGCACCGAAGCTGATTGCTGTAACCATTCTTACCAGCATGGATGATGAACAGTTTGCTGATTTAAATTATAAAAATACTATTGCCGAGCAGGTTATCAGCCTGGCTAAGCTGGCTAAGGAAGCAGGCATGGACGGCGTTGTTGCTTCTCCTAAGGAAGCTGCGGCTATCCGTGAGGCTTGTGGCCCCGAGTTCCTGATTGTTACCCCGGGCGTACGTCCTGCGGGCAGCTCTCTGGACGACCAGAAGCGCGTAGCAACACCGGCAGGCGCTCTGCAAAACGGCAGCAGTCACATCGTAGTAGGCAGACCTATTACTAAGGCTGAAGCAAGACAAGCAGCAGCATTGGCAATTGTAGAAGAGATTAAAGGAGTGTAAGCAAATGGCAGTTTTAGAAGAAAAAGATGTTATGAAAATGCTCGAGGAAACCGAAGCAGTTCTCCATGGTCACTTTTTGCTGACCAGCGGTCTGCACAGCCCTATGTATGTTGAAAAATTTAACGTACTGCAGCATCCTAAATATACCGAGCGCCTGTGCCAGGAAATCGCACGTCGTTATGAAAACGACAATGTTGAACTGGTAGTTGGCCCGATGACCGGCGGTATCCTGCTGGCTCACGAGGTTGGCAAGGCTTTGGGAACCCGTGCTATTTTCACTGAGCGTGAAAACGGCAAAATGACTCTGCGTCGTGGCTTCCAAATTCCGGCAGGCACCCGCGTACTGGTTGTTGAAGACATCGTAACCACCGGCGGCAGCGTTAAAGAGGTTATGGAAGTAGTTAAAGAGCATGGCGGCGAGCTCGTAGGCGTTGGCCTGCTGGTTGACCGCAGCGGCGGCAAGGTAGACTTCGGCGTTCGCACTGAAGCTCTGCTGCACCTGAACGTAGAAACCTTTGATCCGGCAACCTGCCCGCTGTGCGCTAAAGGCGTACCGTTCACCAAACGTGGCAGAACTGGTAAATAAGACACAGTTTGTCGCAAGCGTAGCGCCGCGAGAAACTGAATGTCGAATTATCCT
>ENA-OPCZ01001980-OPCZ01001980.1-human-gut-metagenome-genome-assembly--contig:-NODE-1980-length-10045-cov-2.047548_pt1 | contig 10045 bp, 9 predicted proteins | sample MGYA00241566_ERZ501483 | MGnify/ENA primary metagenome ERZ501483 (study PRJEB25962, sample SAMEA1965191) | human gut metagenome | biome: human gut; feature: human-associated habitat; material: faeces... | reverse complement strand
AGCACGATAAAGAATCGTGATATCCTTATATGAGATATCTTTTTTATGTAATTTTATGATCTGATCTGCGATCCAATCAGATTCCTCTTCTGAAGTATCTCCGTGATAATAAAGCACTGAATTTTTGCTATGACACATTGGCAGAAGGTCCTTTTTCATACGATTTTTATTCTTATCGATCAGTGAATTGCATACCGATAAGATCTGAGGAGTAGAACGATAATTTTCATTCATCATGATCGTTTTAACATCAGGGAAAGCTTTGTCAAAATTAAGGAGATAGTTGATATCTGCACCACGCCAGGAATAGATCGTCTGATCTGGGTCTCCTACAATAAAGAGGTTTTTATGATATCCGCATAAGACTTTCATTAATTGATATTGAATCTTATCAATATCCTGGAACTCATCGATCATGATGTATTCCAGACGTTTCTGCCATTTTAAACGGATCTCTTTATTCTTTTCAAAAATATAAAGAGAAAATTTCAAAAGATCGTTGTAATCGAGACCAAAACATTTCTTCTCCTGATATAAATATCCATAAAAAATGATATCATTCACATCGGTAGCCCTCAAATATTTTTGCCGTAATGTATCAAGGGACATTGTGATCAGATCAAGATAATAATTAGGATATCGTTCTAATTTATACATCTCGATCATATCTCTTGCCTTTGAAAATGTCTTATGACGAAGTGTAAGTCCGCGTTCCTCATAAATGATCTTTAACATAGAATCAATATCCTGATTGTCTAAAACAAGAAAATTCTTTGGATATTGTACGGCATGGGAGTCTTCCTGTAGAATGGATACACAAAATCCATGGAAGGTATTAATATAACCAGTATCGTTATCAGCAATGAGATTATGAATCCGATGTCTCATTTCGTTAGCAGCTTTGTTTGTGAAAGTAACACAAAGGATATTGCCTGGCAAAATTCCAATTTCGTTAACCAAAAAGGCAAATCTGTGAGATAATGCTCTGGTTTTTCCAGAACCGGCCCCTGCGATCACTCGGATAAAACCTTCTGTAGATGTAACAGCTTCTAGTTGTGCCTGGTTTAATTGGCATAATAATTGATCCAAAATAAAATTCCTCCCGTATATATGTTCGATTAATCCTATTATAACGAAATGACAGCAGAAAGACAAGGCTCTATCAAACGTCATAATTTGAATAGATGTTTGATAGAGCTTTTACATAAAAACCTCTTTCTTTCGCAACTGTTTGCATTAAAAAAAGGAATGGTTATGTAAAAAATTGCACTTGCATTAAAGCAGTATTGCAGATAACATAAGGATAGTAATAATACTTGCATTAGAACACGCAGAAATGAAGAAACTGATAATAAAAGCAAAAAGGAGTCTTCTATGGATTATCAATCATACCTATCTCACAATGTAGCTGTCAACCTAAAAAGAATTCGAACTTCCAAGGGCATGAGTCTTGATGTACTATCAGAACAAACAGGTGTTAGTAAAAGTATGTTAGCTCAGATTGAGAAAGGAACAGCAAATCCATCGTTAGGTGTTTTAGGAAAGATCACAAGCGGATTAAGAATCGAATTCCAAGAATTAATTGATGCTCCACCAATGGAATCCTGCCTTGTAACACCAGATCAGATGACACCAACAAAAGAAATGATCGGTGAATACAAAGTATGGACATGTTTTCCATATGAAGATAATCACCAATTAGAGATTTACCGCATTGATATCGAACCAGGAGGCAAATATATCAGTGGCAGCCATGGAGAGAAGACAAGAGAATATCTTTCAGTTACAGATGGAGAACTTACGATTGAGTGTGGTGAAGATGTTCAGAAGATCACAAAAGGGGAAATCTATCGATTTGAAACAGATAAAAAACATAATTATAAAAATGAAACACAACAAAAGACAAGTTTTATCTGTGTGTTTGTAGATTATCGGTAAGTATCATACGGAAGTAGTAAGATGATAAAATGATATGTTCAATATAATGGACAGATGTAATATATAATATTTTACAAAAAAATTAAAAAACAATAAAATACTAAGAAAAAATATACAATATAATAATAAAATATATTATAAAAGATAAAAATAAAGAAATTTCAAAAAATAACAAAGATATATTGACAATTCAATCCTCCAGTGTTATTGTATAGTTGTACAAAATAAAGGATAGAAATTAAGCAAGGGCGCTTACCAACAGGATAAGTTTCCCTTGCTTTTCTTTTTATTATTTAAAGTTTATCAATGAAAAAGATAAACAAAATCTGGCCCAGAGAAGTTAAATAACTAATAACATCATGAGGAGGAAGCAGATATGAGATTAAAAGATACAGGATTAACAAGTCAGGATATTAAAGATAAAGTAAACAAATATATGATCGAGACATACGAACGTTTTGATTTCCTTGCAGAGAGAGCAAAAGATATGTATATGTACGATGAAAATGGTGAGGAATATCTCGACTTCTATGCAGGAATCGCAGTAAATAACGCAGGAAGCTGTAATGAAAAGGTTGTAGCAGCAGTCAAAGATCAGGTTGGCGACATCATGCATACTTTCAATTATCCATACACAATTCCTCAGGCACTGCTTGCTGAAAAAGTATGTGAAACGATTGGAATGGATAAGATCTTCTATCAGAACTCTGGTACAGAGGCAAATGAAGCAATGATCAAGATGGCTCGTAAATACGGAATCGAAAAATACGGACCAAACCATTATCATATCGTAACAGCGAAGATGGGATTCCATGGAAGAACATTCGGAGCAATGTCAGCAACAGGACAGCCGGGAAATGGATGTCAGGTCGGATTTGGACCAATGACTTATGGATTCTCATACGCACCATATAATAACCTTCAGGCATTTAAAGATGCATGTACAGAAAATACGATCGCGATCATGATCGAGCCAGTACAGGGTGAAGGTGGTGTTCATCCAGCAACACAGGAATTCATGAAAGGATTAAGAGAATTTTGTGATGAAAATGATATGTTACTCTTGATCGATGAAGTTCAGACAGGATGGTGTCGAACAGGTGCAGTGATGTCTTATATGAACTATGGAATCAAACCAGACATCGTATCCATGGCAAAAGGCTTAGGTGGAGGAATGCCGATCGGAGCAATCTGTGCAACAGCAGAAGTTGCTAAAGCATTTACACCAGGATCTCATGGAACAACATTTGGTGGACATCCAGTCAGCTGTGCAGCAGCATTAGCAGAAGTTAATGAACTGATCGATCGCGACTTGGCTGGAAATGCAAAGAAAGTTGGAGATTACTTTGCTGAGAAATTAAAAGGACTTCCTCATGTAAAAGAGGTCAGACACCAGGGATTATTAACAGGTATCGAATTTGATGACACATTAAACGCAGTTGATATTAAACATGCATGTTTTGATCGAAAACTGTTAGTTACAGCCATCGGAAGCAGTGTGATCCGTACAATCCCACCATTGATCGTAACAGAAGAAGAATGTGATAAAGCATTTGCGATCATGAAGGAGGCTGTAGAATCCTTAGCATAAAATAATATCTTTGAAAAAAGATCAAAATATCAGGGAGGAATGTAAATGAAACATTTTATCGTAAATATCGGATGTGAATACGGAAGTGGTGGTCCGGACATTGGAAAGATGGTTGCCGAATCACTTGGAATTCCATTTTACGACAGAGATTTAGTAGATTAGGTCGTAGAGAAACTTGGAGTTGACAGGGATCTGGTAGAAAAAGCCGATTCCGGAGAAGAAAATGTCAAATATGAATTTGACACAACCTTTGGACCAAGATATGCGAATCTTACAAACCGTGTTATTTACACACAGTTTGAGGTTATTCATAAACTGGCGGCAAAATCATCTTGTGTCATTATCGGAAGATGTAGTAACTATATATTAAAAGACAGGGATGACTGCTTAAATATCTTTGTATATGCACCAGAAGAATATAAAGTGAAACATATCATGGAACAAAAAGGTGTATCACAAAAAGAGGCACAAAAACTTGTAAAATATAATGATGGGATGCTGAAATCAAGATATGAATATATGACAAACTCTGATATGAGAGATTGCCGTACCAGACATATGATGATCGATTCTAGTATTCTTGGACTTGAAAAAACAGCAAAATATATCATGCAGTTAATTGACCTGCGATTTGAAAACTAAACTAAAATACATTTACATTCTAACAAAGGCGTTAAGAGATAAGGATCTTTTAGCGCCTTTTTTCTTTCGAAACTTTAAACAGAATGTGAAGCAAGAAAGGAATGATATATAATGGAAAAGAAAAAATCAGAATTTGACAAAGTATTTAGTGCATGGGACATTCTTGTCATTGCATTTGGTGCTATGATCGGTTGGGGATGGGTTGTTTCAACCGGAGACTGGATCGGTCGAGGTGGAGTTTTAGGAGCTGTCATCGGTTTTGCGATCGGTGGTATCATGGTATTCTTTGTAGGACTTACTTATGCAGAACTTACTGCAGCAATGCCACAGTGTGGAGGAGAACATGTATTTAGTTACAAGGCAATGGGACCGGTTGGTTCATTTATCTGTACGTGGGCGATCATTTTAGGATATGTCAGTGTTGTATGTTTTGAAGCATGTGCACTTCCTACAATTATCACGTATATTTATCCTGGATTCTTAAAAGGATATCTGTATACTGTTGCAGGATTTGATATTTATGCATCATGGCTTGCAGTTGCGATGATCGTAGCATCTGTAGTCAGTGGAGATGCCAGCAATTTAACACCACAATTATTTGCAGGAGATAGTGCGTCAACTACTATGAAAGCGATCATGAGTGTTGCGGTTATGACACCATTCTTCTTTATTGGATTTGATGTTATCCCACAGGCAGCAGAAGAGATCAATGTGCCGCTTAAAAAAATCGGTATGATCATGATCTTATCTATCGTACTAGCAGTTGCATTTTATGCGCTGATCATCCTAGGTGTTGGTTATGTTATGAGTCCATCTGATATTTCATCTTCACAGGCAGGATCAGGACTTGTTACAGCTGATGCAATGGCAAAAGCATTCCACAGCAGTATCATGTCAAAAGTATTGATCGTCGGTGGTATGTGTGGAATCGTTACAAGTTGGAACTCCTTTTTAATTGGTGGTAGCCGTGCAATGTATTCCATGGCTGAATCTTATATGATTCCAAGAACTTTCCGCAAATTACATAAAACACACAAAACACCAGTGAATGCATTATACTTGATCGGTGGATTATCCATATTAGCTCCATTATTTGGACGTAAAATGTTAGTATGGATCGTCGATGCAGGTAACTTTGGATGCTGTCTTGCATACTGTATGGTTTCCCTATCTTTCATCATCTTAAGAAAGAAAGCACCAGAAATGGCACGTCCATACAAAGTAAAACATTATAAGATTGTTGGTGTATTGGCAGTCTTAATGTCAGGATTTATGGTCGCGATGTATATTATCCCAGGATCAGGGTCAAACCTTGTACCACAAGAATGGGCAATGGCTGGTGGATGGGCTGTTCTTGGAATTATCTTCTTCATTGTATGTAAATTAAAATACAAAGAAAAATTTGGATCTCACATCGATGTTGCCGTTGATGATGAAGATATCACATCAGAAGAAGATCGTACATTTGAAGATGCACTTGGAGCTGTTAACACAGCAGAAAATGTAGTAGAAGTACAGCCAGCAATTAACTTTAACTACTTCCTTCCAGTCAATATTGCATTTGGAAGCGGTAAAGTCTTAGAAACAGGAGAGCTTACAAAACCATATGGTAAGAAAGCACTGATCGTAACTGGAAGAAGCAGTGCAAAGAAATCTGGTTTATATGATAAAGTAGCAAACAGTCTGTCTAAAGCAGGAATTGACCATGTACTATTTGATAAAGTCGCACAGAATCCATTAACAACAACGGCGATGGAAGGCGCTAATTTTGCCAAGGCAAATGGATGTGATGTCGTTGTAGCGATCGGTGGCGGAAGCATCATGGACTGTGCAAAAGCAATCGCATTCTTAAGTATCAATGACGGTGATATCAACGATTACATTTATAACAGATTACAAAGTGATAAAGCATTACCATTGATCTTAATTCCTACAACATGTGGAACAGGATCCGAAGGAAATGGATTTGCAGTTCTTACAAATCCGGAAAATGGAGATAAGAAATCCTTACGTTGCAATGCGATCGTTGCAAAAGTATCCATTGTTGATCCAGAATGCATGATGACAATGCCAAAACATATACTTGCATCTGTTGGATTTGACGCATTATGCCACTGCATGGAAGCATACACGTCAAAGATCGCACAGCCATTTACAGATGCTCTAAGTTTATACGCGATGGAACTGATCGCAGGATACCTTGTCAAAGTATATAAAGGTGAAGGCGGCAAAGAAGCATGGGAGAAGATCACACTGGCATCAACGATCGGTGGAATGGTCATCAATACAGCAGGTGTCACTCTGGCACATGGAATGGAACATCCAGCCAGCGGACTAAAAGATATCGTCCACGGACAAGGACTTGCAGCATTAACACCAGTAATCGTAGAAGCATCCCATAAAGGAAACCATTTCAAATTTGCTAAGATTGCAAGAATCTTTGGCGGGGTTACCGCAGAAGATCTTGCTGGTAAATTAAGAAGTCTGTTAAAAGATATCGACCTTGCTTGTACACTATCTGACCTTGGATTATCCGAAGAAGATATTCCTTGGATGGCAGAGAACTGTATGAAAGTATCTGCGGCAAGTATTCAGAACAATCCGGTTGTATTTACACAGGAAGAAATTGCTGAGATATACAGGAAAGCAATGTAGGATAGTTTATTATCTATAGGCTATTGAGTATGTAGAAAAATGAAAATATAAGAAATATGAAAGATATGATATGAAAAGACAGTTTCGTGTCATATCTTTTTTTGATAAAATATAAAAGGATTAGGAAGAAGCTTATCATGATAGAAAGGAAAATCCAATGAATGATCAGTTTATACAAGGCGTAATATTTGACTGGAATAAAATAGATGATGACAGTTATCTAAAACAAATAGAAGCATTAAAAAATATTGAAAGGCTAGAATTTAAAAATTCAATCAATTTCTTCGTTGGAGAAAATGGAAGTGGAAAGTCCACCCTGGCTAAGATTATTGCTGGAATTTTAAAGCCAACCTCCGGTAAGATTTTATTAGATGGAGAAGATATTACAGATTTAAGCATTACAGAGAGAGCAAATAAAGGTATCAGTTATGCCTTTCAACAGCCTGTAAAGTTTAAGGGATTAAAGGTAAAGGATTTAATGAGCGTTGCTTCAGGAAAGACCTTAGATATTAAGGGAATCTGCGATATTCTTTCAGAAGTAGGCTTATGTGCGAGAGACTACATTAACAGAGAATTAAATGGCAGTCTTTCCGGTGGAGAGCTTAAGCGTATTGAGATTGCGATGATTAAGGCGAGAGCGACAAAGCTTTCTGTATTTGACGAGCCAGAGGCAGGAATTGACCTGTGGAGTTTTAACAGTCTGATTCATGTATTTGAGGACCTTCATGAAAAGACAGACGGTACGATTCTGATTATTTCCCATCAGGAGAGAATCCTTGAGATTGCAGACAGAATCATTGTAATTAATGATGGACTTGTGGAAAAGAGTGGAAAGGGAGAAGATGTTATTCCTGAACTCCTTTATAAATCAAGTATGTGCCAGAAGTTAAGCAGAGATTAGGGAGGAAAAATCATGGATTTAATACAGAAAGAATTGTTAGAAGAGATTGCCGGACTTCATGAAGTGCCAGCAGGTGCCTATAATATTCGTGCGAATGGAAAGGCAGCCGCAAGAAATACAACTGCTAATATTGATATTGTTTCTAAAGAAGATAAGCCGGGAATTGATATTATCATCAAACCGGGAACAAAAAAAGAAAGTGTGCACATTCCCGTTGTAATCAGTCAGACTGGATTAAATGACCTTGTTTATAATGATTTTCATATTGGTGAGGATTGTGATGTAACAATTGTAGCAGGCTGCGGTATTCATAACAGCGGTGACGGGCTTTCTCAGCATGACGGTATTCATGAATTTTTTGTTGGAAAGAATTCAAAAATCCGTTACATTGAGAAGCATTACGGACAGGGTGACGGCAAGGGCGGAAAGGTAATGAATCCTAAAACCATTATCCATCTTGATGAAAATGCTTATTTTTACATGGATACGGTACAGATTAAAGGTATTGACAGTACCATACGTGAGACAGATGCTGACTTAAAGGCTGGGGCAAAGCTTGAAATCTCCGAGAAACTTATGACACATGGCGAACAGACAGCGCAGACACAGTTTTCCGTTGATTTAAATGGAGAGGGAAGTAGTGCGAACGTTGTATCCCGTTCTGTTGCCCGCGATGATTCTGCACAGTTATTCCGCGCAAAAATCGCAGGAAATAATGCCTGTGCCGGTCATAGTGAGTGTGATGCGATTATTATGGATAATGCAAAAGTCCGTGCAATTCCGGAGTTAGAGGCAAATGACCTTGATGCAGAGCTGATTCATGAAGCAGCTATCGGAAAGATTGCAGGCGAACAGCTTATCAAGCTTATGACACTTGGTCTTAGTGAAGAGGAAGCGGAGGAAATGATTATTTCCGGATTCCTGAAATAGGGAAAATTTTATTTTCAGGTTCTTAAAATCGTGTTATAATATGCTCCGTAACTATTCTGCAGGACAAATGTAGTTTGCAAATTATAGAGGAATCGTTTAGAATATAAAGAACAACAGCGAATAAGAATAATAGGGGGCTTCTTTTATGAGACAATGTATGGATATGGATAACTTACACAACAGATTAAAAAGAGTAGATGGACAGATTAAAGCGATTGACCGTATGATTGAGCAGGATATTCCCTGTGAAGACATTATTATTCAGATTAATGCTGCCAAGACTGCCTTACATAAAATTGGCCAGGTTGTGTTAGAAGGACATCTGAATCACTGTGTGAAGGATGGAATTGAACACGGAGATGCAGAGAAGACGATCGCTGATTTTGCAAAGGCGCTAGAATATTTTTCAAGACTGTAACCGTTAAATGTTTTTCCAGTATAGTAATCGTATGTGAACGTAAATGCATTTCCCCGATAAAATAAAATAAAGAAGAGGACATAGGATTTTTTAGAATTTTATGTCCTTTTTTGCTATGAAAAGTGCAAAACAAAATAGATAGAAGATGGATAATTTTATTGCTACAGAAATAAAATCCAATTATAATATATATCAAGGGGAGGTACAGCCGAACCATATGAGAAAATGTGAGGTATATATGAGCAGAACAGACGAAGAAATCAAGAGATTTGAGACAAAGATGAAGTCTTGCACAACGATGACAGACTTGCTTGTAGCTATGTCATCCTGGCAGAGTTATGCACAGAGTCATAATCTTGAGCCAGAACAAAAAAGGACAGTAGATGAGGCGTACTTAAAAGCAGAGGAAGGGCTGATTACTGCTGTAAAACCAAGTTTATGGTAATAAATTTAACAGACGGCTAGTGGAGGGAGACAAAATGAACGGAACGAAAGGGAAAATGGCGGAGGCATTTAAAGAGCTTGTATGTAAGAAGTCTTTTCAGAAGATTACAATAAGCGACATCGCAAAAGAGAGCGCCATGACCAGAGAGAATTTTTATTACCATTTCCGGGATAAATATGATATTATGCACTGGATTTTTGAACAGCAGGTGGCCGCACAGCTTCCAGAGGATGAGGAGCCATTTGAAATGTGGTTTAATGCCTTGTTTTGTAATACCTGTGAAGATTACAAATATTACAGGAAGCTGATAAAAAGTCTTAGTGCGGAGGAGATACGGTCAGATTTATATCCTTTATTTGAAAGGAGGGTACGGCTGTTAGTTCAGGATTGTCTTGACGATTCTGTATGGAATCTCAGGAAAGAGAAAGAGGATTTCAGTACAGCATTTTTCACGGATGCTTTTCTTGGATTTTATATAAATTACATAAGAGATCATGAGGAAATAGACTATAATATGCTTCAGAT
>ENA-OPCZ01001978-OPCZ01001978.1-human-gut-metagenome-genome-assembly--contig:-NODE-1978-length-10046-cov-3.742869_pt1 | contig 10046 bp, 1 predicted proteins | sample MGYA00241566_ERZ501483 | MGnify/ENA primary metagenome ERZ501483 (study PRJEB25962, sample SAMEA1965191) | human gut metagenome | biome: human gut; feature: human-associated habitat; material: faeces... | reverse complement strand
AAGTAAGTCATCTCGCCGTCCAGGTTGTTCACCATGGTATCGACATTCGCTATGTTCACGTTCCTCGTGGTCGCCTTCTTTGTCACCTTCGCCAGCACTCTGTGGCGGTTCTTCAGTATCGCAGCCACATGGCCGCTTGGCTTGTAGTCGCTGCCGTACTTATAGCCCGTGCCGTTATCCAGGTTGCTGATACACGCGTCGTCGGCAATGGTTTCCGCTCTCTCCAGCATCGTGTATTCCGGCTGCTCGATGTTCAGTTCCGGGAAGTGCTGCTGCAGTGCTTCATACTCCTCGTCATCCTTGTATCTCGTCAGTCGGTATGTACCCACCAGTCGGCAGCTCTCCACATTGCCGCCATTCTCGTCCACACCGCCCGTCTGCATCAGTGAGGCCAGCAGGCTGCCGTCGCCTTCCATGTCGATGCCGGTCACACGCAGGTACTTCACGTTTCCGCACCTTGCGTGCAGCGTCTGCCAGTCCACACCAGGGCAATTGTCAACCACAAGCCTGTTGATGTTGCTTGTGCCCTCCAGCGTCAGACCGCTGGTCGTCAGTTTGCCCAGATAGCGCAGTTCCAGTGTCTGCAACGTTGCCGGAAGCGTTACGCTCGTTAGCGGAGCACCCTGTGCAAAGTTCACGCCGGTCAGGGCCGTCTTGCCTGCCTTCAGTGTCTCCAGCTTCGTGTTGTTGCTCAAGTCTATGCCAGTGAAGCTGCCTGACTTCAAGCCGGTCATATTCAGAGTACGCAAATTTCGGCAGCCGTTCACCAGCAATGCGTTCAGCGTTGTCTGTGTCTGGCCGCAGCTCACGTCAAGCGTCCGCAGGGCGGAACAGTTGTTCAAGTTCAGAGTCTGGAGTATGGCATGGCTAACGTCCGTCAGGTCAAGCCCCATGATGCGGCTCGCACCGTAGATGTATTGCGGGTCATTCACGATGAGGTCCGTGTCAAGCGTCAGTTCCACCTGACTTCCCGTGTCCTCCGCAAGCACTGCGCTCTGGTGCGGAGTACCGCTCGTGTAGCCATACCCGAAGAAATACCGCTCGCTCGCCGTGATTCTTATCTTCCGGTTGTCACTTCCGAACTTATAGCCGAAGTAGGCCGCAAAACTGTCCTTTCTGTATGTTCCGCACACATACTGGCTGTCCAGCAATGCAAAGCGGTTCTGGATGGTATAGGTGCGGTGCGCATATCGGCTGCCCTGGAGTGCATAGAGATAGTCATAGTAACTCGTAGTGCCGTCTGCCGTCGTCACGCCCTCCGTCAGCGGCTTGATGTACTTGTAGATGCCGTCTTTGTTGTAGATGCGCTCACACCAGTTGCCCATCATCTCCTCATTGAACACCTTCAGCACATACTCCAGCGACATCGTGCTTCGCAGCTTGTCTGCCACCTCCCTCAGTTTGTCCGGACAGCCTCTCACAAGTTCCCACAGCACGGAGTCGTGTCCTGCAAACGCATACGAGCCGATGCTCTCGTCCATCGTCTCCCACGTTATCGTGTAGTCGTATTTCAGAACCGAGTCGTTGCGCTCACCGAACACCGTGTCCATGTCGTATGGGATGAAATACCATATCTTGCCGTCCCACGTCACGAGCATCATGTTCTTCGCGCGGTTGTCCACAGCCATGAAGTAGTCCGTTATCAGATACCATGCAAATGGCGAGTCGTTGCCGAAGTATTCCGCATATTCGTTCAGGAATTTCGTCGGGTTGCCCTTGCATGAGTATATCCACTCCCAAAGGCGCTTCACTGCCGCCTTGTCGTCCTCATGCGCCGTCGCCCATGTGTCGTCGGCCTTGAAGCGGAACTCCAGAGCGTCGTCAAACGTGTCCATGTTGCTCGTACCGAACAGACATAATGTCTCCGAGTTGTTCAGGAACTCCAGGCAGATACACTTGTTGCGCCCGCCCTTCAGTGCAGCCTCGTCATTGAAGCCCTCGATACCCTCAAAGCCGTAGATGATGCCGCTGCCGCTCTTCTCGTTGTTGAAGTTGTATTTGCCAAGATACACGTTCTCACCCGTGCCGTTGTTGTCGTAGAACAAATCTATCGGGAAACCGTCCACGCCGATTCTCACATCATAGTTGCCCTTGTAGGCCATTTGTGGCGGAGTCAGCCAGCCGCATCTCTTCCAGATGTCGTTCACCACTCTCACCGCACCCGTATTGTGCGTAGATGAAGAGTCCGAGAAGTCTGCCTTCAGACAGAATATGTCTATCGGTCTTGCACCTGGTTTGAACGAATATTTGAAGTCCGCTACCTCCACACCGTTCACATACAGCTTAGTGCCGTACTTCGTCGAGCGGCTGAAGTAGATGCGGTAGTTCTTTCTCGGGTAGGTCGTCGATGAGGTGCCTTGTATTCTCAGTCCGCACTGGTAGATGATGAAGTCATACTCCTTACCGTAGGCAGAGTAGAAGTAGATGTCCACCGGAACCTCAAACTTCTTGTTGTTCGTCTGGTTCACCAGGTTCACGTCGCCCACGATTCTCATCACGCTCTTGCCCATTGCCCTCAGCTTGTCGATGTCAACGTCTGTGCCCTCGTCGTCCATCACCTGGTTCTTTTCGAACAGCACCACCATCTCGTCGCTTGTCGGGCGGTCCACCATATAGTTCGACAGTTCCTCATCATCACCCAACGCACGGTTGTACACACGCATGTTACGCACCTCCACGTCCGCACTCTCGCTCGTGATCTTGATGTTCGTGGGTTCTTCCTGGAGCAGCGAGTCCGTCGAGGCATACTGCTTCGCGCCGCATAGGATGCCGTTCACATACAGCATCATCAGTCGGTTGCCCTTCTTCTCCTGCACCACGAAGGCTATCTTCAGGGTCAGACCGCTTGCAAACTTAGTGCCTACTTCCGAACCTGCGCCCGTCCGCATCAGAGCCTCCTGCGTTGTCAGTCTGAAACCCACGCCGCCGGTCATGCAGTCCACCACCGTACCCCTGCGGTCGGTCACGTTCGTGCATGTCAGCTCCATCTCGTAGGTTGCGCCCGTGGTGGTCGCGTCGTTGCCGAAAGGCTTGTACCCGATTTTAACATTCGCGCCGTTCGTCAGCTTCAAGGCATCTCCCGTCCAGCCGTTGCTCTGCCAGTCAAAACCTTCAAACACCGTTTGAACGTCGTTATAACGCCATTCAGCAGGCTCGCTCTCGGCATTGCTTCTGCCGGCTGCCGTCAGTTTCAGCACAAGTCCGGCAGTCGCCTCGCTCAGGTCAATGCCGCTCTCCGTCACCTTCACGTTCAGCTTGTATTCCGTAGTGCCACACTTCAGCACCATCGCCACGTCGCCCTGCTCCAGGAAACGGTTTGTATATACCTGCGTAGTCCTCGGAACGCTCACCGCCTGCGTCCGTATGCCGTCTCTCCACACACCCACCGTCGCCGGGGTCGTTGTCGGGTCATACGCCACAAAGTCAAATCTCACCTGCTCATACTGGCCGGTTTCAATAGTCGGAGTCAGATGGTCGTTCGCAAAAATGCGTCCGTCACCGAAGGTCAGCTTCGTGCCGATATACGGGGCGTTCTGTCCGGCCTTCAGAATGTCAAAGTAGATGCTCTCACTCTTCAGCGTCAGCTCCGAGCTCGCCTCCATCTCGGCGACGATCTGCACCGTGTGCCGGCCGATGCTCACTCCCGACATCGACAAGGAGAAACTGCCGTTCGTCGTGCCGCTTCTTTTCACCGTCTGCGAGTCCCACTGGTGTCCGTCCAGATACAGCGTCACGGTTTTGTCGCCGCTTCCGCTCACCGCAAAGGGGATGCTCACCGCCTCGCTCACGCCGTAGCCGCCCTTGGCGACACACTCGGCTATGTTGAAGCTGCTGCTCAGCGCAAGGGTCACAGCCTTCACGCTCACATAGCTCTGCCTCGTCTGTGTCTTGCCGGTGGTCGGGTCGGTTGTGGTAGCCCTCACATAGATGTCTGTCGTTCCGAGCAGCAGGTATTTCGTCAGATCCAGGGTATAGGTTCCCTTGCTCACATCATGCTGCGTGTCTGCATACATCACGGTCGCGCCCCTCTTCATCTCAATGCTGACTGTTGCCTTCTGGCCCGTGGATGTGCCTTTCTCGTCACCACTGCTGTACTGGTGGTCATACGTCCATGTCAGCATTGCGCTGTCACCTTCCTTGATGATGGTCTTGCTGACGGCTGCATCCAGCACGATTTTAGTGGTCGAAGCGTCACCGCCTCCACCGCCGCTTCCTGCCGGAATGTCCGCAGACGCTATCTCCGCACCGCTCTTGTTGGTCAGTGCCAGGCGCACGCTGCTGCCGTCGTCACTCAGTTCGGCGTTCATGCCCAAGACGGTGCTCGCCTCTATCTCCATCAGCTTTGCCGCCACCGCCGCGTTCTGCACCGGATTCGTCGAACTTACGTTCAGGCTCTCGTCCACCTCAGTCTCGCTGATGGTGATGGCGACGTTGCCGTCCTCGCCTGGCTCCAGCTTCTTGCCGTTCAGCGTCACGCTCTTCACCGTGCCGTCGCCGCCAAAGTCCTCCCAGCTCGCCGCCTGCTCCCAACTCTCAATGTTCGTGCCCTTGAACTGCTTGGTCTCCCATTTGCCCTGTGCCGTCTCGTAGGTGATGCAGCGTCCCTTCGCACGTGCCTTTCCTTCCACGGCTGCTATGGCGGTCTCAAGCGTATAGTATCCGCTCTCCAGCGGAACCTGCTCCGTCACGTTATAGGTGTTGCCACCGCCGCTTCCGCTTATCTCCACCAGGTTCTCTTCCTCATCGCTCCACACATACACCACGCCACCGCACACATACGCCTTGTCCTTCAGTACCTCCGTGCGCACATCGTTCATGTACATGTCTGCACCAGGCCAGTTGTTGCAGTATCTGTCGCCCTTCTTTCCGCGGAAGGCTTTGTTCACCGTGTCATAGTACACACCGTCTATCTGCGGATACGATACAAGCTGTCCCTCCACGCCTTCCACCAGCCCGTCAAACCGTGCTGTCGCGCCGTTTCTCGCAGCCAGGGCCGTGTCCTTGTACTCCGACTCCACGCTTTCTGCCTTTGCCACAGCTGCGTTGGTCTTCTGGGCGGCATCAGTGGCCTTGCTTGCCGCATCGTTGGCGGTTTGGGCTGCAGCCTTTGCTGTTGCTGCTGCCGTATCAGCTTTCTTTGCCGATGCGTCAGCCACAGCAGCAGAAGCCTTGGCGACAGCTGCTGCATCCTCCGCAGGTTTCGACAGCAGTTTCAGCGGAGCGCTCACTATAGTCTCGCCTCTCATGGCAGGGAGGCTCACCACACCGTCCAGCGTGCTCACCGCTTCCAGCTCGTCCACACTCTGACTGTCTGTCTTTATCTGGTTCACCACATCCAGGACCAGTTCCTTTTTCTCTTCTTCTGTCAGTGCCATAGTCGTATCTCTCTTTTTGTTATGATAGTTTATTGATGATTCTTGCCGTATATTTCGTAGGCCAGCCGTTCAGCGTCTCGGTGCTGTCTGGGTCATATACCAGTAGCACCTCAAGCGTATCTCCCTTACCCATATTCAGCGTTTCGTAGTGTCCGCCATCCCAATGTACCATCACTGGCAGTTCCTCGGTGTTCCAAGGATATTCCTTTTTGCTGTCCTGCTGGCTGTAGCGTCCACACACCTTGTAGTTGCTCGACCCTATATCGGCGATGATAGTTATTCTCATACAGAATGGGGTATTCTTTCCAATGGCCAAACCATCCCTCACTTGCCCTATCTTGGGCAGTGCCACAACGGCAGAATCTTGCGTCGCCTTAACGATGAAGCGGGTCGCAGCCTGCAGGTCCATATAGCCGACAAACACCGTGTTCGCCTTGTCAAGGGCTATTTTTTTGTATGCATAGCCGTCCATAGCTCCGTTCAGCACACCAGAACCCTTACCCGCAAAGGCAAAGTTTCCGTTCATGGAGTTTTCTATGTCGAACACGATGCCATACTTCGGGGATATGCCAAAATCGAAGTTGTAATCAGTGGCAGTATCTACCAACCGGCATAGCATAGGTTGTCCGTAGTTGTTCCACGTGCCGAAGATGGCTTGCCGTCCCTTGTCGTTGAACCCTATCATGTCATCATACAAGAACAGACCGTTTTCGGTATCCTTCACCTCTATTGTGCCATCTTCGTTATAAATTACATCTGCACCACCTATGTGCCCGTTTCCTATGCTGAAACCACCTATGGCTCCACCCTCAGCGTACACGTGGCCTCGGAACGTTCCATTCACAGCCTCGATGCTGCCGTCTTCCTTCACCTTGAAATAGCCGTTGGCCGTCACCAGGCCCTCCAGCTTGATATTGTCAGCCGTCAGCTTGATGACGGTTTTCTTATTGCCCTCTGCATCCGTTTCCTCTACACCCACTCCTATCAGAGCCAGTTTGCCGTTTGCATCCTTAATATAGATTCCCGTACCTTCGGGTTGAACCATCAGTCCCGTCTCTTGCAGTGCTCGCTCGTCCTTGTCATACACAGCTGCCGATATTTTCACCAGTCGCTCCGACTGCTCGAACAGCGTTTTGTACTTGTACGTCAGTGCCTCAATCTTGTCTGTGCTCAGCACAAGCATATACAGATAGATGTCGCCGTCAAACGACAACTTAAAGTCGCCCGTGCCGTTCCACAGTCCGCTGCAGGTGTATTGCACATAGCCGCCGGTAGCAGCGATTTCCTCGCTCACCTCCATACTGTTGAAATCCGCAAACCCCGTCTTGTCAACATTCTCAAAGCCAATCTTCAGCGTGCCCGACTTTGCGCAGCGATAAAAGAAGCTCAGATACACGGGCAAGGCTTCCTTCTTCCCATCGCTTTTTGTCGGAAAGGTCGGCACAAACCGCAGATTCTCATGCTTCTGTCGGATATACTTGTTGCGTATCCGCACCACCTTGCGTCCCATGTCTGTCACCACGCTCGCGCCGTCACCCTTCTTCGATAGGGCTGCGCCGTTGGCCCACACCCATTTGTTGCCGACGAGAAAGAACACCGTCTCATTCTCCGAGTTCCACTTCTCCAGTCCCGATGCAAACGTCGGGTTGTTCAGGTATCCCTTTTCGCTTAGGAAATCATTCCTCACGCTGTCAATCGCGCTCTGCACTTTGCCCTCCGTTATCTCAAAACGAGTCTTCACGTCCTCACCAGTCTCCAGCACGAAGGTTCCCTTCATATAGGCGTTGTCTGCATACAGTCCGTTGCCCCGTGGTTGGCGGTCTGCCGGAAACTTGTCGTCCTTAATGCCGTCCAGGTTACCGAGCCTTGCACGCAAAGCGTTGTCAAAGGTCTTGCCACTCACACCGTCCATCACATCAACTCTCGGCTGACCGTCCTCGGTGGCCGATATGAGCACCATATTCTGGCGGTCGGAGTTCGCCGTGTTGCCCATCAGCACACACTCATCACCCTCCTTCGGTTCCACGCCCTCGAACTCCTCCTTCACCACCACGATGCCAGTCTCCGTAACATCGGTCACTTCCACCCAGTAGCTCCGCATATCCTTGCCCGTGAATGTCTGGCAGCGCACCAGGTCGTGCTGTACAAACATATTCTCCTGCTCGAAGGTGATAAGATAGTGCCCGCCCGATTCCTCCACGGTCTTGATGCGTCCGTTGGCCGCGCTCACGCATATCTGACCGCCCACACTCCTCACCTTCTCGATGAGCAGCTCCAACACGGCCATCGTATGCCTCACCGTCAGTTTATCCACCGTCAGGTAGGTACGCCCATCCTCACCTTTCCACAGTTGAAACCCTGCGCCCAGCAGTCCGTCCACAAACTGCCCCGCGCTCCTTATGCTGTCCGAGGTCACGGAGTCAAAGGCCACACCATCAGTCTTTCTCACTGGCTGATTCAGATAATCATCAAACTCATGGTAATCCCACTTATCTGCATTGTCTGCTTCCTTGGCGTGGTCCGCCTCCAGTGCATGTTTCGACTCATCTGCGTTCACAGCATGGTCTGCCTCATTTGAGTGGTCAGCTTCTATCGCATGGTTGCTGTCCTTGGCATGGATAGCCTCCTTCGCCAGTTCTGCGATATCTGCCTTGGCCGCATGCGCAGCCTCCTTCACAGCCATGCCGCCGTAAGCGGTGCCGCTCGTTCTCAGTGCCGACGTACTGCCCTCGTTCTTTGGTTTCTTTATTACCTTGATGTCTATCATTGCTCAATCTCCTTAAGTGTCATTTCTGCATATCCTTCCTCAAGGTTGCGACTGATGCCCTGCACGAAGAAGGTTTTATCCATCATGGGATGGCGATAGTGAGCGAACAAACTCACGATGCCACCATCTGTATCCGTCAACTTCTGCGTCATAACAACCCTTGGTGCATGCCACTCTTTGTAATAGTAGTCCACATACAACTGCTCAGGCTTAGCGCTCATACCCCTCGAATAGTCATATACCGCCAACAGTCCCTCTCCTGTCAGCGTGTTCAATGGGGTGCTCATCTTCACGCTGTCCGTCACGTCCAACGTCTGGCACTCCGCAGCTGTAAGTGCTGAGTTTATCTTCATTTCGATGTCGTCCTTCACGTTCACAAAGCTCTCCTTTGTGTCGCTCATGTAAACGAGGTCGTTATCACCAGTGTTGTTCACCAGTCCGTTGTCGCTGTATATCTTCACTTCAAACTGCTCCACCATGATACTACTCACATGCGCCAGCAGCGGTATCGTTGTACTGTTCCATTTCGTGTGTCTGAACCACGTCTTGTGCCGTCTCGTCACCACGTCCCACAATGCGTTCACTGGTCCCAGGATCATAAACTTAACCCTACCGCTCACTTTATCTGCCTTCTTGATTGGTATCGCTATGCCCTCTGCATCGATGCCGAGCTCATAGTTCACGTTGTTTTGCAAATCGAACTTGGTGCCAACTATCTTGTCACCGATTTTCGGGTCAAAACCTATCGTGAAACACTGTTGGTAGTATTCGTCCTCACTGGAACACTCCTCCAGCGTTTTGTACTTCCGCCACTCGAAGTCCGTCACCTGTCCTTCTGTGCCTTTTTCCACAACACACTTATCCCCTATTATCAGCATACATGCCAACACACCAACCTTTGATATATGGTCGCTGCCGTCTCCAATGGCACTATACTTGAACTCATACAACTGAGGACCGGTATCCGTAAACGGAACAAAGCCGTGGTCTGTAATTATATCCCAGGTAGTCCCCACATTCGGGGTCTCCGTCGCCCACCACTGCTGCGTGTAATAGCGTCCGTCACCATTATTACGACTCGGCACTGTCTTGTGCCACCATGCGTATATCATCGAGGAGTAGTGTATTTGCGCGTAGGTGTCCGTCAGTTTCATCACTGGGTTCAGCACCAGTTTTCCGCTCAACACGATGTAGTTCGTCGTGCCCTCGTCTGTAGGCGAAAAGACACCACCAGTCATGCTACCGTTATACACTGCCCTCGGTATGCCTGCCTTTAGCGAGTTCGTATTAGGATAGGTAGTTGCCTCCTTGTCATCACAGTTGCCGTTCACACTCACTACCAGGTAGTTCGTCATTTCCACTTTCGATGTCGGGGAGTTGTCCTTTCCGTCCGTTTTCTTCTCCACCTTGCCCAGGGCGATGATGGCCGCGCCCGGCTGCTTCGCAAGCAGGTTCGGCAGGGCTTGCTGGTTCCGTCCCTCGCTGCACAGCTCCTCCATCACGTTGCCGCTCCCCATGTTCGGAAACAGCCACTCGCTGTTGTTCTTCATCTGCACATACCAGTCCGTCACGCAGCCCCCGTCATAGCTCGTTTCCTGCCCGTGCGTCATCGCATCAAAGGCATTGATGGCTTTCTTGCCCTCGCCGTCGCTGCTGTATTCCGTCATGTATTTCTGATAGTTCTTGTAGGGGCTTTTCAGCAGGTCGTCGTCCAGCGGACTCTCTATCACGCTCTCCACGCTCTCCACCTTCGCCGTCAGCAGCAGTCTGTTGTACACCTCGCCCACGCTGATCGTCGTGTCAGTGTCAGTTACGATGCCCGTCCGTATGTCCGTCGTCTGCCGTGCCGTCGTAACGCTCACTCCCGTCAGCAGGTCGCGCCAGTAGATGCGCTCACCACCCTT
>ENA-OPCZ01001976-OPCZ01001976.1-human-gut-metagenome-genome-assembly--contig:-NODE-1976-length-10058-cov-2.786764_pt1 | contig 10058 bp, 10 predicted proteins | sample MGYA00241566_ERZ501483 | MGnify/ENA primary metagenome ERZ501483 (study PRJEB25962, sample SAMEA1965191) | human gut metagenome | biome: human gut; feature: human-associated habitat; material: faeces... | reverse complement strand
TGTCTACCATGCGGCGGGGTGCGATAAGCCCTTTTCCCGCCTTTGGATTTCCTCTATGGAGAAAAACGAAATCAAAAAGGGCTTTGCGGAGCTGAAACCCGGCGAAGCGTATGACGCGCTCTATGCGTCGGCTCTGTGCCGCGCAAAAGCGGACTGGATCATCGGCATCAACGCCACACGCCTTTTCTCCGTCCTTCACGGCAAAACTCTAAACGTGGGGCGAGTGCAGACGCCGACCTTAAAAATGCTTGCAGACCGGGCCGCGGCGATCACCTCTTTCAAGAAAGAAACCTACCATATCGTCCGTCTTGATGTTGGCGGCGCGGAAGCGGCAAGCGCAAGGATCTCCGACGCCGCAAAAGCGGAAGCGGTAAAAACGGCTTGCGAAGCGTCGCAGGCCGTGTGCGTTTCGGTGAGGCGTGAGAGGAAAACCGAGCAGCCGCCCCGCCTGTTCGACCTTACGGGCTTGCAGCGGGAAGCCAACCGCATTTACGGTTACACCGCAAAACAGACCCTTGACCTTGCACAAGCCCTTTACGAAAAGCGGCTGCTTACCTACCCGCGAACGGACAGCAATTATCTGACCGACGACATGGGCGATACGGCGGCGCATATCGCCGCGCTGCTTGTCGGCAAGCTGCTCTTTATGGAAGGTGCAGACTTCACGCCCGATGTTTCCCGGACGCTTGACAGCAAAAAGGTGTCCGACCACCACGCCATTATCCCGACAATGGAGCTTGCGAAAGCAGACCTTGCCGCGCTGCCGGAAAGCGAAAGAAATATCCTTACCCTTGCCGGGGCGCGTCTGCTGTTCGCCGCCGCCGAGCCGCACATTTTTGATGCGGTAACGGCGGTGTTTTCCTGTGCCGATACCGAGTTTACGGCAAAGGGAAAGACGGTTCTTTGCGACGGGTGGAAAGAGCTTGAACGACGCTACCGGGCGACGCTGAAAGGAAAGCCCAACGCCGAGGGCGACGAGGAAAACGAGCTTATTTTAGATGTACCGACCTTTGCCGAGGGACAGAGCTTTGACAGCCCAGCCGCAAGAGTTACGGCGCACGACACGCAGCCCCCGAAGCCGCACACGGAAGCAAGCCTGCTTTTGGCTATGGAACGCGCCGGAAGCGCGGACACTGACCCGGACGCAGAACGTAAGGGGCTTGGCACTCCCGCTACCCGCGCCGCTGTGATTGAAAAGCTGGTCAAATCCGGCTTTGTGCAGCGCAAAGGAAAACAGCTTATCCCAACCCAAAAGGGCAACAACCTTGTTTGCGTTCTGCCCGATACGCTGACCTCTCCGCAGCTTACCGCCGAATGGGAAAACGCTCTGACGCAGATTGCAAGGGGCGCAGCCGAGCCGGAGGACTTTATGCGGGGCATTGAAGAAATGGCGCGGGAGCTGGTGAAAGCCTATCCGTTTCTTTCCGAAAATCAGAAAGACCTGTTCAAAGAGGAACAGACGGTGATCGGCAAATGCCCCCGCTGCGGCGGGAACGTCTGCGAGGGCAGAAAAAACTACTACTGCGAAAAGAAGGACTGCGCCTTTGTCATGTGGAAAAACGACCGCTTTTTCGAGGAACGCAAAACCGCCTTTACCCCGAAAATCGCCGCTGCGCTGCTTGCGGGCGGCAGGGCGAAGGTCAAAAAGCTGTATTCCCCGAAAACGGGTAAAACCTATGACGGAAGCATTGTATTAGCCGATACGGGCGGGAAATACGTCAACTATCGTATCGAGCTTGCGAGGGACAAAGAACTTACGCAGCAAGCATAGGAAAGGGGTACCCTTTCCGTAAAATCCCCGTTCTGACGCTACGCGCAGAATGGGGATTTTGCTTGTTGGGAAGTGTCCCAAACCCTCTGTAACGATGAAAGGAGGTGTAAGCCACGCAGAACAAGCCGAAAGCAGAGCTGACCGCCGCCCTGATGCTTCTTGATACCCGCAGTATGTCATTTGATATGCAGGAAATCGACAACCGCCGCTTTATGTTCTCCCCGCAGACGGGGGAGCTGATTTTAGGCAGACAGTACAGGGGCGGGCAGCTATACAAAAGCCATGCCGAGGAACACTTTGACAGCGGGGCGAAAGCCCCTTTCGACAGCTTTATCCGGGGCTGGATCGGCACAGGCAGGGACTACCCGGACGGTGTTATCCACTTCGCCCCGAATATTGGCACAGACAATATCACCGCCTTTGACAATGCGTTTTCCACCCTGCAAATGTTCAGCGAAAACGGCGCGGCGGGAGATACCGTCGTGCGCGGCTTTGGGCGCAAGTGGGAGCAGCCGCTAAAAGACATCATCACACCAACAAAAGAAAGGAGCAAAACCGTGAGCGAACAGGAAAAGAACTATTCCAGCTATGATTTTGACAGGCTGGAAGTAGCAAAAAAGCTGGTAATTGAGCGAAGCATCTATTTTGAAAGTGAGAAAGCGGATATTTCCGCGCTGACCGGGCTTTCTCTTGCGGAGCTGACACGGCTGCGTCAGGAGAGCGCGGCGGCGGAGCAGGCTGTATTTGACAGGCTGAAAACGGAGGCAGCCGCATGGGAGCAGCAGGCGGGCAACACCCGCTTTCTTGAAAAAGCCATCGAGTATGTGCAGACGCCGCCCGTCAAGCACACATCCAACAAATGGGAGAAAACAGATTATGAATGGCAGCTCCGCAGCAACGCAGTCTATCAGATGCGCTATCACGTTTATGAAAATACCCGCTATGACAGGCAGGCGCAAAAATCCGTGCCGTATTCATGGAGCCTGACATGGAGTGTCTACACCAACGGACCGATCCATGAGCAAAACGTAAAAATCGCCGGACAGGAGCGCAAGACCTTTTCAGACAAGGCGGCAATGGAAAAATACCTTGCCGGACGCATCAAGGCATACGACCGCCTGTTTACCGAACTCGCGCCGCCCGTTCCGAAAGAATACGCGGAGCCGTTTAAGGTGAATGGGCTGCTGCTTCCGGGTTATGCCATTGAGGGCGAGCCGCCACAGCACACCGCGCCCCAGCAGGCAGCGCAGCCGACACGCCTTGACCCGGAAAAGGTGGAGATGGATGCCGCCGCGATGCAGGCAGCGCCCCTTACTGTCGAGCCGCCGCAGCCCGTTATCCCTATCAACCTTACCGCAGAGAAGCCAGCCGAAAAGCTCAAGGAGATTACCGACCGTTTGGAGCAAGGCATTACGGAGCTGTTCGACAGCGAACGCTACAAGGAGTATCTGCGCGTCATGTCAAAGTTTCATAATTACAGCTTCAACAACACCCTCTTGATTGCCATGCAGAAGCCCGATGCTTCCCTGATCGCGGGCTTTACCGCTTGGAAAAACCAGTTTCAGCGCAATGTCAAAAAAGGCGAAAAAGGCATTAAGATTATCGCCCCGTCGCCGTTCAAAATCAAGCAGGAAATGGAGAAAATTGACCCGCAGACCCAAAAGCCCGTGATCGGCAGGGACGGAAAGCCCGTCACCGAGGAAAAGGAGATCACTATACCCGCCTACAAGGTGGTGTCCGTCTTTGACGTGTCCCAAACCGAGGGAAAGGAATTGCCGGATATTGCCGTGGACGCGCTGACGGGCGATGTGGAGCAATACAGTGATTTTTTCGCAGCCCTTGAAAAGACCTCTCCCGTCCCCATCGGCTTTGAGAAAATCGAGGGCGGCGCACACGGCTATTATCACTTGGAGGACAAGCGTATTGCGCTTGACGAGGGTATGAGCGAGCTGCAAACGCTCAAAACCGCCATTCACGAAATCGCCCACGCAAAGCTGCACGATATTGACCTGAACGCTCCCAAAGACGAGCAGCAGCCCCGCGTAGACCGCCGCACCCGCGAGGTGGAAGCGGAAAGCGTCGCCTACACCGTTTGCCAGCATTACGGGCTTGATACGTCGGACTACTCTTTCGGCTATGTTGCCGGGTGGAGCAGCGGGCGGGAGCTTGCGGAGCTGAAAAGCTCCCTTGAAACGATCCGCTCTGCCGCCGCAGACATCATCAACAGCATTGACGGACATATCGCAGAGCTGCAAAAGCAGCACGAAGCCGAGAAAGCTGCGCCCGATCTTGACGCCGCGCAGGAGCAGCAGACAGAAAAACCCCTTACGGACTTGCAGAAGAAAGCCGCCGCAATCGCAGAAAAATACGAGACACTTTCCACACAGGAGAAAATCGGAGTGATTGCGCAGGCGTTCGGCGGTACTGCGGGCAGGATTGAAACGTCGCTCTGCACGGGAAAATGGCGCGGTACAAGCGATATATCCATCCGCTTTGATAACGGCGCGCCCCTGTTTCTCGGCAACCGCCTTACGCCGAAAGCAAAGACCGCAGCGGTACAGCGGGAGCTTGTCAACGATACCCTGTTGCGGTACAACCCGGAGATCGTCAGCGCAACAAAGGAAGCAGCTCTCGCTTCCCTCATGGAGCGCGAAGCAAAGGACAATGCCATTGCCGCGCAGAAAGGCTTGAAGCCCTACACCCTGCTCAATGTCGAGTTCAACGACGGTGCGGACGGTCAAAGCAGCGGATATATGGGCTGGTACTATGTAACACTGGCGGTGGACGGAAACATCTGCTCCCATATCGAAACCGGGCTGAATTACGACATCGCGGATGGCAAGGTGAGTGCAGAACCCACGCGGGAGAAATATTTTGCGGCAGGCGCGTTGAAAGATAGTGAAGTGGACTATGTTTTCAACAACGTCGGCTTTTCCTCTGCTTCCGGGCTGTATGCGCTCCCCGTCAGCGATGCCGTTTTGCAACGTGCCGAAAAGACGCTTGCGGAGCGCACACAGGCGCAGGAGCCGGACAGGGACAGCTTTTCCATTTACCAGCTCAAACGCGGCGACGAAACGCGGGATTTGCGCTTTGAGCCTTACGACCGTCTGACCGCAGCGGGACACGCGGTTGATCCGGCGAACTATGACCTGATTTATTCCGCGCCCCTTGCACCGGGTACGAGCCTTGAAGCTATTTTTACCCGCTTTAATATCGACCACCCGAAAGACTTTAAGGGACACAGCCTTTCCGTTTCCGATGTGGTGGTGCTGCATCAGAACGGGCGGGACACAGCGCATTACGTTGACAGCATCGGCTATCGACAGACGCCGGAGTTTTTGCAGCCGCAGAATTATCTAAAGCACGTCGAGGATATTGTGGAGCAGAACGACAACAATTTTGACGGTATCATCAACAACACGCCGCAGACGCCCACCGTCGGGGAATTGGAGCAGAAAGCAAAGGCGGGTGAGCCGATTTCCCTGATTGACCTTGCGGACGCTATCCATGCCGATAAGGAGCGCGGCAAAGAGGAAAAGCCCTCGATCCGGGCGCAGCTTCGGGCGGCAAAGGAGCAGACTGCCCGAAGAAAGGCGCAAAGGAGCAAAACACAGGATTTGGAAAGGAACTGATCGTATGCAGAAGTTTGAAAACGTGGATATATTGGCTTGCCTTGATGCGGTGATGAAGCAGAACACCGGCTTTTACCAAAGCGATTTTGAGATTGACAAGAAGATCATTCACGAGGCTGCTGCAAGCCCCGACCGTGAGGACAAAACCCTTTTGTGGCTCTCCCGCCCGTCCGGGACGCATTGCTTCCGGGAGCGCGACGTTTTTCTCAAAGACACCCGCCCATACAACACATGGAAGTTCCACGGGGAGCAGACACGCGACCGCATTCTTGCCTACGCCGTGGAGCTGACAGGCAGGGAGCGCGGCAAAATCCGGGGAAACCTCTATGAGCTGGACTATGCCGCCCATTTCCGGCACGTTCGGGAGCAGGCGCTTCCCGCAGACACAAACGCCCTTATCTATGAATACGGGCGCGTCGAGCAGCCCGCAAAGCAATGGTTTAACGGCAACGACCACCCGCAGTACGGCAAGTTTGAACGCTTTGAGACGCAGCCAAACGCCCCCGAAGCCTTGCGTGATCTTCTGCAAGAGGAACGGCGCAGCCGTGAGCAGCTTTCGCCGGGGGACTTCAAGGCGCATATAGCCGCCTTGCGCGACGGGCTGATTGAAGCCGAAGCGCGGCGCATTGTTGCCGAAATGAAACGTCAGTACAGCCCCAACAGCCCGAACAAAACCCACTACATGACAGAGCTTGCCCCGGCGTTTATGATGCTTGCGTCGAGCAGGGATACCGACCGCCTTTTCTCGCTGCTTCCCTACAAGACGCTGACCTTTTCCAAAATTGAGGGCAGGCACGGCATCTATGCGCTGATCGACAAGAACGAAAACCGCGACCGGGATATTCGCAAGCCCCGCCCCTCTATCCGGGCGCAGCTTGCCGCCGACAAGAAGAAAGCCGCTCCGAAGCGGGCGGCAAAAACAAAACATCACGAAATGGAGGTATGAGCATGAACCGATTTACCGTTGAGGAAACAAATCTTATCAGCATCTACATCGCCGATACGCGCAGGGAGCTTATCGGGGAAATGTCGGGTGCGCTGCCCTATATGGACGGCGAAATGCGCGAGCTTGCCTTGCGTACCCTTGCGAAGCTCCGCGCCATGAGCGACGCCGACTTTGCCGCTCTCGCCGTATCTGCCGCCGACGAAGTATGAGCGGGCTGAAACGGCTGACGCCGCAGCAGAGCCGCAAAGCGAACGCCCTTATCAAGAAAACCTGCTGCAACTGTATGGGCGGGAACTGCATTTTGCTGGACGATGGAGACGAGTGCGTTTGTCCGCAGCTCATTTCCTATTCGCTTCTTTGCAGATGGTTTCAAAACGCCGTACTTCCCGCCGACAAGCTGCTTTACGCGGAGCTTTACCAAGCAGAGGACAGGCGGCGGTGCGCCGAGTGCGGCGCGGCGTTTGCGTCCACCTCAAACAGCGTCAAATACTGCCCGGACTGCCGCAAGCGGATCACCCGCAGGCAAGCCGCCGAGCGGATGCGGAAACGACGCGCCCGCGTTACGCAGTAGGCGCGAAAAAGCCCTTGCGCCATGCCGCTTTTCAGACGCGATTTGAGCATGACAGGGGATTTATACCTAAACCCGCAAAAACAGTGTTCTACTGCGTAACAGACACTTAAAGCAGCACCCACGAACAGACGGGGCGCGGTGGCCATCATCGGCTGCCGCGCCCCGTTCTCTTTTTTTGCTTATTCCTCGCCGATTTCTGCTACGCCGACCCTGCCGACGTTTAGAAGCCGATATATCGTCAGAGGGATATACCATGCCGCGACCGCAAGCCGCCATATCAGAATGACGCCGCCAATCAAGCCGCCCACAATGAAGTTGAGCGCAACGACGCCCACCGTGCCGGAAAGGTCAAAGCCGCGTGGGATAAGCCACACGAACATACGGCGTATGCCAAAGGGGATGCCGCAGCACAGCCACACATAAAAGTAGTTCGTTGCCCCGTCCTTTGTGAATACCAGTGTAGCCCAATAAAACAGCACTCCGGCAATCAGAACGGTCAAAACCGTTTTCTTAAAAAAGTCTTTCCAAATCTCACCTCGCGTCATAACCTCACCTCTGTTTCGTAAAAATATGGATAGCGTTCAGCAGTCCTACATTGGGATAGTTTCATCATACCATGCTTTTTCGGGGATTTCCACACAATCCGCATTTATCCGCGCACATTTTCCTTACCCCGCTCCGGCTCACTTTCGCGCCGCAAAATACTGTCGATGTTCCGCTTGATAACATCGTATTCCTTGACCTGCTTTTTCAGCCTGCCATAGTCGGCGCACAGCGTTTCTTTCTGTTCTTGGAGCTTTGCATATTCCGCTTGCAGCGCGGCGACGTTGGGGAGCTTGCCGCCTACGCCGGACAGCACCCTGACCAGTGCCGCCAGACCGACGCAGACCCGGACACGGGCTGCATGGAATTTGAAATCCGCAAGGGGCGGTTCTCCTTTCGGCTGACTGCACCGTATAGCGCAGAACGCCGCAGGGCGGCAAGCGAAGCAGCGAAAAAGTGCGGCGTTCATGGAAAAGACACACGACGGTAAGATAATTGTGCTTGACAAGTTTACTTGGCATTGATATAATAATGACAAGAAAACTTGGAAAGGAGCGATTCTGTTCAATGAATAAAGAGAAGATTTTGGAAAGCAGCCGCAGAGAGAACAAAAACAGGGATTTGGCGGAGATGGAAGTAACCGCGCAGGCAGGAAATATTGCCGGACGTGTCGGTGCTGCGGTCTGTGTTGTTCTCACTCTTATCTTTCGTATCTTCACAAAAACATACTTTCTAAGTCCGTGGGTTGTTTATTTTAGCATCCTTACCACCCACACTCTTGTAAAGTATGCAAGTCTAAAGAGAAAAACCGACTTGATCCTTGGCATTCTCTATTTAGCGATGTGCCTCACATTTCTTGCCTTTTTTGTCCTGCGGCTTGTGGAGGTCAAGGAATGAATGACGAGCTGAAATTGAAAAACAACCTCAAGGAAGCACGCGCAGAGAAAAAGCTATCCCAAACACAACTGGCGGAAATGATTGGTGTATCGAGAAACACAATCAGTTCCATTGAAACGGGGCAATTCAATCCGACCGCAAAGCTGGCATTGATCCTCTGCATTGCTCTGGACAAGAAATTTGAAGAACTGTTTTATTTTTAAGGAGGAAGCGAATGGATCATATCGCTCTGTTGATCTTAGGCATATTCATCTCCGTTATTGGAATCGTGAATATGACTGGAAATATCAGCACAATACATTCCTACAACCGAAGAAAGGTCAAGGAAGAAGATGTACCGAAGTATGGGAGAGCCGTCGGCACAGGTACGCTTATCATCGGTGTATCTTTGATAGCGGCATTTGTCACAACTTTCTGGAGCGAAAAGGCAATGTATTTCATTGTTATTCCGGCGCTCGTCATCGGCTTGGGCTTTATCTTGTATGCACAGTTCAAGTACAATAAGGGAATATTCTAACTCATTTTTTGAAAAACCTATTGACTGGCACCTTGGGGAATAGCTTATCCTGTATGTGGAGGTGAGTACAATGCTCATAAATGAAGTATGCAAAGAATGTAACCTGACCAAAAAAGCAGTAGAGTATTACACAGAACAGGGACTAATCCAACCAAGGATAACAGAAAACGGGTATCGGCAGTTCTCCGAGACAGATACTTTGAAGCTCAAGCGAATTGCAGTTTTGCGCGGGCTTGGCTTTTCCGTTCCAGAGATTCGCACAATTCTTGAGAATGATAGCCGCACAGCAATTTACGATGTCCTCAACAGGAAAGAGCTTGAAATCGTCGAGCTGCAAACAAAGCAGGCATTGATAAAACAACTTGCGGAAAGCGGCGATTGGGAGCAAATTGAAGGACAAGTGGAGGCGCTTCAAAACAAGCAATCCATATTGAACCGTATCCTTGATAAGTTCCCGGGCTTCTATGGAAAATTCGTATGCTTGCACTTCGCTCCGTTTTTGAGCGAAGCAATCACAACGAATGAACAGAGGGAAGCGTTTGAAACGATCATCCGATACTTGGACTGCGTTTCAATAGCCGTTCCCAGCGATGTGCAGCAGTATCTTGATGAGATTAGAGAAAATGCTGATGCTGCTGTGACGCAAAGCGCATCTTCTGCACTTGCGGCAGCTATGGCAGACCCGGAAAAGTATATTCACGACAACAAGGAAATGCTCGAACAATATCGAGCAGTTGCGGAATCGGAGGAATATAAGGTATCTCCCGCCTACCGGCTGCAAGAGTATCTAAAGCAATTCCAAAGGGAGAGCGGCTATAACGATGTATTCATCCCCGCAATGCAGAGGCTTAGCCCCGCTTACCGCGAGTATCACAAATCCCTGCAAGCGGCGAATGAGGTTTTCTTGCGGCATTTCCAGCAGGAGTGATTTTGCAAAAAGTTCATAGAACAATTCCCGCCCAGCAAAGCGCAATCGACGAAAATCGGTTGCGCTTTTTCACTGCCTGTCCCATACAGCGAGGAACGCCGCAGGGCGGCAAGCGAAGCGGCGAAAAAGTACGGCGTTCATAGAAAAATTACACATTTGTATGGAGACAGTAATTGAAAAGTTCGTGCTTTGCATGATATACCATGCTTTTTCGGGGATTTCCACACAATCCGCATTTATCCGCGCACATTTT
>ENA-OPCZ01001974-OPCZ01001974.1-human-gut-metagenome-genome-assembly--contig:-NODE-1974-length-10066-cov-6.850764_pt1 | contig 10066 bp, 10 predicted proteins | sample MGYA00241566_ERZ501483 | MGnify/ENA primary metagenome ERZ501483 (study PRJEB25962, sample SAMEA1965191) | human gut metagenome | biome: human gut; feature: human-associated habitat; material: faeces... | reverse complement strand
CCCATATCTTCTTTGATAAGGTCAGCGTGGGCGCTACCATGAACGGTATGCTCTCCGCTGTGATGGCACAGGGCCAGACCATTCTGGAAAACTGCGCCAAGGAGCCCCATGTCGTTGATCTGGCAAACTTCCTGAATATGTGCGGCGCGGATGTGCGTGGTGCCGGCACCGATGTGATCAAGGTGCGCGGCGTGGAAAAGATGCACGGCTGCACTTACAGCATCATCCCTGACCAGATCGAGGCGGGCAGCTACATGGTTGCCGCTGCTGCCACCGGCGGCGACGTTCTGATCAAAAATGTCACCCCCAAGCATCTGGAACCCATCACGGCAAAGCTCCGCCGTGCCGGTGTGGATGTGGAGGAATTCGATGATTCCGTCCGCGTCTCCCGCAAGGGCGATATCCTGCCGCTGAAGATCAACACCATGCCCCACCCGGGCTTCCCCACCGATATGCAGCCCCTGATGGGTGTGCTGCTCAGCGTGGCGAAGGGCACCTCCACCATCACCGAGAGCGTGTGGGACAACCGCTTCCGCTATGTGGACGAGCTGCGCAAGATGGGCGCAATGGTGCAGGTGGACGGTCAGGTGGCCGTGTTTGAGGGTGTGGACAAACTGAACCCCGCCCCCCTGCGCGCTTCTGACCTGCGTGCCGGTGCGGCCATGGTCGTTGCTGCCCTGATGGCAGACGGCACCAGCGAGATCGAGGAGATTGGCCACATTGAGCGCGGCTACGAGAACATCGTGGAAAAGCTGCGCGGCCTGGGCGCTGAGATCAGCAAGGTGGATCGGATGCCTGCCGCACTGGAATCAGCAATGTGATCATTCAGAACCTCTCAGTCTGCTTCGCAGAAGTTTCCCTGACAGGGAGCTTTTGTGAAGCAATGACGGAGAGGTTCGTTTCTTGAGGTTTGAAATGTCTGAATTCATCTCGTTATACTCTGGTTCCTCCGGCAACTGCAGCGTGGTGCGCACGGGGGAAAAGTACATCATCATCGATATGGGAAAGGGCGTGCGCACCACCTCAGCGGCGCTCAAGGAACTGGGCCTGAACATCAGCGATTGTGCGGGCATTCTGGTCACCCATGAGCACTCTGACCACGTCAAGGGGCTGGCTACCTTCCTCAAAAAGAATCCGCTGCCGGTATACGGCGCAGACGATACGCTGGATTTTCTGGATGCAAACGGTATCGTGCCCGCCAGCTGTGCGCTGCGCACCCTGTCCGGTGGGGAAGAGGATGTGGGAGATTTCGGCGTGACGATGTTCCCCACCAGCCACGACGTGCCCTGCGTGGGTTACCGCATCCACACCCCGGACAACAAGACTATGACCATTGCCACCGACCTGGGAGTCCTGACCCCGCCGGTGCATCAGGCCCTGAGCGGCTGTGACCTGGTGGCATTGGAAAGCAACTACGACCTCCACATGCTCCGCAGCGGGCGGTATCCCTACTACCTGCGCTCCCGCATCGAGTCCAACCGGGGCCACCTTTCCAACGATGAGTGCTCGGCAAAGCTGCTGGAGCTGATCCAGGAAGGATGCAAGAAGTTTGCCCTCTGCCATCTCTCGCAGGAGAATAACACCCCGGCACTTGCCTTGCAGACCATGTTCAACACCCTGGGTGCGGCAGGTGTCGTGCCGGAAAAGGACTGCATCGTGCAGGCCCAGCGCCGCAATGAAATCAGCCCCGCGCTTACATTTTAAGAAAAAATGACCCTCTCCATCATTGCTTTGCAAAGCATGACGGAGAGGGCCATTTTTGTTGTTATGCCAGATCCGGCAGGATATCGGGCCAGAGGGCCTGCTCCTGCCGCAGGTCGGTGAAAACGCAGTCCAGATAGATCTTGTTCACAGCCGAGATGATGGTGCTGCGCAGGAGCTTGCGTGCATCATCAACATCTGGCTCCAGCTCGGAAAAGCTTTTGGTCAGGCCGAACACATAGGGCAGGTAATTCTCCAGCTCATCGCAAAAGGTATCATACGCCTGCGCGGAGGTATAATGCGCCTGCTGCATCTTGAACAGGCTGTCGATATTTTCCATGGACAGGACGTTTTTAGAAACTACGATGTAGATCAGGCAGGCCAGCTGATCCCGGGTATACTTCTTTTTGATGGGGTGGCTGATGATCCCTTTCTTAACGTAGTTGCTCACCATGGAAGCAGTGAGCTCCACCCCCTGAAATGTGCGGAAACACCCGTTGACAAACTGTACACTCTGATCCAGATAAAGCCCTACGGTGGGGAGTTCTGCATACCGGGGCAGGGCAAACCCTGCGGCGCAGGCCGCAACGCGGCGGTTTGATTCTAATTTCATGCGGACAGTATACCATGTTTTGGAAATGCGGTCAACAGGAAATTAAAAACTTTTGAAATAATTCAAGAAAACAGTTGACAGGTTTTTGAAAAACTGATATAGTGATTCAAAACAACAGGAAAAACTGCGGCATCCTCTGCCGCCGGAATGGAGATAAATGCTTATGAACACCAAGATTGTTGTGGATTCCTCCGCCAGCCTGTACACCTTGCAGGGCGTGGATTTTGAATGCGTTCCCCTGAAGATCATCACCGACGATGCCGAATATCTGGACAACGGCACAATGGATGCCTTGGGCATGGCCCAGACCCTGCGTACCTATAAGGGCAAGACCTCGACCTCCTGCCCCAACGTCAGCGATTGGCTGGCCGCCTACGAGGGAGCCGACGAGGTGTATGCCATCACCATCACGGGCACTCTGTCCGGCAGCTACAATGCCGCCCAGCTGGCCGCCGAGGAATACCAGCAGGAGAATCCCGGCAAGCGGGTGTTCGTGCTGGATAGCCTTTCCACCGGCCCGGAGCAGCGCCTGCTGGCCGAGCATCTGCGGGATCTGCTGGCTGAGGGCAAGGAGTTTGACGAGGTCTGTGAAGAGATGCTCCGCTACCACAAGCACACCCATCTGCTCTTCTCGCTGGAGTCGCTGGCCAATCTGGCCCGCAATGGCCGCGTGAAGCCTGCTGTTGCTGCTGTGGCGCGGATGCTGGGCATCCGGGTCATCGGACAGGCAAGTGAGGCCGGAGAGCTGGATGTTCTCTGCAAGACCCGTGGTGAGCATGGTGCGCTGGAACGCATCGTGCTGGAACTCAAGGAGCACGGCTACACCAACGGCAGGCTCCATATCTCTCACTGCGGCAATCCCGCCGCCGCCGAGCGCCTGAAGCACATGGTAAAGGCTGTGTTTGATGGAGCAAAGGTGGACATCAGCGAATGCGGCGGTCTGTGCAGCTATTATGCAGAGCTGGGCGGCCTGCTGGTTGGTTATGAGGACGCGGAAGCATAAGCGAACGGCCCTCGGAAAAATTCTGCCCACGATTGAATAGGCGCTCATAGCGGGGAAAGCCGTTGTGGGCGCTTTTTTGTTTGCAAAATCTTCCGCTCTGCGCTATACTAACAGCATCAAAAATCGCCGTGGGCGGCAGGGGAGGGATACCACATGTTCAGATTGCCCATCGTCAAGTTTTTCAACCGCATCTTCAACCGTGTCACGATCACAGTGGTGCTGGTGGCTTTACAGGTGCTCTGGCTGCTCTGGGCGTTCTGGTCGTTCACGGCGGGGCGGGTCTGGCTGAACGGTGCCCTGAAGGCGCTGAGCATCCTGATCGTGCTGTATCTGGTGCGCAAGGATGAAAACAGCGCTTATAAGATCGGCTGGATCGTTCTGATCGGTCTTTTGCCTCTGCTGGGCGGCGCGCTTTATCTGGCTTTTGGCAACAAGGCCCCCGCCAAGTATCTGCGGGAGCGGATGCAGAAGGTGGAACAGGCCCATCAGACCGAGCTTGCCCAGCCCGAGGGCCAGACCGATGCGCTGGATATCTCCAGCCGGAACCTGAGCCGCTATGTGGCAAAGTTCGGGCCGTATCCGGCTTGGAGGGATACCGCTGCTCACTACTTTTCCTGCGGGGAGGAGATGTATCCCCAGCTGCTGGCGGATCTGGACAAGGCGGAAAAATTTATCTTTCTGGAATTTTTTATCCTCCGTTCCGGCAAAATGTGGGACGGTGTGGAGCAGATCCTCCGCCGCAAGGCCGCTCAGGGCGTGGATGTGCGGCTGATCTACGATGATTTTGGCAGCCTGCTGGGCCTGCCCAGTGATTTTGTCATCCGCATGGAGAAGGCGCACATCCGCTGCATCCCTTTCAACCCGGTGGTGCCGCTGGTCTCGCTGGTGATGAACCACCGCGACCACCGCAAGATCGTGGTGGTGGACGGCAATGTGGCCTACACCGGCGGCGTGAATCTGGCAGATGAGTATATCAATGCCGAGCAGCGCTTCGGCTACTGGAAGGATGCGGCCATCCGGCTGGAGGGTGCCGCTGTCTGGAACTTTACCGTGATGTTCCTCAATGTATGGAACGCCTTCCGCCCGCAGGAGACCGATTACACCGCCTTTGCGCCCACCCGCCTGCCCGCAGTGCAGGATGGCGTGGTGCAGCCCTACGCGGACAGCCCGCTGGATGAGGAACCGCTGGCCGAGACGGTGTATCTGGACATCCTCTCTCAGGCCCAGAGATATGTTTATATCTACACGCCCTACCTGGCCGTGGGCGAGGAGATGCTGGATGCGCTGAAAAGTGCGGCCAAGCGCGGGGTGGACGTGCGGCTCATCCTGCCCGGGATCCCGGATAAGAAGCTGGTGTTCCGGCTCAGCCGTTCCTACTATCTGCCCCTGCTCAGGGCGGGTGTGCGCATTTATGAATTCACGCCCGGCTTCCTCCACGCCAAGTGCTATGTCAGCGATGACCGTGTGGCCGCGGTGGGCAGCATCAATATGGATTATCGGAGCCTGTTTCTCCACTTTGAGTGCGGAACACTGCTCTACCATAACAGCCAGATCGCCGCACTGCGAAAGGATGTGGAGCGCACCCTGCCGCAGTGCCGGGAGATCATGCGCTCCGACTGCCGCACCAATCTGCCGGGTACAGCACTGGACAGCGTGCTGCGGTTGCTGAGCCCGTTGATGTAAGCGGCTGCGCACAGCACTCGGGGAGCTTTTCCACGCAAGTGAAACGGGCCATTCCATCGCCCGCCCGATTGCCTGCGGCAACAGGGTCCCACCCCAGCGGACACTTGCTTTGGAAAACTCCCGTCGGCTGCGTAATCTTACGCTCTTCTGGACATACTATGGGGCAAAGGCCCAACGGGCCGTGTGGAAAGGGAGCGTATCTATGAATCAGAACCATCGGGCTTTTTGGAGCTGTGCCATGGCGGCGGCGCTGCTGCTGACCGCCTGCGGCAAAACGAACGCCGGGTCGGGCAGCTCCGGCAGCATGAGCGGAAGCAGCGGCACATCCTCCGCACAGACCCAGACAGCGGCATGGAAAACCGGTCTGGGTGTGGTGACAGAGGCCACCGATCAGGACAGGGCAGGGAAAATTGAACTGGCGGCGGCCGCTGTCCTGCTGGATGGCGAGGGCAAACTGGAGAGTGTTCTGCTGGACGAGCTGGAAGTGTCTGTTTCGGCGGACAGCACCGGCCATGTGACCCTGCCCACCGACTGGCGCACCAAGCGGCAGAAGGGGGACGATTACCCGCTGGCCGAGGTCTCTTCCCTGAAAAAGGGATGGGCGGAACAGGCGGATGCCTTTGCCAGTTACCTGATCGGCATGACCCCGGAACAGGTCTCCATGCTCAAAGTGGATAAGGATGGCAAGCCCACGGATGCCGACCTGCTGAGCGGTTGCACCATTGCTGTGGATCGCTACCGGGATGCCGTGACCCGGGCCTGTGCCAATGCCAGGGCACTGGGTGCCGCCAAGGGCGACAGGGCCGCACTGGGCATCGAAGCGGTGAACGGGACTTCGGACATCACCGCCACCGATGACAAGGATGTGAATGCGCAGGTGGATGTGAGCATCGTGGCACTGACCACCGATGCGGATCACCGTGTAACAAGTGCCGTTGCGGATATGGCTGAGCCGGCCCTGACAGTGGTGTCAGACGGCGGTGTGACAGCCCCGGACCTCGTCAAGACCAAGCTGGAGCTGGGCGAGGACTATGGGATGCGCGGCGCATCGGCGCTGGGCAAGGAGTGGTATGAGCACAGCGAAGGCTTCTGTGATGCCCTCAAGGGCAAGACCCGCACCGAGATCGCTGGGCTTTCCGGCGGCGATGCCGACCTGAAGGCTCTGTGTACCATTGACATCACCGATCTGCAAAAGGCGGCGCTGGATGCCCTGAGCTGAGGAGGAAACCCTTTTCGGTCTCGCAATCGCGTACCGGCTCTCCCGGATAGGGGGGGACGGTGGCATTCCGCTGCGTTTTCAGAGAGAAACCCTCTCGCCGCGTCAGGCAGCTGCCGACGCGGCGATTTTGTTTTGTCAAATTGCCCGCTTTTCCGTGGTAAAGCGATAAAGATTTGAGCAAACTGCGAAAAATCAGTTTTCCCCCTTGCCAAATGGCAGAAAACGCGCTATTCTATAACCACAGTTTAGCAATTTAGCATGGTAAAGCAATAAAACGAAGCTGCTTTCCACTGAGGGAGGAACCGTATATGAAACGTCTTGTATCCGCATTTCTGGCCGGTGCCATGGCACTGAGCCTTGCCGCCTGCGGCGATGCCGCTTCCACTTCCACTGCCGCATCTGCTTCGGCCTCTGCTTCCGGCAGTGCTGCCGCATCCCAGGCTGCAGGCAGCGACCTGGATTACATCAAGGGCAAGGGCAAGCTGGTCATTGGTTACACTGTTTACGAGCCCATGAACTACACCGATGCCGATGGCAACTTCACCGGTTTTGATACCGAGCTGGCCACTGCTGTCTGCGAAAAGCTGGGCGTGGAGCCGGAGTTTGTGGAGATCAACTGGGATACCAAGGTCGTGGAGCTGGATGCCAAGAGCATCGACTGCATCTGGAACGGTATGACCCTGACCGATGACATCATGCAGAACACCGCTACCACCAAGGCTTATGCAAAGAATGCACAGGTGGTCGTTGTGAAAGATGGCACCGATTATACCTCTACCGCTGACCTGGTGGGTAAGACCGTGGTTGCTGAGGCTGGTTCCGCCGGTGAGGCCGCCATTGAGGGAGACGAGAACCTGGCACAGGCTGATTACGTTTCCAAGAGCGTTCAGACCGACTGCCTGATGGAAGTTGCCGCAGGCACTGCCGATGCCGCTGTACTTGACCTGACCCTGGCCAACGCCATGATCGGTGAGGGCACTGACTATGCCGACCTGAAGATCGTGGACGAGCTGAACGCCGAGGAGTACGGCGTGGCATTCCGCAAGGGCAGTGATGCTGCCGCCGCTGTGGATGAGGCCTTTGATGCACTGAAGGCCGATGGTACCATGCAGGCACTGGCCGATAAGTACGATCTGGCACTGGCTGACTGAATTTGTTGAACAACTCCTTCCGTCATCGCGATGCGATGCAACCTCCCTCGGTGAGGGAGGCTTTTTGTGCCGATGCGTGAAAGGCTCCCGAGCAGAGGGAACTTTTACCGACGGTGATGGAAGGGGAATATGGATTCTGAATAAAAAAGGTGTGTTTTTGTGTCTGTGATTCTTATGCGCCTGTCCGGCGCGTTCCTGCTCAACTGTGAACTCTTTGCCCTGACACTGCTGTTTGCGCTGCCGCTGGGGCTGGTGGTCTCGTTTGGCTCCATGAGCCGCTGCAAGCCGCTGGCCGGGCTGGTCAAGACCTTTGTCTGGATCATCCGCGGCACCCCGCTGATGCTGCAGATCATTGTGATCTATCTGGGCCCCGGCCTGCTGGGCATGAACAACCCCTGGCCTTCTGGCTCCGGCGGACGGATGGTGGCGGCGGTGGTGGCTTTTGCCATCAACTATGCCTGCTATTTTTCTGAGATCTACCGCGGCGGCATTGAAGCAGTGCCCAAGGGGCAGACTGAGGCCGGGCAGGTGCTTGGCATGACCAAAACACAGATCTTTTTCAAGGTGACCTTGCTTCAGGTCGTCAAGCGCATCCTGCCCCCCATGGGCAACGAGATCATCACGCTGGTCAAGGATACCTCGCTGGCAAACACCATTGCCAACAAGGAAATCATTATGATGGCCAAGGAGTATAGCGCAAAGGGCCTGATCTGGCCGCTGTTCTCCACCGCGCTCTTCTTCCTGGTGTTTGTGGGCGCACTGACCATCCTGTTCAACTGGGCTGAAAAAAAGCTCGATTATTTCCGCTGCTAAGGAGGCAGATAGATTATGGTGTTGCTCGAAGCTTCCGGTATCGGGAAAAATTTTGGCGAGACCCATGTGTTGAAGGACATCTCCCTGGATCTGGAGCAGGGGGAAGCGCTGGCGATCATCGGCTCGTCCGGTTCCGGCAAAACAACTCTGCTGCGCTGCCTGAACTTTCTGGAACGGCCTGACACGGGCGTGATCAAGGTGAACGGCGAGACCATGTGGGATGCCGCCGACCCTGCCACCCAGAAGGAAAGCGAGATCCGGAAAAAGCGGCTCCATTTTGGTCTGGTGTTCCAGAACTTCAACCTGTTCCCGCAGTACACGGCCTTACAGAACGTGATGCTGGCAGGAGAACTGCTGGCAAAGGAACGCCCGGAGTATCAGGCAAACAAAAAGGCCATCCACGCGGAGCTGGAACAGCAGGCGAGAGAACTGCTGGCGCAGATGGGCCTTTCGGAGCGGGCCGGCCACTACCCGCATCAGCTCTCCGGCGGCCAGCAGCAGCGTGTGGCCATTGCCCGCGCGCTGGCGCTTCACCCGGATATCCTCTGCTTTGATGAGCCCACCAGCGCCCTTGACCCGGAGCTGACCGGCGAGGTGCTGAAGGTCCTGCGTGATCTTGCTGACCGCAAGACCACGATGATCATTGTTACCCATGAGATGCACTTTGCCCGCGATGTGGCCGACCGCATCCTGTTCATGGATGGCGGCGTGGTCGTGGAAGAAGGCCCGGCCAAACAGCTCATCGACCACCCCCGGGAGGAGCGTACCAGACAGTTCCTCGCACATTATTCAGAATGACCCGAACCACCCCAGAGTGCAGAGATGCACGCCGGGGCGGTTTTATCTCTTGCACTCTGTGGGTGTTTTTTGGTATACTGATAAAAACAGGGGGGCGGAAAAATGACAGTAGCACGGAAACGAGCACTTGCAAACGCAGTTGCATCGGCCCGGATGGAGGGGCTGGAGATCTCAGAGCAGGAAAAGAGAGATTGCCTGCGTTATCTGGATGGAAAAATCGACACTGCGACCCTTGTAAGAGAAGCATTGAAACGTCAGAAAAAGCAGGAGCTGTCCCGGAGGTGACGAAATGCCTTATACCATCGAAGCGGCTCAGGACGGCTGCTATCCGGGGACGACAGTCCTGGTCAATAAATTTGATCTGCATACGCAAAAAGAGCTGAATGCAGTAGAATCGGTTCTGGTTACGGCCAAAACGATACAATGGTCAGAGAACCCCCGATGTGCAGCATTTGATTTTGAGCACTATAAAGCAATCCATCGACATTTATTCGGTGAGTTGTATGATTGGGCGGGACAGGTACGGATGGTCAACCTGTCCAAAAAAGGAACGCAGTTCTGCCCGGTGGAGGAAATTCCACGGGTGAGTGCGGCAATTTTTAAGCGTCTTGCGCAGAATAATCTTCTTTGTGGGCTTGCAAGAAATGATTTTATCGTTGCATTGGTGGATCTTTATCAACGAACCAACGAGCTGCACCCATTTCGGGAGGGCAATGGGCGGACACAGCGCGTCTTTTTGTCACAGTTAGCAGAAAATGCGGGGTATGATTTGGATTTCACTGCGGTAGATCCGGACGAGTTGATGATCGCAACGATCTATGCGGCGCAGGGAATCGAAGCGCCGCTGCAACAGGCGTTTGAGAAAATCGTCCAAGATGTGGAATGACCCGAACCGCCCCGGCGTGCAGAAACGCACGCCGGGGCGGTTTTGCTGTACAGAGCAGGTTTGGGCTGCATAACTACATTGCATTTTGTGAACGGAAATCTGAATTTTTTTCACATCCGCGAAAAAATAACGCTTTATGCAAAAACCAGTGATAATCATTTTGGATTTTGTGCTATAATTGAAACACGAATCAGATCCA
>ENA-OPCZ01001966-OPCZ01001966.1-human-gut-metagenome-genome-assembly--contig:-NODE-1966-length-10102-cov-35.810491_pt1 | contig 10102 bp, 3 predicted proteins | sample MGYA00241566_ERZ501483 | MGnify/ENA primary metagenome ERZ501483 (study PRJEB25962, sample SAMEA1965191) | human gut metagenome | biome: human gut; feature: human-associated habitat; material: faeces... | reverse complement strand
AATAGACGAAGAGTATCAAGCCAAACTCCTTGAGGAAGTGGAGCAGATGCTCGTCGATGGTGATGGGAAGGTTGCCCATCAGCAGACCGATAAACAACACCCAGGCCAGCCCGAGCGATACTCCGCGCACCCGAACCTTGCCCAAGCACAGGCCGAGCGTGATCACCAGGGCCAGAATCATCACTGAGTGGGCCACGCCTCCTCCCCACAACTCGGGGAATCCGTAAAACAACTTTTCAAGTATTTCCATTTGTACTTTATTATTTTGACTAATTTCCTCTGCCTTGCCGCAGCGCCACACCTGTCGGAAGTGGCATCCGCGATTTTCGATTGCAAAGGTATAGACAATAACGAAAGCCGCAGATCATCGGCATTTAAAAAGCACAAATGCAGCTATAAGCATTTTCGATAAGATGATTTCTGCTTGTTTCCTTTCCGATTTACTTTTGTATATCAACAAGTTACACACCACTCCCACGCCATCTCACTCTGATTCTTACCACCCCATATTCCTGCTGACTTTCATCTACACACCAGCCATCGCATTCTAAAAAACTGATAGCCGCATACGGATTTACTTTCTTTACTTGCAAATTCTTGATTCAAAAATCGAATGGAAAAGGGTAGATTGGATGGTAAAAACGCAAAGAGGGGCACCACGATGGGTGCCCCGATAAATTTGATACATATATATATTGTGTCCAGTAAGTAGAGCCCGCAGTCGCTGCGGGTGTGCCGTTCCGCTACGGCAACTAATCGTGTTTCATATATTAATGAGGAGAAAATGGGAAAAGTAACCCCTGTTTTGAGAAAAAAAATCAAAAAAAGTTTGTTGAGATTTGGTTATGCGATTTTGTTTTCTACGGTTTTATCTTGAATACCAGCAGTTTAACGGGTCTTTTTCGTAAATCCTCTTTTTTATTTCGTAGATGGTTTTTTCTAAGGCTTTTGTTCGTGAAGCTATCAGTTTGGGTCGTGAGCAAGGGGGAGGGGATGCAAAACGGTGGGAGACGAACCCGACTTCACAGCCGACATTCGTCATCCCACCGATGGAATGAATTTCATAAAGGGAAACAGCTTACGAGATTTTCACAAACCTCAGTAAGCGTAAAAACCCCAAACGAAGTTATACTTCCAAGGTTGTTTCCTTGAAGTCAGAATGATGAGAAACCGATCGTAGCCCTGTTGGGGACAGGGCAAGTCTTTTGATAATACAGGAATCCAAACGACAGGCAACGACGCATGCGCTGTCCATTTCACCCACTTCGCCGACTGCGCTTTGACTTCCAAAGACCTTCCAAAACATCGAGAACTGACTTCCCCGGTTCAACTGGAATTGATAGTATGGTAAACTCTTTTACCATAAGGCTGGCTCTAAAATCAGACCGACAGACCTTTCACCCTCAATGGTTTCGAAAGTCCCCGAACTAATTATTAGAACCAGCCTTAACAAGCATTGATTACTTGATATATACTTTCTTGACACTTCCGTCAGCATGACGGATCATATATATGTTGCCCTTGCAAGGAGCCTCGACCTTCTGGCCGCCGAGCGTATAGAACGTTGCACCCTCGCTCATCAGCCTCTGGATGGAACCGATGCTGTTAGCCTCTGCCGCAGCCTTGGCATCAGCGAGCAGCTGCTCGATAGCAGTCTTGATAGTCTCCAGGTCGATGGTGCTATTCTCGTCGAGTTCCACGGCCTCATACAGAGCCTTCAGCTCATCCTTCTTCTTGTTGATGTCATACTGGATACTGGACTCCACACCGACAAACTGTGCGGCTACATTGGCATAGTCCTTCTCAATGGTGGCCTTCACCTCGTCAAGGCGAGCCTGCACGGCGGCAATCTCCTCTGTCAAACGCACATAGGCGGCCTCATTGGCTACGAGCTTCGCATTGGCAGCCTTCGCATCGGCGAGAAGCTGCTCGACAGCTGCCTTGATGGCCTCCAAGTCGATGGTGCTATTCTCGTTGAGTTTCACGGCCTCATACTGAGCCTGCAGCTCTGCCTTCTTCTGGTCGATATCGCCCTGGATAGCGGCCTCGGTATCAACAAACTGTGCGGCTACATTGGCATAGTCCGTCTCGATGATGGACTTCACCTCGTCAAAACGAGCCTGTACAGCAGCGACCTCCTCGGTCAAACGCACATAAGCTGCCTCGTTGGCCAGTTTCTTCAGATGCTCTGTCTGGGAGGCAGCAGCATCCTCAAGATATTTGGCGATGGCCTCATTGACACCCTTCACGGCCTCGGCGTCCAGCGTAGAAGTCTCCGTGAGCGCACAGTCGGCGTTCTTGGCATCAAGGTCTGACCGGATGGCATTGATCAAGCTCTGAATGGTCTCCACCGTCTCAGCGTAGTTTCCGGCCACATCCGGGCACTCCTCGGCCACCTTTGCCTTGGCGTCGTCGAGGGCCTTCTGCAGGGCAGCCACTTCCTCGGTAAGGCGCGCATAAGCAGCCTCGTTGATGGGCTTAAGACTCGTCACAGCGATATGAGCGTCCGTGATGTCGAGCGAGTACTCCGTCGTCTCATTGGCAGCAAGCACATTGGAGAACACGATGGCTGAGGTCTCGTCTGTCGCAAAGTCCGGGTCGGCCACGACATTGAACGAGAAGATCACGCCGTCGCCATCCTTGTAAGGCTGGATCTTGTCGATGGGCAAAGAAGAGAGCACGACGCGCACGATGCCATTCTTCTCTCCGGAAGAGATGGCGAAATTGCTTGACAAGCGCTCACTATACTGGAAATTCATTTTCCCGTTGCTCTTCTTCTCGATATGCAATCCCTCAGGCAGCGTGATGTCGGCCTGAAGACCACAGAAATAAATATCGTTCTTCAGCACAACGTCCACCTTGTGGGTGCCGCCAGGCTTGATAGAGAACGCCTGCTCGCCCGTGCAAAGACTTCCCACCATCGGCGTGATAGCCTGATAGGTGGGGCAATCGATGAGCACCTTCTTGCCCTGACGGTCGCCTCCACTGCAAGTGGAGAACCAAATCTGTGCATCATCAGCAGAAGAGAAGTTGGTCGTAGCACGAATTTTGAATGTACCCAGTGCGCCCTCAGTGCCCGCGATGGGGGTGAAGTCCTTGGTAAGGAGGGCGATACGCCACTTCATATCAGGCTGCTGGATCATCGTGGCGATGAAGCACTCACGGTCTATGCGGTCCTCGTTGATTTTGAAGCTACCCGGCACAATCTCGACATTCGGGGAAGTGAAGTCCATATCAAACTGCATCGCATAGATCACCTCGTCATTGACGAGGTTCACCGTGATCTCTTTCGTCTCGCCCGGCTTGATGGCAATGGGACCACCGTCGTTGAGCACAAGTCGGTTGCCAGCAAGGACAGAGAGGGTCCCGCTTATGGCCAAGACCATCATCAAGGCCATTCTTTTGAAACTTGTCGTAATCTTAAACATAACTATTTACGTTTAGAAGATGTATGTTGTCGTTGTTGTTATCAAAAATAGGCGCGGCTGTCACATACGTGGCAACCACGCCCTCGTAATTGAGAAAAAATTACCGATGTATATGATTATTTACCAGTAACCTTCTGGGTCTTGCCGTTGGCGTTGCGGACAATGTTGATGCCCTGCTTCACCTTATCCAGCAACTGACCGCCCACAGTATAGATCTTCTGCTTCAGGCTGCCCTCGGCCTCCATGCCGTTGATACCGGTCGCATCGCTGCCCGTGATGTACGTCTCACGGCCATTGGCCTCGGCAAAGATAACCTTGTCGAGCGCCACCTTGTCGATGCTGCCGCCCTGCACGTCGAGGTAGAGGATGGCGGAACCATTGGTGAAGCAGTTGTTCTCTATCGTACTGATGACTACACGGTGTACGCCGTCGATGTCCTTGGAGTAGAGTGCGTGACCGTTGGCACGGTTGCCCACGCTCTCACCCACCACCGTCATGCCTGCGGGCAGGATGATGTCCATCTGGCAAGCCACATAGTCCTTGCGGTTTTCGAGATTGATAGCGATGCGCTGTACGCCGTTGTTGTCTTCTGCCGAGACAGTGAGGTTCTCGGAACCCAACATCGGAGCGTTCAGATAGCCACCCAGCGACGGCCAGAGACCATTGGTCACCTTGGCCGCAATGAGGGTCACATCGGCGACGGAGATCTTGCCGTCGCGGTTGACGTCGGCAGCGGCAAACACCTTGCCACCCTCCAGGGTCTCCGGATCGAGCAAAGCGTTGAGCACGGCGAGGTAGTCGTCGGTCAGGACAATGCCGTCCTCGGTGACGTCGCCGAGCACATACGTGTTCTCCTCGACGGAAGCTCTGAGAGCGTTCATTGACTCTATCAACGACTGAGACGTAGCAGCAACCAACTTCACGCCATACTCCTCGTCCTTCGAATAGTTGATCTCCTTTTGCCAAGCCTCGCTACCATCAGGATTCAGCCATGCATTTCCGTTGATGTCCTTCGTGGGAAGAATACGGTAAATGTCAACGAAGTTGCGATAATTGTCGAAGTTTTGACAAGCGCGCTCCAAGTTGTTAAACTGTTCCCACAGCGTATTGTCCTCGTCATAGATGTTTGTTCCAGATTTATTGAACGAGTTCTCCATGGCGTAGCGAGCGCTGAAAACATTGGACTGATACACGCTTTGTGTCTCTTTCCAAGCTCCAAACGCCTCTACCGTTGCAAGCTTCGCATAGGCATCGTAAAGGCAACCGTCCTTGTACGACTCCACCTGGCTATCGGTCAGAATGGCCGACACAGGACCTTCCTCCAGCGTCTTGGCAGCCTGCTCAAGGACGTCGCTGACCACCTCGGCCTTCTCACTGGCCTCATTGAAGAAAAGCTTCTCGTAGTTCTCCATGTAGGACTTGCCGCCCTCAAAATAGAACATCTCCCCTAATCCTTGCCAATCTGAGTGTTCACGCACTTCGGAAGCATGCTGGTAAGACGCTATCAGCTCCTTCACCCTGGTCTGCTCAGCCACCAGAGCGTCATAGGCGTTCTGAAGGTCCTTCATTGCCTTGGCGTGGGCAACATAGGGCTTGTTGGCCTCCATGATATCCGTGCGGGTAGCACCCATGCGGTCTATCAACACGTTGAGGAGGTGGATGACCTTCGTCTTGTAGGTCACGATCTCGTCGCCATAAGAGGTGATGAGGTTCTTCACACCATCGAGTTCGTTGCGGCAAGCGTCCAGTGAAGACTTGTACTCCACCTTCACGGGCATATATACTTTGCCGTAGGTATTGTTGACAGTACTATAGGACGACTCGGCCTGCGATACCAGCATCTCCAAACTGCTGGCTACGCCCTCGATCAACTCGGCATTCACGAGCTTGATGAGACCCATGCGAGCCTGCGCCACCTTCTTCTCCAATGCCAGCAAACCAGCGTCTTTCTTCGCCTCTGCCGGGGTAGCGTTTTCGACAAACTCCTTGAGCAGATCGTCAAGTTCCTTGGCGAGGTTCTTGCAGTGCTCGTCATAGTATGCCTTGACCTCGTCAGCCGCCGTTCCCGTGAGGTTGTCCAAAGCCTCGCGCTTCTGGGTCTCGATGGCAACAATGTCGGCCTTGATCGCATCGACCTCGGCCTGGTTGGCCGCGTTGTAGATACCATCGATGCTGAGGATCTTGATGCTGTGGCAGTCGTACCACTGCTTGTCCTCGCCGATAGTCAGACCATAGACGCGCTTGCTCATCTCCTGCGAAGCGTTCTGGCGTGTGAGGTCAGCCTGCCAACGCTTGACCTGATCAAACGTCGAGGCGATATTGGCCTCAATGCGGCTGCTTGCCACATTGAATGCACCATAATAGTCCTGTGCAGCCTTGATGCGCTCCGTGACGGTATTGTAGTCGATGGTCAGCTGCTCGAAGTTCTTGATGTTGGCATCGTATGCGTCGGCCTTGGCCTTGGCGCTGGTATAGACAGCACCAGCCTCTGCGTAGAACGCATTGATATAGCGCTGCAGGTCAGCGATCTTGCCCGTGAACGTGCCGTCGGCAGCCTTGGCAGCCAATTCCGTAGCCGGAGTGAGGTAGTCGGCGACGCAGGCCTTGTAAGCCTTGAGATCGTCATCCTTGCCCTCATAGGCGAAGCCTTCCAGGGCGGCAAGCCACTTCTCGTTGTCGGCCTTGGCACCAGCGTAGCGGTCGTCGCCCTCTGTCAGCGTACCGTCCTGACCTACATAGACACCCTCGTAGAGGGCCTTCCACTCGTCCTTCGCAGCCTGCTCCAGGTCTGCGACGAGCAAGTTGGGCACCATGCCAAAGAAGTTCCAGTCGGCATCGAGGTTGCTCACGAGCAACTGCGACTTCTTGTAGTCGTCGGCACTGACTCTGTCGTAGAACTCCTGCACGTTCGCAAAGGCGTTGTCGCGCACGTTCTTGTCGTAGGAAGCCACCTTCTCCTTGGCGGGAGCGAGCTGGTTGTCGTTGAGGTTGGCCAGCATCTCCTCCAGCTTGGCTCTCACGGCCGTATTGACAGCCAAGTCGAGATCCTTCTTGTAAGCCTCGATCTGAGCCGTGTACTCCATGGCTTTCGCAGCGTTGGCTTCGTCGATATCCCAAAGAGCGGGCGACGTGGTCTTCGCGTAGGTGGCAGCGGCATCGTCCTTCAAGTTCTTGATGAGGGCGGCATACTTATAGATGTTCTCCTGGGCAGCGATGATGCTCTCCACATTGACCAGCTCCTTGAGCTCCTCGGTAGAAATATTCTGGTAGCCAGCAATCTGGGCCGTACCCTCACCATACTTGTTCTCCGTCTCCTGCACCTTGGCACAGAAAGTATTGTAGCGGATGAGGTTGTCTCCAGCGATGACAGCGTTGTAGTCGCCATTGCCCTCGATGAAGGCCTTCAAGCCGTCGAGTTCGATCTTGATGAAACGGTAAGCCTCGCTGACCGTCGAGTGGTTGGTAGTGGTCAGACCCTCGGCATAATATTTCTCCACCAACGCCTTCTGCTCCTTGATGCGCTTCAGGAGGTCGCCGAGCCGACTGAGATAGGGCTTCAGCGTCTCAGGACGGAGATCGGAAGCGTTGAACAATCCGTTCACCTCGTCCCAAAGTGCCTGGCACTTGTTGCCTTCGTCCACCTGAGTAGAATTGTTGGTATAGTCGTTATAAGCCTGCTTGGGAAGCATCTTGAGCACGTTGGAAAGATCCGTCATACGTCTGGCTATCCCCGTATTGAGCTCCGGCTCATTCTTATAGGTATTGTAATTGTACTTGAAAGAACCTGTCCAGGCTTTGCCTGCCTTGTAGGCGGCCTCGATGGCTTGCTCTATGGCCTGGCGCTCCTTGAAGTGCACGCCGTCGGGATAGGCGAGCAGGCTGAGATAATAGGCTGCGTTGGTACCGTTCGTCTTTTGGTTTATGCGCGTTCTCACAGCGTCGAAAGCATTGGCAAAGCCATAGTGCGTCGTTGTGTAATCTCTGCCCCAAGAGCTATAGTTCCAAATATCTATCCTCTGTCCAACAAAGTTGTCCTTCAGCTTCTGATAGGCATCATAGTTGGCTGTAGAGTCGATGGCCAATGCCTTGAGCGCATTGGCCTCCAGCTGCAAGTCGTTGAGACGACTGGTGATGCCCTTGACGACATGGCCCTCGGCATCATAGCTATCCTTGCATGATTCCTGGAGGATCTCCTTGGCGCGCGCCGTAGCAGCCTCCGCCTTCAGTGCTTCGAGCTTGGTGGTCGTAGCCTGGATCTGTGGGTCGATGCTCTCGCCGGGGATAACAAATGCGTTCTTTGCCTCCGTCAGCGTACGGCTGACCAGCTCAGCACCCTTCGGGTAATAATAATACTGATTTCCGATGAAGTCGGTATATGCTTGCTTCTCCGCATTGACATGTGCTTTTTGTTCGTCCACACGCCCCAGCAACTCGCTCAGAGCGTCGTTGATGGCGTCAACGTCACCCTTGATGACGCTCAACAAGGACATAGCCTCTACTGCGTTGTCCTCGGTGATGTCGTCCTTGGTGGCTGCAACAGCCTGGATCTTGGCCTTCTGCGTGTTGGTGCTGGCCTCGATATCATTGAGATCCTGGAGCAACTCGTCATACTTCAGTCCGAGGTTGTCCTCCGTCCACGTCACATTGTAATACTCATAGGGCACGCCCTTGTACTTGTCGATGTCGGCCTTGATGGCGTCAACGATTTCGCTGGCAGCATCATACATCGCCTTAGCAGCCTCTATCTTGGCAGTCTTGTCGGAATTGACCTTGTCATTGGCGAAGGCATCATTGAGGGCCTGGGCGTCGGTGAGGATGGTCTCCTTGAGTTGCACGTCCAGCAAAGCGGCAAGAAGGTCGGCATCGAAGTTCTCTTTGGCGGCACTGAAGTTGCCTGCCACACGGTCGATCTCTGTCTGGAGCTTGGTGATGCGCTCGCCGTAGGTCTTGCCTGTCACCTCCGTGGCCGGAGTGGCAACGACGAGCGTCTTCGTACCGACAGTCGCACGCAGCGTGGCCAGTGCGTCCTTGTAGTCCTTGATGGCGGTGTTCACCACATCGTAGCGGGCCAGGGCATCCGTGGCGTCATCCTGATACTTGACGACGGCCATAGCAGCAGCGTCTATCTGACTCTGGAAGTCCCCGCGCACCGTCTCGGTCAGCGTCTTCTCCTGATAGCCCTTCTCAACAGCGGCCTTGATCTGGTCGATGGTCTTCTGCAGGCCGGCAGCCGTCTTCTGGAAGTGGGCAGCCACATCATACGTATCTTTCTCGTCGGCTGGCTTCATCTTGGCCACAGCAGCCTTGGCATCGTCGAGCTCCTTCTGCAAGCCCGTCTCTGTGCCCAGCGCCTTGAGCAACTTCTGATAGTTCTCGTAGTTCTGGATGATGGCACCAGCATCGCTGCGCAAGCTGCTGATCTTGGCCTGGATGGCATCGCGGTCGGCATCATAGTTGGCCGTGCGGATATTGTGGGGTGCCTTGTAGTCCTTGTCCACCTTGCCCTTGAGGGCATTGATAGCGGTACGGATCTCCTTGACGCGGTTGGCATACTTCTGGTTCACATCGTCGCTCTCCTCCAGATACTGGAAGTCGTCCTCCAGATCGGCAAGGAGCTGGTCGGCGGCATCCTTCTTGGCCTCTGCATCGGCATGTTTGGCGAGATACTCGTCCTTCGTGGCGTTGATGACCACCACCTGTGCTTCCTTCAGCATGCGGAAGTCCTCCTCCTGCTCAGAAGCCTTCGTCTTGTCGGCATCGATGGTCTTGTACAGGTCGCTCACCTTCTTCCATGCCGAGCGCATGGCGTTGAGAGCCTCTGCGTTCCAGTCGGCATAGTAGCCGTCGTCCGGCATCTGGGTGTGTATCTCCTCCTGAGCGGCGTTGAACGAGCTCAAACCATCCTGATACGTAGCACTGATATTGAGCCAGGCGTTGCCAGAAGTACCGATATTGGCCTTCAGCGTATTAAACTGCCGGCTGAAGTTTTCCGTAAACTCATCCGTTTTCAGTTCATTGGCCGCGCCTGCGTTGTACTTTTGCTTCGCCAGCGTACCGAAGTCTTCAATATCTTTCTTTATCTTGTCATAGTCAGCCTGATAGGTCTCCTTCATGGCCTTATCCGTATAATACCAAGTCCAGTAGAAACCGTCAAACTGACGCTTTGCATCCGTATAGGCATCCAATGCACTCTTGTAGGAGTTCTCGTTGACGTTGGCTTTCTCTACGACATCGGCAAGGGCACCAATACCATCGGTCAGTGCACGAAGTTCGGGGCTGTTCTCTCCCTGCCAAAGGTGGTTCTTCACATAGACTTCATAATCACCCTTCTCAATGATGTCAAGCTGGCTGGCATAGTCGGCCACCTGCATCTCCAGGCTGGGCTTTTCGTCATTGCCCTTCTTCCAAGCATCGGTTGTACGGAAGTATTCGCTGGTACCGCTGACGATTTCGCCGAGCTGCGCACTGAGCTCCTTCACCGGAGCAGCGAAGTCGAAGACCAAGGTAAACTTGACACCAGAGAACTTGAATTCGCCCGGGGTCACGGCACGAACCTTGACTTTTACTTTCGCTGGCGCGTCACCATCGATAGTAAAAGCGACGCCGGGGGCATACTCCTCCTGACTTCGTCACTCAAAAAACACGTATTTTATAACTGATTGACAAACAATATT
>ENA-OPCZ01001965-OPCZ01001965.1-human-gut-metagenome-genome-assembly--contig:-NODE-1965-length-10103-cov-2.528165_pt1 | contig 10103 bp, 8 predicted proteins | sample MGYA00241566_ERZ501483 | MGnify/ENA primary metagenome ERZ501483 (study PRJEB25962, sample SAMEA1965191) | human gut metagenome | biome: human gut; feature: human-associated habitat; material: faeces... | reverse complement strand
TTGTACTTCTAACTTCTTCTTTTTATAAATTTTATTTTCAGATTAAATTTCTCCTTCTTACTTTGTTTTTTTCCTTACACTATTAAGACGAAGTAAATTTAGAATTGGTTATATAAAAAATAAAAAAAATTAAATTATTTTCTAATTATTACGTTAAAACTATAAATAATCGTTAGAACATAAAAAAAAGAGAACAACAATAATTGCTGTTCTTAAATAGACATTAATTTCATATTTATCATCAAATTTATTATAAAAGTCCATGAAGTTACAATTTAATTTGCATCATTTATTCAACAATTGATTTCACAAATTTTTTTGCTTCATCAAATTCACAATTATTTAAATCTACATAATGTTCGAACACACATTCTACCCATCCGCCTCCATGTCCTTCCACAGTAGGAATAAAATTCTCTATCTCTCCACACTCTACCAAGTGTATATGATTCTCTTTTAAATAACTATGTATTTGTCTATATTTATTCATACATGCACCATTTGGAATATTAGATGTTCCACCTGATTTCAACAATGCATAATCATTAATTTTTTTTAATGACTTCTTTATATTTTTAGCAGTTTCATCAGACATATATTCATCTGATTTAGCATTGTCAAAAATTTTTTTAATTTCATTCTTTATCTCACTTTGTTTTTTTACTTGTGAATTTGTTCCTTTTTCAAATTCTTTCAAAAATTCTACATGTAGATCAGCTATTTGGTTATAGCAATTCCCATCAATCGAATTTAATAACTGCTTTAACTTATCTTTATCATTAATCAAATCTAAGTCAGCGACAATTGCATAGTCAATTTTCAACCCTTCTAACAATGGGATAACCTTTTTGAATTGATCTTTACCACCTACTGCACAAAATAAAGTGTTTTGATATTTTTCAGGACTAACTACTTCTAATATTGTTGAATAAAATTTGCAATCAGTTTCATCTTCGCAAATGATAACTTTTTTATAAAATAATCCATTTAAAATATTTGAAAATTTCAGATTCTTATCCTCTGCGATATTTTTTATATTCTCATTATTTAAACAAAAATATTGATTGGTATTTTCGTTGCGATTTATTTTAATTATTTTTACTCTATTAGATTCAGTTTCTAGAACTCCTCTAATAAAATCTATATTGTGTGTCGCAATAAAACATTGTTTACCTTCTGAAAGTTGTGCAATGTCTCTACCAAGCTGTCGTGCTTGAGGAGGATGAAGGAAAGTTTCTGGTTCATCTATGAAATATAAAAAACTTTTATTAACAACTAAAGAAGATAAAATTGCAACAGCACTTCTTATTCCGTCCCCTTGGTCATACAAATCAGGAAATTTTTTAAGTTCATCATAAACATCTCGTCTATTACTGTTTATAATATCATCAATTTCTTCTGTATTACCAATTTTATATTTAAATTGAGCATTTAAATCAATATCTGGATCACATACTTCAATTCCTTTTCCAAAACTAATTTTTAATAATTCATTAACTTTTAAAATCGATTCTCGACTTGTCCTTAGCTTATTAAATACATTTAAGGTTTGGTTATCTGGTGAATAATTTAATATAATTGGTTTAGTTAAATTCAATCTGTTTTCTGTAGATAGAAATACATAAAATAGTCTATACAAGAAGTCACAGTTATTATACGTATCATAATTTATACTATTATCACCTAAAATACGTCTAATGTTTTCTAAATCATAACATTGAGTGCAGTTGTCTTCTGACATTAATGTATAATTTCCATTACTATCAATTTTCAAATTCTCTTCAATATAACGCTTTATACATTCAAACTTAAAATTATATTCATTAAATTGAATGTTTTCTATCAACACTAAATCTGTTTGATTGTTTAACATTTTATCCCTTATGTCTTTTAAGGTTCTACTTTTACCAACATTATTAGCACCAACAAACAAAACTATATCATCTTCTTTAAAAGTAAAACATTCATCAAATCCTTTAAATTTTATACTTTGTATCTTTACAAACGGGTTATTATCACACATTAAAGTCTTATTCCTCCATTTTTACCAAATCATCAAATGATTACATAATCAAACATATATTAAATCAAAGCTACCATCTTAAACACAAAGACTACAATCAAAAGAATACCAATCCATTTAATGCATTTAAAAGTAAACTTAATCGCAAAATAAATCAAAGCTATTGAAACCACTAAACCAAGAATGTCTGACATCTTTCAACCTCCAATTTAACACCTATTTTAATTCATTTTCACCTTCCTTTCAATAGGGCGGTTTGCTATAATGAAAGGTACACGAATACAGAGGAGTGATACAATGCGAACACCAGATTTAAACTGGCTTAAAGACTCACGTATCTTTCAAGTCAACCGACTACAAGCATACAGTGATCATAAATATACAATTGGAAAAGACAAAAAACCAAGCTCTTTTTCCCTAAATGGAACATGGAAATTCAACCAATCCAAAAACTATGATACATGCTTTAAATTCTTCTATAACACAGAATTTAATGATGCCAATTGGAACGATATACAAGTACCCGGACACATTCAACTTCAAGGATTTGAAAATCCCCACTATACTGATGTGACTTACCCATGGGATGGACACGACGTAGTAAAACCCGGCCAAATTGATATGGACAAAAACAAAGTCTATCAATACCGAAAAACATTCGATTGTCCACAAGACTTCATTGGCAATAAACTCATTCTTTCCTTTGAAGGTGTTGAATCCAATATCTACGTATGGCTAAATGGTAAATTTATCGGATACTCAGAAGATTCCTTTACCCCAAGTCGATTTGACATCACAAAATATACACAAGAAAAAGATAACGTACTCTGCGTACGCATCTTTCAAAAATGCACAGGCACATGGCTAGAAGACCAAGACATGTGGCGCTTCACAGGTATCTTTAGAGATGTCATGGTCTATAAACAACCAAATCAACACATACAAGACTTAAAGATTGATACAAATATTGATTTAGACACCAAAAAAAGTATTCTTACATGCACATGCAAAATGAGCAGTAATGAAAGTCATATACTACAAGCCAAACTATACGATCCACAAGGAAATATCGTATGGAATGCCAATATGCAAGATACATTTGAAATACCTGTAGAAAATACAAGTCTTTGGAGTAGTGAATACCCAAACCTATACCAATTAGAAATTGTTCTATACGATTCAAATAACGAAATCATTGAAACCATTCAAGAACAAGTGGGATTTCGTAAATTCACACTCGAATATGGCATTATGAAACTCAATGGAAAACGCATCGTATTCCACGGCATCAACCGCCACGAATGGAACGCCAAAACAGGAAGAGCCATTACATATGAACAAATGGAAGAAGACATCCATATGCTAAAGGGATTAAACATCAATGCCGTAAGAACATCCCACTATCCAAACAACAGCTATTGGTATAAGTTATGCGACCAATATGGAATCTATGTCATTGACGAAATGAATCTAGAAACACATGGTGCTAATGACATCATCCCACAAAACAAAACAGAATGGACCGATTGTTTATTAGATCGTGCAAGAAGCATGTACGAAAGAGATAAAAACCACGCATGCATTTTAATGTGGTCACTAGGAAATGAAGCTGGAAGCGGATCCAACTTTATGGTTCTACACGACTACTTCAAAGAACAAGATGCATCAAGACTTGTCCACTATGAAGGCATCACACAAGATCGAACATTTGAAAATGCCAGTGACATCGAATCTAGAATGTATGCCACACCACAAAGTATAAAAGACTATCTAGAAAGCCATCCAATGAAACCATTTATTCTATGTGAATATATGCACGCCATGGGAAATAGTCTAGGAGGCATGGAAGAATATACAAACCTAGAAGACGAATACGAACAATACCAAGGCGGCTTTGTATGGGACTATGTAGACCAAGCCATTTTAAAAGATGGACAATACTATTATGGACAAGACTTCGACGACTATCCTAACGACTCTAATTTCTGTGGAGACGGCATCCTTTTAGCCAATCGAGAAGAAACTGGCAAAAGCCAAGAACTCAAACAACTCTACAGATATGTCGATATGGAAATCCATTTCGATTCTGTAACAATCAAAAACAAAAACCTATTCTACGACCTAGGTAAAGATACCTTTATCTTTGAACTCAAACGAAATGGACTAGCCATTCAATCCGGCATCTTTAAAACAAGTGTAGAACCAGGCACTACAAAAACAATGCCCGTACAATTTAAACAAATCAATACGCCAGGCTACTATACAAAAACCATCTACTACAAAACACCACTTGGTATTCAAGCCTTTGACCAACAAGTCTTCGAAGTCAAACAAGACCAACCCAAAGAAAGTGCAATGCTTGTAGTGGAAGGACAAAATACAATTGGCATTCAATTTATGGACACTGAATATCTATTCGACAAACGAAAAGGCTTAGTATCCATTCAAGTAAACGATACAGAATTACTTCAAGAAGCACCAAAGCCTGTCTTCTACAGAGCCTTAACCGACAATGATCGTGGTGCCAAACAAACCTATGCCAACTGGCTTAACGCAAGCCTATTTCAAAATGTAGTTGACTTTAAAATGATACGCAACTCCAAATGCGCACAAATGATCTATACAATTCAACTAGAATCCATTGAAGAAGAATGTAAACTTGTCTATACAGTCTACAACAATCAAAGTATTCAAATCCAATTGCACTTAGACAAAAACTCAAAAAGACAAACCCTACCACTATTTGGAGTTGAGTTTGCCCTAAAAGAAACATTTAAAAACTTTGCGTATTTTGGAAAAGGCGAAAAAGACACATATATAGATCGAAATCACGCACTAACCGATTTCTACTCTGAAAATGTAGATACAAACTACATTCCATACTTAAAACCACAAGAACACGGCAATCACACCGACTGCAAATGGTGCTGCCTATCTGATGGAACAAATGCATTTAACGTAAAGTCAGAAAATATGGAATGTCAAGCCAGCAAATATTCCTTTATGCACTTATATAACGCAAACCACACATTTGAACTTCCACAAACAAATACAACCTATTTAAGAATCACAAAACAACAAATGGGCGTAGGCGGAATCAATAGCTGGGGCGCTAAAGTACAACCACAATATTTGATTGATCAATCTAAAAACCTCGACTTTACATGTACACTTTACATTTCAAAGAAGGATTAATTTCCTTCTTTTTATTTACACGTTTCACAATAATACGTATTGTATATGCACGTGCATTTTGATATACTATATGCGCAACGAGGACACATATGCCAATGACGTCAAAGGATATGGAGCGACTTATCCTTGCGGATGGATGGCCAAGTGGGTTTGCACAGGCAATACAAACACCCAACGAAAAAAGGTAAAGTGACTATACCATTTCACACAAAAGATTTGTCAAAGTCAACTGAACAATCCATCCTAAAACAAGCAGGGCTTAAATGACTCTGCTTGAATATTTTAAAAAGGAGGCAAACAATATGTTGTCAATTTACCCAGCTTGTTTCTTTGAAGAAGAAAAACATTACTCAGTTATTTTTCCAGACTTCAATTATCTTTCTACATGTGGGGATTCACTACAAGATGCCATGGAAATGGCCGTTGATTGTCTAGCCGGTGCATTGTTCAGTGCAAAACTAGACAATGAAGATATTCCAATTTCTTCAAAGTTAGAAGAAATGGATCCAACACAAATCGCATCTGAACTTGAATTCGAATTTAAACAATCTTTTGTCACCCTTGTATCTGTTGATGTTGAAGAATATGCGAAAACACATTTCAATAAGGCCATCAAAAAAACACTCACAATACCTGAATGGTTAAACAAAGAAGCCATGAGCAAAAAAATCAATTTTTCGCAAGTTCTTCAAGAAGCATTAATTGCCAAATTACACTCTATGTGAATTATAAATAGCTAACACATTATATGATCAAAATCCCATATTTTTTATTAAGATATGGGATTTTAAAATTATTCCTTTTTTACATTTGGCTTACAATTCAAACAAGAAACCAAATTTCACATACTATTCTCTAATACTTTTTATGCTATCATTCAACATACATTATAAGAAGATCACTCTCAAAATATAAGACATTAACAAATCGTTAAGTTACTCTTTCATTTCATATTGAATAGAACCATGACCATCTTTAATTTCAACACTTGCCATAGCGCCATTGACAACAAACATATGCGGATACGTATGTCCAATATCCATTTGAAATACAACATCTATATCAGATAGTGCCTTTTTAAAAGCCTGGTCATACCCAATCAAATCCGAAACATTTTTAAACAGTACACGACCAACCAAGATAGCCTTTGTATATTTAAAATACCCCATATACTTCATCTTCAATAAAGCACGATATACATCACATGAATTCATTGAAAAAATATCAAAAAACCAAATAACACCATCCTCTTTATAACGCTCATTAAATTCATTTACATAATCATAAGGCGTGCCCGCCATATCATTGATACTTTCAAAACATCCACCTAGTAATCTTCCCACAACACTACAACTACCCACATATTCTGTCTTTGTGTTAAGTATAGGAGCACCATCATTATAAAAATCAACATCCTGATGCATAGAACTCGAATGCAGTTCACTATTCTTTCCCTTTAAAAAATCAAGACACAAATTGGAATATTCATTGATTCCATACGCATCAAAGCTACCCGCATTAAACCCATAAACCGTAGCCAAATCACATTTACAAGTTACAGGAAATAATAAATTTGTAGGATCACTCGCACCCAAGTACCACTTCGGATTCTTTTCAATCCATTCAAAATCAATATATGGCAATGTTTCAAATTGAAAATCACCACCAGCAGCCAACCATACAGCTCCAATACTCGAATCCTTCACCAATGCATTCAATTCATCAACACGCATCAAGGCATCACAACTTGGCTCACTATCATTACGAACACTAGCAGTTTCAACAATGTGAAACCCATTGGATTGAATATACTCTATAGACGCATCAAAACTATCTAGCTTATGCCCTACACCACTCGACATAGCACATACGCCAATCGTATTATTATTCTCATTTAAAAACTTAGGATATTTCATAATAAAAAAACCTCCACATCCATTATAAAGGAAAAACGACAAGACACAAAGTCCTGCCGCATTCCCAAAAGTTTTAAGATAGAAAGGAAGTTTTAGTATTGCCCCAATACACTTTTATTATAGTCAAAACGAATCCATTTGTCTTTGTACTTTTTAGTAAATTTATATGAACTACCGTTCTTTCAATACCATCAACGCTTCCTCTACATCAGAGTAACGTTTTACTGAAGAATCACATCCAATACGTTCTGCTTCTAACATAGCTTGCATCATTTCATTAACATCAAATGGAAAGCCACCAACATGAAGCGATTGACGAAGAAATACATTAATAGCTGTATTTAAATCAACACCTAATTCACTATACATGTCTGCAATTGACGGCAATTTCGGTGCGCCTCTAGCGGTCATACCGGTTTCGAATGACGTTTGAATCGGTGCAACATGACGGACAATCGGTGTAATAGGACCTCCTTAATGCTATAGTTTGACTGTAGTGAAAGGAGGTCTTTTTGTATGCAGAAAAGCACTACAATTATTGGTGTTCTTGAAATGTTAGGAGATGGCTTCTCTTATAACGACATTCGTACAAGATATGCGATTGGTAATAGCACTATCACTGACATTAACAAAAAGTTTAAGACAATGGATGTAACTCTTAAACAACTTCATTCTATGACACCAAAAATGGTTGAACAAATGTTCTATCCAAACGCACATCCTAGAAAGGAAGTTCCGTTACCGGATTTTGAGAAAGTCTATAAAAAGCTTACAGATAAAAATTCCAGGGCAAATTTGTATTTTATTTGGATTGACTATAAGAAATTATATCCAGATGGCTACCAGTATACGCAGTTTAAACATTACTTTAAACAATGGCTTGATGAAAATCATTTGGAAAGCAATCTTAGAATGGCAATCAATAGAGTCCCTGGTGAAATCATGTATATAGACTGGGCTGGCGACACCTTAGATCTTGTATATACTGATGTTCCTGGTGAACTTCAGACGGCTCATTTTTTTACAACAACATTAGGTGTAAGTAGTTACTGCTTCGTTATGGCGTTTCCAAATGAACAGACACCAAACTTTCTTCAGGGTACGATAGAAGCTTTAAACTTCTATGGTGGTGTTCCTAAAATTCTGAAGCCAGACAATACAAAGGCTGCTTCTATCAAAAACACAAAAGATGTATTGATTTTAAACAAGGTCTATGAAGACTTGCAGGATTACTATAATACTGTAATTGTTCCAGCTCCTCCGTTAAAGCCACGGGCAAAACCTTCGGTTGAAAACAATGTCAGATGGATAGAAACACATCTTTTGGAAAAATTGAAAGGACGTCGTTTCTCCAGCTTTTCAGAACTGAATACTGAAATATCCATAATCACAGATGAGTTGAACAATCGAGAATTTTCTAAAGGAAAAGGAAACAGAAAAGAAGTGTTTGATAAATATGACAAGTCTGCTTTAAAGCCACTACCACATGAATCTTTAAAGCCATATACATATATAATCAAAACAGTTCCTAATAATTATCATATTGAATATGATCACCATTACTATTCTGTTCCCCATATTTATTATAAACAGGAAGTTACATTAAAAGCTTCATATTTCGATATTATTATCTGTGATTCTATGAACCATCTGATCTGCACTCATAAGCGTGCTTATAAACCATATCCAAAATATATAACGAAGGAAGAACATATGCCTGAAAGTCATCGTTATTATTATCTGGAAAATAAAATGAATGCAGAATCATACAAAAGTTGGGCAAAGAGTTATGGTTCAAATGTTTACGAATTTATTTGTAAGGTTATTGGCACATTCCGCTATGAAGAACAATCTTATAAGAGCTGTAATGGAATCCTTCATATGTGTAAAAATAATCCAAAAGCATTTTCAGACGCAGCTGCCAAAATCTGTCTGGAATCTCATATCTATAGCTATACAGATTTTAAAAAGATGCTTACTAAATTAATCAATGAAAAGAAAACAAACCGCTCGGAAACTCTTCCAGAACATAAGAATATTAGGGGTAAATCACATTATGAATAAAACTGAAATCAAAGAAGAACAAGCGATTTATATGGATCTATATGAGAAATTAAAATCCATGAAATTTTCCGGCATGGCAGAAGAACTTCGCCTTCAATTAGAAAATCCAAACAGCGATTTAGAATCTTTTCAGGAGCGTTTTGAAAAGTTGGTTACAGCCGAATGGAATCTAAGATACAACAAGAAATTTGAGCGTTATTTGAAAAAAGCTAAACTGAAAATACCTGGAGCAACATTTGATGAGAAACTTTATAATCCGGATAGACAATTGGATATACCAACAATCGAAAAGCTGAATACTTGTACATGGATAGATGAAGGAAGAAATCTTGTAGTTACAGGAATGACAGGAACAGGAAAAACATATTACGTGAATGCCTTAGCTGTTGCAGCTTTAAAACAATTCAAAGAAGTAAGATATTATTCTGCTTCCAAACTCTTATTGGAACTTAGTGCTCATGAACAAGTGGATGATTCACTTAAATTTTTAGGCATTATGGAAAATATAGCACAAGTAGACCTACTGATTATAGATGATTTTGGACTTATGAATCTAGATGTTGAAAAATGTAGACATCTATTTGAAATTCTCGATTCAAGAGAAAGAAGAAAATCGACAGTGTTGGTTTCACAAATCCCAGTAAAAGAATGGTACGATTTATTTAAGGATTGTACATACGCTGACGCGTGTTTAGATCGAGTTCTATGTAAAGCATATCGATTAGAATTCAAAGGTGAATCACTAAGAAATTAAAAAATTTGATACACCGATTGACCGCTACAGATACACCGATGGTGCGCTACACGCGCACCATTTTTCCGTCATATGCAGCTATAATCACTGACATTAAAGATATCATTTCTTCTGGCCAAAAAAGTAGCATACAATGCTACCAACAAAGCAA
>ENA-OPCZ01001949-OPCZ01001949.1-human-gut-metagenome-genome-assembly--contig:-NODE-1949-length-10176-cov-8.622962_pt1 | contig 10176 bp, 6 predicted proteins | sample MGYA00241566_ERZ501483 | MGnify/ENA primary metagenome ERZ501483 (study PRJEB25962, sample SAMEA1965191) | human gut metagenome | biome: human gut; feature: human-associated habitat; material: faeces... | reverse complement strand
GGACGGCACCGTGCAGGGCCTGCTGGAGCTGGCAGGCATCGCCTATGTGGGCTGCGGCGTGCTGGCAAGCTCTGTGTGCATGGATAAGGCTGTAGCCAACGCCCTGTTTGAAGCCAACGGTGTGCCCCACACCAAGTGGGTAGCCGCCAACCGCTGGGAGATCGAGAAGGATCTGGAGGGCGTTTGCGCCGGTGTAGAACAAAAGCTGGGCTGGCCGGTATTCGTCAAGCCCGCCAACGCAGGCTCCAGTGTGGGCATCTCCAAGGTGTCCAGTCAGGAGGAGCTGAAAGCTGCCATCGCCCTTGCGCTGGAAAACGACCGCAAGGTGGTATTTGAAGCCTTTGTGGACGGACAGGAAGTGGAGTGCGCCGTCATCGGCTCTGATCCCGCTGTTGCCACCCGTCCCGGTGAGATCCTTGCCGGTGCAGAGTTCTACACCTATGATGATAAGTACAAGAACGGCGTGAGCCAGACCGTCATCCCGGCACATCTGCCGGAAGCCAAGCTGGACGAGGTAAAGACCTACGCCGCCATGGCCTACACCGCACTGAACTGCGAAGGTCTGGCACGGTGCGATTTCTTTGTGGAAAAGAACACCGGCCGGGTGCTCATCAACGAGATCAACACCTTCCCCGGCTTTACCGCTATCAGTATGTACCCCAAGCTCATGGAGCACGAGGGTCTGCCGGTGCCGCAGCTCATCGACCGCCTGATCGCACTGGCGGTGGAAAGGACGGAAAAGCAGCATGGATAATCGCCCCATCGGTGTGTTCGACAGCGGTCTGGGCGGTCTGACCGGCGTGCGGGAGCTGCGCAAGCGCCTGCCCCATGAGGATATCATCTACTTCGGCGATACCGGCCGGGTGCCCTACGGCAGCCGCAGCCCGGAGACCATTCTGCAGTACGCCCGGCAGGACGTGGCCTTTCTGCTTTCCAAAAACGTCAAGTGCATCATGGCGGCCTGCGGCACGGTGTCCAGCACCTACCCCGCCGCTGAGGCAGAAAAGCTCCCTGTGCCCTATCTGGGCGTGGTGGATGCCGCCGCCCGGGAGGCCGCCTTTTCCACCCGGAACCGGCGCATCGGTGTCATCGGCACTGCGGCCACCATCCGCTCCCGCAGCTATGAGGCGCTCCTGCGCAGGCTGGTACCCGGTGTGGAGATCACCGCCCGTCCCTGCCCGCTCTTTGTGCCACTGGTGGAAGCGGGCTATGTGGATCACAGCGCCCCGGACAAGCAGGAGATTACCAAGCTGGTCATTGCCCAGTACCTGACGGAGATCCGGGATGCCGGGGTGGACACCCTGATCCTGGGCTGCACCCACTACCCCCTGATCAAGACCATGATCGGTGAGTTCATGGGCCGGAACGTGGTGCTGGTGGACCCGGCCAAGACTGCCGCCCACCATCTGGAACGCATCCTGAGCGAGCGGGGGCTCAAGGCCGACCACCCCGCCGGGCAGGCCCATTTCTATGTCAGTGACGCGCCGGACGGGTTCGTGCAGACAGCCGACCTGTTCCTGGGCGAGTACAAAGGCGGCGAGGTGGAGCAGATCGCCATTGACAAATATTAAAGTGAAGGAACACAAAACTGTGAGCACTGCACACAACGAAGATTACCGCATCCTGATTCGAAGCGTCTCGGAGCAGTTCGAGCACACGGAGCCCCTCCCCGCCGAGGAGACAGACAAGATCGAGTTGATGACCTATGGCAGCTTCCTGAAAAAAGCCGGTTCCTATTATATTAGCTATAAGGAGACGGAGACCATCGGCTTTGCAGGCTGCACCACCACCATCAAGATCGCCGAGGACGGCAGCCGGGTGGCCCTGCTCCGCTTTGGCAAGGTCAACACCCAGCTGGTCATCCAGCGGGATTACCGGAACATCTGCTACTACGAGACCGAGGTCGGCCCCATTACGCTGGGCGTAACCGGCGACGGCATCGCGTGCGACCTCTCGGAGCCTGCGGGCGGCACGGCAAAGTTCAGCTATCTGCTGGATGCCGATGACCCCACGGCGCTCATCAATCGGACAACGCTTGAGATCCAGGTCGAGCACATCAACTGAACATCCTCACCCTCTCCGTCATCGCTTGCGCGATGCCACCTCCCCCAAAGTGGGAGGTCTTGACAGAAATTATAGAGTTTGTGTTTTTGTCAAAAGCTCGCCCTTTGGGAGAGCTGGACGCGAAGCGGCCTGAGAGGGTGAGCCCGTGAAAGGATAAAAATTATGACAGACTTTGAAAAGACCTATCAGAACTACAACCCCCGGGCAGCGGCACTGGCCGAGGCCCGCGCTCTGCTGACTGAGGCTGCCAAGGCCGCCATGGCCGACGGCACTCTGCCCGAGGCCGAGCTGCCCGCTTTTATCGTGGAGATCCCTGCAGACACCAAGAACGGTGACATCGCTTCCAATCTGGCCATGGCCGGTGCCCGCACCTGGCGCAAGGCCCCCAAGATGATCGCCGATGCCCTTTTGGCTCACCTTCCTTCCATCGAGCACAGCGTGTTTGCCAAGGTAGAAGTGGCCGGCCCCGGCTTCATCAACCTGTTCCTCGCCCCCTCCTTCTGGGCCAGCGTGGTGCTGGGTGCCTGCTCCAACAAGGAGTACGGCCGCACCGACCACGGCAAGGGTGCCAAGTACAACGTGGAGTTCGTTTCTGCCAACCCCACCGGCCCCATGCACATGGGCAACGCCCGCGGCGGCGCTCTGGGCGATTGCCTGGCCGCTGTGCTGGACTGGTCCGGCTATGATGTGACCCGTGAGTTCTACATCAACGATGCAGGCAACCAGATCCAGAAATTCGGCAAGAGCCTGGCCGTCCGCTACCTGCAGCAGTTCTGCGGCGAGGAAGCCTATCCCCTGCCCGCTGAGTGCTATCAGGGCGGCGACATCAAGGTGCTGGCCGGTGAGTTTGCCGAGATCAACGGCGACAAGTACGTTGCAGCCTGCTCTGGGCTGGACGAAGAGGCCCTCTTTGCCAGCGAAGCCTTTGAGACCCTGAAGAACGCCCTGGTGGATTACGCCCTGCCCAAGAACATTGCCGCCCTCAAGCGCGACCTGGGCAAGTACCGCATCGATTACGATGTCTGGTTCCACGAGAGCACCCTGCACGAATCCGGCGCTGTCCTGGATGTTGTGAACAAGCTGCTGGAGCTGGGTGCCTGCTACAAGGCCGAGGATGGTGCCATCATGTACCGCAGCGCCCAGTATGCTGCCAAGTACGGCACCGTGAACAAGAAAAAGACCGAGGACGGCACCGAGGAGGAAGCCAAGGACGAAGTCCTCGTCCGCGCAAACGGCATCCCCACCTACTTTGCCGCCGACATTGCCTACCACTACAACAAACTGGCCACCCGCGGCTTTGCCAAGGCCATTGATGTCTGGGGTGCCGACCACCACGGTCACGTTGCCCGCATGAAGGGTGCCATGGATGCCATCGGCCTGAACGGCAACGATCTGGATGTTGTGCTGATGCAGATGGTCAACCTGATGCGTGACGGCCAACCTGTCCGGATGTCCAAGCGCACCGGCAACGCCATCACCCTGACCGACCTGCTGGAGGAAGTGCCCATCGACAGCGCACGCTTCCTGTTCAACATGCACGACGCAGGCAGCGGCATCGACTTTGACCTGGATCAGGCCGTCAAGACCGACAACGACAACCCCGTGTACTATGTCCAGTACGCACACGCCCGCATCTGCTCCATCCTCAAGAAGATGGAGAGCGAGGGTGTTGCCTTTGCCGGTGCCGAGCAGGTGGATGCCACCCTGTTGACCGACCCCAGCGAGATGGACCTGATCCGGATGCTGGCCGCCTTCCCGCAGGAGATCGTTATGGCTGCCGAGAAGTACGACCCCAGCCGCATCAACCGCTTTGTCATTGATCTGGCAAGCGCCTTCCACCGCTTCTACGGCAACTGCCGCATCCAGGGTGCAGATCCCGCCGTGCAGCAGGCCCGCCTGGCCCTGTGCATCGGTGTGAAGAACGTTATCTTCAATGTGCTGACCATGTTCAAGATCAATGTCCCCGAGAAAATGTAAAAGAGAATGAGAAGGGGCTGTTGCAAAACAGTGCCAACGAAAAGATGAGATAGACTTCCCCGAAAGGGGGTGCCTATCTCATTTTTTTATTGTATGCTGAGCCTTCCATGAACCTGCAGCAACAGGCTCCAGGAAAACTCTGCACGTACCAATCACTCCCCCAAAGCCCGTGAATCCCTGATTGGGAAGTGCGCAAAAGCCCATAGATATCACAGGACTCGGTTCTTTTTGTATCTTCCGTATAAAAAAATCCTCTGTTTTTGTGTTCTCTCACAAAGCATGTCCCATTATATTGACTTTATATTTTCATCTACTGTAAAATATTTTGTGTAAAGCGTCATATTCATTTGCATTATGACGCACATCGGACAAGTCTTTTACGAAATGCAAATGCAAAGGAGGATTTTCTTATGAAAAAGCGTCTACTCAGCTTATTTCTGACATTCAGTATGCTGCTGACCTTTTTCCCTGTGGGCACTGTCACTGTTTTTGCAAGCGGTTCCCCTATGGCATATACAGATGGTTCTTATCAGTTTATCCTCAATGCTGACAATACTGCAGCAATAACCAAATATACGGGCAATGAACATAGGATCACGATCCCTGCTCACGTAACACAAGATACTCAAACATATCCTGTAACAAAAATCGGAGACCGGGTGTTCTTCAATTACAGATACCTAACGAGCGTCCAGATCCCCGACACTGTAACAGAAATTGGCAGCAATGCTTTTTATAATTGCACCTCACTGGAAAGCGTTACTATTCAGGACAATAAACCATCCTGCGTGAAAAAGATTGGCCGCCAGGCCTTTATGTTTTGCAGCGAATTGACAGATATTCCCATTCTTGATTCTGTAACGGAAATCGGTTCAGACGCTTTTCATCATTGCGATGAGTTAGATACTGTCACCATTCCAGAGGGTGTAACATCCGTTGCAGACGGCACATTCAGTTATTGTTACAGCTTGCACACCGTTACTCTTCCAGACAGCGTAACTGCCATTGAAGAGCGGGCTTTTACCGGAACTGCATTGACTCAAATTCATATTCCTGCCAATGTGACACGGATCGAAACCGATGCATTTTCCGAATGTTTCGCTCTCTCAGCGATCACATCAGACAGCGAAAGCTATCCGGCAATAGACAATGTGTTGTACGAAAAAGCAGCAAATGGCGATTACACCTTAATCCGTTATCCTTCTCAAAGGGAAGATCCTGCTTTCAAAATACCCAATGCTGTGGCAAGAATTGAAACTCATGCTTTTGACTCTTGTTCGTATCTGGCCTCTGTGAAGATGCCAGACTCCGTGGTCTCTATTGGAACCGGTGCCTTTATGAATTGTCAAAAGCTACAAGACATTGAATTTTCATGCAGGATAACGGAACTTCCAGACTCAGTTTTTGAAAACTGTATAGGCTTAGAGAGCATCGATATTCCAGAGGGCATCACACAGATCATGGATTATGCTTTTGCTGGCTGCGAGCAGCTCGAACGGATCGCGATTCCCAGCAGTGTAACCAAAATTCCCGAGTCAGCATTTTCCTCTTGTGAAAGTTTGAAAACTGTGGAGTATTCAGGCTCTCGTTCTCAATGGAACGCTATTTCCACGGATTCTGGCCTACAAAATGTCCCTGTAGCACCTGGTTCTATTGATGTTACGGTAACCAGCGACATCCGTACCGTTACCGCCAAAGTTGATGGCAGCAGCGTTCCCATCAACGATGGCAAATTCATTGTCGCAATCGGTAAAACAGTGGAATTGACCGTCAGCGATCCTCAGTACAGAGATCGTTATACCTGGGCAGGGGGCAGCGGCACTGTGAGTACAGACAATACCACCTATACTTTTGTTGCAGGTCAGAATGATACAGCCGTAACTCTGACCACTGTCGAACACACAAATTATGACACCGGTGATTTCACCATCAGCGGTCTAGCAGACTATTCCTATGGGGACAATATCGATATCAGGATCGAGCCCAAGGATACACGCATCACAGATTACATGGTAAGATATGTCAGGAACGCAGGCACCTCAAACGAAGAAGAATTCAATGAGCTTCCAAAAGATGCCGGAACATACACCCTGCGAATCATTCAGGGTGATACCGTCCGAATCGACATTCCGGAAAAGATCACGATCCACCCCGTCACCATCACCAATGATACTTTCCAGAACGAACTCACTGTCACCCTTCCAGCGGATGCTGTGGAAGAGGAAGGCAATGATCATACGGCCACAGTGACTGTCCGGGCGGACAGCAGGCTGAATGCTCTTTTACAATCTGACGAGATCAAACTTGAGCTTGTCTATCTCAACGATATGGGAGAAGAAGTCGTTGCCCCCACAAAAGCAGGCAGGTATACCGTAAAGGTAAAGCTCCATTCCAGTAGTCCCAATCTGATCTCTGCCATCGTGGACGGAGGCACGTTTGAAATTCGCCAAAAAGCTGCTCCCATTGTTCCCACTGCAGATCTTTATCCCCTGACCATTAAGAATGCTGCCGTTCTCATTGAGCATGATGGCGAGGAGATCCATGCTGGGAGAAACGAGATTGGTGATCTGGTTGCAAAGGTGCCTGAAAACGCCAGTGTAACTGTCACCTACATCAGCCAGAGCGATGCCATTGCGTTCGATCAGTGGTTGGTCAGCGGTTTGGACGATTCGACCGATGTCAAACAAAATCCATTGCGCTTTCAGATGCCCGCAGGTGAAAAGGGTGTAACAATGGAAGCCATGACAAAAGATGCTTCCATCGAAGATGGTGGTTCTGGCATTCTGGGCACCGTTATGGTCATTGGTGCTGCCGCCGTGCTGACATGGCAGGGCTGCCGAATCGGCACGGAGCTTTATCTGAAACGTATTCTCCCTGATGGCGCAGCGATCCCCGCCAATGCCACCGAACTTGCCGAACTGGTGTGGGATGATGCCGGCAAACCTGCTCCCGCTGCTGCGTTGGACACGGATGCCACTGACGCACAGAAGGCTCTCACCTGGGCTTCTGAGAACCAGCTGCTTCCTTCCAATAAAACTGCAGATGCTTCTGTAAGTTACTGGGAAGTGATTCAGATCTGGCGCAAGGCGCAGACACTCAAGAACTAACCCCTGGCAGGCAGAAAGCCCCCTGACGATTACACTGTCAAGGGGGCTTCCTGCTGTTTATTGGTGAACCCAATAGAGTGTTCACGATCTTCTTCGTCTTTTTATGATGCACACCACCGGCCTGAAAGTCATGGGCACCTTCTCTTTTTACCGCTTCGCGTGGCGCTCGCCCATGGGGATGACATCACAAAAGACGCACCGGCTCTTGGTGGAAAGGGCCACATCCTTGTGGTAGCAGCCAAAGAACCACTTTTCGTAGGTCAGCTTCAGCAGGACCTTATCAAGGAACAGATGCAGGCGGTTGGATTCGCCCACCGCGAGGGAAGTAAAATCAAGGAATCTGCTTGGGGCATCGTGGGTCAGCACATAATCTACCTGCCAGCCGTTTGCTTCGAGGTTGGCCTCACAGGCGGCGTATTCCTCATCGCTGGGCATCTCCTGCGGCCACCAGTTGTATCCGGCCTCCCGCTCTTCCTTGTCGGGGCTCTCGGTGCCGCCGAAGCAGAGATATTTCTTTTCCTCCAGCTCCAGCACGCTGCCACGGCAGACATGGTACACATTGCCGCCCAAAGCCTGGACCCTGCCGCCAAACCGCTCCTCGACGGGGTACTGGGCCAGCAGGTCGTAATTCTCGTGGGCACCATCAAGGAAAAGCAGGGTATAGGGGCGCTTGCGCAGCCAGTCGAGCTTTTTCTGTTCCTCCTTGCTGCCATCCCACACAAAGCCGAAATCGCCCAGCACCACCACAATGTCCCGTTTGCCCAGCCAGCGGAGCCTGCCGTGCTTGAAGCGGTCAAGCTCGCCGTGGGTGTCGCCTGTCAGATATACCATAGTCCCCTCCTGCCGCTTTGTGAAACCGTGGCAAAACCCTTGTCTCTGCGCGGCAAACCTGTTATTATTAAAGGAGCGAATCTTTGTTCGCCATTCTTTGTCATTTCCGGGCGCAACGCCCGTATTTTATATATTATCGCTTTTTGAAGGAATTGTCCACATGAAACGTATTTTTGCACTGCTTTTATCCCTTGCCGTCCTGTTCAGCTGCCTTGCCGTGACGGCCGGAGCCATGTTCGACCCCAGCACGGTCTACGATGTCAAGGCCCAGAGCGCCTATATCGTGAACACCGACACCAACATCATCGTCTATGAAAAAGACAGCGAGAAGCAGGTGTCTGCCGGGGGCCTGACGAAATATATGACCATTGCGCTGGTGCTGACCAACTATGCCGACCAGCTGGACAGCACGTTCACGATGCCCTTTGCCATCTCGGACTATGTCCACAACTCCGACAATGCCGACATGCGCTCGGGCGAGACCTTTACCTACCGGGAAGCCCTTTACGCCATGGTGACGCGCAACGCCAACGAGGCCGCCATGGGTCTGGCCTACGAGCTCTCGGGCGGCGACCTGGCGGGCTGGGTGAGCCAGATGAACACCCTCTCCCAGCGCATTGGCACCACCAACAGCACCTGGACAGATGCCTGCGGGCTGGACAGCGGCAACACCACCACCGCTGTGGACATGTATCTGATCCTGCGCTACCTGATGAGCTTTGATGCCTTCAAGGAGATCTCCGCCGCCCCCACCTTCACGATGCCGGCCAAAGAAAAGCATGCCAAGAGCTTTGTGCTGCTGAGCCAGAACGTGGCCCTGAACAAGACCAGCGGCGGCAGGTTCTACCGCAGCGCCATGCAGGGCGGCATGTGCGACGTGATGGCCTACAAGAACGACAGCGGCGATCAGAGCTATGTCTCGTGGGCCAACAAGGACGGGGCCACCTACATCTTCTGCATCATGCAAAGCCCCGACACCTGCGATGATTACGGCTATTCCAACCGCCGCCCGGCGCTGTGCGAGACCACCAAGCTCATCGACTGGGTGTTCGAGAGCTTTTCCATCCAGGCCGCGCTGGACACCGACCAGGCGCTGGCGGAGATCCCGGTCAAATACTCCTCCGATACCGACACCCTGCAGCTCTACCCCGCCGACAGCATGATGACCCTGCTGCCCTCCACGGGGGATGGCTCGGTGACGCAGAAATATTTCCACCTGCCCGATTACGCCACGGCCCCCATCCAGCAGGGCGACGTGGTGGGCACTGTGGAGCTCAAGCTGGCAGGCGAGACCATCGGCGTGGTGAACCTCATTGCCGGACAGGATGTCCACCAGAACGCGTTGCTTTTCACGGTCTCCAAGGTGCAGGCCTTCTTCCACAGCCTGTATCTCAAGGTGGTCATCGTCCTCTCCCTGCTCACTTTGGCGGTCTACGGCCTGTGGGTGTTCATCAACCTGTGGAACGGGCGCAGACCGAACCGAAAGATCCATAGAAGATAAACCCCACCGTCATCCCTACGGGATGCCACCGCCCCTGGTAGGGGCGGCCTTGGCAAAACTGGACAGCTTTACGCCATGCCAAGGGCCCCACTATTAGGGGGGCTGTCACGCGAAGCGTGACTGAGGGGTTTCGCCACCGATTGCAAAGAAGCTCCACCTTCACGGCGGAGCTTCTTTCTATTTCTTAGTCGATCGTCGTTTTTGTTCTGCCAATGCCGATCACAGCCGTCGTGATCTTTTTCCAGCTGTTGCAGCCGCACACGCCGTCCACCGTCAGGCTGGTGCGGCGCTGGTAGCCCCTCAGGGCTTCCTCGGTGCGGGTGCCGAACAGGCCGTCGATGCGGCTGCCGGTCTGGTAGCCCAGTGTGGAAAGCGCGTCCTGCAGGATCATCACATAGCAGCCCCGGCTCCCCCGCCGCAGGGTGGGGTATCCGGCTGTGGTGCCGCTACAGGCCGGGGTGCCGTAGCGGCGGTCAAAGTGCACCCAGGTGGGGGTCTGGCTCAGGGGCTCCACATAGCCCCATGCTCCGGTGGACCGGGCGGCCCTATAGATGGCCGTGCGCTGGCTCTGGGTCAGGCTCTGGCCCACATCAAAGGCCACGCCGGCGTAATGCTGGCTGCGGGTGCCGTGGCCCCCCTCCCAGATGCGCCGGAAGGCATACCCCACCGGGATGCCCTTACCGTACTTGCGGCGGG
>ENA-OPCZ01001941-OPCZ01001941.1-human-gut-metagenome-genome-assembly--contig:-NODE-1941-length-10226-cov-3.141677_pt1 | contig 10226 bp, 10 predicted proteins | sample MGYA00241566_ERZ501483 | MGnify/ENA primary metagenome ERZ501483 (study PRJEB25962, sample SAMEA1965191) | human gut metagenome | biome: human gut; feature: human-associated habitat; material: faeces... | reverse complement strand
GTCGGCAAATTCCTTGAGCTGGCCGATAATCTCATAATCACTGGCGTAGCTGTATGCCTCGCCGCCGACCTCCCGGATTTTCTGCATGGTGTCGATGATAATGAGCCTGGTATCGGGGTGTTTCCGCACGAAATTCTCAAGCTGTTCGTCCAGCCCGTTTCCGATCTTTCCCGCAGCGGTTGCAAAGTGCAGCCGGTCGGTGTCGTTGACGCCGTACATCATGAACATTCGACTCTGGATGCGCTGAAAATCATCCTCCAAGGCGAGGTACAGCACCGTACCGGGCTGGACTTCGTAGTCCACAGAGCTTTGCCCGTGCTGACATGATAGGCGATCTGCGCCACCAGAAATGATTTGCCGATCTTCGACACACCTGCGAGGATGTACGTGCCCGCATAGAGCAAGCCGTCGATGATCGGCGGTCTGCTCTGATACGCGGTCTGGTACAGCTCGGTCATGGAGATCGTGTGCAGGTAATGCGGGTCGGTCAACCGCTGTATCCTGCGATAGGTTTCGTCCAGACTTTCCGAGCTGTTTTGAAAATCACCGTTGATTTCTTCATCAAAAGCGGATATACTGTTCTCAGTTGAATTGTGAAGCGGCTGCCCATCATCTGCGCCAACAGATGTGTCCGGGGCGGTCGTTTTCTTTTTGCAGGTTTCATTCTCCATAGGCATTTTCCTCCTTTATGCCGTCTATGATGGCGGCGATCATTTCAACCACGTCCAGCAGCTCGTCATTTACGCCGCCGCCCGCTTCAATGCGCCGCAGCTCGTCCAGCACGGCGGCAAGCTGGTCGCGCAGTGCTTTGTAAACCCTCGGATTGCCCTGTACTACCACGTCCTTGCAAGTCAGACGGTGGGTGATGTAGTCCTGTTTGGTCAGCCCGGAGAGCTTGACAAAGGTTTCGATTTGCGTATCTTCCTCCGGTGATACCCGGAAGGCAACAGTCTTGTTGCGCCAGCAGTTGTGATTGTCCCTGTTTTTCAGTGACATTTTCAGTTACTCCTTTCCATATTTAACTTCTCAGCCATCTCCGTCTGTTTGGATGGAAACAGGTGCGCGTAATTATAGGTGATGTCGATGCTCTCATGTCCAACCCGGTCCGCGATGGCCGTTGCGGAGAATCCCATGTCAATCAGCAGCGAGACTGCGCTATGGCGAATGTCATGAATCCGAATGTGTTTAACTCCTGCTTCCTTTGCGCCTCTGCCCATCTCACGGTGAAAATAGTTCTTTGTAACCGCGAACATCCGGTCATTTGGCTCAATGCCATAGAGCTGTTTCAGATAGTCCTGCATTTCATCTGCGAGGAACTGCGGCATTTTTATGACGCGGTTGCTTTTCTCTGTTTTGGGCGTCGTAATCAAATCCTGTCCATTCAGGCGTTGATAGGATTTTGTGATTGACACGGTGCATTTTTCAAAATCAAAATCTGTGGGGGTCAGCGCCAGTAGTTCTCCTTCGCGGATGCCGCACCAGTAGAGCATTTCGAAGGCGTAAAAGGATAGCGGCTTGTCCATCATGACTTCGGCAAATTTCAGATATTCTTCTTTTGTCCAGAAAAGCATATCCCGGTTTTTCTTCTTGCCCATGCTGCCGGCCTTTTTACAGGGATTTTCCCGCAGATTGTAGTATCGCACGGCATGATTGGAGATGGCACTGAGTTGACTGTTCACAGAGCGGAGATAGATAGGCGAATATTTCTTGCCGTTTTCATCCTTATGATCCAGCATTTCGTTTTGCCATGTGATGATCTGCTGCGCCGTGATATTGCACATTTTCAGCTTTCCAAAGTAGGGCAACAGCTTGGTGCGGATGATATGCTCTTTCGTTGCCCATGTGTTTTCTTTGATACGGGTCTTCATATCCGCAGTGTACTGCTCCACGAAGCTCGCAAACGTCATATCTAGATTGGCGGTAGCTTTGTTGAGTTGTTCGCGCTCCCAAGCCAGCGCTTCCCGCATTGTCTTGAAGCCGCGCTTTTGCGATTGCTTGCGCTCTCCGGTCCAGTCCGAATAGCGGTAGATCACACGCCACGTGTTTGTTTTTTCTTCCTTATAGACTGCCTTAATGGATCCTTCCTTTCCAGCCCTCCATAGCAGGCTTTTTCCTGAAAATACTTGCGGTTTACCCGCCCTAAAATAGTCAGGTATCCCTTTTCTTTCAGCTCCTGATTGAGCTTCTGCACGATTTTGTAGGCATAGGACTTGGACACGCCCAATTCCTGCGCTATTTCTTCAACTCTCATAAACGACTGTTCTGCCATAGGCAAAATACCTTCCTTTCCTGATTTGTTGTTGATTGCTTCGCCGTTCTATCCGCAGGACTCTGACAGGCAACCCTTTTCGGCGCTGTGCCGTTTTCTTTTCTCCTTGGCACGCTCATTTCATCGCCTGCTTCCCCGGAGAAAGTATCCCTTGGACGGTCATTCAGTTTTGCTCTTTTGAATTTCACCCCCTCTCACCTTACAACGGACATTTTTTCTGCATTTATTGACTATCCTAATTGTAAAATTCCTATGAATTAAGCCGAAATGCTTAGCTTGCAACTATTATACTATACATATTAGTTTAAGTCAAGCCGGTTTGTAGGAAAATATTAAATAAATTTGCTTAAATTCTTCTTGACGAAATTAAACATATCTGCTATACTCGTTATCAAAGACAACCGACACAGGAGATGGCTATTATGGCGATTGGTGAACGCATCCACTTTTTCCGCACGATGCGGGGCATGACACAGAAATACCTTGGCATGGCGCTGGGCTTTCCGGAGAAATCCGCAGATGTCCGCCTTGCGCAGTACGAGAATGGTTCCAGAACGCCCAAGGCGGATGTAACCGCTGCGCTGGCACAGGTGCTTGACGTTTCGCCCAAGGCGCTGGATGTACCGGACATTGACTCCTATGTGGGGCTGATGCACACGCTGTTTACGCTGGAAGACCGTTACGGTCTAGAGGTATGCGAGTGTGAGGATGAGGTGCATCTGCGCGTTCATATCCACAAAGAACGCGACGCAGCGGAGCTTCACAGAATGCTTACCGCATGGGGCGAGGTTGCCGCCAAGCTGAAAGCAGGCGAGATCACGCAGGAAGAATACGACCGCTGGCGCTATCGCTATCCTGAGTTCGATACCACGCAGCGTTGGGCAAAGGTACCTTCGCAGGAACTCAGCGATATGCTGGTAGATGAATTTATTAAAAACAAGGAGTGAAGAAAAATGTACTTTACAGATATTAGTTATGTAGTGCATCCCGTCGGTAGAGTTACTCCCAATGGTGTTACTTTATTAGGAACTGCCTTTTTCATAAATCGAAGGGGCTTGTTAGCTACAGCAGCACATGTTACCGGAAATAACGATAGTGGTTTAGTTATAGTAATGAACAAGGTGAGTTCCATTCAAGACTACCAAGATACCTCTGATAACGCTATACAGTGTATCCCCGCAAAAATTAAGGAAATTAACCCTATTGCTGATGTTTGTATTTTAGAAGTTCCTACTATCGTACAATCGAATTTTATTTTGGATTCTACAGATTCAGTTCAAGTAGGTGAGTCTATAGCTGTATTCGGATATCCTCACTCCGATCATGGTAGAATGGTCTTGACTCAGCAAGACACATCCATTGGTGCTAAAATACTCATTGAATCAAGCGGTATAAAACTCAAAAATATTGTTTTGAACATTCAATCCCGTCCGGGTCAATCTGGAAGTCCTATTGTTATACCAGAGAAGCGTGCTATTGCAGGACTTTTAATAGGCTCCTACGCTCCACAAGTAAATGGTTCAATAAGTATCGGAGGAATCGATCCTCAAACCCTACATCAAACAACACACGCTATTTCAGCTGAATATATCAAGGAGATGTTAGAATGAACGATATTAGTGAAATTTTCAATGTTGATCCAAACTCTTGGATTGATTCATTGAATACATATAATCAGCCAGCTATATGCACAAACAAATGACTATGAGGTAGTTGCAAACAAATGGCTAACAGCAACTATCCCGACTAATGTTCCTTTTGGAACACAGAAGAGCCCTTCTATCTTTTATGAAAAAGTTTTAGATGAAATCGAAGCGTTCTTTACTGGAGATGAAAAATACAAGGATAGCCGACTTGCCATCTTAAAAGAGTCTGGTGTTGTTCAAAGCTATGTTGTGGGTGGTATATCCATTGCACTTGCTCCTGTTCTGGGAACTTCTGCTCCTTTTTTAGCTCCTGTAATAGCTATCGTTTTACTTACCATCGGTAAGATTGGCTTAAATGCATGGCTCGCAACTCGCCGAGAAAAGAGAGAAAAAAAAAGCAATCCGGAAAAATAAACAAAAAGAGCTAACTGACGAATCAAAATCAGTTAGCTCTCTTTTTATGAATAATGAAATTCTGTTGCCAAATCGTTGCCACGAGGGGCATCAAAGCTCAAAAAGTCCAGTGTCTACGGGCTTTTTTGAACCTATGCAATTATTCAAACTCGATTTCGACAACCTTCCATATGCCGAAAAATAAGCGATTTTCCGGCAATATAAGGCAATATAGCAACCTATAAAACAACAAAAAAATACGCAGGTGTGCAATCAGTGTGCAATCAAAACTATCGTCTTTCAAAACAAAAAACTCGTTATCAACTGGGTTATGTCCCCATTGGTAACGAGTTTTTCATTAACAAAATTATTTACCTGTTTTCAAAAACCCTGCGAGCCAGAAACCCGCAGAGTCGTAAAACCGTAAAGCCGTCTAAGTGGTTATCTATCTTGCCGTAGAAACGCTACCTGCAAGCCAATCCTGAATGAGTTGAACATTCACTTTCAAAGCCTGCGCTATCTGCTCGATTGGCAATCCCATATCGTTAAGATTCCTTGCAGTTTCTTTCTTCTCTTCCAGTCTTCCTTCCTCTACGCCTTCCAGACGCAGGGCTTCCATTTCCTTGCACATATGCTCCACCCCTTTCTCGGTCTCTTTCAGTTCATGCACGCGGTCTTTCAATGCTCCCGCCTGCATATCCTTTGCTTCCTTCACACGGAAATCGTGCATCAGTCTTCCAAGCTCGCCGCCATCGTCCTTGCTCGAATCCACGTAGATGAAGTGTTCCTCGTCCCCGAACTCCTTGCCGTTCTCGCGGATTATCCGGTCGATATGGGCTATCGGGAGTCCATATCAAAAGGCTCTGCGAACCCAAAGCCCGCAGAGCCATGAAACCGTAAAGCCGTCTAAGAGGTTATCTATCTTGCCGTAGAAACGCTACCTGCAAGCCACTCCTGCACCATCTGGGCATTCACCTTTAACGCTTGTGCAATCTGCTCGATTGGCAACCCCATATCGTTAAGGTTCCTTGCGGTTTCTTTTTTTTCATCCATTCTTGCTTCATCGCAAAGCTGTTCCATTTCCTTGCACATATGCTCCACCCCTTTCTCGGTCTCTTTCAGTTCATGCACGCGGTCTTTCAATGCTCCCGCCTGCATATCCTTTGCTTCCTTCACACGGAAATCGTGCATCAGTCTTCCAAGCTCGCCGCCATCGTCCTTGCTCGAATCCACGTAGATGAAGTGTTCCTCGTCCCCGAACTCCTTGCCGTTCTCGCGGATTATCCGGTCGATATGGGCTATCGGAAGTCCGTGCCCCAGTGCGTCTTTCAACGTGACGAATATCACGTAGGTTTCCGGGAGCTTATCGAAGTTCTTTCCCGTATCCAGCACGTTGGAATCCATCATCCCGAGGTTGTATCTGGCACGTTTCGGGTGCGCCCCCTCATCGTCTTGCTGTATCTCGACGTTTATGACGCGTCCGCTTCCATCCTTTGCCACGCAGTCCAACACGACGCCCCTGCCATGCATGTTCCTGAAATCCATCTGCGTCTCATTGTCGATGACGGTCAGTTCTTTGTCTTCCAGAATAATTCTAAGGACATACTCGCAGGCATTCTTATCCTTGAATACGTTCCGCGCGAGAATATCGCTCATCACGGTCAGGTTCTTAATCGTTTCCTTGTATCTCTCCTTATGCAAAAGCATCGTTTCTTCCTGATTCATCGGTGTTAACCACCTCCTGTTCGACTCACAAGAAGGTATCAACCATCTTGCTATATATATATTTTACAAGAAAGCCGGTAAACATTCAAGACTTGTATTTTCCCCGCCGAAAGGGCAAAATCCTGCGGCTTGCGCGGAGTGGCCGGGGTTTGGGGCAGCGCCCCATTTCAGCAATCTCCGTGCATATAATGAGCGGTCGCGGTGCCCGGCGGGAAAGCCCCTCGCTTTTCCTGCGTCCGGCGCATCGCGGCAGCGAAGGCGAATGCACGGAAGTCGGAGCCGGTCAACTTTTCCGTTCCAAATGTTTCCGTCAATCCGCCTGCGGATTTATGAAAGATTTGTGGGCGGGATGGTTGAGGGGCGAATCCCTCTACCCAGATGAGAAAAGGGTCAACGTTCGCAAATAGGCGCAAATGGGTTCATTTGATGCTAAATGGTGTCTTTTTCTATCATCGGCATCGGTGCATTTGGCAGTTTCTACCTGCATGTTCGTGTATAGGGCAGAGGGATAGAAAAATAGCCTGCGTTATAATCTGTCCCCAAGGAGACGGCATTCTTGCCGCTTCAAAAAGCAGGAAATCGGAAAAGAAAGGATGATGCCACATGGCTCAGGATTTCGGCGATGACATGGGAAACGCCCTCCTAAACTTCGTCACAAGGCAGACGGAGAACTACTTGCGGTTCGGGCGTGGCAGGGAACGTGCTTTCGACTGGTGGCAGCGCCATTATAAGAAAGAGGGGAACACTCCCGAAGCCGCAAAAGCAATGGCTGAGAAGCAATCCTCTCGTGAGCAGGTGGTCGTGCCCTTTGGTACTTCCGAGGAAGCCGCCTACTATGCGCAGGTATGCCGCGAGAATGGTACCTATGCCGCCGCCTACACGGACAAACAGGGAAATGGTTTCCTTGCCTTTGCCAAGGAGGATGCTAAGACCGTCGCAGGGTATGCCCCGCAATTTAAGGACGTGATGGCGCGTCTCGATGAGCAGCGTATCACCGACGCACTGAATCACGCGGAACCCGTGAATAAGAAGACCATGGATTCCCTCACGGAGCTGACAAGCTATCCCGACCTTCCAGCAGAGGACGTAACGGTCATTCCGGTCACCATCCGTTACAAGGATGCACCAGAAGAAACTTACGATGTGCTCTTTAGCGAGCAGGATACCGAAAACCTCAATATCGACGATTCAATTTGCTTCTCCGGATACTCCCACAAGGAGCTTACCGAGATGGTTGGTCGTGAGACCCATGAGGATTTCGATGTGATTGCCGTCAGCGACCCCTATAAGGTTCATGCGACGCAGGTGAAAACGGATGCCCCGGAAAAGACTTATGACGCGCCGGGAAAGGATTCACCTGCCCGCAGTGATAAGGTCTCTACACTCCGTGCCGAGGACACCGCCATCCATACCCAGAACATCCGAAACGCTGCCCAGAAGGCAAGGGAAGACTGCACGGACTTTTCTGACTTCGAGCGCAAGATGAACGCGCAGGGCTTCGGTGTGACCGAAACCAGCAAGGGCGAGGTCATGGCCTACGAGCCTGCAAGCCTGAATAAAGACGGTTCGGTACCGGCGTATGAGCGCGGTCGCGACTGGCCGGTCTCTGCGGAGACGTTAAAGAACCGGTACGACCTCGATGTGACCCACAACTGGTTCGAGCAGAATACCCCGAAGGACGCTGGCACCCTCCCGGATAAAGACCTTGCCATGCAGAATACGCGTCTGACGCAGGAGCAGATGCGTGACGAACAACAGCTGCTTGAGCCGGTTGCATCTGATGGTGCCATGGATAACGACGGGCGCACGCCCGACCCGAACTCCGGTATTGAAAGCCACGATGGCGCAGATACCGATTCCCGCACCGCCGTCATGGATGCAGAGCAGACCGGAAGCGAGATTCGCCCCTCCGATATTCGCGAGGAGCAGCAATATGATTCCGAGTCCTATTCCCTCACGGGGGAAGCCCGCGACATGACCGCCGCTAAAACTCAAATTGAAACGGAAACGAAGTCGCAGGAAATCTCGCAGGAACGAAGGACTGACCTGCCCTTTAAGAACGAAGATGCATTGTAAGGAGATAGACCATGACCCTCAAAGACAAATTGCCGGACAGGCTGAAATGCTCCCCGCTTCTTACCATGGAGTCGGACAGCGATATCGAGACCATCGCAGAATCCATCGTGAGCCTTTCCGATTCAGATGGGGACTTCTTTAAGAAGGCGGAAAAACTTCTTCTGATGGCCTGCCTTGGATATTTAAGGGACTGGTGCGAGCCTTCCCAGCGTACCGTCGGGAACCTCATCTCCCTCCTCGATGCCGCCCTGCCAAAGGACAACGAGACCCATACCACCCTCGACAACCTTTTCTATGAAATGAAGTCCGGGTGCAAGCGCGTGAAATCGGAAGATGGCATCACGACCCTCTGGGAGCCTTCCGCCCTTTCCCGGTGCGACGGTCTCACTCCGCGCGATTCCAACGGTATTGATGTGTCCGAGGACTTTTCGCTCACCTGCTATGAAGGATTCCGCCACGCGGCCACACGAGAGACGCGCACGAGTATTGTGACCACGCTCCTGCTTGTGCTGGAAGAAGTGGAAAAGGAGGATACGTATGGCAAATAGCGCGAACCCGGAAATCAATAAGAAGATTGCCACCTCGGCGCTCGGCACCCTCGTCATCGCCACGGTCTTTTTCTATCTCGGTGACCGCTATGCCGAAACCCTCGTCACCTATCCGGGGCAGATTTTCGACCATTTGAGCGATGCATTCCTTTCCATGTGGCAGACCATAAAGGATGCACCGTTTGCCCTCGATATGACCAGTAACTCCCTGCTGTTTGGCGGGGCTTGCTTTCTCATTATCTGGATGATTTGGCTTCGCTACGTGGCGTTCATCGGAAACTATCGTTCCGGCGAAGAATCCGGTTCCGCCCGCTGGGGCACTGTGAAGGAAGGAAAGAAGTTTAAGGACTTGCAGACCGAAGATAACAATCTTCTCTTCACCAAGAACTTCGGCCTTGCCCTGCACCGTCCCAAGTTCGACCCGGAATATGACCGCAACCTAAACGTCCTCGTGGTCGGCGGCTCTGGCTCCGGTAAGACCTTTAACTACGTGACCCCGAACATCTGCCAGCTCAACACCAGCTACTTTGTCACCGACCCAAAGGGAACCCTTCTTAAGGATGCCGGATACCTGTTCACGGACAACGGCTATAAGCTCAAGAGCTTCAATACCATCAACCTTGATGAGTCCATGCACTACAACCCGTTAAAGTACGTGAAGACGGATACCGATATCCTCTCCTTCGTGAACTGCTTCATTATGAACACGAACCCCGAGGGGAAATCGAGCGGTGACCCGTTTTGGGAGAACGCGGAGAAGATGCTCTACACGGCACTCATCGCCTTGTTGCGTGACTGGTTCCCGGCGAAGGACTACAACATGTCCTCGCTTCTCACGCTCCTCTCCCTTGCGGAAGCGCGTGAGAACGATGAGAACTTCAAGTCCGCACTTGACCTGATGTTCTTGCAGATTGAGGAGGGCAAGAAGTACAAGCAGAACGACGGCTCTTCTCCTGACGCTGCGGGAAATGCCGGTCTCTCAAGGAGCTTTGGCACCAAACAGGCAGATAACGGCTGGTCTTGGGTGCCCAGTAAGTTCAAGCGCAACTCCGACGGCGTGAAGCCCGCCGACTGCGGGGGACTTTCCGCCGACGAGGACTTCGCCCTGATGAACTACAAGAACTTCAAGGTGGCCGCAGGCAAGACCTTAAAATCCATCCTCATTTCCTGCAACGTGCGCCTTGCGCCCATCGCGACGGACGGCGTGCGCGAGCTTTTGACCTATGACGAGATGGAGATTGACACCCTTGGTGACCCGGATGCGAAGGTGGCGATTTTCGGCATCCTCTCCGATACCGACAAGACCCTCAGTTTCCTGTTCGCCATCCTCATGTGGCAGACCATCGACCAGCTGTGCCGAAAAGCCCTTTCGGATTATGGCGGGAAACTCCCGACCCCGGTGCATTTCATCTTCGATGAGTTCGCCAACATCGGCACTATCCCGCAGATTGAGGAGACCATCGCGGTCACCCGTTCCCGTAACATCGGCATCACCATCATCCTGCAATCCATGAGCCAGCTGGAAAGCAAATACGATAAGAAGGCGCAGACCATCATCGACTGCTGCGA
>ENA-OPCZ01001938-OPCZ01001938.1-human-gut-metagenome-genome-assembly--contig:-NODE-1938-length-10240-cov-2.044084_pt1 | contig 10240 bp, 8 predicted proteins | sample MGYA00241566_ERZ501483 | MGnify/ENA primary metagenome ERZ501483 (study PRJEB25962, sample SAMEA1965191) | human gut metagenome | biome: human gut; feature: human-associated habitat; material: faeces... | reverse complement strand
GCGCCGAGCTGCCCATGACGGCCGATTCGGGCAATCAGCATTTGAAGGCGCACCTGTATGACCTGTTTGGACGCACGGTTTGGAGGGCTTCTTAGTGGAACCCGGTAACAACGGCAATGCAATACAGAAGGCAACCGAAGAGGGAAAGGGCGAGGTGATCCTTTCCCTCTTGGTTTCGTACAACGGAGAGCCCTTTGCCGGTTTTGCGCGACAGCCCGGCCAGCTTACGGTGCAAGGAAGCATCGAAGAGGCGCTGGGGCTGGTGTTCCGTCGCCCTATCGAAACGGTATGCGCGGGACGCACCGATTCGGGCGTTCATGCGCGTGGTCAGGTGGTGAGCTTTTCTCTTTCGGAAGAAGAACTTGCTTGTCGCAGCGAGTTCAAATTGCTGCGATCTCTGAACGCTCTGACCCATGAGGATATTTCCGTTAAGTCGGTGCGTCGTCAGAGCAGCGATTTCTCGGCGCGTTTTTCCTGCACGATGCGCGAATACAAGTACTTCATCTGCACCGATGCTTATAAGCCTCTTTTGATGAAGGGGTTCTGTTGGCATATTCCCAAAGAGCTCGACCTTGAAGCCATGCGTGCAGCGGCTGCTTACTTGATAGGTGAACACGACTTCAAAAGCTTCTGCATGGCGGCATCCGCTGAAGGCAAATCAACCATGCGCAATGTGTTTAGCATCGAGGTGTCGCGCGAAGACGCGTGGGGCGAAAGCTTGGTGGTTATCACGGTGAAGGGCAACGCCTTTCTCCACTCGATGGTGCGAACCATTGTGGGTACGTTGGTGGCGGTTGGCCTTGGGCGGCGCAGGCCGGAATGGATCGCAGAGGTGCTCGAGGCGCGCAATCGCGCGGCGGCGGGCGAAAACGCGCCAGCGCAGGGCTTGGTGTTTTGGAACGTTAGCTACGAAGGTGAGCGTGTGCATAACCCGCTGAAAGGAGCGTTATAGACGAGAGAGGCAATGCGGAGTTTTCGGTACCGTTAGTTTGTTAAGAACGCCGCCCGTCCTTCTCTCAAAACCTCTATAAACGTTTACGCTATAGTAGCCACTATTACATCATGTTTCATAAGTGTCTAAGGCGCATAGCGGCGCCTAGTGGGCGTAAAGCTCATGTATGACTTCCCGCATGCGCGGGATAGAAGGAGAGTGTATGTCAACCTCAACCGAGTCTGCTCAGTTGGCCGGTCGAGCCTCCTGGTCGGGCAAACTGGCGTTTGTTCTTTCGGCGGCAGCATCAGCTGTTGGCCTGGGAGCGATGTGGCGCTTCCCGTATTTGGCAGCCAAGTACGGCGGCGGCATGTTCCTGTTTGTATATTTGGTCTTGGTATTCACCATCGGCATTTCTTTGCTGCTTTTGGAAAATGCTCTTGGTCGTAAAACGGGACAGAGCGCTATCGGTGCCTTCAAGGCGTTCGGCAAGAAGTTTACGTTCATCGGCGTTCTTATGTCTGCCGTGCCGTTCATCATCGTGCCGTACTACTGCGTAATCGGTGGCTGGGTAACGAAGTACCTTGCAGCATATGCAGGTGGCGAAGCGGGCGCTCTTGTTGATGGCGGCACCTATTTCACGAACTTCATCAGCAATGGTCCTGAAAGCATCCTGTTCATGCTTATCTTCATGGTCATCACCTATTTCATCGTGGGTCTGGGCGTTAATAACGGCCTTGAAAAGGCAAACTTCATCATGATGCCTGCGCTTATCGTCGTGGCGGCAATTCTTGCGGTGTATGCGCTTTCCATGCCTGGGGCAATCGACGGCCTTGCCTTCTACCTTGTTCCTGACTTCAGCAAGTTCTCTCCCGAGTTGGTAATTGCGGCGTTGGGTCAGACCTTCTTCACGCTTTCGTTGGCAATGGGCATTATGGTTACCTACGGTTCCTACCTCGACAAGGCAACCAAGCTTACTTCCAGCGTTGCCCAGATTGCAGGCTCGACGTTCGGCGTTTCGCTCCTCGCTGGCTTCATGATCATCCCTGCAACGTTTGCTGCTATGGGCTCTGGCGAAGCAGTTGCCCAAAACTCCGGCCCCTCCCTTATGTTCATCATTTTGCCTCAGGTATTTGAGGGCATGGGCAGCTTTGCCCCCGTTGTGGGTGTCGGCTTCTTCGTCTTGGTTTTGTTTGCTGCACTTACTAGTGCTCTTTCTTTAGTGGAAACCTGCACTTCCATTATTCAGGACGCAACCCATTGCTCTCGCGGTAAAGCCCTCGCTACGGTAATCGTGTGGACTACGCTTATGGGCCTCCTCGTTACTTTGGGATATAGCTCCCTTTCGTTCATTGAGCCTCTGGGCGCGGGAACCTCTATCCTCGACTTCCTCGACTTTATCTCCAATTCGGTAATGATGCCTATCGTGGCATTGCTGACCTGCATCTTCATTGGCTGGATTGTTGGTCCGAAGATGATCGAAGAAGAAGTTATGCTTTCCTCCCAGTTCAGGCTGCGTAAGGTGTGGGTCTTCATGATCAAGTACCTTGCCCCTGTTGCGCTGGTGGTTATCCTGATAGCCTACGTGGCACAGACCTTCGGCTTCTTCAGCATGTAAGTGGGAATATAGGGACAGCCCCCATTTTCCCAGCTAGTAAATTGAGCCCTGCTTGCGACTAATTGCGCAAGCAGGGCTTTTTTGCGTGGCATTCCTGAGGTGGGAAAACAGTACCTGTTCCGAAAATTGGGAAAACGGGACCTGTCCCTATATTCCCAGCAGTTTCGGCTGCGCGACTTATGCCCCTTTCGGGCGTTTTCCGTTTGGGTGGTATGATGGAATGCGTACAAAAATGAGAACCCTATCAAGGAGCAAACGTGTCCCTTTCCATTGGCATTGTGGGCTTGCCAAACGTTGGCAAGTCTTCTCTGTTCACCGCCCTTACGAAGAAGAGCGGATTTGCTGCAAACTATCCTTTTGCAACCATCGAGCCCAATGTTGGCTTGGTTCCCGTTCCCGATAAGCGCCTTGACGGCCTTGCTGCCATCGACCATCCGGCGAAGATCATCCCTGCAACGGTGGAATTCGTTGATATTGCAGGCTTGGTTGCCGGTGCTTCTCAGGGCGAAGGTTTGGGCAACAAATTCTTGGCGAATATTCGCGAAACGGACGCCATCTGTGAAGTGGTTCGTTTTTTCAGCGATCCGAACGTAGAGCACGTATCCAAGAAGGTTGACCCGCAAAGCGACGTTGAAACCATCAAAACCGAACTGATCCTTGCCGATATTGCCACCATCGAAAAGGCGTTGCCTCGCTTGGAGAAGGAAGGTAAGCGCTATAAGGAAAAGGCCATCAATTTCGAAGCTGCCCAGAAAGTGCTCGAGGGCCTGAACGAAGGTAAGCGCGCCCTGCAGCTCAACCTTTCCGAAGAAGAGCAGGATGCCATTCGCGAGCTGTGCCTGCTTACCATGAAGCCCATGCTCTATATTGCTAATGTGGACGAAGACAAGGTCAACGCAGAACTTCCCGAAATCGATGGGCAGCAGCCCGTGCCCATCAGCGCGAAGATTGAAGCCGACTTGGCCGAGCTTGATGCTGAAGAGGCTGCCATTTTCATGGAAGAGCTTGGCTTGGACGAGTCGGGCCTTTCCCGCCTTATTCGTGAGGCGTACAAGCTGCTGGGTCTTCAGAGCTATTTCACCAGTGGTGAAACCGAAACGCGCGCCTGGACCATTCCCGTAGGTGCAAAGGCCCCTCAGGCTGCTGGCGTTATCCATTCTGATTTCGAACGTGGCTTCATCAAAGCAGAAACCGCTTCATATGAAGACTACGTTGCCCTTGGCGGTGAAAAGGGTTGTCGCGATGCTGGCAAGCTTCGCCAGGAAGGAAAAGATTACGTCGTGCAGGATGGCGATGTAATGCACTTCAAGTTCAACGTGTAAGCATTATTTTACACAGCACGACCAATGGCCTCCCGAAAAACTTCAGGAGGCCATTTTTACGTGCGCGTTGTTTTGCGATACCCTGAACTCAGCTGAATTAAAGTACGTTGGCTCTATGCGGCATAGGGGACAAAGCGCCGCAGTCAACGAAGACAGGAGGGGTGTCATGGAATTGCGTGCTTTCGGCAACACGGACATGAAGGTTTCGCCTTTAGGCTTTGGCGTTATGCGCCTTCCCATGAAAGATGGCGGAAAAACGGTAAACAGCAACACTATCGATCAGGTTGATGTCGATACGTCGATAGCGATGATCCGCGCTGCCATTGACGGCGGGGTCAATTACTTCGATACGGCTTATAACTACGTAAGCGGCTATTCGGAACGAATCTTGGGCGAGGCCCTGAAGGACGGCTATCGCGAAAAGGTATACGTTGCTACTAAATCACCCGCATGGCTTTACAAATCGCCCGAAGATTTCGATCGCTTCCTTGATGAGCAGCTCGACCGTTTGGGTCTCGATTATGTTGACAACTACCTCTTGCACTCGATGAATGGCGGCAGCTGGAAAAAGACAGTACGTAATAATGCAATCGACGGCATGAAGCGCGCCAAAGCTAGCGGGAAAGTACGCAATATCGGGTTTTCCTTCCATGATGATTTGGAACTGTTTGAAGAAATTCTGAATGCTGCCGACTGGGATTTCTGCCAAATCCAGCTGAATTACTATGACCGCGATTATCAGGCGGGTATAAAGGGCATGAAGATGGCAGCCGAGCACGGTATGGCTGTAGTGGTTATGGAGCCGTTGCGCGGTGGGTTGCTGGTTGATTTGCCGAAAAACGCCCAGGCGGTGTTTGACGAGTCGGGCATCAAGCACAGCAATGTCGAATGGGCCTTTGATTGGTTATGGGATATGCCCGAAGTTTCTTGCGTCCTTTCGGGCATGAGCACACCCGAGCAGCTCCAGCAAAACATCGGGTATATGCAGAACGCGCATCCGGGCATGCTCTCTGATGAAGAGCGTAAGGTTCTTGACCAGGCGAAAGCTGCGCTTGATTCGCGTGCGGCAATTCCCTGCACTGGCTGTAACTACTGTGTGGATATGTGCCCGAACAAGATTGCTATCCCGTATAACTTCCGCGCCTACAACATGGGTACGCTGTATGACGATATGGAGCTGGCGAAGGATTTCTACCAGAATGAGGTTACCAGCTATGGCCGTCGTGCCGATTCGTGCACAAGCTGCGGATCGTGCGAAGAGATTTGCCCGCAGCACATTGCTATCAGCGAGTGGCTTCCGAAAGTCGACGAACTGCTGGGAGAATAGGGGCGGGCACCGTTTTCCTGCTTAGCGAATAAAGCCCTGCTTGCGATCAATGTCGTAAGCAGGGCTTTTTTGACTGCCATTCCAAGGTGAAAATACGGCACTTGTCCCTATATTCCCACTTTGCTAAATTAGTGACGTTGTGTCGCCTATGATACCATGCTGTCGAACAGCAATGCGTCGCTATGCTGTAATGAATAAGTGGGAAAATAATACTTGTCCCTATATTCCTATTTGATCGGAGGGGTGCATGGAATCCGATGCTATAGAGAAGATCTTGGAAAGCGTTGCCGCAGGTAAAACCACGCCTGCCGAAGCGTTGCTTTCCTTGAAGAAGGAGCCCTTTACCGACTTGGGGTATGCCAAGGTGGATCATCATCGTGCCTTGCGCCAAAATGCCACCGAGGTTATCTACGGCGAAGGAAAAACCCCTGATCAGATTCGCGGCATTGCGGAATCTCTGCAACAGGGCGGCGCCAAGACGGTGCTCATCACCCGCATGAAGCCCGAAGCGGTAAGCCTTATGACCAACCACTTCGCCGATGAATTCACTTACTTTGACATTCCTCGCGTGGGGCTGCTTGGGCACATGCCTGAACCAACGGGCAATGGCACTATTGTGGTGGCTGCTGCTGGCACCAGCGACATGTATGCCGCCGAGGAAGCGGCGCTTACCGCCGAAGCCCTGGGCAACCAGGTGCAACGCCTCTACGATGTGGGGGTTGCGGGGCTTCATCGCCTGCTTGCGCACCTGGACGACATCATGCAAGCGCAGGTTATTATCACCGTTGCTGGCATGGAAGGTCCCCTTGCCAGGGTGGTGGGCGGTATGGCTTCATGCCCAGTTATCGCGGTGCCCACCAGCGTGGGCTACGGGGCTTCATTCGGCGGTTTGTCGGCCCTGCTTTCCATGCTCAATTCCTGTGCAAGCGGAACGAGCGTCGTTAATATCGACAATGGCTTCGGTGCTGGTTTCCAGGCCCATCTCATCAATCATCTTCCGGGCGCAGTGCCCGCACAGCAGTAAGGAGCGAATATGGTGCTTTCCTTCGACTTCACCGAAAACGCCACGCGCGGCCAGATCTTCGACACCCTCTTCAACGCAATGGACGAAGCGCAGCACAAGCGTTTCTACGAGATAATCGAACGCGCCGAAGTGCCTGAAAAGCATCACCACGACATCGGTGAAATTAATAAGACTATCGATGCGCTCGATGCTCCCGATCAGGTCAAAGACGATTTGCGCAGCGTGTATGCCATTCTTGCGGCTGCCGAGGCGAAGGTTCATGGATGCGACGTGTCCCAGACCCATTTCCATGAAGTGGGGAAGGCGGGCGGCATCCGTAACGCGCTGGCTATCTGCGCCGAATTCTATGTGCTTGCTCCTGAAGAGGTTGTGGCTACCCCCATTCAGCCCGGCGAAGGCGAAATCGAATGCGCTCATGGTGTGCTTTCGCTGCCCGCGCCCGCAACTGCCGCTATCCTAGAGGGTATGCCGCTCGCTGAGCCGCGCATGGGAGGCGAACGTTGCACGCCAACGTCTGCCGCCTTGATTAAGCATTTTGTAAAGACCTTCAAGGAATAGCGTTTGCAAAAGCCCGAGGGCAAAACACCAGAAACACGCCGCGTTGGCTGGCTTACCTTGCCAGCCCGGCTTTCTGCGCCCTTGAACCGCGATGTCGCCGATGCTGCGGATGCCGATTCACTGTCGCGCGACGATCGGCTGGGGCATGATGCTCAGCCGCAAAACATCGAGCAGCTGTCTGGCCAGGAAGACCTGTTGTTGGGGCGTTATCGCTTGGAAGGGGAGGCTGGCCACGGCGGCTTTGCCTCGGTGAAGGTTGCATGGGACACGCGCATACAGCGTCGAGTTGCCATTAAATGCATGCCCCTTGAAGAGGCTGCTGAAATGTTCCCCGAGGGCGGAAGCATTCTTTTGGGGAAGGGCGCCATCGACACTTCTGCGGTGCCCGGGTTGGAAGAGGCTCGTACTGCAGCAAAGCTTTCGGATTCTTCCATCGTTCAGGTGTACGACTTTGAAGTGCAAGATGGTATGGCGTATCTCATCTTGGAGTATGTCGATGGCATGACTCTTGCCGAAGTGCTTCACACGTACCCCGACGAAGTGGATCCTGATATTGTTTCCGCCGTATTCAAGGCAGTGGCAAAGGCGCTTCAGGTTGCTCATGCCCATCAAGTGCTCCATCTCGATATCAAGCCCGAAAATGTGCTGATCGATAAACAGGGCCATGTTAAGGTGACCGATTTCGGCCTGGCGCGATTGGCGGGAGAAGCTGGTTATGGCGCCGCGGAGGGTGGCACGATCGGCTATATGCCGCCCGAGCAGATGGAGCAGCGCAATCTGAGCGAGCGTTGCGACGAATGGGCCCTTGCGAGCCTGGCTTACGAAATGATTTCGGGTGCCAATCCGTTTTTGGCCAACAGTATCCCCGAAGCCGAAGATGCAATTTACGATGCTGAGTTGGTCATTCCCTCCCTGTGCATGGAGGGGCTTGACCCCGCAATAGACGATGTGATGTTCTGCGCTCTTTCACCCGATCCCGATGAGCGTTATGCGTCGATAAAAGAGTTTGCCGACCAAATGCAGCCTTGTTTGGGTGGGCCGCGTAAAGGCGCCAACAAGCTAAAGCGCCTGGTGGGAGACGAGCTTGAAGAAACCGCGGAAGAGGAACCCGAAGAGTTTGAGTCGGAGTTGCCCGAAGAGCCGCGTGAGCCTTGGCGTCCCACGCCGCGGATGAAATTGGTATTTGCCCGCATATGGGCGGCAGCGAGCGCAGCGGTTTTGGGCTTCTTGACGCTCAATTCCGTCGCGGCTCCTGATGCATGGAACAATCCTATATCGTGGGGCATTTTGGCGGCGTTCGCTTTGCTTTCCGCCTTGCTGCCTTCTGTTGGTGCCCTGTTTGCCTGCGAAGCGCTGGGTGTTTCGCTGTGCGTGCTCGGTTCTCCGATTCTGGGCGTTGCCTTTATGGCTGCAGCGGCATGCTGGTGGTATTTCACTGCTCGCCATTCGCATGAAGCCGCTAACGTTGGTCTGCTTCCGGCTCTTATCGGATCGTTCGGATTTGCGCCGCTTGCTCCCTTTGCGGCTGGTTATTTGCTGCGTCCTCGCGACGCGGCGGCAGCTGCGTTGTTTGCTGGCGTCCTTGCCCTAGTGCTTTCAGGCTTGGGGTCGCATGTTCTTTCGGGCTGGGATGCGTTTTCCTATGCCCTAGTTCCTCTTGCTGGCAGCGTCCAAGATTTGGTTGCCGCTTTGCTTGTGTTGCCTTCGACCTGGATAACCTTGGCGGCTTGGGTTGCCGCTGCCTCTGTTTCGTCGGCTTTGTGCGGTACGGGTAATCGCGCTTTCTGCACGTTGGGCATGGTACTTGCCGGAGCACTGGAAGTGGGCGCCATTGTGGCTGGCCGATTCGGCTGGAACCACCTTGCTTGCCAACCCGCTTGCCTTAGTGCCGGTAATTGCCGCTTTGGTGGCTGCCGTAGTACTCACCTGCACCGCTGCGCCTTCGCGCGCTTTCGTTGGTGAAGGGGAGTAGCGGGAGCGATCTCGCTTTTTCGATATGATGAGGGCGGCTACCGCGCTTGGTATCTGCCCGTAGACGCGGTTTCTTCCGAGGCCGCGCCTGCTGTTGTGTTTAAACTGATATCGGCGAGAAGTTCAAACCCTGGGAGGGCGGTTGCGATGGCATACGATTTCAAGAAGGAATTCAAGGAGCTTTACAAGCCGTCGTCTAAACCGAGCATCCTGACCGTTCCGCCTATGAGCTATATCGCCGTGCGCGGCAAGGGCGACCCCAATACCGAGGGTGGCGAGTACCAGAGCGCCATACCGCTGCTCTACGGCGTGGCCTACACCATCAAGATGTCGAAGAAGGGCCCGCGCGAAATCGAAGGCTATTTCGACTTTGTCGTGCCGCCGCTCGAGGGCTTCTGGTGGCAAGAGCGCACCAACGGCGAGATCGACTATGCGCGGAAGGACGACTTCAACTTCATCTCATGTATCCGCTTGCCCGATTTTGTCACCCGCGACGACTTCGAGTGGGCAGTTGCAGAAGCTGCCGCTAAAAAGAAGCTGGATTTCTCGGCGGTCGAGCTGCTCAGGGTCGACGAGGGCCTGTGCGTTCAATGCATGCATGCTGGACTCTACGACAGCGAGCCGGCGACCATAGAAGTCATGCGCGCATTTGCGGCGGAGCAGGGGTATGCGCCTGACTTTTCCGAAGCTCGCCTGCATCACGAGATTTACCTCTCCGACCCGCGCAAGTGCGCGCCGGAGAAGCTCAAGACCGTGGTTCGCCATCCCGTTAAGCCAATTTAGCGAAATGAATCGCCCAGTGTGCTCAATGCTCCCGCTTTTGCGGCTTCGCATTTGCCGATTGGCGAGGATTGCGTAAGCTGCCGCACCTTCTGACAGAAACGCAAGCCTTCTGGTTGATGTCTCTCGAGATCGGCTCTTGGCTCCTTTTGTGTCGCGGAGTTGTGATGCTCCCAAAAGTGAAACTGAATTTGAGTTTTAGGAGCATTTCTTGAAAGGCAACAGGTTAAAAGCCGCGACAGATACCTCGAGGAGGCGATGCTTTTTTGCGATACCGACCTCATCAAGGTGATCGCAGGCGTGCGCAGGTGCGGCAAGTCGAGCCTTCTCGACCTCATCGGGATTGCCATTGAGTCCAAAGGGGTTGCCGGCCGCGGCTCCTTGAGCGTCAGCTTGGAAAACAACGGCACGGGCATATGGCGAGGCAGGGCGCCGCTCCTGCCTCGCTACCGCTCCACCTGCTCCCCTGAAAAGTTCAGCCCCTGCGTAAGCTCGCGGGCCTGTTCTATGGTGAAGTTGCCGGAGACGATTTGGGGAATGTATTCGGTTGCCTGCTCAAGCGCCTGGTTGAACAGGTCCTGGAAGCTGGCGGTGCTCACCGTTTTTGTAAAGGGATTGATCCATGCAGCACGCTGATGGTTGTCGAATTCGCTGGCAGTCAGTTCAACGGCACGATGGCTCATGGCCTGCACGAACGAATGCTTGCGGA
>ENA-OPCZ01001935-OPCZ01001935.1-human-gut-metagenome-genome-assembly--contig:-NODE-1935-length-10249-cov-8.530704_pt1 | contig 10249 bp, 10 predicted proteins | sample MGYA00241566_ERZ501483 | MGnify/ENA primary metagenome ERZ501483 (study PRJEB25962, sample SAMEA1965191) | human gut metagenome | biome: human gut; feature: human-associated habitat; material: faeces... | reverse complement strand
CGTCACGCTCGCAGAGATTGGTGAGGATATGAACCTGAAGAGAGAACGTGTGCGCCAAATCAGAGACAAGGCACTGAGAAAGATTTCCAAGAATGCTAAGACCAAGGCACTGAAGGTCTTTCTGAAAAAATAGGTTTGGGGTCATTTAAGCCTTGTATAAGATAAGCCTTGTATGAGAATATACAGAACTGAGAAAAGTAAAAGAGTCATCTAGAAGAAGATCACCTCCAGATGGAGAATCTTCCATCTAGACAAAAGCGTCGCATTCCTACAAAAAAGGTGTCGCATTCGTAGGGATGCGACACCTTTTTTGACAATTATTTAGCTAAATGGTCTTGTCGATACTGTCTTGGGGTAACTCCCAAGCGCTTGTAAAAGTTGGAGTAGAAACTCTGGCGAGTACTGAAACCTGCCATCTCTGCAATGTCCTCGATGGTCATCTTCAGGTATCGCTTATCGGTGAGAAGCGACATGGCATCGTTCACACGGTAGTCGTTCACCAACTCAGGATAGTTCTTGTGGAAGCGTGTGGCGCAAACCGCAGAGACATATCTCGAATTTGTGTTCAAATCTTCAGCCAACTTGCGAGTGTTATAGTCCTTATCCTTGTACTTACCTTCCGTAACTACAATTCTCAAAATCTCATCCTTCAGTCGGTCTTTAGTCTCTTCACTGAGAAGAGTCTGGTAACGAGCGTTCTTCTCTTTTTTAGGTGTAATATTATACTTAGCCATAACTCAAAAGTTTAAATTGTTTCCACAAAGATAGAGTTTTTTTACAAAACCGCCAAATATTTTTGCCTATTTTTTGAAAATTAAGTAAAATAAATTGCTTATATGAAAGAAAAGCATTAATTTTGCAACTAGATAGTATCAGAATCGTTTCTATACATTAAAATTATATAGCTAAGATGAAACAAATCGCTTGGTTTTTCAAAACATATTTCACATTTACACTGCTCTTTGTAGTGCAAAAGCCCCTTTTTATGCTTTTGACACCTACACCCGCAGGACAAAACATTGACAACCTCTTCTCTTCTGCCTTCGAAGTGATGTGGCACGGATTGCCACTCGACCTTTCCCTGGCAGGATATTTCACCATCATACCGGCTCTCTTGCTCCTCGCTTCTTTCTGGATGCGCAAGGAGATCATCCGACCTGTATTGAACACTTATTTTCTGATAGCAGCAGTCTTGATGAGCTTCTGCTTCGTGCTCAATATCATCCTGTATCCTTACTGGTCATTCCCATTGGATACCACACCTTTCTTCTACTTCTTCACATCGCCATCCGACGCCTTGGCGAGTGCCAGCGTGTGGACCGACCTCCTGGGCGTCCTTGCCATGGTGGCATGTACGCTCATCATCTGGTTTGCCCTGAAGATGTATGGACAGAAGAAAAGACGCTACAGCAGATATAGTTACAGCGGAGGTTACGGCAGTTATGGAAGCGGATATAGCCGCAATATAGATCGCCACAGAGGGCGTTGCGCCATCGTGATGATTCTGCTCACGGGTCTCCTCTTCCTGCCTATCAGAGGTGGCGTCACCGTATCGACTGCCAACACGGGCAAGGTATATTTCAGTCAGCATAGCTATCTCAACCATGCGGCAGTCAACCCGATGTTCAGCCTCATGGAGTCGTGGACGCACATGGAGAACTTTGCCGAGCAATACCGTTTCATGTCGGAGAAGGATGCCAACGCACTCTTCTCGACAATGGTGAGCACGAGCGATGCCAACACTTATCCAATACTGAAGCCTGAGGCTGCCAATGGCAATCCCGACATCTTGATTGTCATCATGGAGAGCTTTGCCAGCGACCTGCTCCCATCCATGGGTACACAGAAGGATGTGGCTGTCGAACTGGACTCCATCGCACAGAATAGTATCTTGTTTACTCGTTTCTATGCCAACAGTTTCCGTACCGACCGAGGTCTCATCTCCATCCTGAGCGGTTATCCAGCGCAGCCTACGATGAGCATCATGAGATACCCTGCCAAGACGGCGCACTTGCCATCCATCGCACGAAGCTTGATGCAGCAGCGCCACTACACCACCTCTTATTATTATGGAGGTGACGTGGATTTCGCCAACCAGCGTTCGTACCTCATCTCGCAGGGTTACCAAAAGATTATCTCGGATACCGACTTCCCGATAGAAGACAAACTGAGCAAATGGGGCGTGCCCGACCACCTTGTAGCCAACCGCCTCTTGGCTGACCTCAAGAAGGAACAGAAAGGTGGCCCTAAGCTGAGAATCTTCCAGACTTCCAGCAGTCATGAGCCATTCGACGTTCCATATAAGCGACTCAGCGACAAGCGACTGAATGCTTTTGCTTACACCGACAGTGTAATCGGCAGTTTGATGAGAGAATACAGCAAGTTGCCTCGTTGGAAGAACACCATCGTGGTGTTAGTGCCCGACCACGTAGGTGGATACAAGGAGAACCTGAACAACTTCGACAGAAGCCGCTATCAGATACCGCTCATCCTGACGGGTGGTGCCATCGCACAACCATTGAAGATCAAGCTCATCGGTTCACAGCAAGACATCGCCGCCACGCTCCTGGGTCAGTTGAAGGTAAAGCACGACGACTTCCTCTTCTCCAAGAACCTGTTGAGCGATGCCACACTGAAGTTTGCATTCTTCACCGTACCGGATGCTTTCGGAGTGGTATCAGAAGAAAACTCACTCATATACGACAACAAATCGAAGAAGGTCGTATATAACAAGGGCGAAAAGCCAGGCTACAACCAGCGCAGAGGTCAAGCCTATCTACAGAAACTTTACGATGACATCAGTAAGAAATAAATCGACCGAAAGAAATCAGTCGATGACAATCAGTAAGAAATCATAAATGCACGAGATCATAAATTACTTAAACCAAGTGGACACAAGCGTGTTCCTCTATCTGAATGGTTTTCACAACCAATACTGGGACTACTTCATGACGATGTACTCATCCCGATTCGTTTGGGTACCCTTCTATGCTAGTTTCCTGTATGTGATGATACGCAACCTACACATCAAGGTAACCATCGCCAGTTTGCTGGTGATTGTGGCGATCATCTTCATATGCGACCAGACTGCATCGACCATACTCAAGCCGATGGTGGAACGAATGAGACCAAGCAACCTAGACAATCCAATCTCTCCATGGGTACACGTGGCGTTCAACTATCGAGGTGGAAGATATGGCTTTCCCTCCTCTCATGCCGCCAACGCATGGAGCATGGCATTCTTCGCAATGTATCTCGTCAAAAGGAACAAGCTCACGCTGTTTCTCTTCGCATGGGCATTGCTGATGACCTACTCGCGCATCTATCTGGGCGTACACTATCCAGGCGATATCTTGGTAGGAACCCTCATCGGATTCATTGCTGCCACCGCCAGCTACTACCTCTACAGGTACTTCGCCAAGTCATACACCAGTCAGTTTGAGCCTGCGGCGGGACCTCTCAAATGCGCCTCCTACCCGATTATCACGGGTCTGATTTCCATCTGGGTGATGCTGGTGGGCAGTGCCATCATGCTATACATGAACTAAGAAGAATCAAAGAAGAAATATCAACTTATTCAATAACAAAATAAATAACCAATATGAAAAAGTTATCTATCGTAGCCCTCGCTTTGGGCTTGTTGGCCATCACAGCATGCAACAACAAAAAAGAAGAAGCAAAAGCTCCAGCTCAGGCTGAAGTAGAGGTAATCACCGACAGCGCATTCCAGGAGAAGGTAGCTGGTGAGTACAAGAGCCTTGACCAGCAGACCGTCATCACCCTCAACAAGGACTTGACCGCCTCTGTAAAGGGTTACAACAAGGAGTACTACAAGTGGGGCTTCGTGACAAAGCCTGAGGTTACTACCATCAACATCGAGTTGATTCGCAAGGGTGCTGACACCGACGTCAAGGATCTGGCTCTTCTCGATGTAGAGGAAGGCAAGCTCGTTCTCAAGAATGAGACTTTCCGCAAGGCTGCCAAGTAAGACTACAACATAAGTCTAAGATAGACTGAAATATAGTCTAGCAAGACAGGCTAGAAAGACAAATAAGATGGTTGCCTCCTTTAAATATATAAGAAGGAGGCAACATTTACCAACCTTAAAAGCACAAACTATGATAGTATTTCCATGTGCCAAGATCAATCTTGGCTTGAATATCGTAAGCAAGAGAGAAGATGGTTACCACAACTTGGAAACGGTCTTCTATCCCATCCCACTATATGACGCGCTAGAAATCAAATACATGGATGAGAAATTCCCTAGCCAAGTGGCTTGCGATTTGAAAGTGACAGGCAATGCTGTCGAATGTGATGAACAAAACAACTTGGTGGTCAAGGCATACAATCTTCTGGCTGAAGACTACAAGTTGCCTCGTGTTCACGCTCACCTCTACAAACATATTCCTTCTCAAGCCGGACTCGGTGGCGGTTCTTCGGATGCAGCCTTCATGATTCGCTTGCTCGATGAAAGATTCCGCCTCAACATCGGTAACCCGGAGATGGAAAAGTATGCTGCCCGACTGGGTGCCGACTGTGCCTTCTTCATCGAGGCTGAGCCTGCTTATGCAGAAGGTATCGGCGACGAACTGATGCCTGTGGATGGACCGAAGGGCAACCTGAATGGTTATTATCTCGCCATCGTGAAACCAGACATCGCCGTGAGCACCAAGGAGGCATACGCTGCCATCACTCCGACAGCCACGTCTAAGAGTTGTCGAGAAATTGTACGCCAACCGATTGAGACTTGGAAGGAGGAACTGCTCAACGACTTTGAGGCTCCTATCTTCAAGTTGCATCCCGAACTAGCCGAAATCAAGGAGAAACTCTACCAGCAAGGCGCTAAATACGCAGCTATGAGTGGTAGCGGAAGTGCGCTCTTCGGCATCTTTGAGACGGAACCAAAGGGACTGAAAGAAATGTTCCAAGACTGCTTCTGCGAAGTCTTGAAACTCTAGCAACATGACTGAACTTTCGCATATAGATAGATGCGAAACTTAAATAACATTATAATTCAAGAAAGAAAATGAACGAAGAAACTCATCAGAAATTGATGCAGATAAAACGAAGTTTCCGACTATTGATGAATGGTCCGACCTCACAATCCATGTCACAAAAGGGCATCGGATACAAGATCAACTGGGGCGTGCCATTCATCGAACTTAAGAAGATGGCTTCGGAATACAGAAAAGACTACAGTCTTGCCATTGAGCTTTGGAAGGAAGACATCCGAGAATGTAAGATTCTCGCTACCCTCATCATGCCAGCCGAGGAGATGTTGCCTGAAATCACCGAGATCTGGATGGAACAGGTGAAGACGCAGGAGATGGCGGAAATGTTGGCTTTCAATCTTTTGCGATACGTCAACTATGCCCCTGTTATCGCCTACCAATGGATGGCATCGGAGCTGCCTCTCTATCAGATTGCCGGTTTCCAACTTCTCGCCCGCCTTTTTGCCAATGGGCAGGAGGCCAATGAGCGTGGCATCAATGAATTTCTCGACCAAGCGAGCACTGCACTGCAAGGTGACAACATGGGTGTGAAGCATGCGGCAGCCAACTGTGTGCTCCGCTTCGCTGACCTTGGCGAAGAATATGAGAAGGTGGCAAGAATGGCTTTGCGAGGTGTATTCGATGTGTGAGATAGAAAAGTACAGACAGCCCACAGACATCCCTTGGATATTCGAGCCATATAGGTAGAAATTATCTCTTCTTACGCTTGAGTTCCAATTTCGGAATTTTAATCTTCTGTCCGACTTTTACTTCACTCTTTCCATTCACTGCCTCCACATAGCACTCCATTCCTGGACCTAGATACAGGCTGCTGAGGCTAGCGAGAGATTGTCCATCTTTCACTGTTACGGTCTGAGCCACACCAACTATACGATAGGCACCAGTTCTGACTCGTGGGTCTGCATCATAAGCAGAACTTCTTGGGTCTGATGGAGCTGTGCCTTTAGCCTGAGAAGAACCTTTTTCTTTGGACGATGTACCAATTTGAGATGAGGACGTATTTGTCAAAGCCTGTCCCTCTACACGACCTTGCTCCGTTTTTTCCGCCATTTCTACAGCCTTACTGGTTTCAGCCATCCGAATGCTATCCTCTTGGGCTTTCTTCTTCAAAGCGAGAGCGGCAGAATCCTCTGCACTCGTCTGGGTCGAATCTTTCGTGGCTACTGGAGTTGGCTTCTTTATCGTCTGTAATTGCATCGCCAGTTTGTCACGCTGTGCCTGCATCTTACCAAAGTTGAAGGCAAACCATCCCATACCGCCCAACAATATAACAAATACGAGGCAGATGATGGCTACCAAATACTTAGGTATCATCAAGTAATGAAAATGCACTTCCTCTCCGACTTCAGCAGCTGGCTCTTCACTTGGCACAGCACCATCGCTCATTGCTGCATTATTGCTGGCTACTGCCTCATTGCTCGTTCCTGCCTCATTGTCAGAAGCATTCTTAACCAATGAACTTTCTTTGGTGAGTATATCTTCGTTTACAAGAGATTCATGCTCGCCAGTAGTATTTCCTACTAAAGGCTGCATTTGTAGCTCTTCTGCCATCGGGTGCTCTTCTGCCATCGACTGCTCTCCTGCCATCGACTGCTCTCCTGCCATCGGTTGTGCTTCTACACTTGGATAAACTTCGGCAGTTGGCTGATCGGCAACCTTTTGTTCGTCGGTATTTTTCGACTCATCAAAGCTTTTTGACTCCGGTTGACCAATTGACGCTTCAGCCGTCTTCTGCTCACCAATCGTGCTTGGCATCTCTGCAGCAATAGGTTCTGCAGGAACAGCCTGAAGAGAAAACTTCTCATCAATGTCGGAGAAATCGACACCGTCATTGACGACAACGGTCTCAAACTGGGCGAATGGCTTATTGACAATCTCCTTCAAGATATTGTCTGGAGTGAAACTAATCTTGTCTCTTCCCTCTATCACGATTCGCTCACCCGTATTGACATCCACGCTCTCACGATCCTTGACAGGTGCCACCTTAAATGTGCCCAACCACTTTATCTTGAGGAGTTTATCCTCATGAAGTCCCTCGTTGGCCACCTCGAACATCTTGGAGATAAAACGCTCCGCTTCTGCCTGGGTAAGACCATGCTTGCTAGAAATAGACTTCGCCAGTCTAGAAATATTTGACTTACTCATCTTCTCCTCCTCCATTCTTTAGTTTCTCTTTCACAGAGTCAGACGGACGAAAGCCCAACACCAACTTTGGTGGCACCAACTGGCGCTTCTTAGAAATTGGATTGACGACCACACGCTCCAATCTCTTCTTCATCTCAAATGTACCAAAGTCAGGAATTGTCACTTGCTCTCCCTGCTCAAATTGGTCTATCATGGCATCGATGACCTTTCTCACAAGACGTTGTGTATCATCCTGCGAGAATCCGGTCTGTCGCGCCAACTCAGCGATATATTGCTTATTATTCATTCTAATATCTCCGTTTTTCATTGGAAAATCCAATCATATTAGAGTCTCCATTTGTTGATGGAAACTCTATTCGTAATTGAATTCCCGTTATTACGTCGGAAATTCTATCCTTACATGAATCTCCGTACTCGTTGAAATTCTTAAACCAATTCTCCGTAGAGGTCAAACTCTTCGCTTGAAGTAATCTTCACCTGATAGAAATTGCCAACTCGCAATCTCTTGGTGGCAGGAATCAGAACCTCAGGATCGACTTCTGGCGAACAGAACTCTGTTCTACCGATGTAGTAATCGCCCTCCTTTCGGTCGATGATCACTTTCATCTCCTTGCCTACCTTCTCGGCTTCCAACTCGGCACTGATGTCTTGCTGAAGTGCCATCAACTGATCCAAACGTCTCTGCTTCACCTCCAGAGGAACATCATCCTCATAATGCTTGGCACTATAAGTACCTTCTTCCTCAGAATAGGCGAAGGCTCCCATTCGCTCAAATCTAGCCCACTTCACAAACTCCATCAATTCCAGGAAGTCCTCTTCCGTCTCACCAGGGAAACCCACCATCAAGGTAGTGCGAAGATGAAGTCCCGGCACTCTTTCACGCATCGCCTGAATCAAGTCCATCGTCTCCTGCTTGCTGACATGGCGATGCATTCTATCCAACATGTGATCACTGATATGCTGCAAGGCTATATCGAGATAGTTGCAAACGTTAGGCTTCTCACGCATCACATCCAACAAGTCCATCGGGAACTGGTTAGGATAAGCATAATGCAAGCGAATCCACTTCACGCCAGGGATGTCAGCCATCTCAGAAATCAACTCGGTGATATGATGCTTGCCATCTATGTCAACGCCATAATAGGTAAGTTCCTGCGCGATGACCTGAAATTCCTTCACGCCTTCTGCCACCATCTCTCTCACCTCATTGAGAATCTCCTCCTTCGGACGACTCACATGCTTGCCGGTGATGATAGGAATGGCACAATAAGCACAATGGCGATCGCATCCTTCAGAAATCTTCAGATAAGCATAATGACGTGGGGTTGTAAGATGACGGCGACCATCGCAAGATACCACATCAGCCTTGCCCAACTCAGACAACAACTGCTTGTAGTTGAACTTGCCATAAAACTTATCCACCTCAGGGATTTCGGCTTCCAAGTCCTTCTGATAACGCTGAGAGAGACAACCCATGACATACAATTTCTTCAACTTGCCTTCCTGCTTGCGTTGCACAAACTCCAAGATGGTGTCGATGCTTTCCTGCTTGGCATCCTCGATGAAGCCACACGTATTGATAACGGCGATTTCACCTTGCGGACGCTTGGAGTCATGGACGCAATGATAACCATTCGCCTCAAACTGCTTCATCAACAACTCGCTGTCAACCAAGTTCTTGGAACAGCCCATCGTAATTATATCGATCTCGTTTTTCTTCACTTTCTTGTTTCTAATTATTCTTTCATTCATTCTGCTGATGACTTTACGGAATATCAACATTCCGAAAGCCCTATTCTTCTTGAAGATTAATCCTTCTTGAAGAGAGAATCGACAAACTCATTCTTATTGAAGAGCTGCAAATCTTCCATCGCCTCGCCAAGACCGATATACTTGACAGGCACTTTCAACTGGTCGGATATACCAATGACGACACCACCCTTTGCCGTTCCATCGAGCTTGGTAATGGCAAGCGAAGTGATATTGGTAACTGCAGAGAACTGCTTGGCTTGTTCAAAGGCATTCTGTCCGGTACTACCGTCCAAAACGAGCATCACCTCATCTGGAGCCTCAGGAATCACCTTCTTCATCACATCCTTGATTTTCTTCAACTCGTTCATCAAGTTGACCTTGTTGTGCAAGCGGCCAGCGGTATCAATGAGAACAACATCAGCACCATTCGCCTTGGCGCTCTGCAAGGTATCGAAAGCGACAGAAGCAGGGTCGGACCCCATCTGTTGCTTGACGACAGGAACACCTACACGCTCACCCCAGATGGAGATTTGCTCCACGGCAGCTGCACGGAAGGTATCGGCTGCACCGAGATAAACCTTCTTGCCTGCCTTCTTAAACTGGTATGCCAACTTGCCAATCGTGGTGGTCTTGCCGACGCCATTGACACCGACCACCAAAATCACGTATGGCTTGTGGTCAGCAGGCAAATCCCAGTCCTCATTGTCATCGGAATGATTCTCCGACAAGAGATTGGCTATTTCCTCACGCAAAATCTTGTTGAGCTCAGAGGTAGAGACGTACTTATCACGAGCCACTCTATCTTCTATGCGATGGATAATCTTGACAGTAGTCTCCACACCGACATCAGAAGTGATGAGTACCTCTTCCAGGTCGTCGAGGACATCGTCATCTACAGTTGACTTACCAGCGACGGCACGAGCCAACTTACTGAATACACTCTCCTTCGTCTTTTCGAGTCCCTTGTCGAGAGTCTCCTTTTTCTTATTACTGAATAAACCAAAAAGTCCCATAAATATATCTATTTTTGCAAAAATATTACTCATTAACTAGGGGTATATCCCCATAGCCCCACAATAGGGCGAACATATTCTTTGCAAAGATAAAGGAAATCATCGAGAACACCAAATTTCGAGGCGACTTTTTCTCTCTAAAGCCACGAATAAAACAAAAAAAGGTTGCACTTCTTGCGAAATGCAACCTCCCGATATATTAAGTACTAAACGATTAGTCCTTGAAGAAATCCTTAACAGCCTCATTAGGTACCATCTTCTCATCGAAAACGTAAGCACCAGTCTTAGGGCTCTTAACCATCTTGATAACCTTTGTATATGCGCGAC
>ENA-OPCZ01001918-OPCZ01001918.1-human-gut-metagenome-genome-assembly--contig:-NODE-1918-length-10315-cov-5.790546_pt1 | contig 10315 bp, 9 predicted proteins | sample MGYA00241566_ERZ501483 | MGnify/ENA primary metagenome ERZ501483 (study PRJEB25962, sample SAMEA1965191) | human gut metagenome | biome: human gut; feature: human-associated habitat; material: faeces... | reverse complement strand
GCCTCTCCCTTTGGGAGAGGTGTCACCGTAGGTGACGGAGAGGGCGAGGACGCTGACCGTGTGCCATAATTTTAAAATCCATCCCTTCACCGGTCTTTCACAGACCGGCACTGGGGTGGATTTTTTCTTTTTGCAGGAAACCGCCGCTCTGATTCGTATTATCAGCAGAAGAACGATGGTATTTTTTACAAGTTCCACAAATTATTTTTTCAGCACTTGACAAAGTTTTCACCTTTCGTTCTTGCAATCTTCATCGTTCGGGCGTATAATTTCTCAATGCTATCGAGTTCTGCTCTTCTGCAAAAGGAGGCTATTCTATGAAACGCAGCTGGCTTGCGCGCCACCCGGTCGGGTTCATGGCGCTGTATTCTATATTTTATCTTTCCGTTTTTCACTATCTGGAGTCAAACGTCCCCCTGCGCAGCATTCTGGTGCACTGCCGTCTGGACGATCTGATCCCTTTCTGCAAATATGCGGTGATCCCCTACTTTGCATGGTTTGCGTGGATCCCCTTCACCCTGTTCTATCTGCTGTGGAAAGCCCCGCGTGAGGACTTCTGGCGGCTGTGCCTGCCGCTGTTCTCCGGCATGACCATTGCACTGGCGTGCTACGCGGTGCTGCCCACAGCGCTGGACCTGCGCCCCTACTGGGTGCCGGGCAGCGACATCTTTGCGCAGACCGTGCGCTTTTTGTACCGCACCGACACCGCCACCAACGTCTGCCCTTCCATCCATGTGTTCAACTCGGTAACGCTGCTGCTGGCGTACTACCGCAGCCATATCTTTGATGCACCGCGCCGCCGCTGGATGCGTCCCGCAGCCGCTGTGCTGTGCATTTCCATCGTCTGCTCCACCGTGCTGCTCAAGCAGCACAGCTGCATTGACGTAGCCTTGGGTGCGCTGCTGGCACTGGCACTGGACAGTGCCTTTACCGCCGCCGAGCGCAGCCAGCTGCCCCAGGTGCGGAGAGCCTAAGGAAGAAAGAAAAAGCGACCCCTGTCAGCGCCTTTGGCGCTGGCAGGGGTCGTTTTTTTCATTTCCTTTTTAAAACAGCCCCTCGGGCAGGCAGATATCCTGCTTGGGGACTTTTGCCCACGCAAAGTCCGGCACAAGACTTTCCGGGGTGCGGGGCGCAGGCTCCGGCTGCAAGCCGTAGGCATAGGCAAGCTTGCCGATGATCTCCGGGGCGGTGTATTTTGCCCGCAGGTTTTCAAGGCTCTGGTCGCCGTCCCGCTTGGACAGCCGCCGCCCGTCCGCTGCCAGCAGCAGCGGGCAGTGGGCAAAGCGGGGCGGCTGCAAGCCCAGCAGACGGTACAGGTACAGCTGCCGCGCCGTGGAGGATAACAGGTCTGCCCCGCGCACCACCTCGGTGACGCCCATGCGGGCATCGTCCACCACCACCGCCAACTGATAGGCAAACACGCCGTCTGCCCGGCGCAGATAGAAATCACCGCAGTCCCGCAGCAGGTTTTCCGTATGTGTACCCATGCAGCCGTCCGTAAAGGTGATCTCCTCGTCCGGCACCATCAGGCGGTAGGCAGGGGCTTTCTTTTTGCGCTTTTCCGCAATTTCCTCCGGCGTCAGCCCCCGGCAGGTACCCGGGTAGATGACGTTGCCGTCTGAGGTGTGGGGTGCGCTGGCGGCGTGCAGCTGGGAGCGGGAGCAAAAGCAGGGGTACACCAGCCCCCTCTGCTCCAGCTTGCGGTAGCTTTGGGTATAGATCTCCCCGCATTCGCTCTGGTAATAGGGTGCGTGTGCGCCGCCGATGCTGCCGCCCTCGTCCCATGTAAGCCCCAGCCATGCAAGATCCTGCTCCAGCAAGTCGGCGTAGACGCGGGGACAGCGCTCGGCATCCAAGTCCTCGATGCGCAGCACGATGCGCCCGCCCTGACTTTTTGCGCTGAGCCACGCCAGCAGGCTGCACGCCAGATTGCCCAGATGCAGCCGTCCGCTGGGGCTGGGCGCAAAGCGCCCGGTGACCGGGCGGTTTTGGGATACAGGGACTTGGTTTTGCATGGGTGTGCTTCCTTTCGCTTCCAATGGTTTTTTCTCATTATAAGCCCTCGCTGTGCAAAGGTCAATGCGCATAAAATGGGGCTGCCGCACACGATTTGGTGCAGCAGCCCCATTTTGTTACAGGCTCTTATTCTTTTTCTCTGAAGCTTTACCGGAGCAAAAGCCTTCCCCCAGTCGGGGGAAGGTGGCGCGTAGCGCCGGATGAGGGTGCAGGCAGGCAGCAGCGATTGGAGCGCCCTCATCAGTCACCTGCGGTGACAGCTTCCCCCGTCCGGGGGAAGCCTTCAAGGCAGTCTCAGGACTTGCCGGTGTGCCCCAGTTCCATAGAGCCGGCTGCTCAGTGCAGCTCCGGCCAGTAGCCCTTGTTGGCTTCGATCATATCGTCCAGAATGGCCTTTGCAACGCTCATGCTGGGCACAGTCTTGTTCAGAGTAAAGGCCTGCAGCACCTTCTCGTAGCTGCCTTCCACGCAGCCCTCTACCAGCAGCTTTTCGCTGTTGAGCTGCTGCATCATCAAGCCCTGCTGGAACAGCGGGATGTTGTCCCGGGCAATGACCTCCGGGCCGTTTTTGCCGATGTAGGCGGGCAGCTCCACCATTGCGTCATAGGGCATATTGGGGATCGCGCCGCGGTTCTCGGTGATGATGAGGAAGCGTGCCTTGGTGTCGTTCTTCAGCGCAGCGGAAAGATCTGCGATCCAGTCGCCGTGGCTGCCGGCATAGAAGGTGTTTGCGTCCACCTCGCCGGTCTTGAGGTAGTGGTCGATGCCGTCGAACAGGTTCTTTTCGCGGGTCTCCTCCACCTCGTTGGCGCGGGTGTGGTTCGGGTCCGAGTGCTCCACGAACTCCTTGGCCTGCAGATAGTAGTTCAGGTAGGTGTTGGGCAGGTACTCCGGGAAGTTTTCCATGATCTCGTACTCGCCCTTCCACACATAGTACCAGCTGCCCTTGGTGTGGCGGTTCTGGTTGCTGGAGGAAGTCAGGGCGCCCATGCCCTTGAGGTAGCTTTCCGGCAGAAGGATCTTGTTCTCCTTGATGTAGGCGCGCAGCTTGGGCATCAGGTCCTCGCCGTGGTACTGGATGGAGGTGAACCAGCCGAAGTGGTTCAGGCCAAAGTAATCGTAAACGATCTCCTTCTTGTTCTGGATGCCCATGGCAGCTGCCACCACGTCAATGATGGCGATGGGCATATCACAGATGTTGATGATCCGTGCCTTCGGGCGCAGCTTGCGGCAGGCTTCGGATACGATGGCGGCGGGGTTGGAGTAGTTCAGGATCCAGTAGTCCTTCTTGGCATACTTTTCCACGTCGTCGATCAGCTTGATCATGGGGAAGATGGTGCGCATTCCGTAGGCCATGCCGCCGCAGCCGCAGGTCTCCTGTCCCACACAGCCGTGGCGCAGAGGGATCTTTTCGTCCTGCTCCCGCATGGCGTAGCCGCCCACGCGCATCTGGGCAAACACAAAAGAGGTATCCGTGTAAGCCTGCTGCACATCGGTGGTGACCACCAGCTTGATGTCGGTATTCAGCTCCTTGTGCAGGACCCAGTCCACCACAACGGCAACCTTGTCCTGCCGCTCCTTGTTGATATCGAACAGACGGATCTCGTCCACTTCCAGTTCTTCCCGGCGCAGGGCGATGGATTTGACGATACCGGCGGTAAAAGTGCTACCGCCGCCAGCAATGGTAATGACCATAGTATAAACGCTCCTTTTTTGTATTTTTCAGGTTAGCCCGGCGCAGTCCGCCGGGGCACGGAAAAGCGGTTTACTGGTTTTCCAGCTGTGCTTCCACAGCACGCTTGATATCGGCTACCTGCAGACCGTAAACGATCTGGATATCGGTACCCTTTTTCACGATGCCGCTGTTCGGCAGCTTGTTGATGGCAGCTTCGTCCAGCTTTGCGGGGTCCTTGATGTTTACCCGCAGGCGGGTGAAGCAGTTGTCCACCGACAGGATGTTTTCCTTGCCGCCCAGACCGTCGATGACGCACTGCACCTCGGCAGCGTTCTTCACGCTTGCCTTCTTGGCGGGTGCATCGCTCCCCGCGGTCTCGGTGCTCACCTCTTCCCGGCCGGGGGTGTGCAGGTTGAAGGCCTTGATCAGCAGGGTGAACACCACAAAGTACACTGCGATCTGGCACAGCGCCAGCAGGTACAGGGTGGGATAGTTGGTCTTATCTGCACCGGCAGAAAGGTTCATCAGAATCGAGCCGAGGAGGTTGGTGGTAAAGCCGGTGACATGGAAGATGTGCAGCAGCACGATGAACAGGCCGGAGATGCAGGCGTGTGCCACCCACAGGATGGGGGCAGTGAAGCAGAACATGAAGTCCAGCGGCTCGGTGATGGAGGCCAGAGAGGCGGTAAAGGCCAGCGGCACCAGAACGGCAGCGGTCTTTTTGCGGTTCTCCTTGCGGGCGCAGAAGATGAAGGCCGCCACGATGCCAAAGTAGCCGAAGGTCTTGGTGAAGCCGGTGTACATCCACACAATGCCGTCCGAGAAGGGCAGACCCATGCTGTACTCCATCATCATGACGATGTAGGAGCCGGTGTAGGTGGCATCGCCCACGGTCAGGCTGTTGCCCAGTGCAGAGAACTGGAAGGGGGTGTAGATGAGGTGGTGCAGGCCGGTGGGAATGAGGAAGCGCTCCAAGAAGCCGTACAGGAACAGGCCGAAGTTGCCGGAGGTGGCGATCAGATCGGTCAGTGCGCTGATCACGTTCTGCACCGGCGGCCAGAAGAAGCAGGAACCAAAGCCGAACAGGATGGAAAAGACCACCATGCAGGTAAAGGACCAGCGGTTGCCGGAGTAGATCTGGGTGATGATGCCCTTGAACTGCTTTTCACAGGTGCGGTTGTACACCCAGCCGCAGACAAGACCCAGCAGGATGCCGCCGAACACGCCCATATCCACCGTCTGGATGCCGAACACGGTGGACTGACCGGTGCCGTACAGACCCACCATCGGGTCAGGCTCTGCCAGCATACCCAGCTGGGTCAGGGTGACGTTGCCGGCGGTCAGGTACATAAAATAGCTCATCAGGCCGATGATGGCAGCCTGCTGCTTGTTCTTTTTGGCAAGCGCCGCTGCGATGCCCACGCAGAACATCAGGCTGAGGTTGTTGATGATGACCATGATGCAGTTGTAGATCAGCTGTCCCAGCAGCTTGATGGGGGTCCACTGCAGAACAGGGATCATCGAGCTAAGGCTTGTGCTGGTAAGCAATGCGCCCAGCACAAGGATCAGGCCTGCTGCCGAGATATACGACAGCGGTGAGAGCATGGCTTTGGAGAACTTTTCCAAGCCATTCATGACTTTTTCTTTCATCGTGTAATACTCCTCACTTTTTGACTTGACTGTTTTGGGGGATGATTTCTATTCCGCAGGGCTTCCGGACGCCCTGTTGAAACATTTTAACCAACGATCTTGGTCAGGTGGATGAGCAGATAGACCTGCTCCTGATGATCCAGCTCGTAATCAAATTCCTGCCGCAGATAGGCATTGATGCGCTGTAAGCACACCTCGTTGCGGCTGTCGCGCTGCAAAAGCACCGTATACATGGATTCCAGCCCGGCGTCCTGCCAAGGAGTGTGCCGCAGGATGCGCGCCGCCAGAAACTTGAGGTGCACGGTCAGGCGGGTAGTCTCAAGGCTTTCTTCCTCAAAGGTGCAGTGATAGGTATCGCAGATTATCTCCTTGACCGCCTTGACGAACTTTACGGTATCATACGCCAGCGCGCCGTCCGCCGCACCGGCTACCAGATGCAGAGCAATGTAGCCCGCTTCGTCCTCCGGCAGCTGTACGCCGCAGAACTGCCGGACAAGTTCCAGTGCCCTTTGCCCCACTGCGTACTCCTTCGGGTACAGCATCCGGGTCTCCGAGAGCATGAGGTTGGGCAGAAAAGTGCCCTTTTCCACACGTTCCAGCGCAAAACTGATGTGGTCCACCAGCGAGATGGTGCTTTTGCTGCTGAGCAGGATGCCCTGCTCCTCTGCCGCCAGCGAGATGCGCTCGGCGGCCTGCATCACCTGCGGGGTAACGTTATCCAACATCTTGAGGAACTTGGTCTGCAATTCATTCTGCACATAGTACACCTTGGAAACGCGGCTTTTGTCGATCACGTCCCCCGGGCGGCGGCCAAACCCAAGCCCGTTGCCCACGAGAATGGCTTCCCTGCCGTCCGGCATGACCACCGACACCGCATTGTTATTGAATACCTTTACAGCCTGCATCGCCGCACTCCTCCGCTTCCATGCCGCAGCTTTTGTGAAAAAGAAAAAGGGCACAAGAACCAAAGGGATGCCGTTGCCGCCTTCCCTCTGATGCTCATGCCTGATCGAACAGTTACACGCACTGATAAATTCACTTGTCTGCTTTTGATTATACGAGCCAGTGCAGAAAATGTCAATGCGTGGAACTGCCCGAAATTCAAGCCGCATTTTTGTATATCCTGCACAGGTCTGCTTGAAATTCGTCCTGCGCAGAACGATTGACAACGCCGTGCGCAGAACGTATACTTAGGGTGTAGATCCCGCTTTGCTCCGGCGGCTTGCCGGGGCACCAGTTACGGAGGTTTTTCTTATGACATCGAAATATATCCGCTCCCTTGCGCTGCTGCTGTGCGCCGCTTTACTGGGCTGCCTGCTGGCAGCCTGCAACGGCTCTGCCGACAGCAGCCCCGCATCCAGCGCTGCGCCCGCTTCGGACAGCGCATCCGCTTCCGGCAGCAGCACGCTGCCCTCCTCCACCACAGAAGCCGACACCGGAGAGCTGAACCCCGGCAACTTTGACGAGAACTCAGCGTTCTCCATCACCGGCACCACCGACGCCTTTGCGCCCTGCCTGGGCTGGGGCCCCGGCGTTTCCGGCTGCTCGCTCAAGTCGGTGATCGCGGCTGCCTCGCTGCTGCAGTGGGCCGAGAGCGCACACCTCTCTTCCCGCACGCCGGAGGCCATCCAGGACGCCTTCTACGACTGGTACGACAGCCTGTCCTCCGCCGATCAGGAGAACTTTGCCGAGGCCTGGACCATGATCGAGCCGGATGCCCTGAGCCTGCTCAGCGACAAGGAGAGCATGACCGACCTCATCACGGACGCTGGCCTGGACCCGGACACCCTGCCCGGCTGCACCCTGAAGAACTGGCAGGCCCTGCAGAACGTGCTGGACTCCTGCGTGCCCGCTGTGAACGGCGAAGAGTAAACGTTATCCCCCTGCATGGCAAAAGGCGCTGACCGCGTGCGGTCAGCGCCTTTGTTGTTTTTGCGTTTATACCTTTTTCAGCACATACTGGCGGGTGCCCATGCCCACCTTCTCGGCCTGCTCAAGGGTGGCCTTCCACTCGATGTTGGGGTTGGAGTCCTTGAAGTTGTCGTGGTAGCAGTTCCAGCCCGGCTTTGCAAGGTTTGCGCCCAGCTGGCTGTTGGGCAGCGGGGCGGCGTTCAGGCAGGCGTCCACGCAAGCCTGATCCAGCGCCACAGGGTCAAAGGACGCAAAGATGCCGATATCCGGCAGGATGGGTGCATCGTTCTCGCAGTGGCAGTCGCAGTTGGGGCTGATGTCCTGCACCAGAGAAATGTGGAAGCAGGGACGGTCGTGGCAGACTGCGGCGGCGTACTCCGCCATTTTGCGGTCCAGCAGCTCGTTGGCACAGTCGTTGGGGGAATAGATGGCGTCAAAGCTGCACGCGCCGATGCAGCGGCCGCAGCCCTTGCACTTGTCGTAGTCGATGACAGCTTTGTTTTCGGCATTGTAAGTAATGGCGTCCGAGCCGCACTCCTTGGCGCAGCGGTGGCAGCCGCGGCAGAGCTCCTCCTGCACGGCGGGCTTACCGGAGGAGTGCTGCTCCATCTTGCCCGCACGGGAGCCGCAGCCCATGCCGATGTTCTTGATGGCTCCGCCGAAGCCGGTCGCTTCGTGGCCCTTGAAGTGGGTCAGGCTGATGAAGATGTCGGCATCCATAATGGCGCGGCCGATCTTGGCGGTCTTGCAGTATTCGCCGTTGGGCACGGGCACCTCAAGCTCATCGGTACCGCGCAGGCCATCGCCAATGATGATCTGGCAGCCGGTGGTCATGGGCCAGAAGCCGTTTTCCTGCGCGCAGCTCAGGTGCTCCAGCGCGTTCTTACGGCTGCCCGGGTACAGCGTGTTGCAGTCGGTCAGGAAGGGCTGGCCCCCCTGCTCCTTGCACAGGTCTGCCACTACCTTGGCGTAGTTCGGACGCAGGAAAGCCAGGTTGCCCAGCTCACCAAAGTGCATCTTGATGGCCACAAACTTGCCGTCCATATCAATGCTCTTGATGCCCGCCGCAATGCACAGGCGGCGCAGTTTTTCAGTCAGGCTGGTGCCCACAGGACACCGGAAGTCGGTGTAATATACAGTCGATGCTTCCATAGGGATCTCCTCCGTTTTTGACAATTTCAGGCGCGGCATTTTCCCGCCGCCGGGTTCTCTCTTTATGGCTCCAGTATAGCACAAGGCCGTGGGCGGTGCAATTGCCCCGGGGCGCAAAAAAGCCGCCCGGACGGGCGGCTGGGGGGTTCGGGGGCGATTTACGCAATGGCGGTGATGGCGGCCACGGCCAGGACGATCAGGCCCAGCACGATGCGGTAGAGGCCGAAGAACTTGAAGTTATGGCGCTTGACGTAATCCATCAGGAAGCGGATGGCGGCAAGGCTGACCACAAAGGCGACCACGCAACCCACCACGAGGACAGCGATCTCGGTGCCGGTCATCGCAGCGCCGGAGAGAACAAACTTGACCACCTTGAGCAGGGACGCGCCCGCCATAACCGGGATGGCGAGGAAGAAGGTGAACTCGGCCACACAGGCACGGGACAGACCCAGCAGCAGGCCACCCACGATGGTGGCACCGGAGCGGGAGGTGCCGGGGATGATGGCCAGCATCTGCCACACGCCGACGATGAAGGCTTCGCGGTAGGTGATCTGTTCCAGCCGGGTGACATGCGGGGCGGTGCGGCGGTTCTCCACAAGGATGAAGAGGACACCGTACAGGATCAGCATGGCGGCGACCGTGATGTAATTGTAGAAGCGGGCCTCAAACCAGTCGTCCAGCGGGCTGATGATGAGCACCGGGATGGTGGCGGCCACTACCTTGAACCAGAGCTGCCAGACGGCAGGCTTGGAGCAGACACGGCCATGGCGCAGGCCGAAGGGCCAGAGCTTATTCCAGAACAGCACCACCACGGCCAGAATGGCACCCAGCTGGATGACCACGCGGAACATGGACATAAACTCCTCGCTGGCGTTGAACTTGACCACCTGCTCCACCAGGATCATGTGGCCGGTGGACGAGATAGGCAGCCACTCGGTGATGCCCTCCACAATGCCCATCAGGATGGCTTTCAGTATTTCAAGAAACATGGGTTCTCCTCCCTGCAAAGCGGCACAGGCGCTCTGCACACATTCAGATTGGGTTCGCTTTCCAGTATATCATATTCTAAGAGCCTGCGCACGAAAAATCACAAATTTTATACAGGAGCACTGTCTGCTTTTTCTGTATTTATCTGCCGCCGGAAATATGCTATACTGGACACAACGCTTTTCCCTGTGTTTCCTTCTGACACGGACTGCCGGGCCAGACAACAACAGATTTTGAACAATGAGGTGACATCCATGAATATTCTGGTGATCGGCTGCGACCAGGTGGGCGCGGCACTGGTGCGGGATCTGGAACGCATCGGCCATGATATTTCCCTGATCGAAAAGGACCCCGAGCAGCTCAAGCGGCTGGACAGCTTTGATGATTATTCCTTTGGCGGCACAGCCCTTGTGGGCGACCCCACCGATCCCGACATCCTCAAGCAGGGCGGTGTGGAGAACTGCGACGCTGTGGCCGCCGTGAGCGAGGATGACTCCGTGAACCTGATGGCTGCACAGATCGCAAAGAACATCTTCCGGCGCGAAAAGGTCATCTGCCGCGTCTCTGACCCGCATTTGCAAGTGCTCTACCACAAGACCTACGAGCTGGACACGATCTGCCCCACCATCCTGACAGAACAGGCAGTGTTCCGTGCGCTGGCGAAGTGAGGCGTAAAACCTCTCAGTCTCGCACCCGCTCGACAGCTCCCCTAGTAGGGGAGCCCTTGGCAAATGCGTAAAGCTTTACCTGACTGCCAAGGCCTCTCCTACTAGGAGAGGTGGCAATGCGAAGCATTGACGGAGCGGTTTTACCCTAAATTAGTTTTACCCAAAGTAATACGAGGTATCAATATGAAAGTTTGTATTGCAGGCGGCGGGCGTGTTGGGCGGTATCTGGCCCAGAGCCTGCTGACGAACCACCATT
>ENA-OPCZ01001908-OPCZ01001908.1-human-gut-metagenome-genome-assembly--contig:-NODE-1908-length-10368-cov-3.119849_pt1 | contig 10368 bp, 10 predicted proteins | sample MGYA00241566_ERZ501483 | MGnify/ENA primary metagenome ERZ501483 (study PRJEB25962, sample SAMEA1965191) | human gut metagenome | biome: human gut; feature: human-associated habitat; material: faeces... | reverse complement strand
GCTGCGGGGCGGGCTTGACCTCTTCGGCCTTGCCGTCGTCATAGCTCACGCGAACGCGCGCGGGCGCGCTGCCGATGCCGAGGAATCCGGCCTTCGCGCGCTCAAGAATTTCGACAGAAACGTCGTCTCTGTCCATCTTCAGCTGCGCGAGCGCGCTCTGGATGGCCTCGTCCTCCGTCTTGCCCGTTACGTCAATAAACTTGATCATTCAGACAAGCTCCTTACAATTATTCTCCGTAGTGCTCGGGGTCGTAGGAACGGCCGCGGGCATAGGGGCGGTCGCCGACGCGGCCGCTTTCGTTCGTGGAATTTTTCTTTTTCGTGGCCTTGGCAGCCTGCTTTTCTGCGCGCTTTTCCTTCAGCGTCTTCTTTTCCGACTCCTCGGCGGCGATCTTACGCTGCTGCTCGCGGGCGGCTTCCATGCGGCGCAGACGGTCATCGCGCTTCTGCTTTTCCTTCTCGCTGAGCTCGTCCTCCATGTGGCTCTTATAGTACTTGGTCAGAACCTTTTCCTGGATGGCGTAGAGCAGCGAGTTGACGATCCAGTAGACGCCGAGAGCCGCGGGCAGCGTAAAGCCGATCCACAGCGACATGAGCGGCATCATCCACATTATCATGCGGTTGGAGCGGGCCGCGGCGTCGTTGCCCTCAGCAGCGATGTTGCCGGACATGGAGACCTTGGACTGCAGAAAGCTCAAAGCACCGGAAATGAACGGGATCAGCACAACGCCGATCACGGGCCAGCCGCCGGTGAAGAAATCCTTCCACACATCCCCCGGCATGACCGTGAGGTCAAGGCCGAGGAAATTGTAGTTCACGTTGAGAAGACCGTCAAACTTGCCGGAAAAATCCGCAAAGTTGTCGGAAATGAACTTGGCAAGGCCGATCTCCTCATAGCCCTTGCGCACGAGCTCAGCATTGTAGCCCAGGGTGGTGGCAAGGGTCGTGATCTCCGTCACGACGTCCTTGGAGAGCATCATGAAGCGGCTGAGCGGCTGACGGATGATGGAATACAGAGCGATGAGGATGGGGAAGGGCAGGAAGCTCCAGAGGCAGCCGCTCATGGGGTTGACCCCCTCCTTGGCGTAGAGCATCTGGATCTCATCGTTCATTTTCTGGGGATTGTTGGCATATTTCGTCTGGATCTCTTTGATCTTGGGCTGGAAGAGATTCATGCGCATCATGCTCTTTTTCGACTTCATCTGGAAGGGCAGCGTGATGAGCTTCACGACGATCGTGAAGAGCACGAGAGCCCAGCCGTAGGAGCCGGTCAGCTCATAGAAGGTGCGCAGGACCCAGGCGAAGGGAACGCAAATGTAGTAGCCGATGGTTGACATTCTTCGGTTTCCTCCGTGGTTTTAGGTTCGGTCACGGGACCGGGTCGTAGATTTTTCCGCCCTTATAGAACGGATGGCACCGCATGATACGCTTGAAGGCAAGCCAGCCGCCCTTGACCGCCCCGTACTTCTCGATCGCTTCGAGCGCGTATTGAGAGCACGTGGGGATAAAGCGGCAGCAGGGGGGACGGTAGGGTGAGATGGCCCTGCGATAAAACCGGATGAGAAACAGCAGAAAGCGTTTCATGCCTGCGTCTCCCACAAATCGATCTTTTTGCACGTTTTTTCAAACGCGCGCTTGAGCTCCCAGTAGTCCGCGTGGGCGGCCCTTGTGCGGGCGACGACGATGCAGTCGTAGCCCTGCTTCATCTTCCCCTGGCTCAGGCGGAAAATTTCGCGGATGCGGCGGCGGACGCGGTTGCGCACGACGGCGTGGCCGAGCTTGGTGCTGACCGTGACGCCGAGGCGGTTGTGTCCGAGCCGGTTTTTCCGATAATACACCACAAGGCAGGACGAAACACCGGACTTGCCCTTGGCATACATCCGGCGGAATTCGTAATTTTCCTTGACGGTGGTGGTGCTTTTCACGCGTGATCTCCCTGCTTTTACGGATTTCTCCGCATAGCCTGCAAGGGACGGCGATCGAAACACATTCTCATCGGCCGTCCCTCATTGTTTCATGTGTAGCATACGATACGCAAGTTGCTCCCGCTTTAGTGAGTCAGACGGGCGCGGCCGCGTGCACGACGGCGGGCGATAACCTTGCGGCCGTTGGCAGTGGACATTCTCTTGCGGAAGCCGTGCTCCTTGGAGCGCTGGAGCTTCTTGGGCTGATAGGTGCGAGAAGTAGCCATTTCGTTTTACCTCCTGAAAAAATTTTACCGGCAGCACCTCTTTTGGAGGTACTGCACTTACTCGACGGCGGGCGGAGAAAACTCCCCGCGGACCGCAGTTGATAAAAATAGTGCCGTATTGATGCGGCATACGGGGAGTATTATATCGGTTTTGCCGCATTCTGTCAACCAAAAATACAAAAATTGGTGCATGTTTCCATTTCCCGCAAAACCTTGTGGCGCGTATCGAAACATGCAACTATCTCTTGTGTCCTTTTGCCTGTTTTTCAGGGCTTTTGCACTGCAAAAAACAGCGTTTTATATTTAGAATATGTGTTGCGTTCGCGCGCGTTTTTTGGTATAATATAGGGAGTAAATTTTCGGCTGTCACGGCCGTTTATTCCAAAAAAAGAAAGGAGCGCTTCCGTGAACTCTGTTGCAGACATCTGGAAGATCGTTCTCTCCCGCCTCAGCCAGGACTTGTCCGAGACGACCATCTCCACGTGGTTCGACGAGGTGGAGGCCGTGTCCATCAAGGACCGCACGCTGTACCTCCACTGCCCGAACGATTTTAAGCGCAGCACGATCGAATCCATGTTCTCTGACCGCATCAAGGATTCCCTGCGGGACATTTACTCCGCCGATTTCGACGTCAAGCTCCTCTCCACCGCGGAGAGCACCGCCCTTTTCGAGCCTGAGGTCAAAAAGTCCACCGCGCTGCTCGATTCCGGCGAATTCACGTTCGACACGTTCGTCGTCGGCGAATCGAACAAGATGGCCTATGCCGCCGCGCGCGCCGTGGCTGACGGCGTGGGGCACTACAACCCGCTATTTATCTACGGCGACTCCGGCCTTGGCAAGACGCACCTCATTTACGCCATCGCTCATCAGATCCGCACGACGCGCCCGTCGGCGAAGATCATCTACATCAAGGGCGATGATTTCATCAACGAATTCATCGAGCTCGTGCGCGCGGGCCGCGGCAGCGAGTTCCGCGCGAAGTACCGCGACGCGGACCTGCTGCTCGTGGACGACGTGCAGTTCGTCGCGGGCAAGGAGCAGGTGCAGAACGAATTTTTCCATACGTTCAACACGCTCTACGAGGCCGGCCGCCAGATCGTTCTGACCTCCGATAGACCGCCCTCTGACATGCACCTTCTCGACGACCGCCTGCGCACGCGCTTTGAGTGGGGCTTACTTGTCGATGTGCAGCCGCCCGATTTTGAAACGCGCCTTGCCATCGTGAAAAACAAGGCCGCGCAGTGGGGCACCGTCATCGACGACGACATTGCCAAGTACATCGCCGAGAATGTCACGTCCAACGTCCGTCAGCTCGAGGGCACGATGAACAAGATTCTCGCCTACCGCGACCTCATCGGGCGCGAGATGGACGCCGACGCCGCGCACCGCGCGGTCGAGGACTTTATGAAAAAGAACGCGAACCTCGCCCCCACGGCGGCGATGATCATCACCGAAACGTCACGCTACTTCGGCATCGACGAAGAGGTCATCAAGGGCCCGTCTCGAAGCCGCGAGGCCGTCAACGCCCGTCAGGCCGCGATGTACCTCGTGCGCCGCATGACGAATCTGTCGACGCCCGATATCGGCCGCGAGTTTGGCAAGCGCGACCATACGACCGTGCTCCACTCGCTCGAGCAGATCGAAAAGAAGATGAAATCCGATCCCGTCTTCAACCAGACGATCAAAGAGATCACTATTAACATCAACTCCAAGAGATAACAAAGTTTTCCACATTATCCACAGGGTTGTGCAGAGGGAAGCTGTGGAAACATTTTTTCAAAATTTTGGGTGTGGAAAGTGATAGAACTTTTCAACAACCCATGAGGGATAAATTTTCCTTGCCATTTCGGGCTAAAATTGGGTTTTCCACATTTTTGCGCCCCTACTGCTGCTATTTCTAAAAACTATCCTTTTTCTTTTCCAAAAGAGAAAAAATCACCCGTTTTACGAAAGGAACGCCGCTATGAAATTCTCCTGCGAAAAGCTGCTGCTGCAAAATGCAGTCAATACCGCCTCCCGCGCCGTCGCGGCGAAAAGCTCCATCCCTGCGCTCGAAGGACTGCTGCTGACCTGCGGCGGCGAGAGCCTGACCATCTCAGGCTACAACATGCAGACCGGCATCCGCACGAAGTTTGCCGCCGAGGTCGAGGAGTCCGGCGAGCTGGTCGTCAACGCGCGCCTGATCGGCGAGATTTTAAGAAGACTGCCCGACGACGTCGTGACCTTCACCGCGAACGACAAATTTTTGATCCACCTGACCTGCGGCGACGCGGATTTCGACATCATGGGTCTCTCCGCCGCCGATTTCCCCGAGCTGCCTGAGGTCGAGGAGAAGTACGCCGTCCAGATCGCCGAAAAGACGCTCAAGTCAATGATCCAGCAGACGAGCTTCGCCGTTTCGACGAACGAGGCGCGTCCCGTGCACATGGGCTCGCTGTTCGAGGTATCTGCCGAGGGGCTGACCGTCGTCTCCGTCGACGGCTTCCGCCTTGCGCTTCGCAAGGAAGCACTTGAAAAGATCGAGGGCGGCGCGTTCTCGTTCGTCGCGCCCGGCACGGCGCTCAACGAGGTCGAGCGCATCTGCGAGGAGATCGACGAGGTCATGACCATCACGCTCGGCCAGCGCCATATTCTCTTCGAGGTCGGTGAGACCGAGCTCATCTGCCGCCGCTTAGAGGGTGAATTCCTCGATTATAAGAACGCCATCCCGCGCAGAAACCCCATCAATGTCGTCGTCGACACGAAGACGATGCTCCAGAGCCTCGAGCGCGTGAGCGTCGTCATCAGTGAAAAGCTCAAGAGCCCCGTGCGCTGCCAGTTCGGCGAGGACAAGGTGACGATGTCCGCCAAGACCGCCAACGGCGACGCAAAGGACGTCTGCCGCATCGCGGGCGACGGTCAGGGGCTTGAGATTGGCTTCAACAACCGTTATCTGATGGACGCGCTGCGCTACGCACCCGCCGACACCGTGAGAATGGAGCTCAACACAGGCATTTCGCCGGCCATCATCGTTCCCGTCGAGGGCGAAGAGAACTTCCTCTACATGGTGCTGCCCGTGCGCCTGAAGGCAAATTGAGACAAAAAACTGAATCCATATCGTATAAAATGGTACAACGATTTCTGATAGGAATCGCTTTGTAAAGGACTTTTTATGACTGACATTACCATCACCACGGAATTTATCAAATTGCAGGACCTCTTGAAGCTGGCGAATTTAGTCGGCACGGGCGGCGAGGCGAAGATCGTCATCCAGAACGGCGACGTTTCGGTCAACGGCGAGGTCTGCACGATGCGCGGCAAGAAGATCCGCCCGGGCGACACGGTCGCCTTCGACGGCAAAGAGCTGACGGTCTCCTATGCGGATTGACGCGCTGGCGCTGCAAAGCTTTCGCAATTACGACGCGCTGAATGTCACGTTCGCGCCGGACTGCAACGTCATCGTCGGTGAGAACGCGCAGGGAAAGACGAATCTGCTCGAAGCTATCGTCTATCTCTCGTCTGCCCGTTCGCCGCGCGCGAGGGCGGAAAAAGAGCTCATTTCGTTCGGCAAGAGCGAATGCAGCATCAAGGCGAACGCGTTTGCGCGCAACCGAGATTTTCTGCTCGAGATCGCGCTCGCCGCGGGGAGAAGACGAAAAATTCTCATCAATAAGGTGCCCGTGAAAAAGGGGAGCGACCTCAGCGACGTGCTCGGCGCGGTCTACTTCTGTCCGGAGGATTTATTGCTGATTCGCGATGGAGCGGCGGCGCGGCGCAAGTTCATGGACGACGCGCTCTGCCAACTGCGCGCGCGCTACGCGCAGGCGCTCAGCGACTATCACCGCGCCTACGAGCACAAGACGCGCATTCTGCGCGACAGCGAAGAGTATCCGTCGCTTCTTGATACTTTGCCGGAATTTGACCTGCGCATGGCGCAGAGCGGAGCGGTCATCATCTACTACCGTGCGCGGTTCTGCGAGCGATTGAAGGAATATGCGGGCATCGCGCACCTCGAATGCTCCGGCGGCAGGGAAGAGCTGGGCGTCGAATACCAGACGGTTTCGACCATTTCAGACCCGCTTGCGCCAATTGAAACGATTTACGACCAGTTGCGCGCGCATCAGGCATCGCACGCGGCGGCGGAACGGGCATCAAGAATGTGCCTTTCCGGCCCGCATAAGGACGATATCGCCGTGACGATCGGCGGCGTGAACGCAAGGCAGTTTTCGTCTCAGGGCCAGACCCGCACGGCGGCGCTGGCGTTCAAGCTCGCCGAGCGGGAGATTTACCGCGAGATCACATCCCGCACACCGCTGCTGTTGCTCGACGATGTTTTGTCCGAGCTGGATCCGAAGCGGCAGGAGTATGTCTTGAACCGCATCTCAGGCGGGCAGGTGTTTATCACGTGCTGTGAAGAGGATCGGTTGGGGACACTTTTGAGTGGAAAAGTGTTCCATATCTCGCAGGGAGCGGTAGTTTAGCCGCACCTATGCGGCTGGGAGATGCCGCCTGCGGGCGGCAAGACCACACCCCCCATTTTCTTTCCCGAGAAAGAAAACGGGCGGTGTGACCGTCCAAAAGAAAGGCGTTAGATTGGCAGTCTCAGGTTTGAATAAGCCTTTTGCCTCCGGAATGAGAATGCCTGCGCGCGGCGGAGCCGCGTTTAGCATTGCTATACGATTTGCCTCTGCTTCTACTATCCGCTGCCGCTCTGCCTATCTTGCGATAGTACAGCCTAATTCTCGTCTATCGAGGCACTTATCAATGCGGCGAGCGCAGCAATGCCGCATTCGGCAAGCAGTCTGCCGCCGAGAAAACGTCACTCGCGCCTCACGACAGTAAGGCGCGGCTGCGACCTGTCTCGACTCGCAGGGATTCATGGCGAAGCCATGTACACCGCACTTACATTGCGCAGCGCGTGCAGCTCTTCAAGCCCAAGACCGGCAATGCAAACCTTTCTCTCGGGGGATTTAAAGGGGGATACTCTCTTTCGAGAAAGAGAGTATCCCCCTTTTGTCCGTTCCCCACATCAGGTGGGGAAAACGAAAGGGGCTTACCCCTTTTGCTTTAGCAAAGCTTTGCTCCCGCAGGAATTTTATCATCCACCATAATAAGGTTGAGAACCTCCTCACCCTTCTCGGTGTGGACAGCAGAGAGCAGCATACCGCAGCTCTCAAGCCCCATCATCTTGCGCGGGGGCAGGTTGACGATGGCAATAGCGGTCTTGCCGACGAGCTCCTCGGGCTCGTAATACTCGTGGATGCCGGAGAGGATGATGCGATCCTCGCCCGTGCCGTCGTCGAGCACAAACTGCAGCAGCTTCTTGGACTTCTTCACCGCCTCGCACGCCTTGATCTTGACAGCGCGGAAGTCAGACTTGGAGAAGGTGTCAAAGTCGACCTGGTCAGCGAACAGCGGCTCGATCTCGACCTTGGAGAAGTCGATGACCTCCTCCTTCTTCACTTCAGCGGGAGCGGCTTCCGCCTTGTCGGCCTTCTTGGGCATGTCCAGCGGCTTCATCGTGGGGAAGAGGATGACGTCGCGGATGGAGTCGGTGCCGCAGAGCATCATCGCGCAGCGGTCGATACCGAAGCCCAAGCCGCCCGTCGGGGGCAGACCGTATTCGAGGGCCATGACGTAATCCTCGTCCATCATCTCGGCCTCGTCATCGCCGTTGGCGCGCTTTTCGACCTGCGCCTTGAAGCGCTCGTACTGATCCATCGGGTCGTTGAGCTCAGTGAAAGCGTTGCCCATCTCGCAGCCGCAGACGAACATCTCGTAGCGCTCGGTGAGGTACGGGTCAGACGGGCTGCGCTTGGCAAGCGGGCTCACTTCGACGGGGTACATGGTGATGAACGTCGGCTGGACGAGGGTCTCCTCGACCTTCTGGTCGAAGGTCTCGTACAGGGCGTTGCCCCAGGTCTTGTCCACGCCGTCCATGTCGACGCCGACGCTCTTGGCGAGCGCGACGGCGGCCTCGGCGTCGCCCTCGATCGCCATAAAGTCCGCGCCGGTCACTTCCTTGACGGCGTCAGCCATCGTGACGCGCTTCCACGACGGGGTCAGGTCAATGTCCTTGCCGAGCCACTGGATCTGATAGGTGCCGAGGATCTCCTTCGCGGCGCCGGAGAGAATGGCCTCGAGGATGTCCATCATGCCGTCGAGGTTCGTGTAGGCCTGATAGAGCTCGCAGGTGGTGAACTCGGGGTTGTGCTTGGTGTCCATACCCTCGTTGCGGAAGATACGGCCGACCTCGTACACGCGCTCCATGCCGCCGACGATCAGGCGCTTTAAGTGCAGCTCGGTCGCGATGCGCATGTACATGTCGATATCGAGGGTATTGTGGTGCGTGATGAAGGGGCGCGCGTTCGCGCCGCCCGCGATGGGGCTCAAAACCGGCGTCTCGACCTCCATAAAGCCGATGGAGTCGAGGTAGCGGCGCAGATACGCGACAAACTTCGAACGAATTTCGAAGTTGCGCTTGGACTCGGGGTTGATGATCAGGTCCACATAGCGCTGACGGTAGCGCGCTTCCTTATCGGTCAGGCCGTGGTACTTCTCCGGCAGGGGACGCAGAGACTTACTGAGCAGCGTGATCTTCTTGGCGCGCACGCTCATCTCGCCGCGCTGGGTGCGGAACACCTCGCCCTCGACGCCGACGATATCGCCGATGTCGTACTTCTTGAAGCGGTTGTACTCCTCCTCATCCATCTCGTCCTTGCGGGCGTAGAGCTGGATGCGGCCGGACTTGTCCTGCAGATCGCAAAAGCTGACCTTGCCCATGCCGCGCTTGCTCATGAGGCGGCCCGCGACGCGGACCTCGCTGCCCTCAAGCGCGTCAAAGTTGTCCTTGATGTCCTGAGCGTGGTGCGTCACGTCGAAGCGCGTCTCCTTGAAGGGATCGCGGCCCTCGGCGCGCAGCGCTGCGAGCTTTTCGCGGCGGACCTTCAGGATCTCGCTGAGGTCCTGCTCGGGAGCGTTGGTCTGGATATTTTCTTCAGCCATGATATTTCTTTACTCCTACTCTATATAATACAGCTTAACGTTCGATCTTGACGATGCGGTAGACGATGGCGCCGACAGGGGCCTCCACGGTGACCTCATCGCCCTCTTTTGCGCCCATGAGAGCCTTGCCGAAGGGGGAATCCTCGGAGATGGCGCGGTGCATGGGGTCGGCCTCCTGCGAGCCGACGACCTTATACTCGGGCAGCTCGCGGCCGGACTTCACATCCTGCACGGTCACACGGCAGCCGATGCTGATGCCGTTCGTGCCCGCGTCGTTTTCGTCGACGATGACGGTGTGCAGCAGGATCTCCTCGACCTCAGCAATACGGGAGTACAGCTTGCCCTGCTCGTTTTTCGCTTCATCATATTCGCTGTTTTCGCTCAGGTCGCCGAAGCCGCGCGCCTCTTTGATGAGGTCCGCCACTTCCTTTTCACGCACGGTCTTGAGGTAGGTGAGCTCCTTTTGCAGCTCTTCCTTGCGCTCCGCGCTCATCTTGTACTCTTTTTTCATGTTCGCCATATTGAGATCGTTCCTTTCTTTCGCGCCCGCAAAATTGCGCGGCGCGCACACGAATACCATTTTAGCGAAATAATTATAGTGATTTTGCCCCGTGTTGTCAAGGTAAGTTTGCGTTTTCTCCCCCATCGGGCGGCATTTTCACATCTTTTACCCAAATTTCGTCCGCGCGGCGCGCAAGCGAGGCGTAGAGTGCGCAGATGAGCTGATCTTCATTCCAGATCATCGCTGCATCGCCCAGGTTTTCCGTCCCATAGGCGACAGAAACCGCACCGCTCCCCAGCGGCAGCACAAGGCCGTCGGGCAGCGGGAAATCGTCGAAGCAGACGCTCAGGTCGGCGGCGATCCTCTCGTCCGTCTGCAATGTATGGACACTCGCGCCGCAGTCCCAGCGCAGCGTGCGCGCAAGGCGCTCGCCATTCGGCGCGCAGAGTGCAAGATAGCGCACATCTTTAGAGAGCTCGCCGCCGCTTCGAGCGCCGCACTCTGCGAGGGTGCGCACAGCGCGATACGTGCCCGCTCCGGCGCAAGGCCGAGCCGCGCCATCGCGCGGCGGATGATCTCCGCCGCCTTTGCCATGCGCAGCGGCTTTTCGGGCGGCGGCAGGACACCACAGCGCGCAAATACCTCCGCATATGGATAATCCTTGGGAAAAACGGCATAACTCACACGACGC
>ENA-OPCZ01001899-OPCZ01001899.1-human-gut-metagenome-genome-assembly--contig:-NODE-1899-length-10410-cov-3.545823_pt1 | contig 10410 bp, 11 predicted proteins | sample MGYA00241566_ERZ501483 | MGnify/ENA primary metagenome ERZ501483 (study PRJEB25962, sample SAMEA1965191) | human gut metagenome | biome: human gut; feature: human-associated habitat; material: faeces... | reverse complement strand
CTGACGATACAAAAATTTATTATTTTTTATTGTCCTCTTGACGGGGAGCATACCACTCCTTAAGTGGGAGGCTTCATTTTTTATAAAGAGGACATAGCATTTTAAATAAACACTATGTCCTCAATTAACATTCTTATTCTATTATTCTTATTCCACTGTTACACTCTTTGCAAGGTTTCTCGGCTTATCTACGTCTAATCCCTTTGCCACGCTCACATAATATCCCATCAACTGTAATGGAATAACTGCAAGTGATGTTGCAAAATGTGGATCTGTCTTTGGAATATAAACAGTGAAATCTGCTGTATCCTCAATATTGTAATGACCAAATGTAGTCAATCCCATAAGGTACGCTCCACGGCTCTTACATTCTACCATATTGCTGACTGTCTTCTCATAGAGATCTGGCTGTGTCAGCACTCCGATTACCAGTGTTCCATCTTCAATCAGAGAAATGGTTCCGTGTTTCAACTCTCCTGCTGCATATGCCTCAGAATGGATATAACTGATTTCTTTCATCTTCAGGCTGCCTTCCAGACTGATTGCATAATCAATTCCTCTTCCTACGAAAAATGCGTCTTTTGCATTAGCCTGCTTTGCTGCGAACCACTGGATTCTCTCTTTATCTGCAATAATCTTACTGATCTTATCCGGAATTGTCTGCAACTCTTCAATATATCCTGTATACTGTTCTTCCGTAATCTGTCCACGAACCTTTGCAAACTGAATTGCAAGTGCATAAGTTGCAATCAGCTGTGTGCTGTAAGCTTTTGTTGTAGCTACAGAAATCTCCGGTCCTGCCAGTGTATAGAATACGTTGTCTGCTTCTCTTGCGATAGAAGATCCGATCACATTTACAATACCAAGTGTCTTAATTCCCATCTCCTTAGATTCGCGGAGTGCTGCAAGGCTGTCTGCAGTCTCTCCGGACTGGCTGATGATAATGACCAGACCTTTTGGATCTAAGATTGGATTACGATAACGGAATTCGCTTGCCAGTTCCACACGTACCGGAATTCTTGCCAGGTCTTCGATGACATACTGTGCTGCCATACCTACATGATAAGCAGATCCGCATGCTACGATATAAATCTGGCTGATCTCTTTCATCTCCTCTTCGGATAATCCTACTTCCGATAAATCAATCGCTCCATTTTTCAGGACAGAATTCAAAGTGTCAGAAACTGCTTTTGGCTGCTCATGGATCTCTTTCATCATGAAATGCTCAAATCCAGCCTTTTCCGCTGCTTCTGCATCCCACTCGACCGTCTTCAACTCTTTCTGAATCTCGTCTCCGTCCAGATTGTAAAATGTAATCTCTCCTTTTCTTACGCGGGCCATCTCAAGATTTCCGATGTAATACACATTTCTTGTATATTTCAGAATAGCCGGAACATCAGATGCGATGTAAGAATTCTCACCATCTACACCAAGTATCATCGGGCTGTCTTTTCTTGCCACATAAATCTCTCCCGGATAATCCTTAAACATCATTGCCAGTGCATAAGAACCACGAATACGGATCAATGCATGATTGATTGCATCAACCGGTGTACCGAGATATTTCTTATAATAATAGTCAACTAATTTTACAGCAACTTCTGTATCTGTTGCTGAGTAAAAAGAATAACCTTTACGGATCAGCTTATCTTTCAGTTCCTGATAGTTCTCTATAATACCATTGTGAACTGCTACAACATTGCCATCATCACTGATGTGCGGATGTGCATTTGTCTCAGATGGCTCTCCGTGAGTCGCCCATCTTGTATGTCCGATACCACATGTTCCAGGTACGGATTCTCCGCCATTCGTCTTCTCAGCCAGAACTTTCAGACGACCTTTTGCCTTTATGACTTCTGTCTCTTTCTCCCCATCTCTTACTGCGATTCCTGCTGAATCATATCCTCGGTACTCCAACTTAGAAAGACCATCCAACAGAATTGGTGCTGCCTGCATATCACCTGTAAATCCTACAATCCCACACATACTATAACTCCTTTCACTGTGTCTCTTGTATATGTACACTTCAAGACTCCCTTGTGAGCCCCGATACGAAATCCGGTATCTAAAAAAGCTTTTTTGCGACCAGATTCCTCTTATTTGTCATTATATAGTCAATTCTACAATCCGTGTAAGTATACCATAGAAGCTTCGCTGGCGCAAGAGATGAAGCTGATTCAAACTATCTTTGTAATTGAGCTTTGCCAGAGTGTATATAATATGATGACTGTCGATGAGATCGAGACATTTTATATTAACATCTCCTGCTCGATTTCCATCTTATTTTCCAATATACACTGTTTCAGTACTTCTAATTTACCGGCATTCAATGCTTCTAACTTTTTCTGCTTTTTGCTGCATAGCTTAATTCCTTTTTCCTTTTCCAACGCTGCCTTATAAGAGGGAACGTCCATCTTCCATGGAATCAGATTTGGAAAAATATTCTTTTCATTATACAAAAAAATCTGTATTCCACCGTAATCCATATCTCCCCAATGATAACACTGGATTTCTTCCGGTGCTGTCTTCATTAACATTTGCAAAAAGCGAACTTCCTTTGGCGAAAAGTAGCCATGACAAAAGATATATAAAACTTTGGGATCATATTCCATGCTTTCATAATTCGCTTTATTCTCAATCACAATGATTTTTTCAACACTATTTCGTAAGCTTGGTACGGCATGCTCTAATGTCTGTGCATTAATTACCGTTCCATAATAATTCAAGGAAGTGTCGATTTTCTTCTCTATCGCTGTGCCATTTCGATCTGTCATGCAATACTCCACGGCACCTTTCCATTCTAATGTCTGAGAATAACTTAATATTCCATGTGCTGCCAGTATCTCATCATCTGACATGCCTTCTTCATATTGCGGAGAGTATTTCAAAGCTTCGATAACTGCACTTTGATAAATGCGTTCGAAAACTTTAGATGGCGTGATATCATTTTTCTTTTCAAATACTTTGGAGCTGAACACGCGCTTCCATTCCGGTTCTTTCAGATCAGCTAACGCTTTCAGACACTTAAGGAATTCTTCGTCCTCCGCTTTGGATAACTCTTTCGTATTCCCTTTATTCAACTGTTCCAGCACATGATTACAATAAGCGAACAGACAGCTTCCGGATACATCCTCCTGCAGTTTGCACACTCTTGTTATTGCCTGTAACTGGCGTTCTCTAGGATCAATGACTCCAATTAAGTCACATAATCCAGGAATTACTTCTACCCGATAATCAATCTTCGTAATATCCGTATTCATTTCTCTCCAGTCAAAATGCAGATATTCTTCTCCGCCTAATGCTGGAATTCTTTCTAAAACTTTTGCCTGTCTGACCAGTTCATCTCTGCCACCCACTATTTTCAAAAGATCCCCATCCACCTTTGGGTGCTTCATTCCTAAGAGATTCCCTATGCGATAGTCCTTTGTATTTGTCTTATCGATCAACCATTTTGCCAACGGCAGATTCTTTTCATTATATTCCATATTTTATTCTTCGCTTTTCATCTTCCGCCTTATCTCCTGTCTCACATTCTCTTAAACTAATTCTTTCACAAACTGAACTATATCATAATTCTTCTTTTGAACATCTTTATCTGTTTCCAGTTCAGGCATTGACAACCATTGATATTCTTTTCCATCAATTTCAAACGAATCCTGCTTTATCTTATCTGGGAACTTTTTTATGTCAGCTATGTAAAACTTATGGCAATACACCTTTCGCTTTTTTGCACTTTCAGAATATTTTTCATGAATTCTCTGTCCTAAATATGAGAGCTTAATATCCTCTAACTCAATCTTCAAGTCCCCAGACAAATGTTTTTTGATAAAATCCTCATTATTGGAATTATCTTTATAATTAAGAAACAGCTTACATCCCCAACGTTTATCATCATAAACAAGAAATCGATTAGGGAATTTTTGAAATGAATCTTTAATTAATATGATTGAGTGATTATGGGCAATTTCGTTAAGTTTGTTGATATCCATAATGAGATCTTCATATGTATAATTATTCTTTTTGCTAGCTACTATATCTATAATACTTTTACCTGTAAACAATATCCCCAAAACAACGAATACCGTTTTTAATACTATTCCCGGTATTCCAAAAAAATCTTTGTATGACGCTAAAATAACGGATATCAAAAATGAGACTGCTGAAAGGACACTGTCCCACACGACATTGTTCCCTATAAATTGTTTCTTTTTTTCTAAAAGAAGATTTAACTTTATTTCATCAATTAAAATTTTTATACTTACTCACTCCTTTCAAACAGCCACTTTGTAAAAACAAATTATAACAAATAATCTTTTATTTGACCAGTGATATTAAAAAATATAACTTTTATAATTTTATGTAAGAAATAAGAATCTTCCTTCACAAGACATGACTTATATCTACTTTCAAACAAATGTCCTCGATACTGGTACTTATGATTAAAATACATTGCATATCTCTCAGACAAACACTTCTTGAACCTTCCAATCTCACCTTCACTAGTTTCCAGTAGAAGATGTATATGGTTCGTCATCATGCAATATGCATGTGCCTTACATTGATACTTATCTAATGCCACCTTCAATATCTCTAAAAACACCTGATAATCTGCTTCATCTGAAAAAATCTCTGTTCTCCTTACTCCTCAGTGCATCAAATGATAGATTGCACCCGGATACCATTCTCTTAATTTTCTTGCTATTTTTGGTTCTCCTTTTATGATGTTATCATTCGTGATTATCTTTAAAGTAATGCGTCCACATCCGCATTACTCTTTATCACGTATACTTACTTCTATGTGTTTTCCCAATGCATTTGCATACTTTTCCAGCATCAACAATGTCGGGATTCTTGTCCCTCCCTCAAACCTTGCTATATTCGATGTTCTCACACCGGTTATATCCGATAATTCCTGCTGCGTTAGTCTCTGTCTCTTTCTTTCCTCCACCAATTGTCGTATCACTTCGGAAGAATCCTGCTGCACTGCTGATTGAATCATATCCGCATATGCCAGCAACCTTTTCTCTCTTTTTTCCTTTTCATTCTGATATTCTTCTCTGTTCTCTTTCATCCGATCCGCTTCCTACTATCAGTTTTATCGAATTATATCATCAATGATATGAAGTTGCAATACCTTTTAACAACTTAAGATTTTCTTAATGGGGTCTGACCCCTTCAGTCTCCAAAAGACAGGACTGAGAATATCAGGATAAGAGTCATTAAAGTTATTCTCGATGATGGAACGAAAGAGTATCTTGCCACCAATCTTTTTGATTCACATATTTCTCAACAGATGTTCCGCAAACTTTACTTCTATCACTGGTCAGTCGAAACAAAATATAAGGAATCTCTCCGATGCAGATTTCAGATTATGCCTGGAAGAACATTCCGACGAAAGAAGAATTTTATATGTGTTGGATTTTGTCTATCTCAAATTAATACATACTTTGTGCTCTTCCAAATATCTTTCATCTGGTATCATATCTCCATTGCTAAAAATAATAATCTCACTTGCCTTTCTTTTTTGAGCTACACTATAATTTAAATCGAATCTTCTTAATTCATGATTCACATATATATTCGCTATTTCCGGCACATCATCATAAGTAATGACCCAGTCACAGTTCACAGATTCCCTAATCATTTTTTCAATCCGTACATGATCCTGTTCATTAAAAAAATTCAAGTATAACTGCTTTCCTTTCTTAAAATATGGTGGATCAAAATATACAAATGCCTCTTTTTCATATTTCGGTAAATAATTTTTTATCAACGAAGCAACATCCTTATTATATAAATGAATACATTCTTTCTTTTTAGCAATTTTTAATATTCGATTTATAAGATTGTCCTTATTAAATCTCGCATCTAGTTTCCAAACCCCATTCTGCTCCAGTCCTCCAATCATTCCTCCATTAATGATTCCTGATCTGTTTGTTCTGTTAAGATAGAATGTAGAAAATCCTAATTCAAAACTATACTTATTATCTGCGCGTAGTAAAATCTCCCTTTGCTTTTTCCACTCTTCGACAGATAACGGTACTTCATGAACTGCTTCAACAAATCTATCAGTTTCACTTAAAATTGCACGCCAAAATGAATAAATTCCTTTATCTAAATCATTAATCACAATCTGACTTACTATATCGTTTTCCAGCAAATCTAATGCAATCCCGGCTCCACCTGCAAAAGGTTCAATATAGGTTCCACCTTTATGACCTGTTTTTTCGATTAGTACTTTCATAAATGGTGCAAGTTTCCCTTTTCCGCCGGGATATCTTAATGGTGAATAAATCATTTATTAGTCCTTTCCTACAACTTTCTGTCTTATATAAAGTTAATCAACATTAGTATAACATTACAGTAAGTGCCGACTCAAGCTCTCATTTTACACTTTAACGATCCAAATCTAGCTCAAGCTGTGTATATTCTACTTTTATTACACAAATTGCTAAAGTAACGGTTGAATGCTCTACAGCTATCTGTATCTTAACTTTTCCTCCCAAAAAGTTTAAAATTCTTTCCTGTGGCAAAGAAATCTCGGCCTGTCCAATAAAAACAGGTACTTTCAACCGAATTAACATTCGATTATCCCTCAATTCATCAATGTCGGTTTTTATTGGATGTGACAATCCATATATATCAATTGGATCTCCAACAAAATCTACTATTTCAAGACCATCTTCCTGTTGATGTTGTCCTGTACTCGTTTTCAGTAAAACATACCCCTTTTCAAAAGCCCCCTTCTTCGCCTTCTTTCTTTCTTTTATAGTTGTAAAGTCTGCTTTCTCACATCGTAATTTTTTTAAAATTTCATTCGATTTTTCTTTTATGTTCCCTAATAATTTCTGATTATTTTTTCTGCTATTTGTATTTAGAAGCTCAAATGCATACTCTAGTATTTTCTTTTTTTCTTCATCATCTACAACTTTAATAATCTTCATATTCATACTTCCTTTACCATGTAAAACTATTTCATATACACTTTCTCGCAAAGCCATGATACCCTTGATCAAACACTTCCTTTAACCTAGCATATTCACCTAATTGCCACTGTTTAGCTAAATAAATCATTCCGCACATACATGCATATTTGTCGTAGTAATTCCCAAAGTTCGCCTCATATATGTATTGTTCTTGTGATTGTGGATTTTTTTCCATTAAAGCTAATTTCATTTTATTTGTGGATTGAATATAAATATCTTCTAACTTTTCCCATTCAACACTATCAATCTCTTGTTGATTATAGGATACTAGATGTGCAAAGCCTTCATTAAACGTAATCGCATCCAATTTATCTCTGTAATTTCCAAATTGTTCACTTTTTTCAATATCTGTATAAATATATTCCGGCGACATTATAAACTGTCCGGGATTGATCAGATATTCCGCCGCATCTTCCATAGCCTTTACAAAACCACCGAAAATAAGCCTGAGATCTTCAACTCCCATCTTCTTTTCTTCATACAGCACATTCACCGCCTGTTTCGAAGTAATATCAAAATAGATAAAAAATCTGCCATCCATCCCCTGTATCCTGCACTTCAGAAGAGAGGGAATCACATTTCCCGCAAGCATCCTTACCTGATAGGAATCTGTATTGATCTCATTCTCACCATAGACAATGAGATAATTATGATTCATATCCCTCTTATATTCTGTCCGCATACTATTCTATTCCCCCATTTCTCTCAGTACCGCCTGCGCCGCCCGCAGTCTGCGGATATGTTTCACCGGATTTATCACTGCGGATTTCCCTTCTGTCCTCAAATGCCAGCTCAGATTGCCATACGATGAGATCGTGTCCAGGTCATAGGTTACCTGCACTTCTTTTCCCACATTTGTCTGGGTACCTAAATTCTCCGCCCCGAAAAAGCCAATACTCCCCAGCTCCTCACTGCGCATCCTTGCAGTATCATATATTTCTCCGTTTTTCTTAATCCCTTCCATGCTCCCGCTTACTGCCGATTCATAAGCTGCCGCTGTCAGCCATGCCCTGTTATGTACAAAAAAGCTCAGATAGATAAGTCCCATCAACACCAGCAGGATCAACGGCATGACACAGGCAGTCTCGATTGTAAAACTTCCCTTACGAATTATACTGTATTCATTTGTTATACAAAAATTATCTTTCATATCAAAAATCCTCCCAGATATCCTGCCAGCAGAAATGGCACAAACGGTATTTCCGTACTTCCCTTTCTGCAAAATCCCATCATCATGATGCCGGACCATACTGCACTGCAGATCATTCCCATAAAAAGTGTTGAAAAAAATTCTTCCGGGTACAGCACTGTCCCCAGTGCCATAAGCAGCCAGCCATCGCCCATTCCCACAGCACCTTCTGTAAGGATGCTGATCAGCACCAAGAGAAAACCTGTCCCCACGCACATAAGAACCTCCGGAACATTTCTTCTGCTATATATTGTCCACACAGTTCCGCAGACTGCAAATATTATGATCAGCAGAAGAGAAACCTGCTTTTTTCTGATATCTATCCATGAATTTATTCCCAGAAATCCAAGTACACATATTTCTTTTACGCCATTCATCTCCATATACATCTCTCCGGCAAAATTCAGCCACACCTGCTACATGCTCCCATTTCCGAAACAGAGGAAGCTTTTACCAGTCTTACCGAACGTTTCAGCCCACTGCAGGACTCCAGATTATGGTATCTGTTTCCCTGTTCCGTAACATATACCACTCCTGCCGGATTCTGATTCCTGCTGCAGATTTCACAGGCTGAATAATGCTCCCCGTACTTATTGGATGCAGATTTTGCGGAACTTCCGGGAATTTGTTTTAATGAAACATTCAGATAGCTGCAGCCCGGATTTTTATGGTACACACTGCCCGAGTCAGTTACATAAACCATCGGTTCTGTTTCTCCCTGCTCTCCTCCATTGTCAGGAAATTCGGTTCCTGTCCATGCATGGACTTTTACATGGTTATAAACTACAACATCCGGAAGAGGTATCAGTCCACCAAAGGGTTTATACGTGTAGATATCCGGCAGCGTAATATCATCAACACTGTCCCCACCCGGAAGATACGCATACATTCCCGCCTGTTTTGCCTTCGTACACAATGCAGTCAGATGTTCCGTCTGCAGTTTATATATATCCATAAACGAAATCAGCGTAACCATTCCCAGGAAGAACAGCGGCAGTACAAGTGCTGTTTCTACTGCCAGACTTCCCTTCTTAATCTTTCCCCGAAAAGAGGTGCAGAAAGATACTTTTACAGAAGAAACTTCTCCAATATGTTCTTTTGCATTTGTCCGAAAATATTTCCGACTCTTTTGGGGGAATAAAAGATCGTAAATATTGCTTAGAGAGACTTTTCTCCTTTCATAAATTTTTTTATCTTTTTTTCCGATTTCTTCAATGCTTTGTTTTTCTTTCTGTAAAAGCATCTTTTCACACCTCTTTTCAGCAATTCATTCATAACAATACTGACGTATCACCTGAAATTCCTTTTTCCTGTTTGCTTTTACCTCCGCAAATGCCTCCAGAGCTACAACACAGGAATCCATATAAAAATTTGCCCTGCCTTTCTTTCTTATCGCATCTTCGATCATATCCATAGCTCTCATCACTTTCTTTTCCTTTGAAACAGGCAATATCAGAACCTGAAGGTAATCCTCATAGGACAATCCATGTTCATTGTTTTTCCGCATGGAATCCAGTCCTTCCATCAGACTTGAAAGATTAGACAGCGAAATCTGCCAGTCTGCGGAAGTTTTTACAAGGGGAATCTTCCCTCCTGCAAAAAGTTCTCTCACATCCAGTACGCTCTCCGCAAATGCCCAGCATAAAAGCAATGCAGACTCTATCACTACCGCTGCCGGAGGAACCAGAAATCCCGACGCAATGGCTGCAGCGAGTGCCTGTGCCTCTGTTCTTTTTACATTATCTGCCATCAAACATGCAAAGTTTACGCCTTCTCTGATGAACAAAAGCTTTGATGCCACAGATTTAAGGTTATCTATATCATTGTCTCTTCCTCCAAAAACATATTCCATCTGATATGCAAGACTTTCTTTTGACGGATCTGTGTAATTTCCCAGATGATTCATCAGATACTGCTGAAACAAAACCCCGGAAGTATAACTGCTATCTGCTGTCACTCCGTCCGGCATCTCCATTCCCTGTTGCAGCTGTCTTCCCGAAACCATTGTGTCTTTGCTGACTGTCCGGGTGGAAATTTCCCGTCCGGGTGGCAAAACCAGCTCCAGTATTCCCATTTTCATAATTCTTTTTATAATACTGATGGGATTGTCAGCCTGTGGCTGCGTCGGTGCTGGCTGGGTTGATATTTGTCCTTCCTGTTGCTGCCTGTTTTCAGCTTCCTGTGCTGCCTGCCGGCTTTTCTGAGAAGCCTGATTCATTTCTGAATCATATTTGT
>ENA-OPCZ01001893-OPCZ01001893.1-human-gut-metagenome-genome-assembly--contig:-NODE-1893-length-10446-cov-3.135021_pt1 | contig 10446 bp, 10 predicted proteins | sample MGYA00241566_ERZ501483 | MGnify/ENA primary metagenome ERZ501483 (study PRJEB25962, sample SAMEA1965191) | human gut metagenome | biome: human gut; feature: human-associated habitat; material: faeces... | reverse complement strand
GGCGCATCAAAACAAGCATGCTCATGCATTGGCAGAGATAATCGATGCTTTCGAAACTTCTGAATGTCACGGCCTGCGCCTGTTTCCGCTTATAATTTCTTAGAAGCCTTTCGGCTTCATTATTCGTGGCAGGGACCCGGATATCATACAGGAACAACCATAGCTTTCTTCACAACCGAACACATAACTGTCTGCCTTCCCCAACTGTTCCAGCTTGCCGATTTGCTCGCCGATAAACTTAAAGCCGGTCAACACGTTGACGGTACGCAGTCCGTAATGGGCGGCAATCTGCTCGCCCATATCCATGGTAACCTTGACCTGCTCTACAAATGTAGTGTAGACCTCGTCCGGAATATACCGGATTCAAAATGGATCCAGTCTCACTACTTCTTCGAAGTCTGTAATGTCACTTCTTCCACTTACCTGCCACATACCTGTAATCCCCGGTTTGATGGCAATTCTGGCTCTGTGATGCAGTTCATATTTTTGCAATTCATCTTGTAATATTGGTCTGGTACCTAAGTATGTCAAGTAAGGAACAACTTTTTTTCAAAATTACTCACTCAGCACAGAACTATTCAATTACCCTGTAAAATGGCATAAAAAAAGAACCTCTGATTACTCAGAAGCTCAATAATATCTGCTGTTTTCTCTTATTCTGTCTCATTCATCATCAAGGTAACTGCCTGTTTCAAATCAAATACCACCAGATTACACTCTGCATGATAGGTTCCTGATATTCGATAGCTTTTTTCTTCATCCCATTTACATACTTTCCAGATAATACGCAGCATAGGAATACTGTTGATTACAAAGTTCCAGTCATTCTCACTACATTTTGGCACATAAAAGCACTCTGAATCTTTCCGATCAGATGCCTGTACCGCAAAAAGCTGTTTCTCTGGGTTAAAAAGGAAGCGAATATACTTCGGTTCACCCAATCTTTTTATTGTAGAATGAAATATCCGTATTCTTCCTGCTTTTTTGCACAGAGATACCCCTGTAATGTTTATTGTCTTTTGCGACATTTGCACTCCTCCTTCCAAATTGAGCGCACTTTCCCTATTATCTGCATGAAGTTAGTTCGACGTACCCTTCACACATATTTATTTCTAACGCCTTCTTATGTTCTTCTACCGGTAAGCCAAAGGAATCTTTCCAGTCACTTGGATAGAATGGTATTCTGTTTCTCTTTTTTATTGCCTTTTCTTCGTCTGCAATCGCTGCTTTTTCTTTATCAGACAGTGTTTTTTCCTCCTGATTTACTGTCTCTTGCAATATAGTTCCTTCTGCTACTTTCTTTTTACGTTTTGTATCCATAAATATTTCTGTTTCTAACAAGTCAAAAACGTAAATAGTTTCACCTTCATGGGTTATTTTGTGTCCAAGTATTTTATAACGGCAGTCCATGCTCCATCCCATCATATCATACAGCATTGCCGAAAAAATCTTATTGGACATTTTCCTGCTTTTTCTCTTATCAGGCTTTGCAATGCACCACCGCAGAGCATCTTTATCATTCTCTTCGCATTTACGCACTACCATACGTTTATCTTCTGGATTCACTAATATCTGTATGTAAACTGCATCCTCTAAACCAGCGATGCAGGCTGTATTAAATGTTACACTGTCTCTCCGGATCACAACTGCCGGTTCTCGCAAATGAGCAAAAAGTTCCCTTCTGACTACCTGAAACCCATCGTAGCTGAAATCCTGTGCAAGTTCCAGTGCTTTCTGATCTATATTTTCTGTATTTTCGTTTCTGTTTTCTAACACTGTTTCACTCATACTGCACACCTCATTCTATCTATCATCCCTTGTGCCTGTTCATTTAGCCTGTTCAGTAAATCTTCTGATATTATATCCATTCCCTCAACAGCTTTAGCTGGGCGCAATACATCCCATTCTCCATAATAAGTAACTCGTTCCAATAACACTATATCCCCTGCAGCACATCCGAAATGTCCTGCCCACGTTTCCGGATAAAGTGTCCGATACTCCTTTGGTCTGACTTTCTTTTCTTTTTCTACAACTGCTGTATCTTCTTTTTCTATCTGCTCATTCGTCTCCACTATTTCGTCTATCAGAGGTTTCTCTATCGTTTCCCGTTGGATTATCTCTGGTTCTTCCAGATTAAAAAGGAAAATCTGTTCATCAGCAGATTTAGAATACTGACCTCTAAATCGGTATTTGCAGTCTCCATTCCAGTCCATCAATTCATACAATGGCTGTGAAAATCCCCTGCAGCTCTTTGGAAGTACTGCCCATTTCCCTTTTCTTAGCGTTCCCCATCTTACCGCATTGACATTATCTTTTTCACAAGGTCTGACAGCAATAATTTTCTCAATCGAATTAAAGAGTATCTCCACATACTCCACATCTTCAAATTTCTTTAAACAGGCAGTGTTAAATGTAAGCTGCCCATCGGATATAGTCAGCGCCGGATCTAATCTAGTGGAAAAAAACTGTGCCCTGACGATTTCATACCCAGATAAATCAAACTTACCTTCTATATTTTTCTCCGCTAAATTCTCTCCTCCAGCGTTCTTTTCAGTTTCTTCATATACGCTCTGGCTTGCCTGTTGATAATCATCCCCAGTAAATCCAGTCCAGGAACGATTAACTGAAACAAATCCCTTTAAAGCACCTGAATCTACTACTTTCAAATTCGGAAAAGGGAATCCCTCTTTCGCATATCTGGTTACAGACAGCATTTTTTGTGCCGCATTATAGACTTCTCTGTCTACAATCGCTTCATGGTGATCATTCTGACGGTACTGATTTCTGTCGTGCCGATTCTTTTTTGCTTTGTGATCCAGATAATTTGGTGTAAATGTCTTTCTTGAAAGCACATCACCACAGTACCTTTCATTTCGCAGTAGATTTACAACTGTACTGCTACTCCACTTCAGATTACCACGCTTTGTTTTCCGTTTTAGCTGCATCATAATTTCTGCTATTTCAGAGGTCGGAAATCCATTAAGAAACAAATAATAGCACAATCTCACTGTTTCTGCTTCTTCTTCGTTTATCACAAGGTTTCCATCCTCATCTTTATCATATCCAAGCAATTTTGGTGTAAGAAAAATTCCTCTGGAAAATCTCTGCTCTATGGATATATTCATAATCTCGCTTTTTGTATGGGATTCTTCCTGTGCGGCTGCCGAAAGAACTGCCAGCATCATTTCACTGGTATTATCAAGAGTATAAATATGTTCCGTTTCAAAGAATACACCTACTCTCGGAACCATATTTGCCAGTTCACGAACCTTAGCAATACAATCTACAATATTTCTTGCAAATCTGGAAACACTTTTCGTAACGATCAGATCTATTTTCCCGGATTTGCAGTCCTCTATCATTCGGTTAAACTCATCCCTGTGCTGTAAGGAGGTTCCGGAAATTCCTTCGTCTGCATAAATTCCAACCAGTTTCCATCCCTGATGTTCCCTTATCATATCCTCATAATGATTTTTCTGCAGTTCATAAGAAGATGTCTGGTTCACATCATCTGTAGACACACGACAATACGCACATACTCGTTTCTCCGTTGTATCTTCAAATAACTTTTCTTTTGGTTTTGCCGGAATAAATTCCAATTCGCTTCGATCAACACCTTTATATCTTTCACGAATCCTATTCTTCTGTTCTTCCCGGCTATTTATTTCTTTTTCATATCCGTTCACCTACATCACTCCCATTTAACTGCCAATACCATTTATCTCCCAATTTATAAGATATAATCCCCATATCTTTTTTTGCCTGTTCCACAGTACGCTTTCCAATTCCATTTGCCCGCATTTTATCAAATATATCTGCACATGCCATATCTGTTCCATTCAATAACAATCGCAGATAATCCTTCGCCTTGTCCAATTTGCTGTCCGCTCTTGGTTTACGCACTAGAATATCTTCTACTTCATATTCATCCTGCCCTATCCATCGGAATCCATAATCCGGATTTAATTCAAAAACATAGGCTTTTCCTTCTGGTGCCAGATTATTTTTAATCTGAAGCATTACACGATAATATGGGATATTCCTGTCCCTTCCTACCAATAAGATGCTCCTTGCCACTGCAGCTATGTCTATACTTCCAAGTCCTCTGTATATGCCTTTTGCACGATTGCTTTTATTCATATGTCCAATCAATACAACTGCACATCCTGTCCGTTCTGCAACTTTTACAAGATTTCCAAGAACAGAACGTACCGAATTTGAACGTTGCATTTCCCCGTCCATTCCCAAGTATGCCTGAAGGGGATCAATAACCAATAATTTTGCCTTTGTACCTTCAATCGCCTGTGCCAATCTCACATCATTTAATAAGATTGGTTCTTCATCAGACTGTTCCAAAAATGCGATCCGACTGCAATCTGCTCCTGCTGCTTCCAATCGTGGCTTGATTGTGTCTTCAATCCCATCTTCTGCCGCCTGATAAATTACATTTCCCGGTATCCTGTCCCCGCTTCCATCCGGCATAGCATCTCCATTTGTAATAAGTGCCGCAAGCTGCATCATCATTGTGGATTTTCCTTCTCCTGGATCTCCTTGCAATATCGTTATCTTTCCATAGGGAATATACGGATACCATAACCAATCAACTTCTTTTGATGACACTGTATTGTAATATGTAATTCTATAATCATTTTGTTCCTTTTCATTTTGAGCCATCTATAATCCTTCCAGCTTTTTATTTTTCTCCGTCATATTTGCAACCAGTTCTGTAATTGTTTGTATTTCTTTTGGTGTAAGACCAGATACGTCAACCGTTCTTTTACTTTCACACCCCAGCAGATAGTCGGTACTCACTCTATAAATTGTGGCTAATCTGACCAAAATTTCATAAGAAGGCTGTCTGACATCATTTTCATAGGAACACATTGTATTTTTATTTACTCCAACCAAGCTTGCTACCTGATCCTGCCGCAAGCGATTGTTTTGTCTTAATTGCTTTAATCTATTTCCTAATGATTCCATCATGTGCATCTTACCTTTCTATGCACTATGAAAATTTTTGATTTTACAGTATTTTAGTATATTCTATCAATTTATAGTTCTCGTTTGGGGAACTGCGGTTCCTCTTTCGAGAACCAGACGAATTTCCACTTAACAATGCTTTATAATATTTTTAATCCATAAATACTGTTTTCTCTTTTTATGTTTCCAATTATATATTATCTAGTGAATTTATTCACTATATTTTTGCATTTTCCCCTACTTATAATTAAACAATCAGGAAATAAATTAGAAGGGCGGGGACAATGTGATTGATTATAGTCCGTTATGGATTACAATGGAAAAACGAAATATATCTCAATATTATCTCGTCAACAATGGCATCGACTACCGAACTATGCAACAACTCCGGAACAACCAGAATATTACCGCATCTACTATCGAAAAACTGTGCCGGATCTTATCTTGCACCCCAAATGACATTTTAACTTTTACAGATGATGATATACATGATAAATAACTGTCGGAACCGATGCATCCGGCAGTTTTATTTTGCAACATTGCGGTCTTGCGGTGTTGCGGTCTTAATAAAATACCCATAGGAGGATTATCTATGACACCAGAAGAATTTCAATCTAAATGCGTACAAATATCACATTTTATACATTATGAACTCTCTAACTGGATTGATCTTGCCGTATTTACACAAAATTCCTTTGAGGATCTTGGAGAACTATATTATCAACATATTTTAAACCATGTTGATATGGCAAGTATTGATTTAATCAATCGTGTTGTTAAAGCAGACTCTCCTAAGTCTTTCATCTTTGAGCAACAAGCAGATTACTATACTGCATTATGTAAACTTATGCGATTAAAATCTCTTCCTTCCGCAGTTTTCTCATCTATGCAACAAAAATTCAACTCAATATTTGTCCAATCATATACTCAAGCAAAGCAGACTTATATTTCCAAAATTAACCAAATTAACAGTCAATTATTACTTGCTAAACAACAAAGTAATTCTATAAAACAGGCAACTCCTTCTTTATCTTTTTTAAGAGATTTAACTTCTGACGAGGATACTTTATTAAAAGCGTGTTCTGACTGTAATATGCTTCGTACTCGTAAAGAAATGTTAGAATTTGGAATGAATTATGTAGATACCAAATTATTTGAATTTTGTGATATTAATGATCCGCAAAAAATAGCCGAAACATTATCTTATGAAACTTTAAAATTATGTAAAACATCCTCTCCTAATATTGATTTTATATTTTCACCATACCAAGATTATCTTGATCTTTTGTTAGATGACATTAATCGCTCCTACCTTATTTTTTTTAAAATTAAAGTCTATACAATTATAGATAATGGACGATCCCGTTGTAGACAACTGTTTTATACCAAAAATGAAAACGATGCGGTGCTTGAATATAAAAATTATTTGAGTAAAATTCCTAATTTTGATGTTCTAAATCAGCAAAAGGCAACTGCACCTTCTGACTACAATAATTCATTAGCCCAAATAGTCTCTGACTACAGTTTAATAAATGAATTAAAAGAAAATATAAATAAATGCCATAAAAGGTACTAATCTTTCAGCTACCTGTCCGATTCTTTTGATTCCGCCAAGTAAGATCAATGCCACAAGAATTGCAACAATGATACCAATGATCAGATTCGCAGTTCCAACAGAAGACTGACTGATCACGTGGAAATTCAACAAAGCAGAATTGATTGCTGTTGTGATCGTATTTACCTGAGTAGCATTTCCAGTTCCGAATACTGTTAAAACTCCGAAAGCAGAGAATAGTACAGCAAGAAAATGCCAGTTTTTGCTAAGACCATTCTTGATATAGTACATAGGACCACCAACATAATCCCCTTCTTGGTTACGTTCTCTGAAGTGAACTGCAAGTGTTACTTCGGAAAATTTCGTACACATTCCAAGAATAGCAGAAATCCACATCCAGAAAACAGCACCAGGACCACCGATTGCGATCGCACCGGCAACTCCGGCAATATTTCCAGTTCCGACTGTGGAAGCGAGTGCAGTACAGACTGCCTGAAATGGAGTCATAGATCCGTCGGATGCATCTTGCTTCTTAAAGACACGACCAAGCGTTTCCTTCATTGCATAAGGAAATTTACGGATCTGTAAAAATTTTGTTTTGATCGTTAACAGTAATCCGACACCAATGATGCAGATCATGGCTGGAACACCCCAGATAAAGTTGTTCACGGCACCGTTAACTGATTGTATAAGCTCTAACATAAATCAAACCTCTTTCAAATTTCTTTTATTAATTTGTATCTGTTCTTATATAATAGATATTTACTCATTAAGATCCATGTTACCTTAAGGTGACATGGAACATGAACAGACACAAGTGCAATCATATCATATTTACAGAAAAAAGTACAGAATCTAATCTTGACAGAGAATTAATAGATATCTTCTATAGATTTATGAAAAAAATCTAACTTGTAAAATATGTAAATAAGGACTAAACTTATATTCATAATTACGTGTAGACTTGGAGGATGAAAGATGGAGAATGAAAAACCAATACTAAGAGGAGAGCTTGCATTGATGGCAGCAATCGTGATCAATAGTTTTAGTGTAGTACTGATGCTGTATTCAGGTTCTGGAATTTCGGCAATCTCAAGTGTACCTTATGCATTTTCGGAAGTATTTAAGGAGTTATCACTAGGTACATGGACATATATATTTCAGGGAGCATTGGTGTTAAGTCTGATGATCCTAAGAAGAAAGTTTGTACCATCTTATTTATTCAGCTTCGTTGCAGGATTTGCGTTTAGTGAATTATTAGATGTCAATGAATTATGGATTGGGATCCTGCCACAGACGATCCCATGCAGGATTGCGTATTTCCTGATCAGTTATTTCTTGTTAAGTATAGGAATTGCTTTAGAAAACAGATGCCAGCTTCCGATCATTCCAACGGATTTATTTCCAAGAGAATTATCAGAAATCATTGACAAACCATATGCAAGGGTTAAGATCATATTTGATGTTTTATGTCTTGCCACAACGGGGCTTTTAACATGTCTGATGCTTGGATATTTAGATGGATTAGGTATTGGAACGATCGTTGCTGCATTTACGATGGGTAAAATGGTTTCGATCACAGGCAGTTGGATCGATCAGAGAGTTACTTTTGCATCGGTCTTAAGTAAACAGACGATATAGGGAATTAAGAGAATAGAAATAAGAAAGATGATAAAATAAGATAGAACGGGTGATAGTTTTGAAACAATATATTTTGAATGATTATATTACAGACGATGCCAGAATGGTAAATCCAATGATGGAAATTAATGGTTTTAAAGTAAGACCAGGATTTTTTGATTTAAATGGAGCATCAGAATTTTCATGTGGGGTGAATTTTACAGTGCATACAAGCAATGGAACATCATGTGATCTGCTATTATTTCATCCAGGAGAAGAAGAACCATATGCAATCATTCCATTTCCAGAATCATATAAGATCGGAGATGTCTATTCTATGATTGTTTATGATCTGAAATCCGAAGATTTTGAATATGCTTATCGTGTGGATGGACCATATGATGAACAAAAAGGATTACTGTTTGATAAAACAAAAGTTTTGTTGGATCCATATGCTCAGGCTGTTGCAGGACAGGAAGTCTGGGGACATAAAAGAACCAGAACGTATCATGCAAGAGTTGTAAGAGATAGTTTTGACTGGGGTGTACAGCCACAGTCAAGCAGAGAGATGAGTGATCTGATCATTTATGAGTTACATGTCAGAGGATTTACAAATCATTCATCCTCAGGAGTCAAACATCCAGGAACTTTTGCAGGATTAAAAGAAAAGATTCCATATTTAAAAGAATTAGGGATCAATGCGGTAGAATTGATGCCGATCTTTGAATTTGACGAGATGATCAACGCAAGAGAAGTGGATGGAAAACAACTTGTTGAATATTGGGGATATAATACGGTTGGATTTTTTTCACCAAATGCCAGTTATACAGCTGCTGAGGAAGTCAATAATGAAGGACAGGAATTAAAAGAATTGATCCGTGAACTTCATGAAAATGGAATCGAAGTTATTTTGGATGTTGTATTTAATCACACTGCGGAAGGAAATGAAAATGGACCATTCTTCAGTTTTAAGGGATTTGACAACAACATCTACTATTTATTAACTCCAGAAGGTAATTATTATAATTTTAGTGGATGCGGGAATTCTCTAAATTGCAACCATCCAGTAGTACAGCAGATGATCCTTGAATGTTTAAGACATTGGACGGTTCATTATCGTGTAGATGGATTCCGATTTGATCTTGCAAGCATTCTTGGACGAGATGAAGATGGAATGCCAATGAATAATCCACCATTACTAAAAAGTTTAGCCTATGATCCACTTCTAAGGAATGTAAAACTGATCGCAGAAGCATGGGATGCAGGTGGATTATATCAGGTAGGAAACTTTCCAGCCAGCAAACGATGGGCAGAATGGAACGGACAGTACCGTGATACGATGCGAGGCTATCTAAAAGGTGATTTCTGGGAAGCTAACAGTGCTGCATGGAGAATTTGTGGTTCAGGTGACTTGTATGGCGGATATTACTCTGATGGCAACAGTAATTACGCTGGATACAATTCCTGTATCAACTTCCTCACATGTCACGATGGATTTACAATGTATGATCTCTATTCTTACAATAATAAACACAATGAGGCAAATGGTTGGAACAATACCGATGGGGCAAATGACAACCGAAGCTGGAATTGTGGTATGGAAGGAGACACAAAAGATCCGGAAGTACTCAAATTACGTTACCGCATGATCAGAAATGCTTGTGCTATCTTAATGTGCAGCCGTGGAACGCCAATGTTCTTCTCAGGTGATGAATTTGGAAATACGAAGTTTGGAAATAATAACAGCTACTGTCAGGATAATGAAATCTCATGGATTGATTGGAGCTTATTAGAGAAGAATAAAGATTTATTTGAATTCTTTAAATTTATGATCGATTACAGAAAAAAACATCCAGTTATCCGCAAGAAACTGGACAATGCAGTTTGTGGAATGGAAGCAATGCATGCACACGATGTTAATGCAGAACGTATGGAAGTACCACAAAATGCAAAAACACTGGCAGTAAGCTTTGCAGGATATGACCGCAAAAAAGGAAAAGACGATCTTGTATATGTAGCAGTCAATGCTTATTGGGAAGAAGTAAAGATCACACTTCCAAACCTTGCAAATCATGGAGCATGGTACTTAAGTGTGGATACTTATGGAGATGAGAAAGGAAAGTACTTCTATCAAGAAGGAGAAGAGATTCGCATTGATCGTGAATATGTGATGAAACCTCGGTCTATTGTGGTGTTTACTGGACGAGAAATTTTAAGATGATTTTTAAATTTTGTATGTTGGCCAACTGTAGATTTTGAGTATATGATAAAAAATAAATAAGCAACCGAAA
>ENA-OPCZ01001890-OPCZ01001890.1-human-gut-metagenome-genome-assembly--contig:-NODE-1890-length-10452-cov-2.665961_pt1 | contig 10452 bp, 10 predicted proteins | sample MGYA00241566_ERZ501483 | MGnify/ENA primary metagenome ERZ501483 (study PRJEB25962, sample SAMEA1965191) | human gut metagenome | biome: human gut; feature: human-associated habitat; material: faeces... | reverse complement strand
AAGGTAATACTGGATGGGCGTGTGGATCGTCGTGTGCAGGTCGCAGCCGTTTTCCGCGTCGAAATACTGGTCGTACTGGTAGAGCACGGAGCGGCCGTCGCGGTCGCGCGCGGTGACGACCATACCGTTCTCACCGGTCAGCTCATCGTTGTACGCCGCCTCAAGGCCCATCGCGCCGCCGAGGTCATTGGTAAAGCCGATGACCTGTGAGGCGAGCGTCCCCTTGGGATAGGTCCTCTTGCTCGTCGGACGAATGAAAACGCCCTTGAGGTCGTTCTCATTGATGAATTCGCGCACCTTGTCGGCGAGCTCATCGTCCGCTTTTTTGACAAGGATCTCGTACTGCGAGGTCGTCTTCTCCATCTTTTTGAGGATGTCGGCAGCGTCGAGGTCCAGAATTTCAGCAAGGCCGCCCGCGATCAGGTTTTGATCCTGATCGTTTTCGATGATCTCCTTGGGCGAGAGAAAGATATCCTCCGCCGAGGCGGACATCGCGAGGATCGTGCCGTTTCGATCGTAGATCGTGCCGCGGCTCGCCTCCACCGTGGTGCGCAGTGTTTGCTGGCGCACAGCGACGGACTGGAGCTCGTCATGCTCGGTGATCTGCCAGCGATAGAGTTGGGTGAAGAGCAGCACAAACGTCAGCACGCCGAACACGCCGAGTAACAGCAGCGTTCTTGTCTGAATGATGCGGTTTGCGCGGCGCGCGGATTCGGGCCGTCTTTTCTGGTTCTGGGGGCGTGGTGCCACAGTCGTTCATCCTCCTTAAAGATGGAAAAGGAGTAAGGAAGCTCCTTACTCCTTATGTATAGCTTCGCTCATTTGAAATATTCCACCACTGCGCATACGCCGTTGCCAAGCGACGTGAGCACCCGCGACAAAACGTTCGGGCTCTTCTGCTGGTAGACGACCACGCTGTCGGACTCGGAGAGGTCGATGTAGTAGACCTGCGAGGCGCTGGGCTTGGCCATACCGGCCGCGGCCGCCGCCTCCTTGATGGTGGTGAGGTCAAAGGTTTTTTCGTAGCGCGTGAGCAGCGCGACATGCTCGTCCTCGAGCGCGGAGATCTCCTTCTGCACGGAGACGACCTGCGCGGAGATTTCCGTCAGCTGTGCGCGGCACATGATCATCAGCGCGACCATTGCGGCCAGCGCCATAAAGCCGCACAGCGTGCCGAGCGAGACCTTTTCGCGTTGACGGCGGACGGGCGCAGCCTTTTTCTGCACCTTCCGCTGCGGGGGACGCATGAATTCCTCGCGCTGACGCTCGTGCTCGCGCTCGTATTCACGCTCGCGGCGCAGCCTGCGCTGGCGCTCTTCGTAGGCGGGATCGTAAGCGAGATTGCCATTGACTCGTCCGCTGTAGCGGCGGTATTTCATGTTCTGCTCTCTGCGGCTGGCCATGGCGATCTCCTTTCTTTTGCGTATTTTCGGCTGTTGTCAGCACTTTTCCGCGACGCGCAGCTTGGCGCTGCGGGCACGGGGATTCTCTGCGAGTTCTTCTTCGCCCGAAACGATGGGCTTTCTTGTGATGAGCTTGACCTTTGGCTTTCGTCCGCACACGCACACCGGAAATTCCGGTGGGCAGATGCAGCCCTGTGCAAGCTCCTGTAATTTCTTCTTGACGATGCGGTCTTCGAGCGAGTGGAACGTGATGACCGCGAGCCGTCCGCCCGGTTTCAGATTTTTCTCCGCCGCGTCGAGCATCGGCGGAAGCTCGCCCAGCTCGTCGTTCACGGCAATGCGGATGGCCTGAAAGCTGCGCTTGGCAGGGTGCTGCTTTTCGCGCAGCGCGCTCGCGGGCATGGCCGAACGGATGATATCGGCGAGCTCAAGCGTCGTTTCGATGGGCTTTTGCTCGCGGTGCTGGCAAATTCTCTTCGCGATGGCGGGCGCATAGCGCTCCTCGCCATATTCAAAGAGGATGCGGCGCAGCTCTTCATAAGAATAGGTATTCACGACCTCGCGCGCGGTCAGTGCGGCGGATTCGTCCATGCGCATATCGAGCGGTGCGTCCTGCTTGTAGGAAAACCCGCGCTGCGCTTCGTCGAGCTGCGGGGAGGAAACGCCGAGGTCAAAAAGCATCCCGTCCACGCCGTGGACGCCCAGCTCGTGCAGCACAGCGTCGAGCGCGCTGAAATTGCTGTGGACGAGCGTGACCTTGTCCAAATAATCGCCGAGGCGGCGGTTTGCCGCTTCGATCGCGGTCTCGTCACGGTCAAGCGCAATGAGACGGCCCGTCGTCAGGCGGCGCACGATCTCGAGCGAATGTCCGGCGCGTCCGAGCGTGCCGTCCACATAGATGCCGTCGGGCTTGATGGCGAGCGCGTCAAGGCACTCGTGCAGCAGCACCGGCTTATGGCCGTAGTTCTCTTCCATATCAGAATCCCAGCTCTTCCATCACGGCGGCCAGATTCTCGGGATTGAGCTCCTCGGCCTCGATCTCTGCCCACTTCTCCGCATTCCAGATCTCGGCGCGGTTCGAAACGCCGATCACGACCACGTCTTTTTCAAGGTGGGCGTAGGCTCTGAGCTTCTGCGGCAGGACGATGCGCCCCTGTGCGTCGGGCTCGCACTTGGCGGCGTTGGCGAAGAGCGGGCGCATGGCCTTGGTCTTCGTATATGGCAGGCTTTCAAACTTTTCGGTGAAGCGCGCCCAGGAGGCGTCGGAATAGATGCTCAGGCAGGAGTCCATGCCCATGGTGACATAAAACGTGTCGCCGAGCTCCTCGCGCAGCTTCGCGGGGATAAAGAGCCGCCCCTTGGCGTCGATCGTGTGCTGATACTGACCCGTCACGGCGGCTGACCCCCCTTTTTCTGTGCATTTTCGCATACAGAGGGCACGAAAGCGCGGCCTTTTCTTCATTTTGGAAAAAGCCGTGCCGCGTCCGATCTGATGCTTATGTGGGAAAGTAAGCCATTTTCATGGTATGATACACCACTTTCCCCCACCTTTGTTTTGAGTATACGAGATTCACATAAAAAATGCAAGCAGAAATTTCCCTGAGATTTCAAGCCTTTTACCGCTTTTTCCTGTGAAAATTCGGCCAGTGCACCGTATTTTTAAAACGCATGTTCTACTTTGGTTTTAGTTAAAAAAGGCCCGCCACAATATCTTGTGGCGGCCCTTTATGCTATGCCCAAATATAGATTATGTCTACCGATCATGTCGGTTTTTGTCACTTTTGACAAATTTTTATCCGTTCTGTGTCTGCTTTTCAGCTGACTGTGCCAGCTCCTCGCGGCGCTTCTGCATCTGCTCGGCAGAGGCGGCGCGGAAGCGCACGCGGGACTGCTTGACCTCCTCGAGCGCCATCTGGATGGCCTCCTCGGTGCGGCGCAGCGCATCCTCGGTGTACTCGTTGGCCACGCGGTACATTTCGCGCGAGCGGTCCTCGGCCTTTTTGATGATCTCGTGACTCTTCTCGCGGGCGATGCCAAGCACCTCGGTCTCGGAGACCTTGTTCTTCGCGTCCTGCTCGGCCTGCTGCATCATGCGCTCGACGTCGCGCTTGGCGGCTTTGACATAGTCCTCCTTTGCGCGGATGAGTTCCTGTGCGCGCGACAGCTCCACCGGGAGCTGGGCGCGAATCTCGTCGAGCAGGTCGAGCGCCTCGTCGCGGTTCAGAATGCACTTGTCGCTCGTCAGCGGCGCGTTCTTCGCGCCGTCGATCATCTCGTAAAGCATATCCAAAAGATGCTGCACATCATTGTTCGCCATGGTCTTCTCTCCATCCTTTCACAAGCTCCGCCGCGCGCAGCGGCATATATTTTTCAAGGTCTTGTCCGTATTTGATCATTTCGCGCACCATCGTGGAACTGATGTGCTGATACTTCGGTTCCGCGACCAGCAGCACCGTTTCGAGCGCGCCGTCCGACACATCGCGATAGATGAGCGAAAGCTGCTGCTCGGCGTCAAAATCCACGCTGTTGCGCACGCCGCGCACGAGAAACTGCGCGTTTTTGCGCAGCGCGTAGTCGGTCAGAAGTCCGCCGCCGAGCTCAGCTTCCACATTGGGAAACTCCTCGACGCTCGCGCGCATGAGCGCGAGCTTCTGCTCGTCCGTAAACATCGGGTGCGTCTTCGTCCCGTTCGGCACGATGGACACGTACACGCGGTCAAAGAGCTTTGACGCGCGCGCGATAATGTCCTGATGCCCGATCGTCACAGGGTCGAACGAGCCGGGAAACACTGCGATTCTCATGCCTCTTCCTCCACCGCGCGGTGATAGATGCTCACCTTGATCTTGCCGTAGCGGTACTCGCGATACAGTCCGTACGGCGCGGGAAGCTCGGGAAGCGTCTGGTTCTGCGGACTTTCCGCGACCATTATACCATGGGGTGATAAAATGTCAAACTGCGCGATCTTTTCCATCGCCTGCTCCAAAAGTCCACTTTCGTACGGCGGATCGAGGAAGATGATGTCGAACCTCCCGCTCTGCGTGCCGAGCGCGGCGAGCGAATCACCGCAGATGACCTGCGCGTTTTCTTCCAGATGGCACAGCGCGAGATTTTCGCGCACGAGCTTGACCGCGTCTGCACGCTTGTCAACAAAAAGCGCGCTTTTTGCCCCACGCGAGAGCGCCTCGATGCCGAGCTGCCCCGTGCCCGCAAAAAGATCGAGCACGCGCGCATCCTCCACGTCGAACTGGATACAATTAAAAATACTTTCCTTGACCTTGTCGGTCGTCGGGCGGGTCTCCATGCCCTTGAGCTCGCCCAGCCGCCGTCCGCGCGCCGAGCCTGTGATGACTCTCATGTTTATCCCTCCGCAGCGCCCAAAGCTGGCGCAATGAACTCATTAGTTTTCATAATACGTGAATTTCCGTTTATTTTCAATAGAGTCCTTGACATTTTCCCGCATTTTACGCAAAATATTTTCTCTTGTTATTCTGCACCGCTTCGTATATAATGATATGGTCATATCATATCGACCAGGGAGAAAGGAGTATCTTCCATGATCAGGCTACAAACCGAAAAGGGCGAAGTCAGCATTTCCGACGCTGCCCTGTCTAATATCACCGGCGCCGCGGCCACGAGCTGCTTTGGTGTCAAGGGCATGGCCTACCGCTCGATGACCGACGGGCTCGTCCACCTGCTGCGCCGCGAGGCGATGAGCAAGGGCGTGCGCATCATTCCCCACGAAGAAGGGGACATTTCTATCGAGCTGCACATCGTTGTGGAGCACGGCGTGAACATCGCCGCCGTCTGCCGCTCCATCATCAATCAGGTGCGCTATATGGTCAGCGAAAACACCGGCGCAAGCATCCGCAGCATCGACGTTTGCGTCGACAGCATGAATATGTAAAAACCGAGGAGGACATCATCCTATGCACGATACCATCAATGGTGCCATGTTCAAGGAGATGCTGCTCTTCGGCACCGTCTCCATCGCACAGGCACAGCAAGCTATCAATGATTTGAATGTATTCCCCGTTCCCGACGGCGACACGGGCACGAACATGAGTCTTACCATCCAGACCGCGGCGCAGGAGCTCAAGAAGATCGAGCCCGCGACGGTCGATCAGGCCGCCTCTGTCACGGCGTCTGCGCTGCTGCGCGGCGCGCGCGGCAACTCCGGCGTCATTCTGTCGCTTCTCTTCCGCGGCATCGCCAAGGAGCTCAAGGGCTGCAAGGAGGCCGACGGCGCGGCGTTCGCCGCAGCGCTTCAAGAGGGCGTTGCCGCGGCGTACAACGCCGTGATGAAGCCCGCCGAGGGCACGATCCTGACCGTTTCGCGTCTCGCTGCCGAGCGCGCCGTGAACGCGGCCGAGGAGCACAACAGCGTCGAGTACGTCATCGAGCAGGCCATCGCCCAGGGCGAGATCACGCTCGCGCAGACGACTGACATGAACCCCGTTCTCAAAAAGGCCGGCGTCGTCGACGCGGGCGGCAAGGGATTCCTGCTGATTCTCGGCGGTATGCTCAGCGCCCTGCGCGGCGAGGAGCGCCCCGAGCTCACCGAAGAGAATGCACAGGAGAAGGCCGATTTTGCCATGCTCAACGAAGAGGACATCACCTTCACGTTCGACACCGTGTTCATCGTCCGCAAGAGCGGACGCAGCATTGAGCCGTTCCGCCGCTTCCTCGACGGCATCGGCGATTCGCTCGTCATCGGCGAGGACGACGAGGCTTTCAAAGTCCACGTTCACACCGACATTCCGGGCGAGGCGCTGACCGAAGCGCAGAAGTACGGCACGCTCGAGCTTGCGAAGATCGAGAACATGCGCACGCAGGCCCAGCAGCTCGCCGCCGGCGGCAAGGCCCAGTCCACCGACGACCTTGAGGCCATCGAGCAGGAGCTTGAAGCCGCCGAGCACGAAAATGCCGGTGAAGCCGAGCCCGAAAAGGACTTTGGCTTCCTCGCGGTCTGCGCGGGTGAGGGCCTTGCGAACGTCTTCACCGACCTTGGCGCCGACGGCGTCATCAGCGGCGGACAAACCATGAATCCCTCGACCGAGAGCATCCTCAAGGAGATCAAAAAGGTCCCCGCGCACACCGTTTTCGTCCTGCCGAACAACAAAAACATCACCATGGCCGCGCAGCAGTGCATCGGCCTGACGGAGAAAAATGTCGTCGTCATCCCCACCGCCTCCATTCCGCAGGGCGTGAGCGCGATGATGGCCGTCGATCCCGACATGAGCGACGCAGACGCCATCGCCAAGGCGATGACGGACGCCGCGCAGTGCGTCTCCACCGCGCAGATCACCTACGCCGCGCGCAATTCCGATTTTGACGGCTTCGACATCCACGAGGGCGATTATCTGGCACTTCTGGACGGCAAGCTGCTCGGCACCGACCGCGACGTCTCCGCGCTGCTCGACGGGCTCTCCGACGAGGCAGCGTCCCGCGAAGCGGAGTTCATCACCGTCTTCTACGGCGAGGATGTGAATGAAGAGGACGCGCACAAGGCGTGCGACGCCTTCACCCGCAAGTGCCCGGATGCCGAGGTCAATCTGATCTGCGGCGGCCAACCGGTCTATTACTATATCATCTCGATCGAATGATCCAAGCACAGCAAAGCGGAGCAGGATTTCCCCTGCTCCGCTTTTTTCTGCCCGTCAGACATTCATCTTCCGCCCGAGGAGCTTCATCAAAAGCTCTGCGTGGCGGTATTCGTCTTCGCTCATCGCCGCAAACAGCTTGCTGAGGCACAGGTCCAGTGTCTCCTCCCCCGCGCGGGCGTAATTGTAGCCCGCACAGGCCTCCGCGTGGTAGAGGCTGCGCAGCAGCGCGCAGAGGTCGCACGTATCCGGCTGCTCCACGCACACGCGCGGGCAGTAGGCCTTGCCGGTGATTAAGTAGATCGCGGCAGCCAGATCGCGCGCGTGGCGCTTCTCGTCCTCGCTCAGCGCGCGGAAGGCTCGCGCCATCTCGCGCCGCGGCGTGCACGAGGAGAGATACGCGTACACCTGCGCGTCGCCGAGCTCCTCGCGCAGAAAGCCCTGCAGCACCTCGACCGATACGCTTGCCTCGCTGCCCATGCAGCAAGGGTCCGCCTCCGCGCCCGGGAGCGTGAGCTCGCTATCCTGTGCGCTCATCTGTGTGTTTGCATTGTCCGCCATCGGGTACGGGTCCTCCCCCGGCGCGACGCGCTTCCACACCTCGCGGCACGCTTCATAGTCGCAGGCGCAAGGCTTTTTCATTTCCGTCATGTTCTTCTTCCCCTTTCCGGAACGGTTCTCGTCTCTATCCTATGCGTGCATTTTGCAGGCGTGCAGAGCCGATATTTCCCTATTTCCCGCATGGAAAAAGAAAATCTTGAAAATCGCACCTCTCTCGTTGATTTTTTCCATTTTTTCTGGTAAACTACACTTGTTTTGTATTTTTGCGCATTTTGTTGCATTTGCAACTTTTCATTCTCTGCCATCTGGTCCATACTAAAGACAAGCAATGGCAGTTTCTGTAAGGAGGTCTTCTTTTCATGCTGGAACTGAAGCACATCACCTATACCGTCTCCACCCCTGAGGGAGAGCAGACGATCTTAAACGACATTTCCATCGACATTCCTGACCGCAAGCTCATCGTCTTCACCGGCCCCAACGGCGGCGGCAAGACGACGCTCGCCAAGGTCATCATGGGCCTTGTCACGCCGACGGGCGGCCAGATCCTCTTCAACGGTCAGGACATCACGCACCTTGGCATCACCGAGCGTGCTCGGCTCGGCATCAGCTACGGCTTTCAGCAGCCGCCGCGCTTCAAGGGCATCACGGTGCGCAACCTTCTGACCATCGCCTCGGGCGACGAAAACCTCAGCAAGGACAAGTGCTGCAAGTACCTCACGCAGGTAGGCCTCTGCGCCAACGACTATCTCGACCGCGAGGTCGACGTCTCCCTCTCCGGCGGTGAGGTCAAGCGCATCGAGATCGCAACGCTCCTTGCCCGCGGCAGCGAGCTGATGATCTTCGACGAGCCTGAGGCCGGCATCGACCTGTGGAGCTTCGCCCGCCTGACTGAGACGTTCGAGCAGCTGCGCCAGCGCGAGCTTGCGACGATGATCATCATCTCGCATCAGGAGCGCATCATCCAGCTCGCCGACGAGATCGTCGTCGTGGGCGGCGGCGAGCTCAAGCACCGCGGCAGCACAGAAGAAATTTTCCCGCTCATCATGGCGGACACGCTGGGCTCCTGCCCGGTGCTGAACAAGTAAGGAGGTAGTACACAATATGATCACCGAAATCGACGCTTCCCTGCTTGAAAAGATCGCCGACCTGACGGACAAGCCCGTCGGCGCGTTCAACATTCGAAAGGACAGCGGATGCGAGGCGCGCCAGTCCACCGAGCACATCGCCATCGACCCGCAGCCCGAGGGTAAAAGCGGCATCATCATCCGCATCAAGGACGGTACGAAGGGCGAGCAGTGCCACATCCCCGTCATCATCAGCAAGAGCGGCGTGACCGAAATGGTCTACAACGACTTCTACGTCGGCGAAAACTGCGACGTCGACATCGTCGCAGGCTGCGGCATCCACAACTCCGGCTGCGACGAGAGCCGCCACGACGGCATCCACACCTTCTACCTGGCCAAAAACGCCAAGCTGCGCTACGTGGAAAAGCACTACGGCGAGGGCGACGGCGAGGGTTCTCGCGTGATGAACCCCACCACGATCGTCTACCTTGACGAGGGCGCGAGCATCCAGATGGAGACCGTGCAGATCCGCGGCATCGACTCCACCGTGCGCAAGACGAAGATCGTCTGCGGCAAGGGCGCCGAGGCCGTCATCACCGAGCGCCTTCTCACTCACGGCAAACAGCACGCCGAGAGCGACATGGAGATCGAGCTCAACGGCGAAGATGCGCGCGGCCGCGTCATCTCCCGCTCTGTTGCGCAGGATGAGTCCAAGCAGATCTTCCACCCCGTGGTCGTCGGCAACAGCAAGTGCTTCGGCCATGTGCAGTGCGACTCGATCATCATGGGCAAGGCCACGATCGAATCCATCCCCGCCATCACCGCGAATTCGACCGACGCGCAGCTCATCCACGAGGCTGCCATCGGCAAGATCGCAGGCGACCAGCTCTTAAAGCTCCAGACCCTTGGTCTCACCGAGGAGGAGGCCGAAGACACGATTCTCAAGGGCTTCCTCGCCTGAAAAATTTGATAGGAACCGACGAAAAAGCGCGACGCCCGAGATCGGGCATCGCGCTTTTTCTGTTGCTGTGTTGGTTCAATCGGTGAAATCAGGATAACCGTCTTTGAGAGACTCATCATAGATCGCACGCTCGCCGCCGATGAATTTGGGACGCGTCCGCGCGGCCAGCACGATGGCCTGACCGATGCGGTTCTGCTTCAAGCGAACGGGAACGGCGACCTTTTTGAGGTGCATGCCGATCAGCGTGCCGCCGATGTCAAGTCCGGCGTCGGCGTGTATCTCTTCGAGCGCCACGGGATGGCGGAACGCTTTGTACGCGGCCGTCGCAAACGAGCTGCCCGCCTTGGGCTGAGGCAGGACGTTGACGATCTCGCCGTTCGGCACAGCCTCGTGCTCCACGATCAGCGCGCGGTTCAAATGCTCGCAGCACTGAAAAGCGAGGTGCAGATTGTGCTCCTGCGCAAAACGGCGCAGCACTGGGAAAAGCGCGTCGGCGACAGCTGGGCTGCCGGCTTTGCCGATGCGTTTGCCGCAGACCTCGCTGGTGCTGCAGCCGATGACAAAGATGTCGTCATCCTGTGGTGCCTGACGCTCGACCATTTCGTCGAGGATGGTGCTGAGTTCCTGAGCGATATTTTCAAACATGGGAATCCGTCCTTTCTGTTTCATCATTAGTAACTGCTCAAAAAGCCGGACGCTTGTCCGGCTCTGTTGTTCATGCGTTTTCTATCGTTTCCGGCAGGAGACTGTCGATCACAGAATGATTTTCTGCTTCTTCGGTGGTGATGACCATGCTCCAGGATGCTTCATCCCAGGCCACGCCAAAGTTCAGGATCTCGCCCAGATCGCGCAGTTTGAAATAA
>ENA-OPCZ01001889-OPCZ01001889.1-human-gut-metagenome-genome-assembly--contig:-NODE-1889-length-10454-cov-3.451197_pt1 | contig 10454 bp, 7 predicted proteins | sample MGYA00241566_ERZ501483 | MGnify/ENA primary metagenome ERZ501483 (study PRJEB25962, sample SAMEA1965191) | human gut metagenome | biome: human gut; feature: human-associated habitat; material: faeces... | reverse complement strand
TATAACAGAAAGAAAGACCTTGAGTTCATTATAAACTCTTGGTCTTTCTTTTTTTGGGGACTATTCTTTTTTCACAGCCCCTTTTTTTTACGGAGGGTATATGTATAGCGAAGTTTATATGGATATAGTGAATAAATGCAATGCACGTTGTTATTATTGTAAAACGGGACAGAGTAATCTGACAGGGCAGAGTCATAAAATTTCCAGATACGATATGACGGTAGAAGATTTTGATAAGTTGGTGAAGCATTTATTAGAGAATAAGATTATTACGGAGAATTGTTTGTTTAGAATTTACAATTGGTATGAACCGACTTTAAATCCCAATTTACCAGATATTATAAATTATATGCATGATCATGGATTACGTCTTGATATGAGTACAAATGCGAGCGTTTTGCCGGATTTTTCCAAAATAAAAACGTGTGAACATTTTACAGGGATATTATTTTCTATGCCTGGTTTTAGTCAACATTCTTATGATAAGATACATGGATTTTGTTTTGAAAAAATTAAAGATAATATTAGAACAACTATGAGCGAAATAAGAAAACGCGGATTTAAAGGGGATGCATATATTAACTATCATTTGTATCAATTCAACATTGAAGAGGTTTATGAAGCTAAAAAGTTTGCAGATGAAATAGGCATAAGATTACATACAATGTTTGCATATTATAATGGAACACAAGGCTTTGAAGAATATATCAAAGAAACGATGACACCTGAAATAATGAAAAAATCATCTCAGGATTTATTCTTTTATTTTGTGGATGATTTAATGAAGGAAAAAGAAAAGTATAAAAAAATATTCGTAGAGCCGCCATCAATTACTTTGAGTGAATATTGTAATGTTCTTCCAGGAAGAGGAAGTAATGATGACGATGCGATATGCAGTATATATGATTTACACAGTGCACAAGAGGTTGAAGAGGTATATCAAAAAGTTGATGAAAAAAGAAATCCAGATTTTGAAAAAGTAGGGTATTGGGCAATGAGTTATAAACTTTCCATGAATCACTTATTTGGTATAGATTAAAGGATTCAAAGCGAGGAAAAAATGAAGAAAAAAGATTATAGTGGGTATTTATATATTTTACCTTTCTTTTTAGTAGTACTTATATTTTGGTATATTCCGATACTGATTTCGGGGGCATTTAGCTTTACTCATTATAATGCTCTTGGTAAACCTCAATTTGTCGGATGGTCCAATTATATTTTGCTTTTCAAAGATAAGATATTTTTAAAAAGTATAGTAAATACACTGTTCTTTGTTGTAACAATAGTTCCGTTGCAGACCATACTTAGTTTTTTGATTGCAGTATGGGTAAATAAAAGAAGAACTACATTGCTTGGGAAATTTGTGAGGAATGCAATGTTTGTCCCGAGTCTGGCGTCGGCAGGAGTTGTTAGTATTGTATGGCGTATCCTGCTAAACAATGAACAGTCGCCATTGGCATATTTTTTAAAAATATTTGGTATAAAAGCAAATATGGTATTAGGCTCTGCAAAAATGGTATTTCCGGCATTGATTATTATGGATGTGCTGCTGCAGGTCGGTTATTATATGGTTTTATATTTGGCGTATTTGGTTGACGTTCCGGACAGTTATTACGAGGCAGCAAGACTGGATGGTGCATCATCTTCTCAGATTATGAGATATATTACGATGCCATTAATGAAATCAACAACAACGATGATTGTTTTTTTGGGAATAATCGGAACATTTCAGTCTTTTGATATGATTTACGTAATGACAGGCGGAGGACCTGGCCAGGGGACAACGATGACAATTATGATGTCTTTATATTTGTACAGTTTTAAATATTCAAAAATAGGATATGGAATGGCAATAGGGAATATACTGATTTTACTGGTTGTATTTTTTACATATTGTCAACAAAAATTACTAAATCAAAGAAATACAGATTTATATTAGAGAGGATGCTATGAAAAAGATACAAAGTATAATAACAACAGCTGGAATATTAATACTGTCGGTATTTATGTTACTTCCGTTTGGTTATATGCTTATATCATCATTACAGATTACATATTCGCAGTATAGGATTAGCTTTGATGTGAGTAAATTTACCTTACATAATTATTATGCAATATTTCAATTGCCAAGCTTTAATGCGTGGATAAGAAACAGTCTTTTTATTTCTATAGTCGGCGTAATATGGACACTTCTTATTTGCACATTGGCAGCCTATGCATTTGCCAAAAAAAGGTTCCCGGGTGATGACAGAATTTATTTTATGTTTTATGCAACATTATGTATTCCATTTCCTGCTACGGTGGTACCACTTTGGCTTATGGTAGGTAAACTGGGACTTATGGATACATTCTGGCCGTTGATTTTACCTATTCCATCTATGCTCGGAGTTGTACTTATTCGACAGGCAATTATCGCGATTCCAAAAGAAATGTTTGAAAGTGCTAGAATAGATGGATGTACAGATAAAAAAATAATGAGAAAGATAGTGATACCGATGATTAGACCAATATTGATTACGGTAGGTATTTTGTTTTTTACAAGAAGCTGGAATAGTTTGCTTTGGCCATTGATTGTATCTAATACAGATGCAACAAAGACATTACCGGTTGGATTAGCTGCAATACAAGGCGGAACAGATATCAATTATGGAATGATTATGGCAGCATCAATGTTGAACTTCCTACCGCCATTTTTGATTTATCTGTTTATGCACAAGTATTTTCTGGCAGGTATTACAGGGAGCGGATTGAAAAACTAAAATTGAGGTGAAAAATGGTGAATAAAATACCGACAATTTGTCGATTTTGTGGAAAACAATGCCATGTGCTTGTAGAGGTAGATGAAAAAGGACAAGTTGAAAAAATATATCCAGATAAAAAATATAAAACAGTCTGGTGTATGACCGGAAAAAATGCATTGAATTTTATGAATCATCCGGATAGAGTACGAACTCCCCTGGAACGAGTAGGAGAACGTGGAGAAGGAAAATGGCAGACGATTAGCTGGGAGGAAGCATTTGAAAAAATAGGATGTAATTTCAGAAAGATTATTGAAGAAAATGGACAGAATTCATTTCTTGGAATCCGTGGTTTTAATAAGCCATATTTTAATGCAATATACGAAAGATGGATGAATCATATAGGAAGTGTTAATAGTATGGGTGCGGCAAATATGTGTCATTTTCCATCTATGTCTGCTGCGAGAGAAACTTTTGGTTTCTTTCCGGAGTGTAAAATAACAGAAGCAACAAAATTTTTAGTATTGTGGGGAAGCAATCCATATAATACGGATAAAAAGAGGGCAGCACAAATTGTAAATGCAAGAAAAAAAGGAATGAAAATAATTGTAATTGACCCGTGTTACACAAAACATGCAGAGGATGCCGACTTTTGGATGTCAATTATACCTGGAAAAGACATGGCGTTAGCACTGGGAATGATTCGTTTAATTATTGAAAATAACTGGTTTGATAAAGAATACATACAAACATGTACATATGGATTTGATGAGTTGAAAGAACATGTAAAAGAATACTCACTTGAAAAAACAGAACAAGTAACTGGAATCAAGGCAGATATTATCAAAAAAGTTACAAAAATGATTGCGTTGGAAGGACCAGGACTAATTGAAATCGGTAATGCCATGGATCACAATGCAGATAGTTTTCAAAAGTGTCGAGCTATCAATATTTTAATCGGAATTACAGGGAATGTTGACAAAGATGGGGCATTAAATTCTGGTATGCCAATGTCTAAGAGGCAAATTGAACAAAGAAAGATAATAGCATGCCCTCAGATAAGCCCCTATAACGAAAGAAAAAATCGGGAAAAAATAATTGGATATCAAAATAGTTATGTTGACATATTTAATGAATCAAGTGGACAGAAACTGGCAGAAGCAATGAATTCTGGAAAACCATATCCGATAAAAGCATGTTATGTACAGGGGGGAAATCCTGCGATGATATGGGAGAATAGAGAAGAATTGGTTAAAGCCTTTTTGAAATTAGATTTTATGGTAGTAAGTGATTTTTTTATAACACCAACTGCAATGCTTGCAGATATTGTTCTCCCGGCAGCTATGTATATGGAATATGAAAGCATATATGTAGACGGAAATGACATATTATATTATTGTCCCCAATTAGTAAAGAATGATTGGGGCAAAAGCGATTTGGAAATTACGAATGAGATTGCCAAATCTATGGGGTATCGAGATGAATTCTGGAATACGATGGATGATTATTGGAATACATTTTTGAGTCCTTTTTGTGTTGATTTAGAAAGATTGAGAAGTGAAAAAGTTATAAAATGTTCAGATAAAGATAATTGCAAAAGAGAGTATGGCAAATATCTGAAAAAGGGATTCCCAACACCATCTGGAAAAATTCAATTTTACTCAGATAGTATGAGAAAAAAAGGAAACAATCCAATACCAGTTTTTTATGATTATGCAAAAACAACTTCAAAATACCCATATTTTGCAACGAATTATAAATCACAATATTATTATCATACTGCTGGAAGACAAGTGAAAGTTTTACGAAAAAAAGAGCCGGAAGCAATTGCTTTTATAAGCAGTGATATTGCAAGCAAATGTGGAATTAAAACTGGAGAGTATGTGAGAGTTACAACAGATGTTGGTTGTGTCATTCAAAAAGCGAGTGTCGCAGAAAAAATGACAAAAAAAACAGTTGCTCTAGCACATGGATGGTGGTATCCGGAAAAAGAAAAAAATCCGTTTATATTATCTGCGTGTTCGAACAATATTGTTGATGATAAAAGAATGATTGGAAAAGAAATACCGTCATTTACTACGAGAGGAGTGCCGTGTAACGTGGAGAAATATAATAGTTATGAGAAAATGTATCCGCAAAAAAAAGAAAAAGAATATGATGTAAAAATCGAAATGAATGCTAGAGATGCATATATGGATGTCTTAGAGGAATTGGAAAGTAAAGGCTTCATGAAAGGAAAACCTAATCTTATACTGAAAGAAAATCAAGAAGTAGAGAAAATCTTACCGCAATTAAAACAGAATGGTTATAAAGTAACGGTTTTCAGTGAAGGAATAAAAGAATGCTCTAAAGAATATTCATACTGTTCATCAATTTATTTTCGAATTTATGGTTTTTCGCAGAAAATATATGATCGTGTAAATCAATATGACTGGAATAAAATAAAGAGAAATATTGAAAAAAGTATAAATATATTAAAAGAAACTGTCCTATGTAAAATTGAATATATCATGTATCCATTTAATTTTTGCGAGTTACATGTCGCAAGAAAATGGGCAGAAGATCTTGGAATAGAATTGGTATTAAAGTATGGTTCTTTTGACGATTCGTTAAAATTAAAATATGCCTCTGATGAGATGTCAACAAAAGAAATGATTGTTTATTCTAAGAAATATTTCTTTACAAATTACAGTAAGATTGAGGAAGAAAAAGAAAAGTTATGTGAACATTTTGCAGGTGCAGAGTCAATACGAATCGATTCGAATAAGAATCTTATATTTGAATGGGATGTTACTGGTAAAGGACAAGCATTGGATGATGTAAAAGATTACTGCGAGTGGAGAAAAAATAATTGTGAGATATATGAAAAATATAGTCTTAGACAGGCAGTAACGTTATGGTGGTTATGGAAACGAACAGAAAATGAGTGTTTATAAAATGAAAGGTGAGTATATGAAATATTATGAATTAGGTAGTAGCAAAATTGCTGTTTCAGAAATGGGACTTGGATGTATGTCTTATGGAGCAAGAATAGATCAGGCAGAGTCTTTTGAACGGATGGATGAATATGTTGAAGCTGGAGGTAACTTTTTCGATACGGCAAACATTTATGGGAGACATGAAAAGAGTAACATACAAAATGGAAGCGAAGAAATCATAGGAAAATGGCTAAAAAAATCTGGAAAAAGAAATAATGTTATTATAGCCAGTAAAGTTGGTTTCTCTTATCCGGGAATAGATAGTGGAACTTCTAAAAAGCAAATAAAAGAAGAGTGTGAAAAATCTTTGAAACGTTTAGGGGTAGATTATCTAGATTTGTATTATTTGCATAAAGATGATTTTGACACACCGATGGAAGAATCCTTAGAAGCAATGCAGGAATTACTACAGGAAGGAAAAATCAGAAGTATTGGTGCAAGCAATTTTGATGCATGGAGACTGGAAAAGGCGAATAACATATGCAAGCAGAATCATTGGGTACCATTTTCATGTGTACAGCAAAGGCATACATATCTTAGACCGAAACAGGGATCTGTTTTTGGAGAACAAAGATATGTAACCTTGGAAATGGAGTCGTTTTTAAAAGAGAATAATTTAATACTAATTGCATATTCGCCATTAGTCGGAGGGGCATATATGAATGAAAAAGGAGTGCCAAGACAATACATAAGTGAGGATAACAGAGTCAGAATGAATGTATTGAAAAGTATATCAGCAGAAAGTGGGATTAGTGCGAATCAATTGGTATACTATTGGCTGATGAATTCAAGAATACAGGCAATACCATTGATAGCACCAAGTTCACATTTACAATTTCAAGAAGCAATTGGTACATTAAAAATAGATGCGATTGCTTATATGGAAAGATTGAATGAAGCGGGCGAAGGATATTTTGGACCGGATTTTTTTGAGAGAGAACCATTGTATAAGTAAATTATATTGAAAAAAGGACACTACTTTTGAAAAAGTGATAGCAAAGTGTCCTTTTTATTCTTTCTACATATAAAATAGTTTGAAAATCATATGGAAATGAATTAAAGTAATTTTAATAGTATCACTTTGCTCATCACTCCGAACATGCTATGATATATCCAATTCAAGAGACCTTCTAGTCTCCGAAGACTCAGAGCCGTAGGGCAATCATTTCGGCGTTTCAAATTCTGAAACAATTACCCGATATGAAAAATAGTAACATGTAAACTTAAGAACGATTGTTGCAAACAGGAAGCGAAAAATTTATAATGAGAGGAGAACTAGATGAAAAAAAGAAAAGTCATAGAGTGGCATCCGGCATTTGAAGCATCCATCCAAATTGAATTTGAAAAAGAACTTGAAAAAATGACTTTCGAACCGGAGCATTTGTTATCAAAACAGCCGATGCGGATTGATGAACTGGTAATAAAACTTCATGATAATGAAAAAATTGAGAAGAATATAGGACGGATATTCAGAAAGCATAATATTATTGAATATAAGAGTCCAGAAGATTATCTGACAATCAATGATTTTTATAAGGTATATGGGTATTGTTGTTTTTATCAGTCCGATACAGAGCATGTATGCGAAATAAAACCAGAAGAATTAACGATTACGTTTATTTGTAATCATTATCCGAAAAAAATGATTCATCATTTGGAGGAGTTTCAAAAACTACAAATAGAACCGATTGAACCAGGAATATACTACATAACAGGAAATGCAATTCCTATACAGTTAATTATTACAAGGGAATTAGATAAGGAAAAGAATCAGTGGCTTTGCAGTTTGAGAAATGATATTACAGATAAAGCAGAAATCGAAAATCTCGTAAAGAAATATGAGGAAAAGAAAAATTCGAAATTGTATCAAGCTGCAATGGAAGTCATTACAAGAGCAAACTGGGAAGCAATCAAGGAGGTAAAGTCAAGTATGTGTGAAGCATTAAAAGAGTTGATGGCAGAAGAATTTCAAGAAATGAGAGAACAAGTGACAGAACAGGTAACAGAACGGGTAACAGAACAGGTGACAGAGCAAGTAACAGAGCAGCTTACAGAACAATTTATAATGAATGCGTATGCAAGTACAGGGGATACGAGAAAGGTTTCTGATCTGCTAAAAATACCAGTGGAAATCGTTGAAAAAACAGTGGCAGCGCATGAGATATAGGAGGAAATCCGGGAAATTGATGAGATTATCGTAGATTAGTGATAGATGAATGATAGAAGCAGGAGGGCGTTACATGGATTATATAAAGGAGATTGGAAAGCGTGCAAAATCAGTTTCTGCACAGGTTCAGCATCTTTCCCAAAATCAGAAAAATGAAGGACTTCGAAGAGTAGCGGAAGAACTGGAAAATCAGAAAAGCTATCTTATGGCAGAAAATGAAAAGGATATTGAAAAAGCTGAGAAAGACGGTATGAAAGCATCTCTGATTGACCGTCTTCGCCTGACGGAAGAAAGAATTGAAGGAATGGCAGAAGGACTCAGACAGATTGCTGATCTGGAGGATCCGATTGGACAGACATTGTGGGAGAAAGTCAGACCGAATGGTCTTCGTATCGGAAAAAGAGTCGTACCGCTTGGCGTTGTGGGAATTATTTACGAATCCAGACCGAATGTTACAGCGGATGCTTTTGGACTTTGCTTTAAGACAGGAAATGTTGTAATCCTACGTGGAGGTTCTGATGCAATCCATTCCAATTTTGCAGTGACGAAAGTGATTCAGGAAGGTTTGAAAAAATGTAATCTTCCAGAGGATGCGATTCTTCTTGTTGAAAATACAGATCGTGCAGTTGTCAATCAAATGATGAAGCTAAATAAATATATTGATGTACTGATACCAAGAGGAGGAGCAGGACTCATTGCAAATGTAGTGCAGAACAGTACAGTTCCGGTTATTGAGACAGGAACTGGAAACTGTCACATTTTCGTGGACGAGACAGCAGATCTTGACATGGCAGTCCCGATTATTGTCAATGCAAAGACGCAGCGACTTGGCGTATGCAATGCATGTGAATCACTTGTGGTTCATGAAAAAATCGCAGAACAGGCCATTCCGGTTATTTATAAAGCACTTTGTGAAAAAGGCGTAGAAGTCCGGGGGGATGAGTGTGCTCGCGAGATTGTACCGGAGATTGTGACGGCAACAGAAGAAGACTGGGGCACAGAGTACTTGGATGCGATCATTTCCGTGAAGACAGTTTCTTCTATAGAAGAAGCGATTGCACATATTAATAAGTATAACACCGGACATTCCGAGTCCATCATTACAAAAGATTATACAAATGCGCTGAAATTCCAGGATGAAATCGACGCGGCAGCAGTGTATGTCAACGCATCGACCAGATTTACGGACGGATTTGAATTCGGATTCGGAGCAGAGATAGGAATCAGCACACAGAAATTGCATGCAAGAGGACCAATGGGATTAGAAGCACTCACTACGACAAAGTATGTGATTTTTGGAGATGGGCAGATTCGCCCGTAAAAGTGGAAGGGAATACTTAAACGTAGAATTTTCTCGTATCCAGTTCCGTTGTGCTGAGCATTCCAATGAGCCTGATAGAACAGAAAATCATGTCAGCAAAGGCTGACATGATTTCTCCAGTCTCATTTCCATAGCCCAAAGTCACAGGAACTGAGAAAATTCTACTGCAGAAGTTATTAGCCGTCGCACTTTTACAGGCAGAAGGATAAAGCGTAAAGATTAAAATATGCTGTGAAATTGTGCAAAAGTATTCATGAGATTGGATAATATGCATAATATTAAAAAGTTATGCATAAACACTTGAATATTATACATATAAGTTGTATAATCATGCACATAGCTTGAAGTGTATACAATGATAGTTTGACCAACAAAGTAAAGATGGAGCATAATGATACTTTGGTCAACAAAGCAACGGGGAAAGAACCAGCTCATTTTATCCGGTAAAGGTAAGGTGGAACGCCCCTGGTTTTGACGCCATATTTAAGTAGTAAAAGTATAATTGGTATGTGAGAGCTGATTTCAGACAGTCAATCAGTTTTTTGGTAAGTCCGTGAGCATAGCCTGACTTCTGAAGCACTGTTTGAGCCGCCTTTTGGCGAGTTTGCGGAAGAAGTCAGAGATAAGCGGCACAACGGGCGAAAAAAACTGGTTGTGTCTGCAATTAGCTGTCACATACCTTAGATAATTTTAGATTTTACAATATAAGGAAGGTACAAAAATGATAAAAGTAGGAATCATCGGAGCCACAGGCTATGCAGGTGGAGAACTCGTTCGTATTTTAATGGGACATAAGGAGGCAGAAATTGTGTGGTATGGCTCAAGAAGCTATATTGATCAGAAGTATGCAGATGTATATCGCAATATGTTTCAGATTGTAGATGCAAAATGCATGGATGATAATATCGAAGCATTGGCAGATCAGGTAGATGTGATTTTTACAGCGACTCCTCAGGGATTTCTGGCTTCTGTCATTAACGAGAATATTTTAGGCAAGACAAAAATTGTAGATTTAAGTGCAGATTTCCGTATCAAAGATGTTAAGGTATATGAAAAATGGTATGGTATCGAGCACAAGAGTCCGCAATTTATTGAAGAAGCTGTTTATGGACTTTGCGAAGTGAACCGTGATAAAGTAAAAGGCGCAAGACTGATTGCTAATCCGGGCTGCTATACAACTTGCTCTATTCTGACAGCATATCCGCTGGCAAAAGAAGGGATCATTGATATGAGAACACTCATTGTAGATG
>ENA-OPCZ01001888-OPCZ01001888.1-human-gut-metagenome-genome-assembly--contig:-NODE-1888-length-10462-cov-3.644086_pt1 | contig 10462 bp, 10 predicted proteins | sample MGYA00241566_ERZ501483 | MGnify/ENA primary metagenome ERZ501483 (study PRJEB25962, sample SAMEA1965191) | human gut metagenome | biome: human gut; feature: human-associated habitat; material: faeces... | reverse complement strand
CAGGAAGTAAAGAACACATTGCACTTTCCAGAATGGCAGCAGGAGAGGGAATGGTTCTTCTGAAAAACGAGAAAGACACCCTTCCACTTCAGAATGGAACAAAAGTAGCACTTTTCGGAAAGGGTACCGTTGACTATGTAAAAGGCGGCGGCGGAAGTGGCGATGTAACTGTAGAATACATCCGCAACCTTTACGAAGGGATGAAAATCAAAGAGGACGAAGGAAAAGTAGAAGTCTTTGATAAACTTGCAAAGTATTATGAAGAGGATATTCAGAAACAGTATGCAGACGGTGCAGTTCCGGGAATGACGATCGAGCCGGAACTTCCGGATGACCTTCTGAAGGAAGCCAGAGAATACACAGACATTGCGATCATCACAATCTGCCGTTTTTCCGGTGAGGGATGGGACAGAAAATGCGAAGCTGCACAGGATGGATATGTTCTGGACGGCGATGAGAAAAGAAACTCCGACCTGTCTGCAAAAATCTTCGAGGACGGTGATTTCTGCCTGACCAATGCAGAGAATGCCATGGTAGAAAAAGTAAAGAAAGCATTTCCACATGTGATCGTAGTCATGAATGTGGGCGGTATCGTAGATACCAAATGGTTCAAAGACTGTGAAGAAATCCAGTCTGTTCTGATGGCATGGCAGGGTGGCATGGAAGGTGGTCTTGCAACCGCAGATATCCTCTGCGGAGATGTCAATCCATCCGGTAAATTATCTGATACCTATGCAAAGGATCTGGAAGATTATCCGTCCACAGCAAACTTCCATGAGTCTGCATTTTATGTAGATTACACCGAAGATATTTATGTAGGATACCGCTACTTTGAGACAATCCCGGGAGCAGCAGAGAAGGTAAATTATCCATTTGGATATGGACTTTCCTATACAGATTTCGGCTGGAAAGTAACCGGAACTTCCGAAGAAAACGGTGTCATCACAGTCCTTGCGGAAGTTACAAATACAGGAAAAACAGCAGGAAAAGAAGTCATCCAGCTCTATTACGGAGCTCCGCAGGGTAAACTTGGCAAACCTGAGAAAGTACTGGGTGCATTTAAGAAAACCAGCCTTCTTCAGCCAGGAGAACGCCAGATCCTTACTCTGAAACTTCCTGTAAATCAGATGGCATCTTATGATGATCTGGGCAAAGTATGCAAGTCTGCCTATGTTCTGGAAGCAGGAGAATATGTGATCTATGTCGGCACAAACGTAAGAGATGCAGCGAAGATCGACTTTACATATGAAGTAAAAGAAAACACCGTTACCGAGCAGTTAAGCGAAAAAGCAGCTCCGTATCATCTGCCGAAACGTATGCTCGCAGACGGTTCCTACGAGGAACTTCCACAGCGCGAATATGTGGAAGAAGAGGGACTTCCAAGACAGGATAAATACGCAATCGGACTTCCATGCCCGGACAGAAGAATGGAAAAAGGAATCGATTTCCTTGATTTTATTGAACCGAAAGGAGTCCGTTTTGAAGATGTGGTAGACGGCAAGATGACGCTGGATGAATTTATGGATCTCCTGACACTGGATGAATGCATCAATCTTCTTGGCGGTCAGCCAAATACAGGATGTGCAGATACCTTTGGAATGGGAAATATCCCGAAATACTGGGTACCGAACGTCATGACAGCAGACGGACCTGCCGGTCTTCGTATCCGCCCATGGGCAGGAGTAAAGACAACCGCATGGCCATGTGCAACGCTTCTTGCAAGCACCTGGGATGAAGAACTGGTAGAAAAAGTCGGCAAAGCCGGTGCGGAAGAAGTAAAAGAAAATAACATCAGTATCTGGCTGACACCAGCCTGCAACATTCACAGAAGCCCGCTCTGCGGCCGTAACTTCGAATATTATTCCGAAGACCCGTACCTTGCAGGAAAGACCGGAGCAGCTATGGTACGAGGCATTCAGTCCCAGCATATCGGAGCAAGTGTGAAGCATTTTGCAGCGAATAACAAAGAGACAAACCGTAAGGATTCCGACTCCAGAGTATCCGAGAGAGCACTCCGTGAAATCTATCTGAAACAGTTTGAGATCATTGTAAAAGAGGCACACCCATACACCATCATGTCCTCTTATAACCTGCTCAACGGCATCCATACTTCTGAACATAAAGAACTCCTGACAGGCATTCTCCGTGACGAATGGGGATTTGACGGACTGGTTACCACAGACTGGTGGACCTTCGGAGAACACTACCGTGAGACAAAAGCCGGAAATGATATCAAGATGGCAGCCGGATATCCGGACCGTGTAAAAGAAGCTTATGAGAAAGGCTTTATCACAGAAGAAGAGATCCGTCTCAGTGCAAAAAGAATCCTGAGCGTGATCCTGAGAATCGACTGATGAGTACACTGAATATCCTGATCACTCAGCTTGGAATGTTTGTCATCTATATTCTCGCAGGGATCATTCTGATCCGTACACATGTACTGAGCAGAGAAAATATGGAAGTCGTTTCCAGGCTGGTGATTAAACTGGCTCTGCCGGTTATGATTTTTACAAACACAGTAAATGGAGTGGATAAGGAAATGCTTTTCCGCTCCTTATCCATTCTGGGGATTGCGTTTTTTATGTACCTCTGTCTGTTTGGACTGAGTTTTCTGTCAGGAAAACTGCTTCATCTGCAAGGGGACCATCAGCAGCTCTATTCTGCCATGAGTGCATTTGGAAACATCGGATTTATGGGAATCCCGATCGTTACAAGCATTTTTCCGGAAAGAGGAATGCTTTATATTTCTGTGTTTACCATGATCGACCAGTTAATGCTGTGGACTGTCGGGGTAAGGCTCACTTCGAAAACAGGGAATACAGTGAAAAAAAACTTCCGGATTCAGTCATCAGGTGGACAACCTGAATCAGATAAAAAGACGACGGTATCCGGGCAGTCAGCAGCAAATAGAACATCGGATAAACATAGCAGTTTCGATTTCAGAAAGCTGGTAAATCCTGTTACAGCTGCCATTATGCTGGCACTGATTTTTATTCTTACAGGAATCCACCTGCCGGAAATACTGAACACTGCATTTTCGAAAATCGGAGCAACAGCCACTCCTCTGGCGATGATCTATCTTGGCGGTGTATTTGCCTGCATGGATGTAAAAAAATATATCCTGAAGTTGGATTATTACGGGATCGTAGCGATCAAAATGCTGATTTTCCCGGTGATCTTTTATATCATCCTCGGATTACTTCCAATTTCAGCAGAAATCCGCATGACCATGACACTCACATCCGCAATGCCGGTCATGTCCTCAGTGGTTATGATGGCAAACGCATACGGCACAGACGGCGATTACGCTATGGGAGGCATCCTGGTGACAACTGTCTGTTCAATCGTGACGCTGCCACTGGTTTACTGGATTCTACAATTTATATAGGAGCAAAAAAGAATGAACGAGCGTAAACAGAGTTTGCGAAATGAAATTATCCGTCTGGCACTGCCGATGGCGCTTCAGCAGTTCATGACCGCACTTGTAGGAGCCTGCGATGCGATCATGCTGGGAAAATTGAGCCAGAATGCAATGTCAGCAGTCTCATTGGCAACACAGGTAACCTTTGTATTCAACCTGTTTATGTATGCATTTGTAACAGGCGAGAACATGTTCGTAGCGCAGTACTATGGAAAAGGTGATTATAAAGGAATTTCCAAAATCTTCAGCCTTGTAACCAAGGCATGCGGAGTTGTTGCAGTTATATTTCTCATTGGAACCTTCTTCTTTCCACGGCAGATCATGGCAGTCCTGACGAATGAAGAAGAACTGATCACATTGGGAAGCGAATACCTCAGAGTGATCGGAATTTCCTATTTACTTTCTTCCATTGCACAGACATTTCTGGCAATCATGAAGAACTGTAATGCAGTAAATGTAAGTACCCTGATCAACAGTGTGATGGTGATTCTCAATATTATTTTAAATGCAGTTTTCATTTTCGGACTGTTCGGATGTCCGGAAATGGGAATCCGCGGAGCAGCTCTTGCTACGGTTCTTGCGACTGTTGTACAGGTTGTATGGAGTGTCGGATATGTGTTAGGCAGGATTCAATCTGTGAAGCTGAATCTGCACAGATGCGAGAGAGAAATCACTTCTCATTTCTGGCAGAAAGCGATTCCGCTGCTGATCAACAACCTGGCATGGGGAATCGGATTTTCCATATATTCTGTAGTTATGGGACACCTCGGAACCGATGCAGTTGCGGCAAACGGAATCGCAAATATTTCCAAGAACCTGATCGTATGCTTCTGTCTTGGACTGGGAAATGCAGGAAGCATCATCGTAGGAAACCGTCTCGGAGCAAACCGCCTGGAAGAGGCAAAAGAAGCAGGAGGACTTCTGACAAGAACTGCGATCATCGCCGGAATCCTGTCAGGTCTGGTTCTGATCATTTTGTCTCCATTTATCACCCGAATGGTAGACCTGACCCCGACAGCCTGTGGATATTTACAGAAAATGCTGCTGATCTGTTCCTACTACATAGCCGGAAAATCAGTCAACTGCATGACTATTGGCGGCATCTTTGCAGCAGGTGGAGACTCAAAGTTTGGAATGCTGTGTGACTCCATAACTCTGTGGTGCATCACCGTTCCGCTGGGATGCATCTGCGCATTTATCCTGAAACTGCCGGTCATGGTCGTCTACTTCGTACTCAACCTGGACGAGATCATTAAATTGCCGGTGGTTTATAAGCATTATAAGAAGTATAAATGGATTAAAAACCTTACATAAAACATGAGATAAAAATGATATGAAACCTTACGTGAAAAGAAACTTTTTCATTTCCGAACTGAGAAACAGAAGTTTCTTTTTATCTATTTGTAAAGATTTCCTGAGAGACGATACAAAATTATTTTTATGCCAACAGAAAAAATGGAGACACAAAAATGGACTACAGAAAATTCGGCGAATGCTATTATATAAGAATGGACCGCGATGACGAAATCATCAGCACAATCCTCGAAATATGCAAAAAAGAAAACATCAGCGCAGCCACCTTTTCCGGTATAGGCGGATGCAAAGACGCAGAAATCCAGACATTCATCCCTGAAACAGGCAGCTTCGAAGAACAACACATTTCCGGAATGCTTGAACTGGCATCTTTAAACGGCAACGTGGTCACAGACGAAAACAATACCTATTATCATCACACCCACGCAGTATTCTCCTACAAAGACGGCGAAAAACACTGCATGGCAGCCGGTCATATGAAATCAATCACTGTACTGTACACAGCAGAAATCGAACTCCGCCCCGTAACAGGCGGAGCCATCCACCGCAAATACGATCCCGAAACAGGAACCGGATTCTGGGATTTTAACCAAATCAAGTAAGTCCCCTGCTTCAATTGTGAATGCCTGCTTAAAAGGAATTCTTGTACAAACCTCCAAACTGATGTAAGATAAGATTACTCAGTTTGGAGGTTTTATTATTTATGTGGAACGAAATAAAAGATTTCATTGCGCCGGAACTGGATGTATATGCCAGAACATCCGAAGTGCAGCTTTTAAGATACTATGAACCGGAACCGGGAATTTTCATTGCAGAGAGCCCGAAAGTAATTGAACGAGCCCTGAATGCAGGATACCAGCCAATCTCTTTTCTGGTAGAACACAAAGATCTGGAAGGGGAAGCAAAGGAACTGCTGAAGCGCTTTCCGGAAGTTCCGGTCTATACCGCAGAATATGAGATTCTGGTTCAGCTTACAGGGTTTGCACTTACAAGAGGAATGCTCTGTGCAATGCGGAGAAATCAACTTCTGTCAGTGGAAGAAATATGCAGAGATGCCAGTAGGATAGCAATACTTGAAAATGTGGTAAATCCGACCAATATCGGAGCCATTTTCCGCTCGGCAGCAGCACTCCATATGGATGCAGTGCTTTTAACCAGCGGATGCAGCGACCCACTCTATCGCCGCGCAGCCAGAGTCAGCATGGGAACAGTATTCCAGATTCCATGGACATACTTTGACAAAAAATCTGTCTGGCCGCAGGATGGAATGCAGACTTTGCGAAAACTCGGATTCAAAACAGCCGCAATGGCTCTGCGTGACGACTCCGTAGGAATCGATGATCAGGCACTTCAGTCAGAAGAAAAACTGGCAGTCATTCTCGGAACCGAGGGTGACGGCCTCGCATCACAGACCATCGCAGACTGCGATTATACAGTAAAAATACCAATGTCCCACGGTGTAGACTCATTGAATGTAGCTGCAGCAAGTGCAGTGGCATTCTGGGAGCTGGGACGTAGATAAGATACAGAATGTGTGTATAAACTCAGATTTTTGTAATCTGTTAGTGGATAATGGAATGCAATAAATATAGAAGAAATACTCAGGGAGGAAACGAAAAATGTCTTTAGAAAAAGCAGAAAAGTATCTGGAAGAAAAAGGCTTCCTTGACCATGTGATCGAACTGGAAGCTTCCACTGCCACAGTAACAGAAGCAGCCGCAGCCCTTCACGTAGAACCCGGCATGATCGCAAAAACAATGTCCTTTCTGCAGGGTGACAAAGCAGTCCTGATCTTAACAGAAGGCACAGCCAGAGTAGACAATCGAAAATATAAAGATACTTTCCATATAAAAACCAAAATGATCCCATTTGATGATGTAGAAGCAGTGATCGGTCACGCCCCGGGCGGTGTATGCCCGTTCGGAATCAATGACGGAATCGAAGTTTACCTTGACGAAAGCCTGAAACAATTCAATACCGTATATCCGGCTGCCGGAAACGACCACAGTGCCGTAAAACTCACAATCCCGGAGCTCGAACAGGTATCAGAAGCAAACGGATGGGTAGATGTGTGCAAAGAAGTTTAAACTTCGAAGTGATAAGTTAACTGCCAGGAAAGCGATATAAAAAGCGACATAAAAGGCAAATGACATATCATCAGAAGAAATTCAAGTCAAGCGGATATTCGCAATCCGCTTTGCTGCTTGCTCATAACCAAATAACTGCTCCGCAGTTTATCAGAAGGCGCTTGCACGCCTCCTGATACAAGCAAGTCCCCACCCACTGCTTATTGCTTTTCGCAATTGAAGCAGGGGACTTACTTGATTTGGTTAAAAAAATTTGGAAATATCCACATTCTGCGCTCTGGTCTATACATGCTAAAGCATCTGGCGGAACAGTAACATGTGTTTGAGAATGATTAATGTAGTGATTAGAAATCTATAAAACAGGAATGGTTTACAATTACAAATGTAAACTGTAACCTATATAAAGGTTGACAATTCTTCCCGATTATGATATAAAAAGAAAGTCATAACAAACAATCACAGGGAAAGAGGAGAGTATTATTATGAGTCAGTCTTATGCAAAAAGCCCTGCCGCAGAAAGAAAATTCACAACCAGAGAAATGGTACTGGTCGGAATGTTTGCAGCAGTTCTTGCAGTAATATCACAGATTTCACTGCCAATGCCGACAGGTGTACCGATCACTATTCAGGTATTCGGCGTAGCACTTGTAGGAGCAGTCCTTGGTTCCAGACTTGGAACTACCGCAACACTGGTTTACGTTCTGTTAGGTGCCATCGGACTTCCGATCTTTGCTAACTTCTCAGGCGGAATCAGCAGTATTGTAGGAGTTACCGGAGGATATATCTGGGCATGGCCATTTATGACCTGGCTCTGCGGAATCCGTCCGAAAACAGAAAACAAGACAAAGAACCTTACAATCTCAATCGGATTTGCCCTGATCGGACTTCTGATCGTTGAGACTATCGGTGGTCTGCAGTGGCATTTTGTCGGAGGTTCCATGAGCATTCCGGCAATCGCAGTATATTCCTTAACAGCATTTATTCCAAAGGACATTGTGATCACAGTTCTTGCAGTCCTGATCGCAATCCCGATCCGAAAAGGAATCAACAATGCAGGAAACCGCTGATAACAGTAATCCTTCAAAGCGTTCAAAGAACAGGCTGCCGAAAGACAACCTGCCAAAGCAGGAAAACATAAAGATCCACGGAATCGGACTTGATAAAGCAGGCCGGTGCACACATTATCACACACAGCTTGACATAGCCGCACTGCTCTGCGCGAAATGCAGAAAATATTATGCATGCTATTCCTGCCATGATGAACTGGAGGATCATCCATTTGCTGCAACAACACCGGAAGAAACTTATCCTGTCTTATGTGGAAACTGTGGCAGGAAACTAACTCTTCAGGAATATAAAAAAGGCAGATGCCCTTACTGTCACGCAGGATTTAATCCAAAGTGCAGTCTACATGAGAATATTTATTTCTGCTGTACCAATGCAGAGAATACGAAATAACAGAACCGGCCTCCGGAAAGTCAGGAAATGCAGAACCCTGATTTTCCGGAGTTTTTTGATTTGTATGGTCAGCATAAGTCTGGCAGTCAGGAAACATGCTGCAGAGCCGGATGAACCAGATCAGCAGATTTTACATAAAGAACTATGGTATAACCGAAATACATTTGCTATAATTAATACAATATTGCGAACAGAACAGAAATAAAAAACGGTCAGTTATGGGAAAGAAAATGCTTTCAGACAAAAGACCGGAAGTAAAAACGAGGTAATCCATGCAAGAGAAAACAAAAAGTGTATTAACCACACACTGCTATCTGGAAAAAGACGGCAGTTATCTTATGCTTCACAGAATATCAAAGAAACATGACGTAAATAAAAATAAATGGATCGGTGTAGGCGGGCACTTCGAAGAGGGGGAAAGCCCGGAAGAATGCCTTTGTCGGGAAGTTTATGAGGAAACCGGCTATCAGCTTATTTCCTGGAAATTCAGAGGAATTGTCACATTTACACAGGAAGGGTATGGCACCGAATATATGTGCCTGTATACTTCGGATGAATTTACCGGCACTCAGAAAGAATGTGATGAGGGCAAACTGGAATGGATTCCAAAAGAAAAGCTGGGAAACCTAAACATGTGGCCTGGAGACCGCATTTTTAATAAGTTGATCAGAGAAGATGCACCTTTCTTTTCCCTGAAACTCAGCTATCAGGGAGATGAACTGACGGAAGTGGTGTTAAACGGTAAAAAACAGATTCCGGATTCTGCCAAAGCGGCAGAATGACTGATCAGATGACGGACTTAAAATAAAATCGGGGAAGACGTATGAAGACGAGCACATGGAAGTCACAGAAGCAGGAAACGGTGCACAGGCACTGAAACTCTTTTCAAAGAATCCTCCGGGAACTTTTGACCTGATCCTTATGGATCTGATGATGCCTGTCATGGATGGATTTACGGCCACCAGAAAAATCCGCCACTTTGACAGACCGGATGCCAAAACAATTCCGATTTTCGCAATGACTGCCAATGCTTTTGCAGAGGATATACAGGATTCGAAGAATGCAGGTATGAATGAGCACATAGCGAAACCGATAGAAATAAAAAATCTGATAAGCAAGATCGCACAGTACTGCCGCAATAAGACGGTACTCTTTACAGAAAGGAAGTAAGAAGAAAACATGAATTTATTTTTAGTAATACTTGTCACATTTTTTGCAGGAATGGGGGCAGGTCTTGGAACGGGATTTGCGGGAATGAGTGCGGCGGCAGTTATCAGTCCGATGCTCATCACTTTTCTGGGAATTGATCCCTACATGGCAGTCGGGACCGCACTTTCCTCAGACGTACTGGCAAGTGCAGTATCTGCCTATACTTATAAGAAAAACAAAAACCTTGATGTAAAAAACGGCCTTATCATGATGGTAACCGTTCTGATCTTTACAGTAGTGGGAAGCTACATTTCCAGTCTTGTACCGTCAAGAACCATGGGAAATTTCTCTGTATTTATGACCTTTATCCTTGGAGTTAAATTCATTGTAAAACCAGTCATGACTACCAAAGAATCCATGGAAGCAGTAGCTCCGAAAAAGAGAGCCATCCAGTCGGTGATCTGCGGATGTATCATCGGATTTATCTGCGGATTCGTCGGTGCAGGCGGTGGAATGATGATGCTTCTGATTCTTACGTCAGTTCTTGGATATGAACTGAAAACAGCAGTGGGAACCAGCGTATTCATCATGACATTTACTGCATTAACGGGAGCCCTTTCGCATTTTGCCATCGGCGGAACCCCGGACTGGACCATCTGGATCTTATGTGTTGTATTCACACTTATCTGGGCAAGGATCGCAGCAGTATTTGCCAATAAAGCAACACCAAAAACCCTGAACAGGGTAACGGGCGTGATTCTGGTTATTCTGGGAATCGCGGTGTGGGTATTTTCTAGGTTAAGTAAATGATGGGAGCATATCCGTTGGATTATGGGACATAGCGATAAAACTTGCAGAATAACAATATAAAACAGTGTTCATGGGATTTTGACATATTCATGCCAAAACATCTCGCGGGATAGTATCGCGTGAACAGCAACAGGGGTATACAGAATTTGAGAAAAAGTTCTGTATGCTCTTTTTATTTGTCAACTACCCATCACCTAAAGGTAATGGGCTTGTAACTGCCCAG
>ENA-OPCZ01001882-OPCZ01001882.1-human-gut-metagenome-genome-assembly--contig:-NODE-1882-length-10486-cov-2.882370_pt1 | contig 10486 bp, 9 predicted proteins | sample MGYA00241566_ERZ501483 | MGnify/ENA primary metagenome ERZ501483 (study PRJEB25962, sample SAMEA1965191) | human gut metagenome | biome: human gut; feature: human-associated habitat; material: faeces... | reverse complement strand
TTGTCGCAGCTTGCGATGAATATGCCGCCGTCAAATCCGCTTGCGTTCGCCTGCGCCTCCACCAGATCGACGATGGCTTCACGGTGGGCGAGGGAGTAATTGATGCCGTCGTGTCCCTGTGCGATACCGTCGCACAGATCGGTGACAAAATAGCGGGCGGCTTTGCCGCCGTGCTCATTGACCGCCTGCACGGCCTGTCTTACAAATTGATCGAGATGCGCGCTGCCGGGATGGCTGTCGCCAAAGGTGCTCTCCACCATGATCTGGGGTTTGCTCAGATCATCAATCGTCCATCCCATGCCGATCTTCAGCGGATCGCTCTCTGGTGCAAGTGCGCGTACCTGCTGAGAATGTAATTCCATTATAGACCCCTCCCCGTACAATTTGTCATTTTGAAGCGAAAATCATCAGATAATTTCTTGACATATTATAACGAAGTATGCCGAGGCTGACAAGTAAAGATAGTGTGATTTTGCGCATCCGGAAGAGGAGAGCTTTTGAGACGCTGTGTTCCGGGGGTGAAAGAGAGCAGATCATGCTGGTGTCAGTCGGCGGCGTCGGTGCAGTAAAAAACGTAACGCTCGGCGTGTTCAACAGTGAGAGACTCTAATACGAATCGCAACAATTTAGCGTAAGTGTTTGAGGGTATAAGGGAAGGGACGAATGGAACTGCTCTGCAATACGGCTATGCAATACTACATCATCTGTAAGGTCAGGTGTAGTATGCGTAGTCCTGAGACAACAATAAAGCCGTGCGAGGGCAATCGGACGAAATGGGTTCAGCTCACAGAATAAGGAATTATTATAGCGAGGAGGGTTAGACACTCGAAACATAAAAAAATATGCATTTCAGATAATAGGACAGGAAGTAGATCCGTTCTTAGAGAGAATTATTTCTTAGTGTCCGGTAGCAGCTTTTGCTTTATGATGAAAAGGTGATCCGGGAGAATGACTATGTGTCCAGCAGCGTTGCCAGAACGCTCAAGTCCAGAAAGAGCGGGATCATCGCTGTGATCGTGCACACCCTGCGCTATCAGGTCGGAGCACAGACCGTGACCGGGATCAATGAAGTGTGCAATCGCTACGGCTACGGAGCGATGGTCTGCTGCAGTGAAAATGATCCGGCGAAGGAGCTTCAGGCGCTCCAGCTTTGCCTGAACCAGCAGGTCGAGGGATTTGTGATCGTTCCCGCAGTAGAGCCAATCGAACCGTATCAGGCGATCTGTGAAAAAGGAACGCCGGTGGTATTGTGTACGCGAAATCTTCCGGGGTGGCCTTACGGCAGCGTTTATGTTCGGCATGAACGAAAACGAGGCCGTTGCCCTGGTCGGCCGGACGGAGACGCGGGTGCCGGAGGCAATCGACGCATTGCTCCACGGCGAACCGGAACGGAAAAAGGCGGTATTTGCAATCAATACGCACACGTTTTTTCTGGTGCTTCGAGAGCTTGAACACCGCAAGGTGCGTATTCCGGATGATTTGGGTGTGTGCGGCTATGATGCGTTGGGCTGGTCGGAGTTGGTCTATCCAGGAATTTCCTCAATTTACCAGCCGATGCGTCAAATGGGCGTTCAGGCAGGGGAAAAGATCATTGAGGCACTGCAAAATGGAACGATGAGTCGGGGGACTGACGAACTGGAAGGGGAACTGACCTTCCACCACGGTGAAAGCGCCGATCAGCGACAATCTCTTTTTCCATCAGGCGCTCAACATGGCGCAGGAGGGAGATGTGATCGTGGTAGATGGCGGCAGCGGATGCAATCGCTCTCTGGCCGGAGAGATCATGCTGCGCTTCGCCTGCAAAAAGGGCAGCGTGGTAGACGGCTGCCTGCGCGATCTGGACGGCAAAAACGTCGCTCTTCTCGGCAGCTATAGCGAGCTCTATCACTGAAGCTCAAAACCCATGCGATCAGTGGATTTGTGAGAATAAGACCCATATCTGAAAAAAGATGGAAAGAAGCCTGACTTCTTTCCATCTCGATTTATATGAAGGAATGCGATGTGCGAATGAGGAATAATCAGGGAAACCGCCGACTTTCTCAGCGCTCTTTTGCACCGCTTGGGAGGATCGTGGAGATAGACAAAAACTGCCGTGTACGCGGGCGAAAGGTGATGGATATTTACCGCAAACATACCGTTGCGGTAGGGAGCTGATTGTGGTATGATTCATCAAAAAGGCACAGGCCCGGCCTGTTTTCCCGCGTCATGCGGCACAGGATAACAGGGAAGCGGAAACGGCGGGCGGGACCTTGAAAATTGACAAAACAGAAAGGATCACTTGACGATGAAACCCAAATTTGACGGCTACGCGGCGCAGTACGACGCCTGGTTTATGGAAAACGAAAACGTGTTCCAGAGCGAATTCCGCCTGTTTGAAAAGGTGCTCGGCGATATTTCGGGGAAGCGCGTGCTCTCCGTCGGCTGCGGCAGCGGCCTGTTCGAGAGTATGATCGACTGCAAGAACATCGAGGGCGTTGAGCCCTCGCGCGACATGGGCGCGATCGCGCAGAAGCGCGGCATCAACGTCATCGCCTTCGGCGCGATCGAGGAGGTCGAGCTTGAGGAGAACGCCTACGACATCATCTATTTGAACGGCAGCTCCAGCTATATGGAGGACCTGACGCGCGCGTTCGACGTGTGCAAAAAGGCGCTCAAGCCGAACGGCAAGTTCATTTCGCTGGATGTGCCCAAGGAGAGCGCGTTCGGCTTCATGTACCTTCTGGCCAAGGCCGTTGGCACGTTCGACCACCCGTCCCTGCGCGGCGTCATGCCCAAGCTGCCGTATCCACTCGAGCTATGCTGCGCGGGCGTGTGGCACTCGACCGAGGAAAAGGTCGACGCGCTCAAATCGCTCGGCTTCCACGATTTTGACTTCTATCAGACGCTTTTAAAGAACCCCATGTACACCAATGAGAGCGTGGAGGACGTCGTCCCCGGCTACCAGAGCGGCGGCTACGTCGCGCTCATCGCCCATAAATGAGCGGGGAGAACAGAGTGAAGCTCTCCGAGAGGATCTACGCGCGGGCAAAGGTGCTCTGGCCGCGGTATCTGACCCATCCGTTTGTGACGGAGATGGCGGACGGCACGCTGCCGAAGGAAAAGTTCCGCTACTATATGGTGCAGGATTATCTGTACCTGCGGGATTACGTGAAAATTTTTGCGGCGATCCTTCAGAAAACCGACGACTTCGAGCAGATCCGCTTTTTGAGCGGGGAGATGGCGAACACGATCGACGAGACGTTCCGCACGCATCTTCCGTACATGAAGCGCCTCGGCGTCACGGAGGAGGAGATCGCCGATGCGCGCCCGCACATCGACAACAGCGCCTACAGCCATTACATGCTCTGCGAGGCGCAGGCGGGGGATGTGCTGACGGGGCTCGTGACGCTTTTGAACTGCTCGTGGAGCTATGCGTATATTGCCGAGCAGATGGTGGAGCGCTACCCAAGCGCCCTGCACGATGAAAACTACGGCGCGTGGTTCGCGGGCTACGTTTCCGAGGAGTACCAGCAGACGAATCGGGCATTGATCGACCGGATCGACGCGCTCGCCGAAGTGATCGACGAAAAGAAGGCGCAGCGGCTCTGCGAGATCTTCGAAAATTGCTGCCTTTTTGACCTGCGCTTCTGGGACATGGTCTACACGATGGGCGAGAACTGAACAGGAAAGAAAAGCCGGAGCAGCCTGAGCTGCTCCGGCTTTTTCATTGAAAAGAAAGGAAATTCACGGTTCCACGTTGGCGTGCTCCATCAGGTCGATGAGTACGCGGATGCCCTGCAAATACGAGCGGACGAGAAGACGCTCGTTCGTGCCGTGCACGCCGGAGGCGGCCTCCGCGGGCTCGGTCATAAACGGGCTGCACCGCAGGCACGTGTCGCAGATCTCCTCATAGCGGTGCGCGTCCGTCGCGCCCGCGGTCATCGACGGGATGAACACGACATCCGGGAAGTAGCGCTGCATGCTCTCAACGACCCTGCGATAGCCGTAGCCATCGCGCTTTGCGATGGCGGAGGGGTCGTTCGCTTGCAAAAAGCGCATCTCGACGCCTTTGTCCTGTACGGCCTCACGGCAGTGGGCCATGACGCTCTCGACCGTGTCTCCGTCCGCCAAGCGGAAGTTGATGACCGCGGTCATGTCCTGCGGCATCACATTGCACGCGGCGCTGCCGCCGTGGATCATCGTGGGCGCGATGGTGGTGGTGACAAACGGGAAGAGGTCGGGCGAGCCCATGCAGCAGGCCGCGATGGCGTCCGCGTTGCCCGCAACATCCTGCACAAGAGTCTTGAGCGGCTCCTCGGTGATGTAGGGAGCGAGGGTTTCAAACGCGCCGGTCATGGCGCTGTTGAGGCGCACGGAAAACGGCGCGCGCGTGATGTCGGCGATCGCGCCGGAGAGACGCCCAAGCGACGTGCCGCCGAACGGACGGCTCGAATGCCCACCAATGCTGTGGACAGAGAGCTCCAAGTCGGCGTAGCCCTTTTCCATCAGCTGCACGCTGACAATGGCCGTCTCCGGCGCGCCGAAGGCCGTGCCGGGCTCAATTTTGCAGCCGCCCTCGTCAAGAACGAATTCGAGCGTCACGCCCTGCGCCTTCAAATGCTCGGCGATGGCGAGCGCGCCTAAGTTGATGGTCTCCTCGTCGTCGCCGAAGGCGAGATACGCCGTGCGGGCAAAGGATTTGCCGTGGGCGAGCAGATATTCCGCGGCCTCCAGCACGCCGAAGACCTGCTCTTTGATGTCAAGCGTGCCGCGGCCCCAGATATAGCCGTCCGCGATGTCGCCGGAAAAGGCGGGATGCGTCCAGTCCTGCTCTGTGCCCTCAACAACGGGAACGACGTCCTGATGCGACATGTAGAGGCAGGGGCGCAGAGAAGCGTCGCTGCCGGGGATGGTGATGAGCACGGCGTGGTGGCCGATGCGCTCAAACGTGCCCACGCGCATGATGTTGGGGTAGCTTGCCTTGATGTGCGCGTGCAGCTTGTCGAACTCCGTGTAGTCCGTCTGGCTGTGGTCAAAGTAGTTGATGGTCTTGCACCGGATGGCGGCGGACAGGCGCGCGGCCGCGCCCTCGCCGTCCAAGTCGGGATAATTGCCCTCCAGGGCAAAAAAAACGGTCACTTTTTTCTGTATCATGCCATTTTATCCTCCAGATAGCGGCTGAGAAACTCACGCGTGCGCGGCTCCTTGGGGTTACCGAAGACCTCCTTGGGCGAACCCTGCTCTAAGATAACCCCCTGATCCATGAAGACGACGCGGTCGCTCACTTCCTTGGCAAACGCCATCTCGTGCGTGACGACGACCATCGTCATGCCCTGCTGAGCGAGGTTTTTCATGACGTCCAGCACCTCGCCGACGATCTCGGGGTCGAGCGCGGAGGTCGGCTCGTCGAAGAGCATGATCTCCGGTTCCATGCACAGCGCCCGCGCGATGGCGACGCGCTGCTTCTGCCCGCCGGAGAGGCGGCGGGAGTCGGCGTGGATGAAGTCGGCAAGGCCGACGGTCGTTAAGTGCTTGATGGCCGTGGCCTCTGCCTGCGCCTTGGGGATGTGCTTGACGTCCATGGGAGCGAGAGTGCAGTTGTCAAGCACGGACTTGTTGTTGAAGAGGTTGAAGCCCTGGAACACCATGCCGATCTTCTGGCGCAGGGCGTTCAGGTTGACCTTTAAGTCCATTAAATCCTGCCCGTCGAACCAGATGTGGCCCGAGTCAGCTTCTTCCAGTAAGTTGATGCAGCGCAGCAGCGTCGATTTGCCGGAGCCGGACGCACCGATGATGCACACGACCTCGCCGCGGTTGACCTCAAGGTCAATGCCCTTGAGCACGTGCAGGTCGCCGAAGGACTTTTCGAGCTGTTCGATTTTGATGATGGGATCGTTCGTCATAGCGCCCTCCTGTCAGTTCGAGCTGGGAAGCCCCAGATCGACGGTTTGGTTGCCCTGGTGCCGCTTGGTGTTGTCCGGCGCGGTCATCTTTCCCGTGATGGCCTTGAGCAGGAGCGAAGAAAGATACGTCAGGAACAGGTAAACGATGGCGGCGATGAGGTAGCACTCGGTACCTTTATAATAAATACCGGCGACCGAGCGGGTCATGAACATCAGATCGGACACGCCGACGACGCAGAGAACGGACGAATCCTTGATGTTGATGATGAATTCGTTGCCGATGGCGGGAAGCGAGTTCTTGATGGCCTGCGGGAAGACGACCTTGCGCATGGCCTGCCAGTGCGTCATGCCGAGCGAGCGCGCGGCCTCCATCTGGCCCGCGTCCACGGCGAGAATGCCGCCGCGCAGCACCTCGGCAAGATATGCCGTCGAGTTGAGCGAGATCGTGACAAGACCCGCTAAGAAGAGCGGCCAGACGCGGTTGATGTCCGAAACGCTCATGCCCGTGCGCTTGAAAAGGCCGAACACCGCGTTATAGAGGATGAGCGACTGCACCATCATTGGCGTGCCGCGGATGACGAAGATATAGAAGCGGGAGAATTTGTTGGCAACGATCTTGAGGAACTTCACAAAGTCGTTGTCGCGTTTGTCGGGCTCCTGAATGCGGAGGAAGACCATGAGAAGCGCCAGCACGAACGCGATCGCCGTGCCGAAGAGTGCGAGGCGCACCGTGTACGAAATGCCAATGGCGAAGAGTGAACGCTGGTTGTACGCCATGTAGGCCATGGTGGAGAGCGTGTCGGTCGGGTTACTGTCGGCATGGATGGCGGCGTTGATGATGTAGGCGAGCTTTAAGATGAAGCGGTCGAGCACCAGCAGCGCGCAGGCCACGGCGTCGAGATACGAGAGGTAACGGCTGACGCGCACGATGAGGGGGCGCTTCATAATAGTGGAGCTGTAATTGTTCCAATAGGCCCACTTGACGAGCAGCGCCATGGCGCTCACGCCGAGGAAGAACCAGCAGATCGCCGCGAGCGCCGTGCCGAACACGGACTGCGCGGGGATGAAGCTGTACGGGCTGGGGGCGGAGTAGAACATGCCGAGACCCAGCAGGGCAATGAGGCTGCCGCCTAAATAAACGTAACGGTGATCCCGGGTGATGAAGTTCTTCCGGGGCGCGGTGGATGCTGCCATGGTGTTTCCTCCTTTATGGTGCGAAGCGCCTGATTTTTCTTTGAGTGCTTCGCGTACCCGCCGCCGCGGTTCAAGCGGCGGCGGTGCGTGGGCGATTACTGCGGCTGGGCGTCGGCGGCTGCCTGCCACATGGCGGCGCGGGTGTCGCTGTCGATGCCGGAGAGGATGGTGTTGATCTGATCAAGGAGTTCATTGTCGCTCTTGCGCAGACCCACGCAGGAGCCCTTGGCCGGCAGCGTGAAGCCGCTGCCCTCATCGAAGGTGACCAGGCGGAAGTTCGGGTTGGAAGCGAGGTAGCCCTGCGCGTTCTCAACGTTGATGACGATGGCGTCGCAGGTGCCCTGCTGCAGGCGGGAGATCATGTCGGGCACGCTGCCGACGGGGCTTAAGTGGTCGACGCCTTCGATCTGCTCGATGACATCGTCAAGCGCCGTGCCCTGCTGGCCGAGGACGGCCGCGCCGGAGAAGTCCTGAATGGAGGTGGCATTTAAGTACGGGGAATCGGCGAGCACCATCAGGCCGTAGGTGGTCTCACGGTAGGGCTCGGAGAAGTTGATGGATTCGCGGCGCTCGGCGGTGTCCATCATACCGGCGATGATGGCGTCGATCTGGCCCTGATTGAGCGCGTCGATGAGGCCGTCCCAGCTGAGCTTGACGATGACGAGCTCCTTGCCGAGACCGTCTGCGATGGCCTTGGCGATCTGCACGTCGTAACCCTCGGCATACGCGCCGGCGACGTTTTCAACGGGGACGTTCGAGTCCGTCGCTTCGCTTTCCTGCCAGTTGTTGGGGGCGTAAGCGCACTCCATGCCGACGCGGAATTCATTGCTTTCGTTTGTGGTGTCCTGCTGCTCCTGCTGCTGATCGCTGCTGGAATCGTCGGCGGCCTGACTGCCGCAGGCGGTGAGTGCGAAGAGCATGATGGCCGCCAGCAGGAGGGCGGTAAAGGTTCTGAGCTTCATGGTGGTGGTTTCCTTTCTTGTGATGAGTTTGATTTTTTCAAAAACAGGGGAGTCCTGCTTTCTACGCCTTCGGCGCACTCCCGATGCAGACAAAAAACAAAGCCGTAAATGCTTTGTGAAGCATTTACGGCTGCAACTGTACTGCAATCCGGCAAACCGGTCATCACCTTGGGGGGATAAACAGCTTGCCGACCTCGATAGCGCTCCACATACGTGACAGTCCGGCGGATGTTCTCCGACGAACCAGCGGCAAACGGCACAGGAACCGTTTCCACTTCGGCGGCATCCCCTTTCGCGCGCTCCGGCTTCCTGTGCCGGTGCGAACGCGCTACTTTTGTCAGCCGCGCCTCTATCTTCCCGACCTCGCGATCGGGCGTTTGAAATTGTTGGCGTTACCATACTCCCATGCTGGGAAAATGTCAATCCCTAATTTTCCACTTCTCCAAATTTTGAGAATCTTTTTACACGGAAGAATGGGTTCTTGTGAAATATTACCACAGCTTTCCTGCATGAATATCGGATATGACACGGCGGAATGTAAAAAAGGGGCCGGAGCATGATACCCCAGCCCGCTGAAAATTCATCTCAAAACTCGATAACGACATCGTACCCACTGCCCGTCCAGATGGCGGGACGCGTTTCCAGCGTGTGCAGCGCGGTGACAAAATCGGGCAGCGTTGTGACCGTTTCGGGCAGCCATGTCGCATATTTTCCTACCTGATCCGGCACGTGCGCGTCGCTCGCGCCGATGGCCTTGAGTCCCAACTCGTGGCAGAAGCGCAGTGCCGTCCGGTTCTCCTCAAGCGGCGTGCTGCCGTTGAGGACCTCCACGCCGTCAAGACCGTGCACATCGCGCAGGTGCTCGCGCAGCCCGCGATTGTTGTTGCGGAAGGGGTGGCAGGAGACGCAGAAGCCGTCCTTTTCGCGCACCAGGTCAATGAAATCCTGCGCATCAATGCGGTGGTCGGGGATGCCGTCGATGCCCCAGGCGGTGATATCGCCCCAGAGAGAGAAAAATTCCACGCCGACGAAGATGGGGTAGCCGATCTCGCGGGAATAGGCCTCCGCGCGCTCGCGCAAGCCCATGCTGTCGTGGTCCGTGATGCAGATCGCGTCCAGCCCCTTTTGCCTGGCGATGGAGACGATCTCCTCCAGGTGGAGAAAGCTGTCGGTCGAGTAGGTGCATTCGTGCAGGTGCATATCAACAAGCATGGCGGTGTTACCCCTTTTCTCCGTGGCGGATGACCTTCAGCACGCTGCCGTCATCCTTCCACACAATGTCGTTGAGGCCCAGAAATGACGCGATATAGTTGTTTGCGGGGCGGCGGAAGACCTCCTCCGCCGAGCCGAGCTGCAAGAGCTTGCCCTCGCTCATCACGGCGATGGAGTCGGCCAGAATGAGCGCCTCTTCCTGATCGTGCGTGACGAAGACCATCGTGATGCCGAGCTCGCGCTGCAGGCGCTTGAGCTCCAGCTGCATCTCCTTGCGCAGCTTGAGGTCGAGCGCGCCGAGCGGCTCGTCAAGCAGCAGGACGCGGGGCTGGTTGACCAGGCTGCGGGCAATGGCCACGCGCTGCTGCTGGCCGCCGGACAGCTGGTAGATGCTGCGGCGTTCAAAGCCCTTCAGGCCGACGATCTCGAGCATCTCGAGCACCTTCGGGCGGATCTCATCCTCGGCCATCTTTTTCAGGCGCAGACCGAAGGCGACGTTCTCAAACACGTTCAGGTGCGGGAACAGCGCATACTTCTGGAACACCGTGTTCACAGGCCGCTTGTACGGCGGCATGTTGGCGATGTCCTTGCCATCAAAAAAGACATTGCCCGATTTCGGTGTTACAAAGCCGGCAATCACACGCAGGGTCGTCGTCTTGCCGCAGCCCGAAGGGCCCAGGAAGGTGACAAACTCCTTGTCGTGGATGTCCAGCGAAAGTCCGTCCAGGACCTTCTGTCCATCGAACTCGACAACAATGTCTTTCAGAGATACGATCAGATTTTCATTCATTTTTATTGCATCCCCCTTTGCGGAATTTCCCGTTACAGCACTCTCTTTACGCACCGTTTCTTCCTTGGGTCGGCACAGAGTCCTTGGCGAGTCAGCGCCAATTATGCCGCCCCGCAAAGGTTTGTTACACGGTCTTTGTTTTGCAAAGTCCGCTGCAAGCAGCACATACAACGCCAATGTGTCAGGGCAGAAAAGATTTACCCTATAGATGCACACACAAGATACATTATACGGTTTGCAGAATGTTTGTCAATAAGAACTTTTTAACAAATTGGTAAAGAAGCGTTCATGATTTCGAAAAAGAAACGGCTTTTTTGAAAATGTGCGATGCAGCAAGGTTTATAAAAATCGAGGCAGCCGCCGCCGCAAAAAGCACGGCACTGGGCAGGGCAGCAAAGCGGCCGTACAAAAGCCCGAACGCCGCCTGCCCGACCGGCTGGGGCAGG
>ENA-OPCZ01001858-OPCZ01001858.1-human-gut-metagenome-genome-assembly--contig:-NODE-1858-length-10571-cov-2.755135_pt1 | contig 10571 bp, 10 predicted proteins | sample MGYA00241566_ERZ501483 | MGnify/ENA primary metagenome ERZ501483 (study PRJEB25962, sample SAMEA1965191) | human gut metagenome | biome: human gut; feature: human-associated habitat; material: faeces... | reverse complement strand
CTCTATTTTTCGATGAACTTCTGCACGGCGGGTGTCGGGTGGTCCTGCTTCTTCATAGCAAGGCCGATTGGGTGGTAATAGGGCTGCTGCAGGAGCGGATTTCGATTTTGTACGGGATGCGCTGCAAGATCAGGCCTGGCAGGATGCTGACGCCGAGACCCCTTTCCACCATCGCCGTGATGGCAAAATCCTCCCAGGCGGTGAAGTGGACGTCCGACTGCACATGAGCGCGCTCCAGCAAGTTGGAGACCTCGGCTTTTCCGCTGTGCTCCAGCAGCAAAAACGGCCTGACCGGCTCCCCAGCCGAGGTCAGGCAGACGCCGCTTTTACTGCGCTCCAGCAGCGTCATGCCCCATTTTTGCTCCAGATCGGCGAGCATCTTTGATGGAGGACTGCACATAATCTATCTCCCATGCTGTGCGCATCCAACGCTCCCGATGCTGTACCATGCGTTCCCTCTTTCATGAGCCGCGACGATTTTGCTGGTGAACCTCGGCAGCTTGCTGATTCTCCGTTTTCGGAGCCGCTGAAAAAATGACACCGCACGGCAGAAATAACTCTGCCGTGCGGTGCATTTTTACTTTAATTTGGTTCGTCAGGCATGGGGGACGAGCGCGCCCTTCCGGCTCGAGTGGATGAGCATGCCGATCACAAAGCCGACGAGCGCGGGCAGCAGCCAGCCGAGGTTCTTGTCGAACAACGGCAGATATTTTTCCGCAAAGGCGATAGGCACATCGAGGCGGAGCGAAGTCTGCACCGACGCGGGCAGCGTCTTCATGCAGTCGAAAATAGCGGCTGCCCATGTACCGATCATCGTTGCGACATACACGGCACGGTCATGAGCGAAGAACTTGCCGATAAAGGCCAGCAGGATAAGCGCAATGGCCGGGGGATAGATGAGCATGAGCATCGGGACGGAATACTCGATGATGGCGCTCAGTCCAATGTTGGAAACGGCAAACGAAAACACTGTGAAGAGGATCGCCCAGGTGCGGTAGGAAATTTTGCCGTTCGTCATCTTGACAAACGTCTCCGAGCAGGCCGTGACAAGGCCGATGGAGGTCTTGAGGCAGGCAAAGGTGATGGTGAAGGCGAGGATAAACTGGCCCACGCCGCCGAGGTAATGACCCGCGATCTGCGTGAGGGCGATGCCGCCATTTTCGGACAGCTCGAAAATGCCTCTCGACTGCGCGCCGACCAGAATGGACAGCACGTAGATCAGCGCCATCAGCGCACCGGCAAGAAGACCGGAGGAGAGCACGTCCTCGGCGATGATGTCGTCGTTGTCGACACCCATGCGGCGAATGACGTCGATGACCACGATGCCGAAGGCGAGACCGGCGATGGCGTCCATCGTGCCGTAGCCCTCAATGAGCGCGGGAAAGAAGGAACCGTTCTGATAGGCCTCCGTCGGCTCGACCGAGGAGATCGCTGCGCCGGGGGAGAGCAGCGCCGCGATGATCAGCACTGCGAAGAAGAACAGGAAGAGCGGATTGATGATCTTGCCGATCCAGAGTGTGATCTTACCGGGGCGCAGCGAGAAGAACAGCACGAAGGCGAAGAACGCCGCCGAAAAGACGAGCAGATACAGCCACTCCGGCGAATCCGCGCCCAGCAGGGGAGTGATGCCGGTGGTAAAGGAAACTGTTGCGCATCTCGGGATGGCGAAGAGCGGGCCGATGGTCAGGTACAGAAGGCAGGTAAAGAAAATGCCGTAGCCCTTGCCGACCTTGCTCGAGAGCGTCTGCAGGCCGTCGGAATGCGTGATGCCGATGGCGGCGACGCCGAAGATGGGGATGCCAACCGCCGTGATGATAAAGCCGATCATGGCGACGACCGCGTTGCGGCCGGCCATCTGGCCGAGATGTACGGGGAAGATCAGGTTGCCCGCGCCGAAGAACATTCCAAACAGCGTTCCGGCGACGAGAATCTTCTGCCGGAAGGTCAATTTTTTAGTAGTCATGGGATAATCAACTCCTTTGTGTTGAAAATATTACACCCTGTACTTGAAAAAGAGAAACGCTCGGTTATAATAGGTATATTACAAATCAAAATACCCTTTATAGGAGTGGGGATATGGACAGCAAAAAATTTGAAATTCTGATGACCGCCGTCAACCTCGGCAGCTTTTCCAAAGCGTCTGAGGTCGTGGGCTACACACAGTCGGGGCTGACGCACCTCATCAACGGTCTGGAGCGCGAGATCGGCATGAAGCTCATCCGGCGCGACCACAGCGGTATTTCGCTGACAGAGGACGGGGAGGCGCTGCTGCCCGCGATCCGCGAATACCTCAGCGCGACGGCGAAGCTCGAAAACCAGATCGAGACCATCACGCAAAAGCGGACGGCGACGATCCGAATCGCCGCTTATGCGAGCCTTGCCATGCACTGGATGCCGGAAATTCTGTACCGCTTCCGCCGCGTGTGTCCGGAGACCGACGTGGATCTTCGCATGGTGGACCACGAGCTCGAACCCTTTGAGCTGCTGGAGGAGGGGCGCACGGACGTCATCTTTGCCGCGCGGCAGAGCCACATCAACTGCGACTGGACACCGCTCTACTACGACGCGATGTATGCCATCCTGCCGGAGGACTATCCCACCGGCAGCGAAGAGACCTTCCCCATCGAGGAATTCGACGGAAAAGAATTCCTGATGCCCTACGGGCGCTTCGACATCGACGTGAACGCTGCGCTGAGTCCCAAAAAGGTGAAGCCGAATATCCGCCCCTGCCATGTGGACGATGAAACGGTCATCCGCATGGTCAGCAAGGGCCTTGGCATCACAATGATGACGGAGATCATGATGCGCGGGCGGACGCACGGCGTAAAGACGCTGCCGGTCAGCCCGAAAACGGGACGGGAGCTCGGCATCGGTATGCACCTGAGCAAGAACACGCCAGAGGAAATTCTGCGTCTGCGCGAGTGCGTGCTTGATTTCACGCGCGAGCTGATGTGAAAATTTCCCATCCGCGATTTAGAAACGGCCGCCCCATCAAAAAAGTAAAGCAAGGCGCTTGCCTTTTAGGCAAGCGCCCTGCTTTGTCGATTTTGGGAATGGTCTTATCCTTCGATTTTTGCCGAAGCCGCGCCATCACTCTTTTGCAGATGCGCATAGCGGCGCGAGGGGCGGAAGTACAGCACCGCTGCCAGCATTAGAAGCGCCGTGGTCGCAAGGCTGATGGGGAAGACCAGCATGATGTTCATAAATGTCTTATACTGCGGGAAGACCCAGCGCAGCCAGCTCAGGCGGACGCCGCAGACGCCCAGCATCGTCAAAACGGCGGGCGGCAGTGAAATTTCAAAGCCGCGCAGGTAGCCGGAAAGCACCTCGTAGCAAAGGCTGAACAGGTGCGACGGCATGATCAGCATGAGGCGAATATAGCCCGTCTCTACCACCTGCGGGTCGCCGTTGAAGATGGTGAGCAGCGACTTTCCGAAAAAGAGGATCAGAGCGATGGCGACGCCGAGGCTGATGATGCCCTCGAGAAGACACAGCAGCAGCGTTTTCTTGCAGCGCTTGATCTCGCCCGCGCCGAAGTTCTGTCCGACGAATGTCGTGCAGGCCTGCGAGAAGGAGTTGAGGATATCGTAGGTGATGACCTCAATGTTGTAGGCCGCACTCGATGCCGCCATGACGACCGTGCCGAGGCTGTTGATCGCGCCCTGAATGACGATATTCGCGATGGAGAACATCGCGCTCTGCACACCTGCGGGAACGCCGATGCGCAGAATTTGCTTGAGGCACAGCCCGTCGATGCGCAGCTTTTTCGGCTCAAGGCGGATGACCTTGTCCGTTTTGAGCAGGAAGACCCACAAGATCGCCGCGCTGACCGCGTTCGACAGCACCGTTGCGATCGCGACGCCGTCCACGCTCATGTGGAGCGCGGCCACGAAAAAGAGGTTCAGGATCACGTTCAGAACGCCGGAGGCCGTCAGCGCGATCAGCGGAATTTTCGTCTCGCCCACGCTGCGGAAGACCGCCGCCTCAAAGTTGTAGAGCAGGATCACCGGCAGGCCCGCAAGATAGATGCGCAGGTATAGCAGCGCCAGCGGGAACACATCGTCCGGCACATTCAGCTGATTCAGCAGCGGAACGGCGAACAACTCACCGATGACCGCCGCGATCAAACCGCCCAGCACCGCCACAACGATGGAGGTGTGCACCGCGTGGTGCACCATCGTGTCGTTCTTTTCGCCGATGGCGTGCGCGATCGTCACGTTTGCGCCCAGCGCGATGCCGATGAACAGGTTGACGATCAGGCTGATGATCGAGCTGTTTGTGCCGACGGCCGCGACCGCCACGGTGCGGAGCTCGCCGGTAAAGTTGCCGATGACGGCGATGTCCGCGGCGTTGAACAGCTGGCTCAAAATCGCCGTGGCCGCCACCGGAATGGCAAAGCGCGGGATCTTATCCCAGAGCGTCCCGTGGAGCATATCCAATGATTTTTTCTGCGATGCAGCTTTCAATTCTACTGCCCCTTTCCGCAATTTGTCTGGCCTATGATATCACGCTTTGGGCCAAATGCAAGAGGCAGAAAAGTCAAAAATGGAGCACAGCGCAAAGAATGCTTTGTTTTGCTGCGAAAAGCGCGGATACTCACAGGCACTCCTTCAAAATTTCGTAGATCTCGTCGTGCGTCAACTTTTTGCAGCAGCCAGCGGTGATGTTGGTAGAATCCGCCACGGCGCGGAAGTCGGTGTCGGCGGGGATGCCAAGCTCGGTAAAGGTAGTCGGCAGGCCAATCTCCTTGATGAACGCGGCCAGCGCGTCGATACCGGCGGCAGCCGTCTCCTCGTCGCTGTCTCTGGGTGCAATACCCCAGACATTCTGCGCAAACCGTGCAAACCGCGCCGCGCCGGACTTGTAGATGTGGCGGTACAGGACGGGATGGATGACGGCAAGACCCGCTCCGTGGTTGCAGTCGGTGTAAGCGCCGAGCTGATGCTGGATCTGATGCGCCTGAAAATCCGTGACCTTGCCGATCTTCAGCACGCCGTTCTCTGCCATGGCGGACGCCCACGCCAGCTCGCTTCTGGCGTCGTAATTTTCAGAATCGGTCAGCAAAATGCGGATGCTGCGGATGACGCTGCGCATGACGGCCTCATTGATATCATCGGAGAGGTTGTTTTCATCTATAAATACCGGTTGTAACAATCGGTCAAGAGGTTTTTGAGGAAAAAACACAATTTTTACGCAGCAGAGAGGGATTACCATGCGCTACATCATGATGCAGGTCTGCAAGGAAACGGGCATGACCTATCAGGCCTTAAAATTTTACTGCAACGAGGGGCCTGTCCCCAACGTCAAGCGCGACAAAAACAACCGCCGCGTGTTTGACGAGCGGGACGTCGCGTGGATCAGCAGCCTGACGAGCCTGAAAAAATGCGGCATGAGCATTCAGGAGATGAAGGACTACCTCGCCCTCTGTCTGCAAGGCGAGCGCACCATCCCGCAGCGCAAGATCCTGCTTTGCATTTCTGCCGTATTTCATCCCAGCGCCACGTCCAGCACCATCATCAGGCTGAAACCCACGGCGAAAAACACCGTTCCGATGTTGGAGTGCGCGCCCTGCGACATTTCGGGGATCAGCTCTTCGACGACGACATAGAGCATCGCGCCCGCGGCAAAGCTCAGAAGATACGGCAGCGCCGGAACGATGAGCGATGCGGCGAGTATCGTCAGCACCGCGCCGATGGGTTCGACGATGCCCGAGAGCACGCCGCCCCAGAAGGCCCTTGCCTTGCCCATGCCCTCGGCGCGCAGCGGGAGCGAAATGATCGCCCCCTCGGGAAAATTCTGGATTGCGATGCCGAGTGAGAGCGCCAGCGCGCCCGCCGCCGTGATCTGCGCGCTGCCGGAGAGATAGCCCGCATACACCACGCCGACGGCCATGCCCTCGGGGATGTTGTGCAGTGTGACGGCCAGCACCATCATCGTCGTGCGCTGGAGCTGGCTCTTCGGCCCCTCGACCTGCCCGCTCTTGGCGTGCAGGTGCGGGACGACGTGGTCGAGCAGCAGCAAAAAGAGAATGCCGACCCAAAAGCCGAGAAACGCCGGCAGAAACGAGAGTTTCCCCATCGCCGACGACTGCTCGATGGCGGGGATCAGCAGGCTCCAGACCGAGGCCGCGACCATCACGCCCGCGGCAAAGCCCAGCAGCGCGCCCTGCGCGCGCTCGCACACCTTGCGGGCAAAAAAGAACACCGTCGCGGCGCCCAGCGCCGTCATCAGAAACGTGAAAGACGTGCCGAGCAAAGCCAGCATCAGTGGTCGAAGCATATCCGTTCATCGCCTTTACGGTTTGTCAGGCGGAAAAGCGCCTGTATGCCAGTATAGGCGGCAGGAATGAAAAACGTGAAAAAGGGCGCGGAGAATTCTCCGCGCCCTTTTGGAGCAATATTGACTTACTGCATCAGCTGCGCGACCATGTCGGTGTACGCGCTGGGATCTTCGAGCGGCAGGCCCGCGATGAGGTTTGCCTGATCGTAGAGGATCTTGGCATACAGCGCCGCCTTGTCGCGGTCCGTTGCCATCGCGGCGGCCATCGCCTTGACCGCCGGATGCTCGACGTTCAACTCGAGGATGCGCTCGGCCTTGATGGGCTCAGGCATCTGGAAGTTCTTGAAGTACTTCTCCATCTCGAAGCTGAAGCCCTCGCCCGCCGTCAGGCAGACGGGATGGGTCTTCAAGCGGTGCGAGACCTTGGCCTCCTTGATCTTGTCGCCGAGCGTCTCCTTGACGAACTGCATGAGCTCCGCGCTTTCGCTGTCGTCCTTGTGCTCTTCCTCGTCACCGAGCTCGAGGTCGCCGTCGACGATGGAACGGAAGGGCTTTTCGTCGTAGTTCATCAATGCCTGCAAGACGAATTCGTCCGTCTCGCCGGTCAGGTACAGAACCTCGTAGTCCTTGTCCTTCAAAAGCTCGGTCTGCGGCAGCTTATCCACGGCGGCGATGCTCTCGCCCGCGGCGTAGTAGATGCACTTCTGGCCTTCCTTCATGCGCTCGACGTACTCTTTAAGCGTCGTGAGCTTCTTCTGCGTGGAGGAGTAGAACATCATCAGGTCCTTGAGCGAATCCTTGCGGTTCTCGCCGCCGTCGCTCACGATGCCGTAGCCGATCTGGCGGCCGAAGTTCTCATAGAACTTCTCGTAGCCCTCGCGGTCGTCCTTGAGGAACTTTTCAAGGTCGGCGCGGACCTTCTTTTCGAGGTTCTGGCCGATGACCTTGAGCTGGCGGTCATGCTGTAAAAGCTCTCGGGAGATGTTCAAGCTCAGGTCCGGCGAATCGACCACGCCGCGCACAAAGCGCAGATAGTCAGGCAGCAGCGAGTCGCACTTGTCCATGATGAGAACGCCCGCAGAGTAGAGCTGCAACCCCTTTTCATATCCTTCCGTGTAGAAGTTGAACGGGCGCGAAGACGGCACGAACAGCAGTGCCTTATAAGTCACGCTGCCCTCGGCCGAGACGGTGATCGTGCGCTGGGGCTTGTCGAATTCATGCGTCAGCTCGGAATAGAACTTGTTGTACTCTTCGTCCGTGACGTCACTCTTCTTGCGCTGCCAGAGCGGCACCATGGAGTTGACGGTCTTCATCTCCTCGACGGTCTCGTACTCGGGCTTCTCCGGGTCGCTGCCCTCTTTGACCTTCTGCTCGGGCAGCAGCATGCGGATGGGGTAGCGGATGTAGTCGGAGTACTTCTTCACGAGCGCGTGCAGGCGGCAGGATTCCAAGTACTCGCTGTACTTCTCCTCGTCCGTGTCGGGCTTGATGTGCATGATGACGTCGGTGCCGACGGCTTCCTTGTCGCACTCGGTGATCGTGTAGCCGTCCGCGCCGGAGGACTGCCACTCATAGGCCTGCTCCGAACCGTACTTCTTCGTGCGGACGGTGATGCTGTCCGCGACCATGAACGCGGAGTAGAAGCCCACGCCGAACTGGCCGATGATGTCGATATCGGCGTCCTTCTTGTCCTTTTCCTCGGTCTCCTGGCGGAACTTGTAGGAACCAGACGACGCAATGACGCCGAGGTTGTTTTCAAGCTCTTCGCGGCTCATGCCGATGCCGTTGTCCGAGACCGTCAGCGTGCGGTTCTCCTTGTCGACCGACACCGTGATGGCAAAATCACTGCGGTTCATGCCGACCTTGTCGTCCGTCAGCGCGACGTAACAGAGCTTGTCGATAGCGTCGCTGGCGTTGGAAATGATCTCGCGCAGGAAGATCTCCTTGTGCGTGTAAATCGAGTTGATCATCAGATCGAGCAAACGCTTCGATTCTGCTTTAAACTGTTTTTTAGCCATAAAAGCATCCCTCTCTGAATTGTATTTGAGTTTAAGTATAGCAGGAAATTCCTGATATTTGTTACCGTTCCGTTAATTTTTAGCACTCGTCCACATCAAGTGCTAAAACGTGATGGTTACCTTTTATATATAAAAGGTACTATCGGTTTCGCACCTGTGCGAAGCGCTTCGCGGCACTTGTGCCGCGGGGGAGGCAGCGCTGCCGCGCTGCTCCCCCTGCGCCCTACGGGCGCAAAAAGAAACAGCCCTCGCGGGCTGCTTTCCTCCCGCGCTTGGGGCGCGAAAGTTGTCCAAATTGTCAATATGGGATACTTATCCCCATTTCCCCTCTTTTTTCTTTGGATAATATGCAGTATTGACTTCTGGCGTTTTAGAGGCTAAAATAAGCCCATCAAACATGAGAGATACATGAAAGGATTTAATGCTATGTTCCGTTTTGCTTATGCAAATCAGAATAACGCTGCCGCTTCTGCCATGTGCGCAGAGGCCGCTTCCTCCTGCACCTCTCAGTCCTTCCGCTTCAACTGCATCGCTCTGGGCGCCATTATTATGGCGTCCATTATTATTTCCCGCCTGATCGCCATTATTGGCATTTCTCTGCTGGTACTGGTACTTCTGGCCGTCCTGATGGGCGTTCCCGGGATGAAACGCGATTGCTGAGCGAGTAAAAAACGCGATACAGCAAAGCGGTTCCGCCGGGAATGGCGGACCCGCTTTTTTGTATAATAAATTTGTTCATTATTTAATCAAAGGAGATTTGAAACGATGAAAAAGAAGTTCATGTGCATGCTCATGGCAGCCGCCATGACGCTCTCGATGGCCGCCTGCGGCTCCAAGGGCGACGATGCGAACAACGACGCCAATGCAGGCGGCTCGTCCGACGGTGTCCAGACCTTCACGGTCGGCACCTCCGGCCCGCTGACCGGCGACAACGCGATCTACGGTATGGCCGTCAAGCAGGGCGTGGAGCTCGCCATCAACGAGATCAACGCGAGCGACAGCACCATCAAGTTTGAGTTCCTCTCTCAGGACGATGAGGCCGACGGTGAAAAGGCCGTCAACGCCTACAACAACATGATGGACAACGGCATGCAGGTGCTCGTCGGCCCCACGACCACCGGCGCTTCCATCGCCGTTGCCGATGCCTGCTACACCGACCGCACCTTCATGCTGACCCCCTCCGCCTCCTCCACCGACGTGACCGCGGGCAAGGACAATGTCTTCCAGGTCTGCTTCACCGACCCCAACCAGGGCGTTGGCGCTGCCGACTACATGGCTGAGAACTTCGCCGATGCCAAGATCGCCATCATCTACCGCAACGACGACGCCTACTCTCAGGGCATCCGCGATGCTTTCGTGAAGGAAGCCGGCGACAAGGGCCTCTCCATCGTCTATCAGGGCACCTTCACCCTCGATACCTCCTCTGACTTCTCCGTCCAGCTCGCCGCCGCGCAGACTGCCGGCGCCGACCTCGTCTTCCTCCCCATCTACTATCAGCCCGCTTCCGTGATCTTCGCGCAGGCCAAGGCCATGGGCTATGCCCCCACCTTCTTCGGTGTGGACGGCATGGACGGCATCCTCGATATGCCCGGCTTTGACACCACTCTCGCCGAGGGCCTCGTGCTGATGACCCCGTTCTGCGCCACCGTTGAATCCAGCAAGAGCTTCGTCGACGCTTACGTCGCCGCTTACGGCACCACGCCCAACCAGTTCGCCGCCGACGCCTATGACGGTGTGTACATCGTCAAGGCCGCGCTCGAACAGGCCGGCTGCACCGCCGATATGAGCAATGAAGAGATCTGCGACGCGCTCGTTTCCGCCATCACCTCCCTCAAGTTCACCGGCCTCACCGGTACCGACATGTCCTGGAACGCCGAGGGTCAGGTCTCCAAGGCTCCGACCGCTTACGTCGTCAAGGACGGCCAGTACGTCGAGGGCTGATCCCCGTAAAGATACCAAACAGACCGTTTATCGTCTCTCTCACTGAGCGAAGGGTCGCCGGGAGGAAAAAACTCCCGGCGGCCTGCGCCCTGCTTCTATGGCGGAAACGAAGGCAGCGTCCTTCCTCTCTGCCCTTGTTTCTGCCACAGACAACTCCCAATCCCGAACGAGAAAACGAGGTGCCATTCTATGGAATTCTTATCCTATCTCATCAGCGGCATCAGCCTCGGCAGTGTGTACGCCATCATCGCCCTCGGCTATACGATGGTCTACGGCATTGCCAAGATGCTGAACTTCGCCCACGGCGACGTTATTATGATCGGCGGCTACGTC
>ENA-OPCZ01001837-OPCZ01001837.1-human-gut-metagenome-genome-assembly--contig:-NODE-1837-length-10649-cov-2.423825_pt1 | contig 10649 bp, 9 predicted proteins | sample MGYA00241566_ERZ501483 | MGnify/ENA primary metagenome ERZ501483 (study PRJEB25962, sample SAMEA1965191) | human gut metagenome | biome: human gut; feature: human-associated habitat; material: faeces... | reverse complement strand
TTCTATGACGCATTCACAGAGGGCAAAGCAGACGCAGTCCTCGCAGCCTCTCTCTTCCATTTCGGCGAAATTCCGATTCCCACATTAAAAAAATATCTTAACGAAAAAAATATTCCTGTAAGACTTTAACATCAAAGAGCAAACAGCCATCAGACTAAAATAAGTTTGATGGCTGTAATTTTTATACCCGATAATCTATAAATCTATAATACAAAAGCCGCTCTGAGGCGGCAATTGTAATAATAATTTTTACTTTTTAATTATGCGCTGTAACTGTCACGGTTATTCTTATCCGATGCAAGTTCTCGCTTTCTTTCGTCAAGCTGACTTTGCATTTTGTCGAGGATTTCGGGGTTCTCTGTATTTGCGATTATCTCGGCAAAAAGGTCGGGAATATTCTCTTCTTTAAAACCTTTTTGAGAAAAAATCCGCTTTACGGAATAAGCGTACTTTGACATTGTAGGCTGAAAAGTGCGGGCATAATTCTTTGTCATCTGTTTTACACCCACAACCTCAATCATTTGCTTGTTAAGCAATGAATTGATTAAAAGGTTAATGTAACTTTTGCGCCATGTTCTGTTTACAGATTTGCTTACAATCTCAGAACTTGCCAAAGGCTCGCCCACCTCCCATAATAAATTCATAATCTCTTCTTCGCTTTTAGTCAGCATTGCCAATCATCCTTCCGTAATTTTCTTTATATATACCGCAAAATTCTTTAAGCCAAAGCCTTGTGCTGTGGCAATCATCAATTAAACATACCCAATAAATGCGAAAAAACGAAAAATATACAATTTATTTTTAATCTATTGTACTTTATTGCAGTAATTAAGTCAATATATATCTATCAATATTTTTAAAATTTTGAGCAAAAACACAGTTTTATGTCTAATTTATAACAATACTTGACATACACAAATTTCCACAATAAAATTATATGTGTATATTATTAAACATTATAATCATTATTATATATTTGTATTTGTAATTTGGAGGCTGTTATGTCAGAATTTAAAACTAATGTAATGCGTATTCTCGAAAAAGCAAAAATAGATTATGCAGCACACGAATATCCGCACGGAAAAGACGCTGTTGACGGCATAAGCGTTGCCAAACTTTTGGGGCAAAATCCCGAATGTGTATTCAAAACGCTTGTCACAAAAGGCGTAAGCGGCAGCTACTTTGTATTTGTTGTTCCCGTTGCGGAGGAACTCGACCTTAAAAAAGCCGCAAAATCAGTTGGTGAAAAATCCGTTGAGATGATTCATGTAAAAGATATTTTAAAAGTAACAGGCTACATTCGAGGAGGCTGCTCACCTGTCGGAATGAAAAAGCAATACCCTACCGTTTTCCACGAAAGCTGCCTTAACAATCCGAACATTATTGTAAGTGCGGGAAAAATCGGTTATCAGATTGACCTTGACCCTCAAACTTTAATTGAATTTACAAAAGGAAAATGTGCTGACATTATTAAGTAGTTTGTACACAAAAACTTCACATAACATTTGTGTTACCTTTATTGACTAAGGATTTATATAATGCTAAAATTATAGCAAATATGATAACCTGTCATATCAGGAGGTAATAGGTATGATTAAAAAAACATTTTACAATCTTCCGTACGAAAAAAGAAAGCGTATTACCGACGCTGTCATAAAAGAATTTATGGAACGGCCTAACGAAAAGGTTTCTATAAACAGAATTATAAAGACCGCTGAAATTTCCCGAGGCAGTTTTTATCAGTATTTTGACGACAAGGTAGATTTGATAGAAATTATCACTAAAACTATGTTTGACGAATCAAGCAACAAAGCCAAAGAAATTTTAAAACTTTCATGCGGCGACCTTTTTGTTATGTACATTAAAATGTTTGATTATTTCGACGATTACAGCAGTCAAAAGCAAACAATGAAAATTATGAGAAATATTGTTGACAGCTTTAAAGCAAACGATGACCTTGTAAGCGAATATCTGAAAAATCGCTTTAATATGGCACTCACCAACAACGAGATTTACACTATGGTGGACAGACAAAACCTGAAATTTCAGGATAACGAAAGCGTTAAATGCCTCATAGAAATTCTTACACAAGTGCTTAAAAATGCAATTTTCGATGTTTTTGTCGCAGGCAGTGACCGTGAAGAAGTGCGTGAACGCCTTATCAAAAAAATCGACATAATCAAACAAGGCGCAGTCAAGTGATATTAGGTAATAAATAATTTATTATACAGTAATTTTATGGAAATAATCGAAATAATCAATGAAAGAGGAATGATATGCTGCCAAAACTAAGTGTAAAAAAGCCGATGACAATTTTTGTGGCGGTTATTGTGGTAATTGTATTGGGTATAGTGTCGGTATTTAAAATGACGCCTGACTTACTACCTAATATGGATTTTCCGTATGCAATAATCCTTACAACCTATCCGGGACAAACTCCGGAAACAGTTGAATCGGTGGTAACAAAACCGCTTGAACAGTCACTCTCAACCATTGACGGCGTAAAAACCATCACCTCCACCTCATCTGACAACTATTCAATATTGACACTTGAGTTTGAGGACGGTACAAATATGGACACCGCTACCGTTGATATGAGAGGCAATCTTGACACTATCAAAGATGCATGGCCTGACGGTGTAGGCAGTCCGTACCTTATGAAAATTAACCCTAATATGATGCCTGTAGCTATGGTTGCGGTTGATTACGACGGTTACGATACAGTGCAAATTTCCGACTATGTAAACAACGAACTGAAAAATCAGCTTGAGGGAATTGACGGTGTAGCCTCTGTATCTACAAAAGGTATTGTAACTCAAAAGGAAAATGTTATTATTTCGCAAGCCAAGATTGACGCTCTCAACGCAAAAATCAATGACGCTCTCAATGACAAATTCGGCGATGCGGAAAAGAAAATTTCCGATGCAAAGAAAGAATTGCAGGACAATATTTCTAAAGCGGAGCAAGGCAGTGATACCATTGAGCAGTCAATAAACGACTTAAATTCTCAACAGGAAGAAGTTGCAAAACAGCTTGCTGACGCCCAAGGTAAGGCACAAAGCGGTTACACTGAAATTTTGAATGCAAAAATGCAGTTGCTTGACCAACAGCAGTCGCTTACTGCAACCAAGCAAACTTTGACAATTGCCTACCAAACATTAACACAGATAAAAGAAAAACTTGACAGTTTGCAGGACGAAAAAGCACAGCTTACACAACAGATAGAAGCTTTTGAAAAAATATACAACGACTACAAAGATGCGCTTAGCAAACTTGCAAACCCCGATCTTACAGACGAACAGCTTGCACAGGTAAGAGCAATCCTTGCTAAAATAGATGAAGAACTTGATAAATACGGTTTTCCGAAAGAAGAGCTTGAAGAAAGACTTAATAATGCAAAAAATGCTCTTACAAATGTAGATAAAGCAATAACTCAAACAGTTGAGGCATTAAAAGGACTTGACACCACAGAGGAAAAACTTGATGATACAATAGCGGAAATTGCGGATAAAATATCTCAAGTAGACGGCGGTATTACACAAATTGCAGCCGCTGTAAAAGGTCTTGACAACAATACCGTATCTGTAAATCAGGCACTTTCAGAGATAGAAAAACAGCAATCTCTTGCGGCATATCAGCTTTCGGGCGGACTTTCTGCGCTAAACACAAAGCAAAGTGAAGTAAACAGTGCATTAACCCAGCTTAATTCCGCTCAAGAAGAATTAAAATCCGCAAGTGATGAACTCTCCGACCAAAAAGATAAAGCCAAAAAAGCCGCCGATATGACAAACACTGTTACAATAAGCAATGTTTCAAATATTCTTACGGCACAAAATTTCTCAATGCCTGCAGGATATGTAAGTGATGACGAAAATATTAAATATCTTGTGCGTGTCGGCGACAAAATAGACGGTGATAAAGAAATGCAGTCGCTTGCTCTTTTTGACACGGGAATTGACGGTATCGGCGTTGTAAAACTAAGCGATGTTGCAGATGTATTTATAGCTGACGATTCGGACGAGGTATTCACAAAGATTAACGGAAACTCCGGCGTTGTATTCAGTTTTTCAAAGCAGAGTGATGCCGCAACCGCTACTGTTTCCGAAAATATAGCCAAAAAGCTCAACTCTCTTACACAGGAAAACGAAGGTCTGCACTTTACCACCCTTATGGACCAGGGCGACTACATAGATATTATTATAAACAGCGTTTTACAGAATCTTCTTATGGGTGCTGTACTTGCAATTATAATTCTGTACCTTTTCTTAAGAGATATTAAACCAACCCTCATTGTTGCGCTTTCAATTCCTGTCAGCGTTATTTTTGCACTTGTGCTGATGTATTTTAGCGGTGTTACTCTCAATATGATTTCGCTGTCGGGACTTGCAATCGGCGTAGGTATGCTTGTGGACAACTCGGTTGTAGTAATTGAAAATATATACCGACTGCGCAATTTGGGTGTGCCGCCTGTAAAAGCCGCTTTAAACGGTGCTAAACAGGTTGCGGGCGCAATTGCATCGTCTACACTTACAACAATATGCGTGTTCTTCCCTATCGTATTTATTGAGGGACTTACCCGTCAGATATTTATGGATATGGCGCTTACTATCACCTATTCCCTGCTTGCAAGCCTTATTGTTGCCCTTACGCTTGTGCCTGCTATGGGTCAGCGTATGCTAAGAAAGGTTAAACCTGTTAAGCACGGAATGTTTGATAAAATGCTCGGCGGCTACGAAAAATCTATTCGTTTTGTATTAAAGCACAGAGCTATTGCGCTTATTGCGGCTGTTGTACTTTTGTTTGGCAGTATGTTCGGTGCTGTGGCAAGAGGCTTCAGTTTTATGCCGAATATGGCAAGCACGGAGCTTTCGGTAACGGTTAAGCTTGATGATTCGGCTACTATGGACGATACCATTGATGCCGCACAAAACCTGCTTGACACGCTTTCAAAATACGATGACTTTGAAACGGTCGGCGTTATGACAGGTTCAACAACAAGCCTTATGGGTCTTACAGGCTCTGTATCGTCTTCCGATGCAGACAAAGGTTCTGTTATGGCATATGCAGTATTCAAAGACGACAAAGTAAAGAACAGCGAAAGTATCAGCAAAGAAATTGAAGCAGAACTTCAAAGTATTGACGGAGATGTGGTTGTAAGCGGCAGCTCTTCTTCAAGCTCAATGTCAGCTATGCTCGGTGATGACGGTGTATCAATCAAGCTTTACGGTGACGACCTCAAAACTTTGCAGAATACCGCAAAAGATATGGCGGAAAAACTTGCTTCGGTTGACGGTATTGACGAAACCGATAACGGTATCGGCACTACTTCGGGCGAAATTAAGGTAACTGTCGATAAAACAAAGGCTGCCAAAAAGTCACTTACGGTTGCACAGGTATATCAGCAGATTGCCGCCGCAATCACCTCGGAAACCACATCTTCTACCCTTACAAACAGCGGCAAAGACCTTGATGTGGTTGTAATCAAAGACGAAAACAGTGATGTTACAAAGAACAATATCAAGGATATTAAACTCACTTATACAGACAAAGAAGGCAACGAAAAGACCGCAAAACTCTCCGAAGTTGCCGAGATTTCAGATTCCGAATCAATGAATTCAATCACAAGAAGTGACCAAAAGCGTTATATTAAAGTCAGCGGTACTTTAAAAGACGGTTATACAAACACCGATGTTTCAAACAAGGCAAAAACTTTATTTGATGATTATAAACTTCCTGACGGCTGCAGTATTGAATACTCGGGTTCAAACGAGAGCACAATGGAGGCTGTAAATCAAATGCTGCTTATGATGCTTTTAGGCGTAATTCTTATTTACCTTATTATGGTTGCTCAATTCCAGAGCCTTAAGTCACCGTTTATCATTATGTTTACAATTCCTCTTGCATTTACAGGCGGATTCCTTGGATTGCTTATTACAGGTTTTGATGTCAGCGTTGTGGCATTGCTCGGTTTTGTAATGCTCTGCGGTATTATCGTAAACAACGGTATCGTACTTGTTGACTACATCAACAACCTAAGACTTGAGGGCAAAGAAAGACGAGAGGCAATTGTAGAGGCAGGCAAAACAAGAATGAGGCCTATCCTTATTACGGCAATCACAACCGTTCTCGGACTTTCAACAATGGCACTCGGTATAGGCACAGGTTCAGAGATTATGCAGCCTATCGCTATTGTATGTATCGGCGGTTTGCTGTACGCAACAATTATGACTCTTTATATTGTTCCTGTAATTTACGATATTTTAAGCAAAAAAGAACTTCGCAAAGTTAGCGAAAGCGACCTTGAGGAAATAGATATTTAATTGAGGAGAAAAATTATGATACTTACTACTACAGAAACAATTTCAGGCAAAAACCTTGCCACACTCGGTCTTGTGCAAGGCAACACAATTCAGTCGAAGCATATGTTCAGCGATATGGGACAGAGCTTTAAGACTATGGTTGGCGGCGAGCTTAAATCATACACTGAAATGATGAACAAGGCAAGAGATATTGCCACTCAGCGTATGATTGATATGGCTGCAAGAATGGGGGCGGACGCTATTGTATGCGTTCGTTACACATCAGCTTCTGTTATGCAGCAGGCTGCCGAAGTGCTTGCTTATGGCACAGCAGTTAAATTTATTTAAAACTTTAAAACCATAACAAAAAAACCTGTACGGCAACTGCTGTACAGGTTTTTACTTTACGCTTTGCTATATTAAATTAAAAGAACTTTGCAATATCCTCAATAGCCTTACGCTTTGGCATTGCAGGCTCTGCATTGCTGTAGCCTACTCCGATTACGCTTACTACCGCCTCGGTTTCGGGAATATTCAAAACTTCCTTGATTTTTTCGTTATCTCTTATACCCATTACAAGAGTTGAAAGTCTAAGTTCTGTTGCCTTAAGCAAAAGATTCATACTCTGCAAACCGCAGTCGTAAAATCCCCAACCGTTGCCGAGTTCGTTTGTCGGTGTACCGTCCTTTTCGTATCCGGAACGATTAAGCACAATTGCGGTAACAATAAGTGCGGGAGCGTCTGCAACATTTTTCTGATTGTAAGGCGACAATGCATTCTTAACATCTGCAAGTTTTTCGCCTGTTACCACATAGTAGCGTGATACCTGCGAGTTTTTCCATGACGGTGCAAGTTGAGCCGCCGCAATCATCTCTCTTAACTTTTCTGTTTCAACAGGCTTATTTATGTATTCTCTTACGCTTCTGCGAGTTTCCGTTACTTTTGATAATTCCATCATAATACCTCCGATTTCATTTCATTTTATAAGGTAATATTAGCACAAAATAAAATTTTTTACAATAAAATTAGCCTAATTTCTGCAATTTTTGCACTTTAAGCACTGTAAATGAAAAGTTTAACTTTTGGTATTATTTTTAATATTATACTAAAGTAAACTTTATCAATTTGAAAGGATGATTTTATGGCAAAAGTAAGCTGTGTTGATATTTCGGAATTTCAGCAAGGCATTAATTTTAACAAAATGAAAAACGATGGTATAAAAGCTGTCATTATAAGAGCAGGCTACGGCAGAGAATCAAGTCAGAAAGACAGTATGTTTGAAAGTCATTACAAAAACGCAAAAAGCGAAAATATGATGATTGGTGTGTACTGGTACAGTTACGCAGACAGCGTCGGCGATGCAGAAAAAGAGGCAAGGGCTTGCCTTGAATGCATTAATAACAAATCTCTTGATATGCCGATTTATTATGATTTGGAAGATAATTCACAAACTAAACTCGGCAAAGCAAAACTTACAGAAATTGCGGAACGCTTTTGCGAAACGATCAAGAAAAGTAACTACAGAGCAGGTGTATATGCTAATCTGAATTGGTTTAATAATTATCTCGATTACGATAAATTAAAGAAAAAGTACAGTATCTGGCTTGCACAATATAACTCCGTAAATGAATTAAACTGTGATATATGGCAGAACAGTTCAACAGGCAGAGTAAGCGGTTACGGCAAAAATATTGACACGAACATCATATTTAACGAAAGCGTTTTCAACAGCAAAAAAGAAGACGATAAAGACAAAGGAAAAATAACCAAACCGGATATTTTCTACAGAGTGCGCTGTGACGGTGTTTGGCTGCCCGAAGTAAAAAATCTTGAAGATTACGCAGGTTTAAAAGGCAAAGCAATTACGGATATTGCAATAAAAGTAAGTGAAGGCAAGGTGTGGTATCAGGTTCACACTAAAAGCGGATGGCTGCCGAAAGTCAGCGGATATGACATTGACGATTTAGAAAACGGTTATGCGGGCAACGGCAGTAAAATTGACGCAATCAGAGTGTATTACACCACACCGCAGAGTATTGCCGAAAGTCTTAACAAATATCTTGTTGCAAAATATAAAGTTTCGGCAATAAGCAAAGAATATTTTGACTGGCAGCACGACGACCAAACTTCAAACGGTCAGGACGGCTACGCAGGACTTTTCGGTAACAACATAGACAGAGTTTTATTGGTGCTCGAATAATATATAAGGCGATGGAAGCATCGCCTTATTTGCTTGAAATAAAAAATTTTGTGCTAAAATATTCATATACAATTACAAATCAGGAAATTAAAATAATAAAAATTGTTATTTGAGGGCAAAACTTTTGTCCTCTTTGCTTTTATATATTTGTCAACTGTAAAAATAAACAAAAATACTTACTTTTATTTGTGCGAATAATTCCTATTTTAATATTGCATACAACAAGATGTTGTGCTATAATAGATTTACTCTACAAGATATATGCTTTTAAAGAATTAAAAGTTACATTATATATTAAAGAGGATTATGAAATTACGAAAGGGAAGGATATTTATGACAGTAAATGTAAAGGGCGGAAAGCTTAGCAAAAAGGAAATTGAGGCATACACAACACAGCTTAGAGAGGCAAATCCGGATAAATATATCAAGAATGTTGAACTCACAGTTGACGGCGACTATGTTGATGTTAAATACGATTACGATTCTGTTCCGTTTGAAAGAATCCGCAGAATCACAGGCTATCTTGTAGGTACGGTAGACCGCTTTAACAATGCAAAGCGTGCCGAGGTTGAGGACAGAGTAAAACACAGCGTACCTTGTACAGAATGTTGTTCCGTTGATGAAATCGCATAATTTTTTTGTTTGATTATCCGATTTTATAATATACCTGTTATTTCTTGTTGACTTTTGTCGATATAACGGTATATAATTAAAACAATAAGTTAATATTTATCTTATCAAGAGCGACTGAGGGAACAGGCCCTGTGAAGTCCGGCAACCTGCATTTGCAAGGTGCCAAATCCTGCGGTATTTACCGAAAGATGAGTCTTAATAGCACCTTTCGGCTGAAAGGTGCTTATTTTTTGCAAAGGAGAATTATAATGGCAAAACATTTTTTCACTTCTGAGTCAGTAACAGAGGGTCATCCCGACAAAGTTTGCGACCAGATTTCCGACGCTGTTCTTGACGCTATTCTCGAACAGGATAAAAACGCTCATGTTGCCTGCGAGGTAACCGCCACAACAGGTGTAGTTCATGTTATGGGCGAAATTTCTACAGACTGCTATGTTGACATTGCAGGTATCGCAAGAAAAGTTGTAAATGACATCGGCTATGACAACCAGGCATGCGGTTTTAACGGCAATACTTGCGCTGTACTCACTTCTATTGACCAGCAGAGCCCTGATATTGCAATGGGCGTAAACGAAAGCTACGAGCTTAAAGACGGCGAAAATGACGTCAACAATCAGATTGGTGCCGGCGACCAGGGTATGATGTTCGGCTACGCTTGCAACGAAACCAAAGAGCTTATGCCGCTTGCTATCTCACTTGCTCACAAGCTTGCAAAACAGCTTACAGCGGTAAGAAAAGACGGTACTCTCTCCTACCTTCGTCCTGACGGTAAAACACAGGTTACCGTTGAGTATGAGGGTGACACACCTGTAAGGGTAGACACCGTTGTTGTGTCTACACAGCACGATGAAAAGGTTACACTTGAGCAGATCAGAAAAGATATGGTTGAATATGTAGTAAAGCCAATCATTCCTGCCGAGCTTTTAGACGAAAACACAAAATATTTCATCAACCCGACAGGCAGATTTGTAATCGGCGGCCCTGTAGGCGATTCAGGTCTTACAGGCAGAAAGATTATAGTTGATACCTACGGCGGATTTTCTCGTCACGGCGGCGGTGCATTCAGCGGTAAAGACCCGACAAAGGTTGACAGAAGTGCCGCTTACTACGCAAGATACATCGCAAAGAATATTGTTGCCGCAGGTCTTGCCGATAAGTGCGAGGTTCAGCTTGCATATGCAATCGGTGTTGCTAAACCTGTATCAATAATGGTAGATGCTTTCGGTTCATCAAGCTACACAAATGAACAGCTTTCAGACGCTGTGGAAAAGGTATTTGACTGCCGTCCGAATTCTATTATTGAGCAGTTAAAGCTTAAAGAAACAAAGTATCGTCCACTTGCCGCTTACGGTCATATGGGCAGAGAAGAACTCGGCGTTGCTTGGGAAAAGACAGACAAAGCACAGGCTCTCGTTAAAGCTATTAACGAATAATTATTAAAACAAATACACAAACCGCTCTTTGTGGTGACCCCCAAAAGTTAGATTTGAAAGCGTAGTGGCTTTTAGCTGCTACGC
>ENA-OPCZ01001826-OPCZ01001826.1-human-gut-metagenome-genome-assembly--contig:-NODE-1826-length-10685-cov-11.212324_pt1 | contig 10685 bp, 8 predicted proteins | sample MGYA00241566_ERZ501483 | MGnify/ENA primary metagenome ERZ501483 (study PRJEB25962, sample SAMEA1965191) | human gut metagenome | biome: human gut; feature: human-associated habitat; material: faeces... | reverse complement strand
TCTGTCGGGAGCGGAGATAATTCTTGAAAATTTTCTTTTCAGGAGTCTTTGCAAATAAAAAATAAAAGCCGAAGAATAACATTAACGGCAGTGCGGTACAAAGTGAAAAATTGTATATAGTTGGTTCCATTGTTATGCTTTTTTTGTTTTTATCAGCCGGTTACCGATTCTACCACATACTATCTCTTCAATGCAATATTATAATTATCATACTGGGTATTGCCCGTAATATCTTCCACCACCTGGATGAATGGAGGGAAGTTTACATTCTCATGCTGAGCTATTCCCTTGGTTTCCAGTATCATCAGGTCGTGAACTGGCTGCTCGAAGGAATCCAGTTCGAAGTACTGTCCCTTCCAGATAAAGCTCTTACGGTGCTTGCGGATGGTGGCACGGTAAGGGTCCGCCTGCTGCAGCATCGATTCATAGAGATTGGCATTGATCTGACGCTCTGTCTCAATCTGCTCCTTATCCGAAATACGCTTCTTGGATGTATGTACGTACACATATTTTCCACCCTCAAAACTACGGCGACGGAGACGGATTTCACTGCCTGGCTCACCCGAAAGATAGGTCTGGACAATATCGCTGTCTATGGCATTAGGCACCTCGCCCACCAGTTTCACGATATATTTGCGCTCCTCCTCTATCGGCTGAGGAATGCCCAGGACATTGCTTATCTCCTTCAATACGCGATTGAGTTTGTTCTCAAAGTCCTCATGATTGTTGATGACACGGAGATGAGGATGACCCTTCCAGGCAGAAACGATCTTCTTATCCAGTTCACGGGCTATCTGAAGACCAGCCTCATCAGCCTTCTCCAACCGCTGCGCATTATTGGCGGTGGTATAGAACTGCTCTGCTCCATCGGCAGCACTCACGAGATGAAGCACTGCATCATAACGCTCACGCAACTGGGTGTTGCTGTATCCCTGCTCAGAGATGATGCGGTTCCAGAAATCTTCAGAAAGATAAGTAGAAATATCCATCGTACCACGATCGCAAACAATGATGACCGGCTGGTCCAAAGTCTCTGCCATACGGGAAAAACTATCCTCTAACCCTATCTGAGTCAGGAAGGTAGCCTTCTCACCCTCAAAAAAGAACTTCTCGTTTTTGGTAAGATAATTCATACCCGACTGGGTAAACATGGTTGGTACTTCCGGAATGGTAAACACCTTATAGCCAAGGCTCGTAAAATGCTCTATCACCTTGACCAATGCTGTGGTCTTTCCCGCACACGGACCACCCGTAAGTACAATCTTCTTAATTGTATTCATATCTCTTTATTTGTTTTTATTCGTCTGATTAGATGCAACCATCTTGCTTTTTTTTCTATTCTGGGTGCAAAGATAGCAATAAAATCTTAAAGATAGAAAAAAAACGGTGCTTTATTTTGTAATCTAACCGAAATATAGTAACTTTGCATAATCTATGGATAAGAATTATTAAAATAAAGGAAATAAATGGAAAAAGTAAAGACATTAATCATAGGCAGTGGACCTGCAGGATATACTGCAGCCATCTATGCAGGTAGAGCCGACCTCAAACCTGTTCTCTATTCGGGTATGCAACCTGGTGGACAGCTTACCATCACCACCGTAGTAGAAAACTTCCCAGGCTACCCTAACGGTGTAGACGGAACCCAGATGATGATGGACATGAAGGAGCAGGCTGCAAGATTCGGTGCTGACCTGAGAGACGGAAGCATCGAGAAGGTAGACTTCAGTTCACGCCCTTATCACCTGACAGATGAGCGAGGAAATGAGATTGAGGCTGATACCGTAATCATCGCAACAGGTGCTTCTGCCAAATATCTGGGTCTGCCGGACGAAGAGAAATACCGTGGACAGGGCGTTTCGGCATGTGCTACCTGCGACGGCTTCTTCTACCGCAAGCGTACTGTTGCCGTAGTAGGTGGTGGTGATACAGCCTGCGAGGAAGCTCTCTATCTCTCCGGTCTTGCCAAGAAGGTTTACATGATTGTCCGCAAGCCTTATCTGCGTGCGGCAGAAATCATGCAGCAGCGCGTGAAGGAAAAGGAGAATATCGAAATTCTCTTCGAAACCAATACCTTAGGTCTCTTCGGAGAGAACGGTGTAGAGGGTGCTCATCTCGTTCGTCATAAGGGAGAAGCCAACGAGGAGGAGTTCGACATCGCTATCGACGGTTTCTTCCTGGCTATCGGCCATAAGCCTAATACCGACCTTTTCAAGGATTATCTTGAACTGGACGAGCAGGGATTCATCAAGGTTATCCCGGGTACGGCAAGCACTAAGCTGCCAGGCATCTTTGCAGCCGGTGACGTTGCAGATCCAGTTTACCGTCAGGGAATCGTTGCAGCAGGTTCAGGAGCCAAAGCAGCCATCGAAGCAGACAGATACCTGCAGACATTGTAGAGTATTGAAAGCTTTTGCCCTTACAGGGCGACAAGTTTGCGTCCATAAACACCCAGGGCGATGCCCTGGGCTAGGGGCTTCTGCCCTTTCAGGGCGTGTGGGGCTTACTTGCGAAACTTGAGTGAAAGTATAATTAAATTAAAAAAAATCGTCTATATTTTGTCAGGTGCAAAAATAATCGTACTTTTGCATCTGACAATGACGAAGGAAGATTGGCAGAGTGACCGAATGCGCTGGACTCGAAATCCGGTATACCCTCTTTCGGGTATCGGGGGTTTGAATCCCTCATCTTCCGCAACATTCGTTTTTTTCAGATAATAAGTAAAACCAACATGAAAAAATTTATCATCCCTATAATGATGCTTCTTCCTCTTACTCTGCAAGCACAGACTGTGCTTACAGAGCAACAGCAGTTGGAAGAAGCCCAGAAACAATTGGAAGCTGCCAAGAAGGCACTGCAGATAGCTAAGATGAAGGCGGAAGCTGCTCGTCTGAAGGCACAGACCGACAGTCTGAACCAGGAAGCTGCCAAGGCGGAAGCTGAAGCCAAGCAGATGGAAGCCAAGAAAGCAGAAATCAAGCAGGCTGAAGCCCAGAAAGCTGAAGCAGAACCTGCTCCCAACCTCCCGAAGGAAGAAGCTGTCACCAAGGGTGGATGGGCAATTCCTACCATGGTAGCCAAGAAGAAGGAAGAAACAAAGCCTGTGCTGATGGCAAACGGTGTGGAGCTCAAGGAAGATCCTAAGTATCTGGAAGGAGCTGTCAAGCTGAACCAGGAGGGCAAGGTGGAATTCACCCTTGATACGGATGCCAACGGCAAGACAGCCAAGCAGATCTACGACATCGTATACGAATATATGAGCGACCTGACACAGTCGGATGAAAATATCGGCAGCAGAGTGGCGCTAGTGAACCCTAACGAATACATCATCGCCAACAGCATGGACGAATGGCTCGTGTTCAGCAGTTCCTTCATCTCACTCGACCGTTCAGAGTTCAAGTATCAGCTCGTTGCCAAAATCGCAGACAATCATCTGAATCTCAAACTCCTCCGCATCTCATACAACTATGAGGAAGACAGACCGACAGGATTCAAGGCTCCTGCTGAGCAGGTGATTACCGACAAGGTGGCACTGACCAGGAAAAAGAACGACCTGGCAAAGATATTCGGTAAGTTCCGCAAAAAGACTATCGACAGAAAAGACCAGATTTTCAGTGAGATAACAGCATTGGTTAAAAATTAACATCAATTCAAATCATGACAGAAGAAAATAACAGCATACAGACAGAACAGGCAGAAAACAGCAAGCAGCAGGAACAGCCAAAGAACAGCTATGCCGTGCGTCCGGATCACAGACATCACCGCCGACTAGCCTACAGCGACCAGAACAATATGTTGCAGATACGCAACTACCTCAACATCGCATTCATGCTCCTGGCTATCATCGGCGTTGTTATCTGGACCCAACTGGACGACTATCACACATTGGCAGCAATCGTACTGATTCTTGGTGTGGCAATCAAGATTGCAGAAGTTTGCATCCGACTATTCAAAAAATAACAGCTGGTTTCCAAACATCCAGAAAGATTACAGCCAGTTCCGAACATTCAGAAAGATAATGAAGAAATCAATATTAACGATGATACTATTTTGTGCTGCAACTCTCACAGTTGCGGCACAAAACGATTTTAACAACAACGAAGATTCACAGTTCAGACCACAGACCAGCAACCGGGCGAACACAGACTCGCTCGGTTCGGACAAGGAAATACCAAAGGGTATCAAGGTGTGGACCATAGACGAAAGATTCGGAGACAGGACGGAAGCTACCGTCGACACACTGCAGCACCTGTATATGAACTCTACATTCAACGAGGGTCTATATGGACAGTATAACACACTGGGCAACATGGGTACTGCAAGAATCAACCGTATCTTCATCGACCGACGTACGCAGGGTAACTTCATGTTCACGGAACCATACGACAACATCGTAACGCCCGTGAGCGACTTCCATTTCACCAACACCTACTCTCCTATCACCAACGTGACGCTGAACAGTTGTGGTGACCGTACCAACGGAGAAGACGACTTCAAGGCTATCTTTGCAGTGAATGCCAACAAGAAGTTGGGTGGTGGATTCCGTTTCGACTACAAATACGGCAGAGGATACTACAATGCACAGAGTACTTCCCACTTCAAGTACACCATGTGGACCTCTTATCTGGGCGACAGATATCAGGCACACTTCCTCTTCAGTACCAATCACCAGAAGGTGACCGAGAACGGAGGTATCACCAATGATGACTATATCAAGCATCCGGAACAATATACCGATGATTTCGCCAGCAATGAAATCCCTACCGTACTGGAGGAGAACTGGAACAGAAATGACAACCAGCATATCTTCCTGAGTCACCGATACAGCTTCGGCTTCAACCGCAAGGTAAAAATGACCGAGGAAGAAATCCAGGCTAAGAAATTCGCCATGGAATCGGCCAAGGAAAATGCTGCGGAAGATGCCAAGGAGGAAGCCAGGAAACAGGCAAAGAAAAGCGGAAAGAAATTCGACGAGAAGGCTTTCGACAAGAAACAGAAGGCCCAGTTCTCGGGAAGACCGGACAATGCCAAGATTGCCGGAGACGAACCTGCTAAAGATGAGAATGGTAAGGATGACAGCAACCGTATCGCCGTGAACGGAAAGGCGGCTGCCGACAGTCTGATGGCCATCGAAAAGAAAAAACAGGAGGATTCGCTGTGGTATAAGAACGAGTATGTGCCGGTTACAAGTATCATACATACCGTGAAGTTTGACAATTACAAACGTATCTACGAGGCATACAAGACTCCTGCCGACTATTATCTGGAAGAATACTATACCGCAGGCAGACTACAGGGTGACTCCATCTACGACCAGACCAAGCACTGGCACATGAAGAATACCCTGGCACTGGCTACACTGGAAGGATTCAGCAAGTGGGCAAAGGCTGGTATCAAGGCTTTCGCCAGCTATGACCTGCGCCACTATACTCTGCCTGACAAGGAAGGCGGATTCGAGAAATTCAACGAGCATGCACTGAGCGTGGGTGGACAGTTGAGTAAGCAACAGGGTAAGACGCTGCACTATAATGCCACAGCTGAGATTGGCTTGACAGGTGTAGACGCCGGTACCCTCGCCATCGACGGTAACCTGGATGTCAACATCCCATTCCTCGGAGATACCGTTCAGGTAAGAGGCGATGCGTTCTTCCACCGGGAGACACCATCCTTCTACTACCGTAAATATCATGCACGTCATGCATGGTGGGATGATGACCTTGAGAAGACCATCCATACCCGCATCATGGGTACATTGAGATATAACAAGACCAACACGACCTTGCGTGTGGCTGTAGACGAGATCAAGAACTATACTTATTTCTCACAGTCATACAACGTGACAGAAGATTTCCTTCGCACTGGCGTTGTGGTGACACCGATGCAGGAAAGTTCAGGCATCAATCTGCTGACAGCCCAACTGGAACAGAACTTCAAGTTCGGCATCTTCCATTGGGAGAACCTGATTACCTATCAGAACTCCAGCAACAAGAGTGCACTTCCGGTGCCTGCACTCAATGTATACAGCAACCTCTATATCAAGGTAAACATTGCCAAGGTACTGAAAATAGACATGGGTACCGATGTACGCTACTTTACCAGCTACGAAGCCCCAGACTATTCTCCATACGTGGGCATGTATACCGTACAGGGTAATGGCGAGAACAACGTGAAGGTAGGCAACTACCCTATCATCAACGTATATGCCAATGCACATCTCAAGCATACCCGCTTTTTCATCATGATGAGCCACATCAATGCCGGCAAGGGTGACAAGAATTATTTCTTCACCCCTCATTATCCTATGAACGCAAGCGTGATGAGAATCGGTGTAAGCTGGAACTTCTTCAACTAGTATATTAAAAAAATAGTAAGGAGTGAGCCTTATCGCTCACTCCTTACATAAAAATCCCCTAATCTATGGTTAAAACTAATTCTCTCAAAGCATGGTTCCTGGCAGCCCGTCCGGTTACTCTGACGGCAGCTGCTGTTCCCGTAATGCTGGGTGTAGCTCTGGCATACAAGGATTCCAACACCCATTGTCAATGGATTCCAGCCCTGCTCTGCCTACTCTTTGCCTGGGTGATGCAGATAGATTCCAACCTGGTGAACGACTTCTTCGACTTCAAGCATGGCAACGATGACGAGACAAGACTCGGTCCAAAACGCGCCTGTGCCGAAGGCTGGATTACGATGAAAGCCATGAAATGGGGCATCATCCTCACTACCCTCCTGGGTTGCGTCATCGGACTGCCACTCGGCTTTTACGGAGGAAAGGAGATGATCATCGTAGGCATCTGCTGTGTGCTATTCTGCTTCCTCTATACCACCAAATTGAGTTATCTGGGATTGGGCGACCTGCTGGTGCTGGTCTTCTTCGGCATCGTACCGGTCTGCTGCACCTACTACCTGGTGATGCCGGTAGGAATGCAGGGAGTATCCGGCGAAGCCATACTGACTTCCATCGCCTGCGGACTGGTAGTAGATACGCTGCTCATCCTGAACAACTATCGTGACCACGACAACGACCTCAAGGCGGGCAAGAAGACGCTGATTGTTCACATCGGGAAGAAAAACGGTGAACGACTCTACTGCGCACTGGGCAACATCGGCATCCTCATCATGATAGGAATCAACATCTACGGTGCCCTTGCATACAATGCAGATACAAAGTTTTTGCCTTTTGCTGCTGTATGCCTTGTGCAGCACAACCGGACCTACGCCAAGATGAGGAAGATAGGTGAAGGCAGAATGCTGAACAAGGTGCTGGGTTATACTGCGCTCAACATCTTCACCTTCGGTATCATCTCTACCTTCATCATCATTGGAATGATGTAATTATATAATGTACGCGCGTACATTATTATATATATAAAGAAGAAAAAGTATGAAGCAACAAGTAAATCTCGAAATTATGCAGTTTGTGGAAACACAGATTCTGCCCAAATATACAGAATTTGGCGAGAGCCACGGATTGCGCCACGTAACCCGTGTCATCAAAAACGCCCAGAAACTCGTACCTGTAACAGGTGCCGACATCGACATGGTTTATATCGTTGCCGCCTACCACGACTTAGGAATGAGCGGTCCGCGCGCCATCCATCACATCACGAGCGGAAAAATTCTCCAGGCTGATGCCAGACTGAAACGCTGGTTTACTCCCGAACAGATCAAGATCATGAAGGAAGCTGTGGAGGATCACCGTGCTTCATCCAGCAGACAGCCACGAAGCATCTATGGGAAAATCGTTGCCGAAGCAGACAGAGACATCGAGGTACACGAGATTTTCCTTCGCGCCATTGAATACGGAAAAGAGAACTATCCAGAGAAAAACAAGGAAGAACAGTGGGAAAGATTCTCAGAACACATGGAAGAGAAGTATTCCAGAAACGGATACATCAAACTATGGATTCCGAACTCCCCCAACGAGAAAGCACTGAAGGAACTGAGAAACATCATCGAACACAAAAGCATGCTCAGAAAGGAATTCGAAAAGATATACGACGAGATAGAGAACAGGAAACCATAATAACTATCTGGGTAGAACAAAAGATTTTTAGAAAAAAACAGCATAAAGATTTGGTAGTTTCAAAAGATTACACTATCTTTGCATCATAGAAAAACGAAAGACTTCTATCGACAGATGATAGCACATGCTATGTCTATTCGAAAAAATATAAGGGTCGTGTCGGTTCGATCGGGATACTCATCAAATTACACTTATGAAACCGAGAAGACTTCTCTTGCCTATGGCGGGCCACATAAACTGACTTGTCAACTAAGCTGCAAAGCCGGTGGATTACAAAAGCGGAGAGCTCTCAAATGTTACTGACATTCGGAGTTTCATCACATCATCGAGCGGCCCTTTCCTTTTAAAAGGCAGATTTCCTTAGTTGGAAATCTGCTTTTTTCGTATTATCAAAAATTTATTTTGCTCATAAACCTCGAAAACACGTTCTTCACACTCGTTTTAAACTTACATCAGACTTGCCACATTTTATACTTTTATCTACATTTTACACCCAAACTCCATTTTAAAAGAAAAAAAGTAAAAAAATGGGGGCCTGAGAATGAGAGGGTTACGAAAAAAGTGATTTTTTATTTAAAAATAATCGCTGAAAAATTTGGTGGAACCGAAAAAAAGTAGTACCTTTGCAACCGCATTTGAGAACGATGCTTGTTGATTCGGTAACGATTTCCGACTGGAAGGTTGGGTGAGTGGCTGAAACCAGCAGTTTGCTAAACTGCCGTGCGGGTTACCGTACCGGGGGTTCGAATCCCCCACCTTCCGCAAGCTATCGTCCGAAAAATGTACCGTTGGTCGATTCATCTAATGGTTAGGATACAAGATTCTCAATCTTGGCATAGGGGTTCGATTCCCCTATCGACTACAACACAACAAACAGCATAGCAATATGCAAACAATAACCGGTCGATTCATCTAATGGTTAGGATACAAGATTCTCAATCTTGGCATAGGGGTTCGATTCCCCTATCGACTACAGTGTTTTTCATGTATTAGTTAGATTGTTTAAGCTTGCATTCAGTCCTTCAGAGACTATTGCAAGTTATTTTTTTGCCCTTTTGTTTGGTAGTCTCCCCTATTTACCGTATCTTTGCAAAGACAAAAAGATTCAGCACAAACGCATTTTACAACATGAAAAAAGATAACTCCATCATTTCATTCAGCTTCAAAGCGATGATGATAGGCTGCATACTCATCCTGACAGCTCAACTGCCAGGTAAAGCTCAGCATAACATCATACACAACAAACGCATAGCTTCACTCCAGGTGGTAGCCGGAACAGACTGGCTCAGCATGCCTATCACCCAACTGGGCGGCAATGCCATCAACATAGACTTCGACGACATGACCCACGATTATCATCGCTACACCTACAAAATCACCCATTGCGATGCCGACTGGCAGGAATCGGAAGGAATCTTTGATACCGACTATCTGCAGGGATTCAATGGAGAACTGACGATTGAGGACAATGAGCAGTCGTTCAACACCAACCATCTATACACCCATTACCACCTGACTATCCCCAACGAGAACTGCCGGATTACGATGAGCGGAAACTATAAACTGACCGTTTACAATGACAACGCAGAAGAGGGAGAAAACACAATGTTTACGGCATGCTTCATGATCGTAGACCCTAAGATAAAGGTAGACCTAGCCTACTCTTCCAATACCGACATCGACAACAACAGACAGCATCAGCAGGTGAGGATGACGGCCGACTACAGGAATATCCACGTTACAGCACCCGGCAAACAGATTAAAACCGTGGTACTGCAAAACGGAAGATGGGACAATGCCGCAGTGAACGCAAAACCCGACTATCTCAGCGCAGAACAGATGAGCTGGATACACAACAGACAACTCATATTCAAGGGTGGAAACGAATACCACAAGTTTGAAATGCTGGACCTAGACCACCCGACCATGGGTATCGAGCGAATCAGCTGGGACGGAAAGGACTATCACGCCTACGTCACTCCCGACGAACCCAGACCCAGCTACGTATACGACGAAAGCGGACAAGGAGCCTTCTACATCCGCAACAGCGACAACATAGGCAACAACAGCCAAAGTGACTACGCCATCGTCCACTTCACCCTGAAGGCTCCCCGCCAGGAAGGAGCAGTATACCTGAACGGTTTCTGGACCCAAGATTCATTTACCCCAGAATATCAGATGGAATATGACGAAAGCAGCCATTGCTATCATGCACAGGTGAAACTGAAACAAGGCTATTACAGCTACCAGTACTTAGTTTTAAGAAATGATGGCAGCACCCGACATGTAATAACAGACGGTGACTTCTATCAGACAGCCAACAGATATGATGCACTGATATACTATAGGGGAACCACAGACCGAAGCGACCAGCTGCTAGGATGGAAAAGCATTCAATAGAGAGGCAGACAATCTTAAAAGGATTAAAAAGAATGCCAGATAACGCCCTAATTAGTTAAATCTTCATAAAACCATATTCTTTAGGAAAGCAATATTCGTTTATATCGAAGATAATTTGTAATTTTGCACTCCGAATGCTCATGGATTGGGCAAATGTTACAGAAAAGTTTAGTTCGTTGGGGCTCGGTCAAGATCCGGCACGAAGCAGGACGCCTCGCGGAAAAACCCGTTTATATAAATAATTAAATGTACGCAATCG
>ENA-OPCZ01001823-OPCZ01001823.1-human-gut-metagenome-genome-assembly--contig:-NODE-1823-length-10700-cov-2.109629_pt1 | contig 10700 bp, 10 predicted proteins | sample MGYA00241566_ERZ501483 | MGnify/ENA primary metagenome ERZ501483 (study PRJEB25962, sample SAMEA1965191) | human gut metagenome | biome: human gut; feature: human-associated habitat; material: faeces... | reverse complement strand
CAATTACTAAGTTGACACAAGATGGTACACATAACTGTAGCGTTATTACTTATACTGCTGGTACTTCTTACTACCGTCTTAACCTTCGCGACTTGAAAAAGACAACACCTTTCGAGCGTTATGCCTTGAAACGTAATTCTTACTATCAGGTTCTTGTAAACGGTATCAACAACCCGGGTGTAAGCAATGTTAAGGACCTATTCCCAAGTGATCAAACTACCCCGGCAGAAGAAACCACAAACATCAAAGCTACTATCAAGGTTGCCGATTGGACAGATATCCAAGTAACCGAACCTTTGGGCTAATCAACCATCGAACATATTTTCTTAACATGATATTTCATCAGGAAAAGACATAAATATGAAAAAGCAGGTAAAACACCTGCGCATGCTATGGCTCCTCCTTCTTCTGGTAGGAGGAGCTTCGCTCTTTGAGAGCTGCGTGCGCACTTCTCAGTCAGACTGCTTGTTCCCTATACGTCTACGATTTGAGTATGTAAAGAACCGCGAAAACAAGGACCTGTTCAATGCCGAAGTGGAAACACTCGACCTGTTTCTTTATGACAGAGTGAGCGGAAAACTGGTAGACCGCAAGTCGCCATCCGTAAAATCGCTCAAAGAGGGCAACGTGTACGAGTGGTACGCCCCGGCTGGCGACTACTGCGTGGTGGCGTGGGCAGGAAACCAAGGACGGTACGCCTACTCTGGAGAGAACTCTATCGATGCGGCTGTGGCGTATGCCATACGCGACGAGAACGGAAAAGATATACAGCAACGTCATGAACACCTGTTTCACGGCATTACCGAGAATTTGCACATCGACGGAACCATTCACAGCCCGTACAACGTGTCATTACGCAAGAACACCAACGATATCCGCGTGGAACTTGTGGGGTTTGGCGGAAAGGATGATGTCTTTTGCGAGATACTTGGCGACAACGGCGCTTACGACTTTCGCAACCGTATTGTGGACGAACACTCCCCATGCCGGTACCTCGCGAAAGATAACACTCCCGACGGGGCTGCCAAGGTGTGGAAAGACTTCACAACTCTGCGTCTGTGGAAAGGCGACTTGTCAAGACTGCGTGTGTATACCACCAAAGGCGGTTCGGAACCTAAACTGCTGATAGACGAGAGTCTTTCGGGACTCATCCTGAAGCAGAGCGAAGAACACAACCTCGGTCTCGACCTTGAGATAGACGACGAGTTCCTTATACGCATAGAACGCAAGGACATCAACGATGCCAACGCCGGCTTTACCATCACCGTGAACGGATGGAAAGACGTGGACGGCAGCGGTGGCAGTCTGGGATAGTGAGAATAAAAAGACGAGAACAAAGAAAACATAACTTGTAAAATGAAAACAATTATAGAAAAGACAAAAGCGGCAGGCGTGCGCCCCTACACGGGTGCACTGCTGGTGCTTATGCTGGCCCTTCTGTGCGGCTGCGTCCGCGACTTCTATACTTCCCCTCCCGACCAGAGCGGCACCGCCAAGCGCCTTGACGCACGTATCACGGTGAGCACCCCTGTTAAGTTTGGCAGTGCATCGCCCGGTGCCGCACCGGCAGCCGACGCTGAAGTGAAGCATGTATACGCCTTGCTTATGAACGACGGCAATGTATATGCTGTAGCAGAGGGCAGAAACATTGCCCCCGTTGCCCAGAGCAATAAGGTAACTTTCGATGTGTCGTTTGTAATAGAGGCACAGCATTCAAGCAGGAACTTTAAGATTCTTCTGCTGGCAAATCTGCCCAAAGACAGATTCTCCTTGGCCGAGATGAAAGGCTGGATAAACCAACCCCGTTCTTACGTAGAGGAGCACGCCATTGTAGAAAGAACCAACCCTGAAACAGACGATGTTAAAACACCGCTGGTGATGTATGGAGAAACTGCAGGTACTGTTACTCCTGGCTCGAAGGCAGAGGTAGATATACAGCTTCTGCGCTCGGTGGCAAAGGTAGAGGTGAGTTTGGGAGACGAAGTTAAGCCTGAAGTGTTTACACTTGAAGAACTGTACATTTACAAGGCATCAAACAGGTATGCGGCTATACCATCATTTAACACCGGCGGTAACAACGTGCTTACCATACCCACAGGGCAGAATGAACTGAAAAAGTTCAAGGCAGACAGCAGGGCAGAGGTTTACCTGCCCGAATCGAAGGTGGTATTCGGCATAGCAGACGCAGTAGGCGATGCAAATCATCAGAACAGATGTGCCATTGTGGTAGGCGGCAGATATAACGGTTCGGCAACCAACAGCTATTACCGCATAGACTTTACGGCACGTAACGCTGCCGATCCATCTGCAGCATCGGTGTTTATGGATGTACTGCGCAACCACCGCTTTATAGTTAAGATAACCTCGGTGGGCAGCGTGGGCGAGCCAACCCCCGACGAAGCCTATAAATCTGTAAAGAGCAGCATCTCTGCCGGAGTTATAGACTGGGTAGACGAGAACCGCGACATAGTTTCGACGGCGAGAGCTGGGTTTCTATAGAGACCGAGCACGTGGAGTTTGCCGACGGTGCTGGGATACGGGCATTGGTATTGCTTAACAGCAACGTTCCACCGTCAATGTGGAAGATGAAGCTGGAAGGTGCCCCAGACGATAATCCTTTTGTTAGTACATACTTCTCTGTAGAGAAACCTGACGATAAGCCAGCTTCCGAAGTTGTTCAGGGTGGATATCTTGTAATAAAGACCCTGAAAGACCTTCCGGAGTTTACCGGCACTAAACCTGATCCAGATAAACCTGGTGTTACCATCCCAGACCCCAATAGTACACGTAGTACTCCAAGGCATGACACGCTGGTTATAACCATAAGCAGGTTAGAAATCAGGGTTAAGATAACGCAGTATCCATATTCGCCAAACGAATGGACTGATGGTGGTATATTCGATGGTAGCTTTGGTTAAAACTTGGAAATTAAAGAAGAACTTATATTAAATGTATTTATGGATAATATTTTAAAAAAAATACTTTTATTCTTGCCTTTTGTGCTTGTCACTGCGTGCACAAATAGCGAGTTTGAAGATAATGCCGGAGGCACTGTGCCTCCCGGTATGTGTGCCATATCGTATACCGTAGACGATATGGGCGAAGGTCTTTCGCGAGGTATCGCTCCTGAAGGTAAGGAACTTCTTCTTACAGACGTGCACATTCTTTTTTTTAAAGACGGCAGCTATGTAGATTATCAGCATGCCGAAGTGTCTTCTGGAAGTTCAAGGTTTATGTTTCCTGTGCCTTCAAAAATACAGTCGAACACTGAATACGAAACATTGGTGGTAGGAAACTCTCATAGTCATGTGCCAAGTGGCTACAGTAGTTTTGATGAATACTTAAAAATTGCCCAGACCATGACTTACACTCAGATGAAAGAGCAACTGAGAGCAGAGCATAACAAGGATCACGCTTCGGGGGATATTTCTACTTTTGGTGGTCTGCCAATGTGGGGCGAGATGGTTGATGGTACTAAAAAGCCTATTCCATTTATATGCACAAAACATAATGACGGTAGTGTTACATTTACAGGTTCTGTACACTTTTCTCGTTGTGTGAGCCGCATAGACTTGCGTAACTACGCTGCTAAAGACCTTATTATAGATAAAGTGAAAATTTGCAATTATCGCCCAGGTGGTTATTATTTTAACGAATCTGCTCCATACGGTGATATAGTAAACGGACGTGGCAATGCTTACAAATGGATTAGTATGCCTGAGCCATCGAACGATGCGGATAAAAAAACACAAGAACTTACTGCGGCAATGTATGCTTATCCCAACATAGTGCCTGTAGTGATGCAGAATGATGCCGTTACTACCTACATAATGATAGCAGGTTATTATCAGGACGGTATTGATAATACAACTGTTAATCCTAAGAAAAAACTTTCGTACTATCGTTTTAATGTGGCAGATAATGGCAAGAGCCAAGTTTTGCGACGAAACCACCGATACTTAGCACAGATTAGTGCTGTAAAAGGTCCTGGTTCTCCTTCAGAAGACGATGCCTTTAACGCACAGGCTCCTATGTTGGAGTATTCTGTAGATAATGAATGGCGAGGCGATGATAGCGGTACTGTAGTGGATGCCGATGGTAATTACCTTACGATTTCGAGAACACAATTAACATTTGAAGGTTATAAGGACCGTATGGAAACAATCAAGGTAAAGGCTGTAAGTAAAGATGGCTCTAATCTTGATTGGATAATAAAAAATATAAAGCAAGGTACCGATGATGAAAATGCCTTTATATGGAAGAAAATAGACGAAACATCATTTATGGTAACTACAGCTGCTGACAATATCACAGACTTTGTTAAAACTATGCACCTCAGTGTAGAAGTGAATGGCAAAGACAAATTGATATTACCGGTATCGTTAATGCAACTTTCAAGCAAAACTGAAAGCCGTGTACTTCTTGTAGAAGGACAGACAGGCATTTTAGAGCGTACTGTGCCAGGTATTGGCGGAACTATAGAGCTGCAGGTGCAAACTGGTAGCCCATATTCTGAATGGATAGCAGAAAGCGATGATTTTACAGCTTGGACTAGTGCTACTTACACCAAAAAAGGTGCCGACCGTGGTTTTCTTGTAATTGATGTTCCTGCCAATATTGGTACTGGTACGCGTAATGCTAGCATACGTGTAAAACGCATGCTTTCTAAACAGGGCAGTGGCACAGCCAGCTCGGTAGATACAGAGGTGGGCGAAATAACTATAAACCTGTCGCAGCCAAAGAGCGATCAACTCTTAACTGTGTTCCCAATGCCAGCAAGTAGTACCAATGGTTTTACAATTGACGCATTCAGTGATACTCCCGGTGAAAAAAGTGCTAACGGTATAGCGTTTAGCAAAGATTTTTGGGTGAATTTGGCTGATAAAGAAAATTATACATGGAAAGTAGAATCAGACTTTCATAAAGATTATGACCTTGCTCTTAGCTTTGACAACCCACTTCCTGTAAACACTCAGGCTGGCTTCGTTAATAACGACGTATGCCTTAATAGGATAGAAGGAAAGAAAAATGGTCAAAAATTTTATATAAATGTATTCCGCACCGGACCCGGCGATCCTTTGATAAAAGGAACAATAACAGTAACAGCTGTACCTAAGTCAGGGGTTCAGGGTGAAAGTTCTAGTGTTTCTTTCACTGTTCAAATACGTACTCTTTGCGATATTGACGAAGTAAAGGTAGGAGATCTTGCTGTAGCCGACCGTAACATTGGTGCTCTTCCTAGACTTAACGAAAACTCCGCTTTCGTACCTGCATTAAACTATAGTAATGATCAATCAATACATATTACTGGTAACTCTTATCCAGATAACCATAATCGGGGTTTTATTGGTACATATATGCAGTGGCTTGATATTAAAGATTATGGTAAAAATAGCAGGGGTTCGGCAGGTGTTATAGATAGCAAGTATGCGGTAGATATGTATGCTAAAAAGAACATCGATCCCAATTCTATGTATCACAAAGAAGAGGATATTGACAAATGGAGACTTCCTACTAAAGAGGAATTTGACTCCAAACTAAAACCAAGAATATGTTATTCTAAACAGCGTGCTTTTTTTGTTTCCGACGACAAGACTAGTGGGGGCAGATTTATTGGTTGCTTCTTGCAATTCGGTGGGAAAAAAGAAGAGCTATCTGATACTAGTACGGAAATTTGTGCTTGGTATTGGACGTCTTCGCACTGGATTGACTATAGTTACGGCTGCTATTCTTACTCATGGGTTGTAAATCCCGGTGGTAAATCGGAAACCAGCTACAACTATTACGATGGTTCTCACAGCCAAAAGGCGTACTATGCTCCTGTACGATGCGTACGTACTCTGAATTAGTTTCATAACCTACCTGTGGTGTCAGTAATAATTTAGTAATATCATCATTCCTCCTCTTCGTCCATAACCGAAGAGTAGAGAGAATGCACAAGTAAATGCGCCATTGTGAAATGCCGCCCAGCCCGTACAGAGTGGGTTCCCCCCCTCTGTAACGAGCCATTAGTTATAATTTGTATACCCCCTTACTCCACAAAAGAGTAAGGGAGCCTCACCCCAACTTGCGAAAGTCAGGGTGTGGCTTATAACTATTTAAATTGCAAACCGGGAAAAAAGAAAATATCGCTCTTTGAAATATTGTAAAATAAGGCTTTAGAAAGGAATAAAGCATTAAATATTAGAGCTGTATGTAGCTTAACACATATATTCTGTGTATCTTTGTGCAGTGGTAGTGACACTAACAAAGATACACAGAATATATGGAAGCAAAAGCAGCGATTAAAAGAAAAAACATTGATCTGCCAGTGGACATTCTGCAAAAATTGTCCGTCATGGCAGAAAATCACGGCAAGAGTCTGAAGGCTTACATAGAAGGCATTCTGATTAAAGAAGCAAACACTCCGTCGGAGCAGGAAACGGAAAATCCGTCGCCCAGTAACGACCCGTGGTGGAACAACCCGAGCAACGTGGCGGAAGTGAACGAGGGTATCGCTCAATACAAGGCAGGCATGGGACAGGTCTACACGATTGAAGAAATCAAAGACAAACTCGGACTATGATCTACCGTATAGTGTTGGAACCATTTGATAGACAAACAGTCGCGTCTGGTCTATAGGATAGACGACGATGTGGTTGTGGTAGCAGTAGTTTCTCTGAAAGGACACTACAGCGATAAATAATTAATAATAAGTGTAAATCGTATGTGCGAACTGAAAGATAAATACATCCGTTTTGACTGGGCGATCAAGCGACTGCTCCGTCAGAAAGCCAACTTCGGCGTGTTGGAAGGCTTCCTCACCGTATTCCTCGGCGAGAAAGTGACCATAGATGAGATACTGGAGAGCGAATCTAACCAGGAAGCTGTAAACGACAAGTTCAACCGTGTTGATATCAAAGCCCGCAACAGCAAGGGCGAGATAATCATCATCGAGGTTCAGAACACGCGTGAGATTCACTATCTGGAACGCATACTCTATGGCGTGGCTAAAGCCATTACCGAGCATATCTCGCTTGGCGAACGCTACGTGGAAGTAAAGAAGGTGTATTCCATCAGTATCCTCTACTTCGACTTGGGTGAGGGCAAGGACTACCTTTATCACGGTCAGAACCGTTTTGTAGGCGTTCATTGCCACGACGAGCTTAAGGTTAGCGACAAGCAGCGTAAAGCCATCGCTCCCAAGATGCCATCGGAAGTATTCCCCGAATACATCCTTATCCGTGTGAACGACTTCAACAAGGTAGCCAAGACCCCGATAGAAGAGTGGGTGAACTACCTTAAGAACGGAGTGATAGACGAACACACCACCGCCCCCGGCTTGAGAGAAGCACGCAAGAAACTGCAGTACTACTCCATGTCGGAAACGGAACAGGCGGCCTACAAAGCCCACCTGCTCGACCAGATGGTGCAGAACGATGAAATAGACTCCGCCAAAGAAGAGGGCCGCATAGAAGGTCGTGCCGAAGGCATAGCCGAAGGATGGGCACGAGGCGTGGAGAAAGGTAAGGAAGACGGTCAGTTAGAAGAACGGCGCAGAAATGCCGCCGGCATGAAAGCCGCCGGAATACCTACCGCCACCATCGCCACTATTACCGGACTCTCGGCAGAGGACATAGAAGCCCTGTAGCCGATACGAGACAAAAGAAAAACTTATTCCTAATATAAAGCCATTGCCCCGAAGAGGACTTAAAGTGTTCTCTTCGGGGTAATGGCTTTTTTAATACCAAAACGATTATGAAACATTTGATTTTTATAAAAACCATATTACTGCTGTTCGTGGCACTGATAACCGCTTCGTGCAGCGCAAGAGATAAGGAAATCAGCTTTGAAGCCCTGCCGCAGCAGGCGCAGCAGTTCATAAAGCAATATTTCCCAAAAACAGAATGTGCACGCATAGTGCAAGAGAAAGACAACGGTATCATAGAATATGATGTGTACCTTAACGACGGAACAGAAATAGAGTTCTGTTCCAAAGGCGTGTGGACAAGCGTGGACTGCAAGTTTACCACCATGCCGGCAGGAATATTGCCAGAAGCGATAATGACAGACATCGCCAACCGTTACCCAAACGCCGTAGTGTATAAAGCAGAAAAGCAACTGGGTGGATACGAGATAGACATTAACGGATGGGAACTGTATTACGACAAGCAAGGCGTGTTTATACGTGCTGTGATGGATTGGTGATATGCCGTCCGTTACGTATTGATACGTTAATAATGATGTGATTATGGCAAGGCTTTATTTAATAGAAAAAACGCTATTGCCGCTGCTGATGTCGCTTGTCATGGCATCGTGCGGTGGTAGCGTGAAAGAAATAAGCTACGACGCACTGCCAGAGAAAGCTCGGCAGTTCATCGGGTTATACTTTCAAGATATGGAATGCGTACGCATAGTACAAAAGAAAGATAACGTAGCGACCGGATTTGAGGCGTACCTGACTGACGGTGCGAAGCTGGAATTCGACGGGAGGGGCGAATGGACAAGCTTGGACTGTAAGTTCTCCGCTCTGCCAAATGGTGTTCTGCCAGAAAACATAATTACTTACATTGACAACCGATACCCTGACGCTGTAGTGCGCAAAGCGGAAAAGCTGCCAAGCGGCTACGAGATAAACATAACCAGGGGAGGATCGTTCTATAATGTGCAATGCACATTTGTTGGTGCAGGACACCAGATAACTGAACATTAATTCTAAAAAAAACTGTAACTTATGATAATGTATGACAGTAAGATAGCACGGCTTTTCACCGGCCGGCTAAACCCTTACGACTACGTCACCCTGATGGGCGTGACTTTCACCACCGTTTCGCATACGGATAAAAGTATATGGGACGTGATGGAAACACAAATACACTGCCGCCAGTATGCCGAATGCTTCTGGGTGACTCTGTTTCCATCAGTACTGCTGGGATTGTTTGTGTGGTGGGGACTGGCACTGCTGCCGCTGTTTGCCTACTACATTCTCTACTGGGCGGAAATGCTGAAACTGGGACACTCGGCGTTTAATTTCGAGGCGGAAAAAGAGTGTGAAGAGGTGTGCTACTTCGTTATGCGCAAACGATTCGCCTGGCGCAAGTGGTACTGGAAGAAGGAACTGCCGCCGATAAAATCTATATGGGACTTATAAGAACAAAGTCACAATGATAAGCGCCGTTGCGAAACGTCGCCAAAGAATCCGTACTGCCCTATGTGCGGATTCTAGTTTAGTGGAATTATTATAATTTAAAATCACTCAATCAAAGAGAGTGAAATGGCTGCACCATAACTTGTGAGAGCCCGGGTGCAGCTTTAACTTCTAGCAAAATGATATTCATAATAAGGAGTAGTCCTTATGTGGATTTTGAAAAGTACTTATTTATTCTCGTTTATAAAAAAAACGAGGGAAAAGATTAGTCCTCAGTTTGTGAAAGTCAGGGACTTTTTATCTATTTTAATTATTTAAAATCTCTGCCTGCATTTGTTGCAGGTCCCACAGTTTAGTTAGTTGCATAAGCGTATGCAACGATGTGTTAGAATCACAGTTATAAAAGGAAGCTCTTGTCTGTGAAGACGGGGGCTTCCGCTTTTTATTATTTTTGTATAATAACACAAAAAAACAATATATGAACTTAAAAAGAAAACATCACTCATTTACTACTGCCAAAGCGGTGATAGCGATGCTGGGTACTGCCATGTTTACAGTGGCGTGCTCTACCGTCTATGATGACAAGACGGTGTATAACGATATTGAAATTCCTTTTCAGGACGATTTCAGGACCGATACGGTAACTTACGGAAAGTTGCCGGCTGAACAAGCGCGGCGCATATTGAACCTTGCCGACCCATCGGCGACAATAGTGAACAAGGCGGACTATACATTCCGTACCGATGAGCTTATCAGCGTGAAACAGACCGCCGAAGACGACTCGCTGCGCATAACCAGCTGGTCGGCAAAGACCGTCTACAAGGTTAAACTGGAGATGTTAATCCCCGAAGCGGGCGAGTATCTGCCGGTGGCTTACTTCGACTCAATACCCGCTTTCTCACGCTTCGAGTTCAAACCATCGTGGGTGGGCAAGCGAAACGTGTGGCGCAGCGCCAACGGCGGATTCGTGAGCTTTGAATGTCCGCACCTCGACATGAAACGGATGGCGGTACGCCTTATCAGTGACGACGAACATCTGAAGAAACTGCAGCGTATAGACGCCAAGTGGACGTGCAGCTTCTCTAACTACAGTTGGACACCAACTGCCGGAGAAAGCTGCAGCTTCAGGGAAATGCGCCCCATCTACGCACGAGAATGGGTGGTGATAGTTACCAACTACGCCTATATGATGACTACCGCCGAGTACGACTACGTGATGTCGCACTTTGCCGAGGTGATGGGAGGCGATCTGTACAATAATAATAAGGAGGTGTTTACAGCCGAGAAGTATCAGGCTGAGAAAGCCAGGTTTAAGGCGGCACGCAACTTCGTGCTTGGACAGAGCAGCCCGGCATATGGCGGTCTGGGAGGCGGTAACGCATGGACGGTGACCGACTGGAATTTCTACGGACATTACGCCTCGTTCAGCGGATGGGAATCTATCGCACACGAGTTTATGCACTGTTTTGACTACTCGCACGACAGTAACATGACTTATGCCGCGAAGACTGACGCAGGCGTGAACGTTGGGTGGACAGAGTTCGTCTGGCAGCTTCACATGTGGCTGAGCCAT
>ENA-OPCZ01001820-OPCZ01001820.1-human-gut-metagenome-genome-assembly--contig:-NODE-1820-length-10721-cov-2.195012_pt1 | contig 10721 bp, 13 predicted proteins | sample MGYA00241566_ERZ501483 | MGnify/ENA primary metagenome ERZ501483 (study PRJEB25962, sample SAMEA1965191) | human gut metagenome | biome: human gut; feature: human-associated habitat; material: faeces... | reverse complement strand
TAAAAATACTCAAAAAATCGGTATTTAACGCCTTCTTCGATCCTTTTGCGCTATGGAATAATAGCGCTTTTTATCTTCATACATCTTTTGATCGGCTGCTTGTAAAATTTCACTCAAATTTAAACAACGCTCTTTCCATATATACCCTGTCGCAACACTGATTTCTAATTCTTTCATTCGTTTGAGTAATTTTGCATATTGATCAAAGAATAAGAGTTCGGATACATCTTGTTCGATAACCACAAATTCATCTCCACCAATACGATATGAGTTATCCGCAAAAATTTCTTGTAGTACATAAGAAGCACTAATAATCAAAGTATCTCCTGCAAGATGTCCCATTTTATCATTGATTTCTTTAAGTCCATTTAAATCTAAGTAAATAACACCTAAAGAATGGAGTTCTTTGTTTCTATTTTGTTCTATATATTCATTAAAGTGATTGCGATTTTGTGCATAGGTTAAAGAATCTACATAACTTAAATTTTTTAGTTTTGTCTTCTCTTTTTCTCTTTCCATAGCCGTTTTAATAAAGAAACATAAAGATTCTAAGAAATCTTTTTGGTAGTAATTCTGTTTTGGATTGTCTACCGCAAAAACACCTTTGATTTTTTTATTATCCATAAACGGTACAACTATAATACTATGAATCTTTTGTTGCATAAAAGTCGCATAAATTGGACTTGTAGAAGGTATTTCATGAGTCACATCTTCTATATAATAAGATTTTTGATTTTCAAAGAATTGATTCACTAAATCCATATGTTCTAAACACAAACGAACCATGTTCTCAATATGAATATCATCATGTCGTTTTCCATATTCAAAGATACCATTTGCCTTTTTATTGTCCATATCCAAATCTAATACATAACACCTTTCAGCTTGATAAAACTCACAAATGATCTGAAGAATTTCATCAATGGTACTTTCTTTATATAAATCATTCGATAATTTTCTAACACATTGAATTAATGTATTGGATACATTTAAATCTTCATTAAGTTCATTAGATTTTTTAGATATTCTACGAACTTTTGTGATATAGAATCCACAATACAATAAAAGAATCACAACTTCACAAATAACCATGAGCATATAATTCTTTTTCAATGTCAAGGCACTCGCAAAGGCTACATCTTCATCCACTATGACAATTAATTCCCAATTATAAACTTGAATCGGTTTATAACATAAATATTTTTTAATGCCATCTTTTTCAAATTTCACGACACCTGATTTTAAAGCATGTATTTGTTTTATAACGTCTTTTTTAGGCGATAATAATTTACAACCATTCGTTGAAAAAGTGTCATAATCTAAAATATCTTGATTATTCATCACAACCTGTCCATCCGTTGTATCAATAATGAGGTTTTGTGTCCTTCCATTATATATTTGCGTATAAAACTGTTCATCTAAAGTATCACATTGAATTACACCTACTAAATACGCAACGACAGAATCGTTTTGTTGGATAGGCACATAATAATTCACACTCTTTTTATTTGTGAGTGGATCTGTATGTACTTGATCCATATATTCTGCATCTGCATTCAATGTCAAAAAATCATTCGATTGAATTGGTTGCACATCTTTATGCATTGTATACATCGTATTATTTTGCATCAATAAATCGACGCGTTCAAACAAAGATACATCTTCAAATGTACTTAATCGACTGGTGTATTCTTCATATGTAGGCAAATGATCTTCATTGGAAAAATCTTTTCCAATCAAACGCAAATAATTCAAATCATCCTGCATACGATTTTGAATACTTTGAATGATGGCATTACTCGCATTTTCTAATCGGTTGTAACAACTTTCTTCTTCTTGTTTAAAACTAATATGATAGGTTGTAACAGTTAATGCCAATATCAATATCATAACTAAAAGCGTTGGTAATAACTGATTTATTTGTTTTTTCATACGTATTCCTTTTATCATTTCTAACTTTAATTATAAACCCATAACAAGCTAAGCGCAAAAAAGAAGTAACATAAGCTACTTCTTTAACGATTATTGATCTTTGTTTCAACCTCAATATCATAAGGAAGTTGAATCAATTTTACACCCGCATCATGAAACATGCGTTTACTCGCAATATTTCCTTCTGTACCATCATACTTGTCACTTTCATATACAACACAAGTAATACCGGCTTGAATAATGGCTTTTGCGCATTCATTACATGGAAATAATGAAACATACAAAGTACAACCATGCAGATCTTGAATACTATTTAAAATCGCATTCAATTCAGCATGTACCACATAAGGATATTTTGTTTCTAGAAACTGCCCATCTCGAGCCCAAGGAAATTCATCATCTTCACATCCATAAGGAAAACCATTATAGCCTAGTCCAACCACTCTTTTTTGTGGATTGACAATACAAGCTCCTACACGCGTATTTGGATCTTTTGAACGCATAGCACTCAAATGTGCCATACCCATAAAATACTGATCCCAACTCAATACATCTTTACGCATTATTCTTCCTCTTCTCTAAGTTCATTTAATACTTTTTCAAAAGTTGGTTCTAACGGTACTTCAAAATGCATCTTTTCATGTGTTGTTGGATGAACAAATTCCAAGGCGCATGCATGCAATAACTGGCCATTGGCTTGGATTGTTTTTCTAGGACCATATTTTGGATCACCCGCAATTGGATGCTCAATATATTGCATATGTACACGAATCTGATGAGTTCTTCCTGTTTCCAATTGACATTTGATGTACGCATACTTACTGAAGTTTTCTAATACATTAAAATGCGTGATTGCATCCTTTGAGTTGTTTGCGGTAACCGCCATTTTCTGACGATCCTTTTCATCACGACCAATCGGTGCATGAATCGTACCATATTCATGTGTAAACGGTTTATGTACAATGGCTACATATTCTCGATGACACGTCTTATCTTGAAGTTGTTGACTCAATGCCTCATGTGCCTTGTCATTTTTGGCAACCACAAGTAAGCCAGACGTATCTTTATCAATACGATGTACAATACCTGGTCGCATCACACCGTTTATACCACTCAAATCTTTACAATGATACAATAAGGCATTGACTAGCGTACCCGAATAATGTCCTGGAGCGGGGTGTACCACCATACCTTTTGGCTTATTGATCACAATAATATCATGATCCTCATATACGATATCTAAATCAATAGGTTCGGGTAATACTTCGGTTGAATCAAGTTCAGGAATTGAAACTTCAATTTCATCTCCTATACAAACTTTATAACTTGCCTTCATCACCTTTTGATTGACCAAGACATTTCCTTCATCCAATAAATCTTTAATTCTCTTACGCGAAAAATCTAACTTTTCAGCTAATACTTTATCTAAACGATCCAATTTTGTATCTTCATCTATTTTTAGGATTCTTGTTTCCATTTCGCTTGCTCCTTCTTATCGTCTATAAACATACTGATTAATATTAATGCAATTCCTACGGTTATGCAAATGTCCGCCACATTAAATACGGGAAATGGATAACCAAAAATATAGAAACTAAAAAAGTCTCTAACATATCCTAGACTCATACGGTCAATAAAGTTACCAATAGCTCCTGAGAAAACTAAAGATAAACAAATTTGATAGCGTGAATCATTCGTTTTAAAAAACATATATACCATCGCAACTAGGGCAATTAGAGTGAGTGCTGCAAAAAAGCCCATTCCAGCTTGTGCAAACATACTAAATCCAGCTCCCGTATTTTGAACATATGTCAAGTAAAAGAAATGATTGATCATTTCCACGGTTTCATTTAATTTGATCGACTTCACAATAGCCCATTTCGTCCATTGATCTAGTCCTAAAGTGACAAATACTATTAATAAGGATGCCACTACTGTTTTTCCTTGTTTCATCTTATATCCCCTTTTAAAACGATTTGTTTCTTCTATGTAAAAATAACATTTTGAAAAATAACCATACACTCATGCCAAGCGCAAAGATATATCCAAAAAAGCCAAGTGCAGGTATGCCCATAATGGTCGGTTTCATTTTTGTTGTACAAATCAAGCTTGATCCTACAACCAAGGCTGCAATCAACACACATACAATCAAACGATTCACCATCTGATCAATCTTGGCAAGTGGAGCTTGAGAACCCATTAGATTCAAATTTACCTTGATCTGTCCTCTTTGAACCATCTTCAACACATCACTTGCCTGCACAGGAATATCCACCGAACGAGAAAGAGCATCAATACTACGCTTAAATCCCGACTTAATTTCTTTCTCCCAATCAATTTTTGTCAAACTTGACTTATGACTCATCGCTATCTTCATTGTATTCATATTCGGATCTAAAGCCGTTAATGTTCCTTCAATTGTCATCATCGAACGAGCTAGCATACTTATGCCTTTTGGCAAAGAAATCGAATAGACATGACATATTGAAAACATATCTTGTACAAGTTTTGCGACATCAATTTGAGCATAAGGAACACTCAAATATTGATTTACAAATTTATCCATGTCGTTACAAAATGCAGAATAATCAATTTCTTTCTTACAATCTCCAATCATTAAAATGCAATCGACTAATTTCTGTGTATCCTTTAATGCGATGGCACGAACCGCCGATTTCATCGTTTCCCTTTCATTCGCATCTAAGATTCCCATCATACCAAAATCAATCCATACGATTTGATTATCACGAATTCTTAAATTTCCTGAATGCGGATCCGCATGAAAGAAACCATTCTCAATGATTTGTGAAATATAATTAAATGCCAATTTATCGGCAATTTCACTACGATCATAGCCTAGTTCATCCAATTTTTTTGAATCTGTAATTTCTATACCATCCACATATTCCATCACTAGAATATTTTTTCGTGTATATTCATCATAAATTTTAGGTGCATCAATAAATTTACAATCCTTATATTCATTTTTAAATCGTTTCGCAAACTGTGCTTCAATCGTAAAATCCATTTCTTGTTTGGCCGTGTACCAAAATTCATCGATAACCATATCTAAATCGACGACACTTGAAACAATATCGGATAGATTTAATATTTTTACAGCTTTTCTTAATAATGCGACATCACGTTCCATCCACTCATAAATTTTTGGCCGTTGAATCTTTAAAACAACTCTTTCTTTTGTCTTTAGAGTTGCTGCATGTACTTGCGCAATCGATGCCGATCCTAAACATATTTCATCAATACTCTCAAATTCTTCATGAAACAAATCACCATATGTATCTTGAATAATTTGTTCAACCATCGAAAAAGGCATAGGCGTTACATGAGAGCGAAGCTTCATCAATTCTTTACAATAACGCTGTGAAAACAGATCTTGTCTTGTTGACATGATTTGGCCAATTTTGACAAATGTTGGTCCTAAATCTTCTAAAATCATACGAAATTTTACTGGATCCATTCCCTTTTGAAGGTGATGTTTTCTAAGTATTGATACAATCTGGGCAAATCTAGCACTTGTTGACATCGTTTTTGTATCACTCATTTTTTCACATCCTGTCTTCTATGTAAAGGTGTATTGGTCACTTTACTCTTTTTTAATACCTTACGTGTATTGAATTTCTTCTTATCTTCCACAAGAATCATTTTCAACAAACGACTCCAATCTTTATTATTTTTCATAACAGTATTTTAACATACTTGTTAAAAATCAAAAAGAAACAGTATTCACTGTTCCTTAATAGTAATCATCGACCAACGTAATTTTATCTTTTAAAGCCTTACCATAACGAATACTTATATGAATTTCATTATTTTTCGCGTAATATTCATCATAGGATTTTGTTCGAAACGTGTTAAATAATGTTTGTAAATCCTTTGACATCTCATAATCATCCATCTGCAAATCCAATTGATCTTCATCCTGTACAATATGAAGCATTTTAGGATATGTGATTACTAACACATCATCTTGTAACTTATCATCTTCGATCATTTCATCCACAACGACACGCACATCGCCTACAGAACTTAAATACGTCTTTGTATATAAGCGAGCGCTATTTGGCATTGAAGTTGTCATTGTCTGTGTTTCTTGAGATAAATCCATTTGATGGGGACGAATTTGACTGAATTCATATACAAAGGTTCCAACACCAAACACAAATAATAAGATGGAAGCAACAAGTAATACACCTAATTTACGCATTTGTATCCACCTTCTTTGGCCATGCTCGAAATAACATCAATAAAATAGCCAAACTTCCTAGTACAAAGGCAATATCTATGCAATAGAGTCCTAAACTGGTTGTGGCATACATCATACTTACGTAAATCATCACAACAAAACCGATACCACTGCCGATCAATATGCATGAAACTGGAATCATTGCGAAAACGAGTATCACCTTTAATATATCCGATTCAACATGATGCACTTTTCTTTCATGATATAATGGGCGATCTGGTGTTGGGGGCAAATCATTCGATTTGATATTATCATTCCACGTTTCCTTAATGTCATCCATCACACCTACATGATTTGCATGTAAACGATAGCGTTCTACTCTTTTGGTCATGACCTTCACAAAGAAATAAATCGCAATACATACATATAGAAGGCGACATAAACTTAACATAAAGTCTGTAATCGCATAGAATCCTGCAAAGAAAGAGAAAATCATAGACAACACAATTCGACATAATAGATCTACCACAATCAGTTTTCCAATCCACAAAATCAATACAAGTACAAATGCATCGAATATGATGTGGAAGATTTCATTCATCGAAAAATTTCCTAGTTTAGAAAACATTCCCTCCAATTTTGCATATACCTTATCAATTGTTTTGTCCGCTTTACTTGATAATGGATCCATCGAATCTGTATTGATTTTATAGGCAGACAAAATCTCTTTAGCCAATTCATCCACATCTCCAAAGCCGGCTACTGCCTCTTCTTCGGATACGCCACTTGCGATCTTGTCATCAATATAGGTTCCATATTCTAGGATAATATCTTCTTTTTCTTTATCATTGATCAATGATAATTTTTGATTCAAAAGATCTAAAAATTCACTTTTTAACATTTTATTTTACTCCCTTCAAATATGTATTTACACTCTCTGAAAAATTGGTCCATTCTTCTAATAAAGCCTCATATCTTGCAAGTCCTAGACTTGTGATATGATAATACTTTCTTGGAGGGCCTTCTGTTGATTCTTTTAAATAAGATTCTAATAAATGATCATTCGATAAACGCTTCAGTAAAGGATAAATCGTTCCTTCATTCACTTGAATCACTTCATTAATTCTAGATACAAGTTGATATCCATATAGATCATCGGCCACAATCGCCTTTAATACAATCAATTCTAAGACGCCCTTTTTAAATTGAGTATTCATGCGCCACACCCTTACTCTTTCCTATCAAAGATGGTTGAAACACATCCACATACATCTTTTCTAAAGGATTTAATGATAAACCTTTGCTGGATTGAATATATTTAAAATCTTGATTCACAAGCTTATTTTTATATTTTAATTTCAGTTCATAAGCTTCATTATATTCAACAGCACCTACACCTATCACTTGAACGCACATAAATAATTTAGAAGCTTTAGTCAATCCCATTATCTTTCCATTACGAATCCATCCACAAAAATATACAGGAATATTCTGAAAGGAATAACCTGAAATATGATCGATGGAAATAACAGGAAGATTGTATTTTTTTCCTAAACATTGTGCTAATTCTTTTGTAGCTCCATGTTTAGAGCAATATATAACAGCTCTTGGTTGCATATTATCACCTCTTCACTATTATGATATACACACTACCTTGGATTGTCAAGTACTGTGTTATGCGTATTTGATTTAGATGAATTTAACATCGAATATTCACTTTATTTTAAAATATCTATCTAACGAAGATTTTAGTAGAATATAGGTGTAATGATATATAGTAATATTCGATCTGTTATCGTATTAACAAAAACGCCTAGAAATATGTTGATTACAATTCAACAAAGGTCAACACATACAGCAAACATTAGCTCAAACGGAATATAAAACAATTAAGAAGAATAATAAGTAATTTCTAGTATGTAATTATATCTGATTTTTGATTATAGATTTAAGAAAGAGGGTTAAAAATTATGACATAAAAGATAAAAGAAACAATTGGATTGGTATTAAAAGTGATGAAAAAGGAGAAATATGATGACAACATATAAACCGGCTTAGAATGCTCAAGAACAAATCGAATATTTAAAGACAAATAAGAAAATAACTTTTAATAGTATCCACGAGCAACAGGCTCGAGATATACTTTTTAAATATAATTATATAAATGTGATTACGCCTTATAAACATCATTTCTCTAAATTTGATAAAGATGGTAACGAGGTTAAAATTGATGGTAAACATATTTATGAAAGAGATGTTGAATTTAGCGAATATTTCAATTTATTCAAGAATGAAAGATTACAATATCCAATAATAATAAAAAATATTCTTGGCTATGAATTGCGATTTAAATCTATAATGGCATATCGAATTTTAACATCAACAGAAATAAACGATGAAAATAAATTAGTTGCTTATTTAGGATCCGTTCGTTTAAGAATCCCTATGAATTCTGATTATAGCGATAGTCGTTTAGAACATATGATCAACCATATTAAGCAACTTGAAAAAAGTATTAGTGGTTATGCAGATATATATTGTTTTTTTGACAGAATGAGCCTAGGGGTTTCATTAACAATATTTTCAGGTTTGGATCAAGGATTGCAAAAACAATTATTAAAAGACTTTAAAAGTCTAGGTATGAATTTTGGAGTTAAAAATATTAACGACTTTATAGACAAGGTATTCACATTAGTAGCTATCAGGAATCGTGTAATGCATTGTAATAGCTTAGAGATACTCGTTAGGTACTATAATCCAGCAACGCACAAGTTAAGAAAGAATCGAAATAAAAAGAAATATGCAAAAATGATAAATGAGTTGAGCATAGAAAAACAGTACGCTCAAATCTAAGCGTACTGTTTATTCTGTTCTCCTCGAACAATTTACATTTTTACTTTATATGACATTTCACTTATTGTCAACAAAAAACGTAGTAGGTGCAATGTTGGCATTAAGATATTTATTGCCTTTTACAATTTGTATGGTAATCAATTTCTTTTTAACTGGAGTTGGTACGATATCGAAGAACTGGATTGTCACTTTAATTTCGTGCATCTTATATTTTGTAGCGATTATATTTGTTCCAGAAAGATTTTATTGTTCAACAGCGCAATGTATTTTATCGTTTATTTCTATATTCTTATTTTTCAATCGTGGCTTTAAAAAAGAGAATGTTGAAGAAGATGAGAGAGCTAACTTACCTGATCTACCAATTCAGGAATAGAAAGAGTTAAGAAAGATAATAAGTAATTTAGGTATGTAATTATATCTTGCTTTTGATTAAAATTATAAGTTTTCAAAAACTTAAGAATAAGCATAGAAAGGAAACAGCCAAATGAGTGAAGGAAAAAAATTTAAATACTACAGACGTGGGCAAATTATACAAGTAAAATTTGAGCCACAAACTGGATATGAAATTAAAGGGATACATTATGCAATAGTTATCACAAAAAGAGACCAGCCCTATATAGGAACACTAACAGTAGTTCCATTAACTTCAAAATCAGGAAACCACTTGATGTCTATTGGAAGTTGTATCAGCGACAGCGTTTTTCTTGAGTTACTAAGGGAAAAGAATTATTACTATGATCTTCTGTTGAAGACTAAGATCCAAGCTGAAGGAATACAAAAAGATGATACAACTACACTAGATGAGCTTAATCAGATTGGTAGAGATCTTAAGGCATATTTTGATAACATCAAATACTTTGATGACCTTGAGAATAAATATAAGAACATCAAAAAATCTTCTTATGCCAATATTTATCAAATTACAACGATAGATAAATCTAAGATTGTTAACCCCATGAATCATCTGGATCCAATCAAAAGAATCAAAGCTCCTGATAGTGTTATGGACAAAATCGATAAAGGTATCATAGAAGCTTTTACACAAGCCAAAGAGAAACAATAGAATTGACAATTCAGTACTTTTCAATTAAGATATAATTGAATTATGGCCTTAGCGCCGATTAGATTCACATTATGGCCTTAGCGCCGATTAGATTCACATTATGGCCTTAGCGCCGATCTATTGAAAGCTACTGAGTTTATCTCAGTAGCTTTTTCTGCAATAATAGAAGGTTTATTAATGGATGAAAACGAAACTTTTAAACATCATGAAGGGCAATCGGTCACATTTCACGATTCTTTGATTGAACATTATTGTATGATAATCAAACCGAAGAAGGCTGCTTCTGATGGTACAATTCATTATACGACTAATGAAATTGCAGGTGTTATCAACAAAGCCTTGAATATGCTCCAAAATATAACTAATTTCTACAACAGAAAAGACAAAGATTCATATGCAAAGATTTTGTCTATAACAACAATTAGTAAATATAGAATTAAAAAATCGATTAATGTATTAGATCATCCAATTGGTAAAATACAGTTATCTAAAGAAACAATAGACAGAATTGACACTGAAATTGTAAAAGCTATAACCAACATCGTCTTGTAAAACGCTTGATTTTAAAGAAATTCATGTTATTATAAAGATGAATTTCAGTGATGATACATTGTATCAGGCACTGCAGGTATTTATTTCGGTAACACATTTGTGGGTGCCGCAGATATG
>ENA-OPCZ01001819-OPCZ01001819.1-human-gut-metagenome-genome-assembly--contig:-NODE-1819-length-10721-cov-17.280143_pt1 | contig 10721 bp, 13 predicted proteins | sample MGYA00241566_ERZ501483 | MGnify/ENA primary metagenome ERZ501483 (study PRJEB25962, sample SAMEA1965191) | human gut metagenome | biome: human gut; feature: human-associated habitat; material: faeces... | reverse complement strand
AAAATGATACCACCAAACTTTTATGAGGGAAAAGTTCTATTCTTTTCGTGGTGAAGGCTTGCGGACAATAGGTGTTCACCTTATATTTCGGATAATGTGAACGCTTCTTTTCCTCCAGCTCTTCCGTTTCTAACACTTCGAGTTTGAAGATGATAGGAACATCCTGATGCTGTGGATGCTCAGCCAAATGCTTAAATTTTTCGTATGTCATGGGATAATTGTCTTAAAAAATCGTGAAAGTCAATCTGTGGTCTAAGTTCAGGGAGACAACCTTCAGAGTCTTTGCCTTCTTGATTGTTAAGATTCCTTTTGCTGATAGTTTTATGAATTTTCAGTTTTCTCATGTCCGACTTGCCGTTAGCTTCATGGTTACACCAAGGCTTGGGATATGCATGTCTTTTTTTGTATCTCGTGCCATCGCAGTTCTGGATAAAGATTTCCAATACTAATCCATCCATTTGACAATCATGCGGAATGTTGACGGCACGGCGCAGAATGTCGCTTTCGTAGAAGATGCTGCCATCCTTCTTGCAGAGCACGATGTCCAGATAGTCTGGCATATCAGGTATAGTTCCAGGCTCTGACATTTGTGGTTGAAACTCCCCAAACTCTTCCTTCACATACTCGAATAGTCCCCGAGTATATTTTTCGATATCCACCCCTACATATCGAGTATAGGTGTATTTGATAATACATAAAGACATTTTATTTGCCATTTTATTCTTTCTTTTTGGTTATACCTTTATAATATAGTAATATGAGGGGAAAATTTCAAAAAAAAGCGCCAATATTTTGAAAAAAAGTATTGGCGCTTGATTATTTAAATGATGTCAACCATTAGAATTTGGTAAGTTGTTCCACCTTGTCGAATTTGATGGTTGTTCCATCTATGATGACCTTTACTTTGTTTTCAGCCTTTGTTCCCATGTCGTAATATGAATATTTGTACCAGGAATTACCGAGAGGCTTAATGCTGATGATACCATGTCGCTCACTTGGACCATCTTGTAAACCGCTGCGGAACAGCCAACAAGCATAACCTCCATCGTCATAATCATATTCTGCAGCCAAGTGTTTAAGAAGAGACTTTGTACAATGTTTTTTCAGAAAGTCGTAGTCATTGTATAATTCCCCGTTATACATTTCTTTGATGAAGCTAATGATTTCCTTCTCTGTTGGCTTTTTCTCCTTACCATCTATGAAGATTTTCTTGGTGATAGTTTTAAACTTAAAATCTGCAGCACAGTCTGCATCAGGATTCTTTAGTTCTTTCTTCTGATAAACTACTTGGTTGTCACTAAATTTAGCTCCACCGCAAGATACTACATCCTTGAATTTTTTCTTGTCTATATTAAAGGATGTTACCCCTACGCCACTGGTTTCTGCTGCGTACATTCCTGCTGTATTTTTATCGCCAATAATCCAGATGTTGTTTTTATACATTCTGCAATCCTTAATGGAGCCAAAGTCATAATCTTCAGATTCCAAAGGAAATTTCTTATTGTCAATCTTAACATAGTATTCATACTTGTTTTCATCGGCAATAACATTTACCTCCTTACCAGAATAGTTGAAAGTGAATTTTGTAACGTTCCCCTTCTTTGATTTCTTTGGACTAATCACAACATCGACAGGTTCTTCGTTGTCTGTAGCTGCTACACTATCGGCAGCGATGCTGTCGTTACCTTGTTTTGCACTCTTTGTCTTGTTTGTGCAACTGATGCCCCCTGCAAAGATCATTGCAATAAAAAGGGCACTGATGATGTTTTTGTAATTCATGTTCATTATAAATTCTAAAATGATACTAATGAGTAAAATTGATTATTTTATTCTCTTGTGCTCATACTCAATGAAGTCTGATACAGTATCTTTAAACTTTTCTGGGCATTTAACTTTAAATGTTAGAACATATTCATTTCCGAAAGAATCATTCTTTAAAAGAACTTTTTTCCAATAAATCATATTTCCAGAAAGGTTACCGGTAGTAACATACCAGTTGTTCTTTTGAAAACTGTATGTGATATTTTGTTTCTTTTTTTCCTTTCTATACATTTCTTTTATAGACTTATTCTCTTCATTATAAGATGATTTAATGTAAATCTTTATATGATGTCCCATGCTAAGTGTGCATCCACTAGGTTGATCGGATACAACCTTAAAACATGAAGGATATGGAACAGAGTAGCCCAATAAATCGTTTGTATATGTTTCGTATGTAGATTGAGAAAGGATATTATTTACAGTTTCAATCTCTTCTTGGCTTATCTCTTCATTTCCTTCTGAATCATCTTCTACTAAAGTAGAATCGTTGTCTGAATACAATGCTTGGTCTTTCGAAGCATCATTTTGATTTTTCGAGGTCATAAAAAGACAGCCTACAACAATGAGTATTATTGCCCCCACACATGCTAAAATCCATTTATAAGGAATATTTTTTTCTTCCTCTGTGTCCTTGTTTGCCTGTGTGGCATTAATTTGACCACTGCAATATGGACATACTTTCTGGTCTGCAGCAATTAAGTGATTGCAAATTTCACATCGCTTGACAAGTTTTAATTCTATAACGTTCATATATTATTCCTCCTCTTCGCTATTTTCTTCAATTTCTTTTGGCTCGTCTGAATCTTGATCTTGCTTTAAAAGAGTAGCGCGATAGATATCTCCGAGGTCTTTTACATTATTTGTTATGGTCGCTATCGCTCTTATATTTTCTCCTAAGAAGTGTCCAATAGTAATAATAACGTACCCGATTATATTAAAACCAATTACACTAAGTAGACAGAATATAGCGATATAGAAATAGCCCTCAAGATACTTTAGAAAGAGTTGACCGATAAACCCAAAGTAAATCGATAGGATTGAACCAAAAATCATGATGGTAAGTCCTAGAATTTCATTTGAGCTTTGAATAAAATCTGCAACAATTGGCATAATAATCATATCACCACCATTGGGTATACGATGGCGTAGCTTATTCGATTTGTTTATCCAGAATAATAATGCGAAAACACATGCAATAAAAGCGATTATAAGTACGACAACTAAGTTGATTTTAATGGAGAGCAAATCATCGAGAAACGTCAAGTTTTCGCAAATGTAAGACAAGTACAAGAGTAATACAAAGAAAGAGAGAAAGTATAGTACTCCAATTGCTCTGTAAATATATACCATTGGCTCTCTGAAAAATGAGCCATTGTCTATACAGTTCATTACTTTGTCTATATACTGTTTGAATATAGGCTTTGGATTTACGTCTTCATCGTAATTGTCAGTGAAGAAAGAATTAATGCTATTCATATTTGTTTGTTTTAAATTGTTTATTCTTTGTTGCAAAAGTATAGAATTTTAATGAATGTTGATTGGTTCAATTTGGTTCATTTTTTTGTTTTAAGTATTTTTTATAGATAGTCCTGTTTTATGACGTGCCGTGTTTAACGTTTTCTTTCTTGATACTTTACTTTGTTCTGGAGGTATCCACTCATGGAATACGAGGTTCTACCTTCTATATGTCTGCTTTTGGAACTGAAACAGTCCTTATGTAACAGAATAGGAAGATAGGATAAAGCGGAGAAGAAATCATCTAAGAGGGTGCATCAAGAGCCTTATAGCTTTTGATTCACCCTCTTGTTAGTTTTTATTTTAGCCATTCAAGCTTAAACCTCCTTATAAGTACAATACGCAATGAATATGATAGCTATATTATTCTTATGATTCATAATAGCTATATTTATTGAAGTCGAAATACTACAGGTACTGTATATTTTACACGTACAGGTTTCCCATCCTTTTTTCCTGGCGTCCACTTAGGCATAGCTTTAACTATACGCATAGCTTCTCTGTCAAGAAAAGGATCAACTGAACGCGCAACCTTAACGTCAGTGATGGAACCATCTGTTTCTACAACAAAACTTACGGTTACTCGTCCCTGTACACCATTTTCTTGAGCTGTTACAGGGTAAACCATGTTTTGTGCAAGAAATGTCATTAAACCATTCAGTCCCCCTGGAAAGCTAGGCATTTCATCTACTGCGTCGTAAACCTTTGTGCTGCTTTCGCTTTGAGCATTCATTGGTAATGCCATCATGAACAAGAAGCAGATAAGACTAAAGATATATTTATTCATAATTATAAAAAATAAGTATTATATTTGATTTTTGCACAAAAAACTATCTCATGAATCCTTGGCGAAGGCTAACTTCTAAGTTCCTATAATTCTTTCATAGCCTTCATCAACTTCATTTGGATCTTTTGGAATCGTGCAAGTTGAGAAGTTGTTAAATCTCCTTTAGCCTGTTCTATTTTCTTGCTTAACTCCTGAGATTTTTTGAGATATTTACCATATTCTACCACAGCACTCATATCACCATTTTTAGCTTTTTTCATCAGAGAGATGTATGTGTCGTAGTATTCTTCGTACTTATCGAGTAATTCATCCAAATTGTTATCTTCTGATGTTTCGTCAAAAGAAGAATCATCATCACTAGCTTCATCGTTATCATCGCTATTATCGATATCACTACTGTTATCAATATCTTCACCATAACTAGATGCTCCTTCATCTGCTATCATATCAGTATTCTCGTAATTATAAAGTGATAAATCAACGAGCTTCACGCTTTTAGCCCCTTTCATGATTTGGGCATATTGATCCTTGTCATTCATTACATAAGAAAACTTGAATTCTTTAGTATCATCCTCTTTGCCTTCTGTGATAAATTTCTTGAATTCCTCATTTTCCTTCAATGGCAACTTGATCATCGACATGTCGTTTTCGTCAATAATCTCGAGGTTTACGTTTCCAGTTACAAAACTTATTTCTTCGGCACTCTTTTTCACTGGATTTTTCAGGCGCACCTTTACCTGTATATATAGCTCCTGTCCCATGTCTCCCTTAACGGTACCAACTAAATTATAGTTGCCGTCCTCTATAGAGACAATATCTTTGTTGTCGCCTTCTACCTCGGCATTTGTAACGTCTAGTTCAACTTTACCATCTTTTGCATTATTGCATGATGTAAAAGACAATAAGGATACTAAGCACATGACAATGAAACCAAAAACGTTGTTTCTAACAGATAATTTTGTCTTCATAATAATTCTTTTTTAATATTGTGCCTACTCTCTTGTGGATTTTCGGCTTTTTCCATTTTTTATTTTGCTTCTTTTTCTTTGTTATGTTCCATAACAAGCTGATAGTTATTTAGAATAGCACCTGTTACTAAGTTCTATAGTAAAAATGCAGCTAAAACAAACCATGAAATATGATATATGTTTATAACAGTAGGAGTGGCTTTTATGAAACCATATTCGTATGCTGTTATATGATTATATCGTAAATCAGTCCAATCTTCGCCTGTTAATTCACGGAATAGAGTAAACATCGCTTCACCTAAAGTCCCAAACGGGTCTGGTGAATTTGCTGGAGCATTGGGGGCAACTTTTACAAATTCTTCATATTTAGCTAGTTCCAGTTTATTCATCTTTTCAGGATTTGGCAATTTGAATAGACCAACCCCGATGATTGCATATAGATAGATAAATATACCAAAAAGAATAACATTATAAAACATTGCACTCATTGATTTTATCAATACAGTGATGATTATCTTGATTTCTTTGGCTGCTCGTAGTAATCTGAGAACACGAAAAACTCTCAGTACTCTAATTGCTGTCATCGCTGTAGCATTAGCAAATAAAGTTTCAGGAATATAACCAATCAGAACAAGAGAAAGGTCGAAAATATTCCATCCATCTAAGAAGAATGCTTTATTGCTATCCGATGCAATGTATCTTAGCAATATTTCAATAGTGAATATCCCTAATATAGAAGTTTGAATTGCCTTTATGGTTGAGTTGTCGGTATATGTTTCTACACCGATAAGAAACGAATTCAGTAAGATGATTACTGTGATTCCTAATTCAAATTTCTTATTTGTTGTAATGCTTTTGCACAAGTCCTGTATTTTATTCATTTTTCATGTTTTAAATGAAGTATCTAGCCTCTTGGATTTCTTCTAAGAGGCTAGATAGGTAAAATACTAGTATTTACATGTTTGGTGTTTATATGCCGAAATTTATACCCGCTAAAGATATAGCAGAGAGTAATGCCAGCCATCCCCAATAACGCGTGTAGGAGCCCTTTTTGTTGAGGTATGGAGTTATCATTGTTATAATGAACAATACAAATTCGATTGCAGCTCCAATGATTGGTGTGAATACGATAAAAGATAGAATATCTATACCTATCACCACAAATAGCCAAACAAAAGTGAATACAAAACGAAAAAGCGAACCAAGGAAACTGTGATGTTCATTTTCGTCTTCTTCTCCAACGATTTTGTCCTCTGCTGTATCTACAATTTTATCTGTTATTTTGTCTTTAGCTGCGTCTTTAGCTGCGTCAATAATAAAATCTGTGAGTCCCATACTTTCTTTATTGTTTTATTGATTACTTTTATATACACTATTTACTATTAGTATTAAGATGAGAGCAATAATACCATTTAATATATAGAAAGAGGTGTTGAGTCCTGTATATGCATAAATGGCATTCAATACCAATAGGACAACGAAACCTAAGGCGCAAGTAGCTCTTATCGCTGTTCCAGAGCGAGGGCTTTCGTCATAGGTAACGCCAAATAGTCCCATTCCTAGTAGTGCAGTTTCTACTCCGATGGCAAAACCTAATGGCTGACCATCTATAGAGTCTTGAGCCAGGGCATAGAAGCCCCATCCTATGAGTGCTCCTATACCGATGGCAACTATTGTTCTGACTAAATCTATTTTCATATCATTAATCATTTATGTGTTCAGCAATATTATTTTCTGTATTTCAGGTACATGCTTGGCTTGCATCCATCCGCTCATACCTGGCTTCCATACCATCGTTTCAGATGTTAGGGTCTTGGCTTTGGCGAGCGTATTGAGTTCTTCTTCAGAGAACGCACCTGCTACAGCATTGTTGGCTAGTATATGATACTGTGGGGTAGGCTTGCCTGATGTAAGCGTGTTGCCTGCTCTTGGTACCTGCATATTGCCAATACAATGATTCATCGTGTTTACCATTTGTTGTGCAATGGCGATTCCCATGCCAAATTCTACGAGATGGTCGATGGTACTAAATGAATTATAATCATCCATAGGTTATTATTGTTTTATGGCATTGGTGGTGGAGGAGGTGGTGGCGTTGTACTTTAGAAGAGGCTTCCCAATTCCAGTACATTGCTTGCCAATTCCCATCCAGCCATGCCTTGTTTCCAGACGTATGTCTGAGGTGTGAGTTGTCCTTGTTGAACCATCTGTTGTAGCTGGTTCATATTGAATGGACCTGCTTGTTGACCATTTATAGATACATGATATTGTACGTTTGGTGGAGGTGGTGGTGTATTCATCTGACCATTCATGGCATTGCCCATCTGGTTCATCATGCCTGCCATCTGTTGTCCCATGGCACCGCCCATTGCCATACCTGTCATGATTCCGGCTGGGTTCATACTGCCGCCACCATTGCCGCCCATGTCCATGCTTCCCATCTGTCCCAAATTCTGTGCTCCTGTCTTGAGAACTTCTGCCTGCTGGTTAATGGTATGAGCACCAATGAAGTTGGTTTCAGTCTGCAGACGCTGAGCACGCTGACTTTCCTCACGTTGAATGCGCATGGTTTCTTCCATGTTCTCTGCATTGATACGTTGGGTGTCCTGCATGTTCTTGATGTTGATGTCTGTCTGGGCTTCGATAGTCTTGGCTTGTTGACCTGCAGTGAGATGGCGTAACTCCTCGTAACCATCGCTTTCCTTGTCTGGCTCGATGGCTGAAAGGTCGAAACGTTTCAATTTGACGCCGAAGTCATCAATGAATGCAGGTGTTAGCTTCTGCTGTATCAAGTCGCTAATTTCCATTACTTTACGCTCAATCTGTAATACTGGTATCTGATTGTCCGATGGAACGTTGGTGATGAACCCCTTGACGTATTTCTTGACTGCATCTTTTATTTGATTTTTAAATGCTTCCAAGTCGAAGTCAATCAAGCGATGTAACTTGATGAATGCCTGATAATCCTCTAGCTGGAATGTAATTGAACCTCTTGCAGCCATTGGCACAGCAAAATCCAAAAAACGTGGATCATAGACATCAAAGTATGGCACGGCAAACTTTACTTGTATGATGCCTGCCAAGTTGATGAAATACACTTCTGCTTGGAATGGTGATTCACCACCGAATGCCAAACCTACAATACCAGTTAAGATAGGGAAGTTGGCTGTCTTTATGGTATCGTCGTATGGACCAACAATGAAGTCTTGCATGACTCCATTGCCTTTTTGTTTATAGACGAAGACTGCAACTTCTCCCTCTTTCACTCTCAAACTGCTACCATATCTGATAGCGTTTTCTCTTGATGTAGAGTTGGCTTCCTGTCCTTCTGGTCGCCACTTCCATACCAAGTATTCTTGTTCGTCGCAGCGGATGACATTCATCAATCCACCCGACTTTCCTTTACTTCCAAATCCGAATAGTCCCATAATATTTTTTTATAGGTTAGTTCTCTGTTGAGGATTCGTCTTCACTATCTACATCAGGTGAAGTTTCATCTGTAGAAGTTTCGTCTTCTGTCACATCACTTTCCTTGCTCGAACTTTTGTCGAAATATTCTGTAGAACTAGATTCGTCAGAGTTCAAGTCAACGCCTATTTCTGATGCCAGTTCTTCCATCTTGTCTTTGTCATAAGATGGAAGCTTTTGTAAACCTGCGAGGAATAAAGATTTAGCCTTGTCAGAATCACCGTTTGAATTATATGCAAGGACAACTTTACTCAGTAAAGAACGATATAGGTCGCTAGCTGTTCCTGACAAGTCAACGGTGCAATTTTCCAAAGCATCGGAAGCTGCGTCAATATCTCCTTCTTTCAAATTTGCATTGACGGTTTGTGACAAGTCTTTGATCTCCTGTATATTTGCATCTTCTTGTGCTTTAATCCCTTCCAATGTTGTGTTAAAGCTGTGCGAGCTATACCAACTGCATCCGCCAAGGCATAGCAGAACTACGCAAGCAATGAATGTCTTCGATTTGAAGAAGCTCTTGATTTTATGCGTTTTTTTGTCTTGTTCAAATGTGTCGTAAAAACCTTGAAAGTCTTTGTCATTAGGGAATGATATCTGAGCTTTGTTGATGCATTCTTGATATTTCTTCCAATATGCAGATGACAAGCTAGAACCATCATTGATGTGCGGCTTCATTGATGTTAGAAATTCTAACAAGTCGGCTTTTGTATTAGGAATAGGGAATGATTCGATAATAGTTTTCTTTTGCATTCCTAAAAATGAGCCATTCAATTTGTCTGCGAGTTTCTTAGAAGACAGATTAGCTTCAATACTAGCAAATTCATATCCACATTCAGGACATTTTGCTTGAAAAGCTTTGATTAAAGCTCCACAAGCAGGGCATTTTCTAATCTCTCCATATTTATCAGATTTTGGCGCAGACTTTTGAGCAGCCTTTGCTTTCTCCATTTCCAACTGATGCTGTTCAGCCTTTTGAGCTTCTTTCTTTTTTAACTCAACCAAACGGGCATCAAGAACCATCTCGAACTCATCGAGGTCGATTCCCATAGATTCTGCTTTCTTGAAGAGAATCTGCTTCTCTTTTTCGGTTAATACGCCATCAGCCAAAGCTGCACTGATAAGCACTTCAATTTGTTCGTTATACATTGTTTGTTATTTTTTTAAGTATGTTACAGTTCATATATTTTGCTATCTCTATGCCAGATGCACTTTCCCTGTTCTCGGGTTGCGTCTGTGTCCAAGTGGAATACACCGACAAATCGGTAAAGCTCTATGCCAAGTGCATCTTTGGTACGGAAGAAAGCGATTCGCTTCTTGTTGTCTTTTATACAATCAGCTACATGCTCCTCTCGCTTTTTGTCATCTTTGTTGTATTCGGTAAAGATTTCACCGTCATCAGAGAGTTCGTTACTCCAACCACTTCGATTGTTGATATTGGGATACCAAATCTCAATATTCTCCTTGCCAGGCACAGGAGTAGTTCCCATTCTTTGAAAACCACGATGCTTTGGAGTAGTATCGAATATGGCACAGATATCATCTATTGTTCTTAGACAATCTTGATCTTCAACATTCAGAATGCCTTTCTCTTTATGGTATTCTACAGTGAGCCATTTGCTCATATTCCAAGGCTTGATGCTGTCTCTAGATTGGGCTATTTTTTCTTTGATACAGGCAACACATTCATCTATCTGTTGGTGAATCTCTTCAAGAGTTCTCCATTCTCCTTTCTTTTCAGGTTTGCCGCATCTTATAATGTAAAGGTCACCATGGGTGAGATTTACGATGTTGGTGTTTCTGTATTCATCCTCTTCAACCTGATTTTCGTGGTAGGGTTCATTTACTTCTACGAAGATGTTGAGTTGGGGTAAATACAGGTCGGCAAGGGCATGCTTTCCATTAGGTAACAAAACTTCCTGTTGCCCTTTGAAGAGTATGCTCGTATCATCTAACTTGTCCCAGATGCGATGGATTACATAGCTTTCGGTCTTCTTGTGTTTAATGCTGAAGAAGAGGTGCTCCATGTAGTCCAATTGGTAATCAATAGGTGCTTTCTGTTGTCTCATACGCTAATCATTTACTTGTTTGTTATTTCATTTTTAGGCACAAAAAAGGTGCGAACCAATTTCATTCTGTTCTGAAGGTTCTGGACTACCTGTACA